>Ga0182021_10008680_pt1 | contig 12035 bp, 8 predicted proteins | sample 612E3MmetaG_FD_120493 | JGI IMG/M metagenome (GOLD analysis project Ga0182021, IMG submission 120493) | Permafrost microbial communities from Stordalen Mire, Sweden - 612E3M metaG (Illumina Assembly) | ecosystem: Environmental > Terrestrial > Soil > Wetlands > Permafrost | place: Sweden...
GTAGAAGGCATCCAGAAAGCCGTGCTGTCCCGGGGCCACGGTGACCACCGAGCCACCAGTCGAACTCTGGGCATAGGTCGCCTGCACAGGAGCAGCACCCAGGCTCACGACCTGGTCACGGGTGTCGATGGTCCAGACAAAGGAGTCAGAGCGGTTCTCGGCCGCTATGCGCAGGTGGAGATAGAAGCCGTGTGTGCCCGACGGTGTGGGCATAGGTTCCCCGCCGAAAGACACCACATAAGCCGTTCCCTTGGGGTCGGCCGCTGGAATCGGGTAGGGTGCCGCGGGAGTTTGATACGCGGCGGGCTCGGACACGGGCCGCGAAACCGTCGTCTCCGTCGCGCAACCCACGGTGGCAAGGGCAAGCGCGACAGCGCCACCGAACACCTTAATCGTTGTTGTGTTCATCGCTTCCTCACTCAGGTTGATCGCAGGGAGCATTCTACCACCCGGAACGGCCTGTTGCCTTTCGGTCCCGCAGGCCACTGTGGCAGAAGCCCTGCGCATGACTTGTGCTACCGTACAGGCATTATGGCCAAGTCAGCCTGCCCGATTTCCAAGACCCATTTCATCGAAAAAGCCGAGTCCATCAAGCTGGTCATCAATGGCCAGGAACTGGTGGCCGACAAGAAGGAGTTCTCGACCGGCTCGTTCGGCTGGTTCTTCAACGGCAAGATCAGCGTGGCTGTCGACGGCAAGCCGCTCAGTGTGCAGGTCGGCCTGAACTTGACGGTGGTCGGCAGCAAAGACGCCGAAAGGTAAGGAAACGCGCCCCCACGCTATCTTGCGTGGTGTGAGGGCTCCGGGGCCGGCTCGATGCCCATGTATTGCAACATGGCCCGCGCAGCCTTGCGTCCTGCACCCATGGCCAGGATGACCGTGGCACCGCCGGTCACGATGTCGCCGCCGGCAAACACACCCGGGATGCTGGTCATCTGCGTTTCGGGGCTGACATCGATGTAGCCGCGCTTGTTCAGCTTCAGCCCCGGCGTGGTCTGCGCGAGGATGGGATTGGCCGAGGTCCCGATCGCGTACACCACGGTGTCGACCTCGAAGAGGAACTCCGAGCCCTGCACGGGCACCGGCCGCGCACGGCCCGACGCATCCGCCTCGCCCAACTCCATGCGAATGCATTCCATGGCCCGGACCCAGCCGCGCTCGTCGCCCAGTAGGCGCACCGGCGCCGTGAGCCAGTTGAACTTCACGCCCTCTTCCTCGGCGTGGTTGACTTCCTCGACGCGCGCCGGGCTTTCTTTCTTGGTGCGACGGTACACGCAGTACACGTTCTCGGCGCCCATTCGGACGGAGACACGGCAGGCGTCCATGGCTGTGTTGCCTGCGCCGATGACCGCCACCTTCTTGCCCATGCCGGTCGGCGTATCGGAGTGCGGGTGGTCGTAGGCGCGCATCAGGTTGACGCGGGTCAGGTACTCGTTGGCCGAGAAGATGCCGTTGAGCCCTTCGCCCGGGATGCCCATCAGATTGGGGTAGCCTGCCCCGACTCCGATGAACGCGGTCTCGTATCCCATTTCCTGCATGAGCTGCGGGATGGTGTACAGGCGCCCTACGATTGCGTTGGTCACGATCTTGACGCCCAACCTCTCCAAGGCCTCTAGTTCGCGGTCGATCAGCTTCTTGGGCAGTCGGAATTCCGGGATGCCGTACTTGAGCACGCCACCCGCCGTGTGCAGCGCCTCGTAGATGGTCACGTCAACACCGGCACGCGCCAGGTCGACGGCGCAGGTGATGGACGCGGGACCGCTGCCAATCATGGCTGCCTTGTGCCCGTTGTGCCGGGCCGAGGTGGCCAGCGACCATCCGTTCTTGAGCGCCATGTCTCCGACGAAGCGTTCCAGGCGGCCGATGCCCACCGGCTCCAGCTTGTTGCCGACGATGCACACGGCTTCGCATTGCGTTTCCTGGGGGCAAACGCGGCCGCAAATGGCGGGCAGGACGTTGTCGGCTGCCAAGACATCGTAGGCCTTGCGGAAGTCACGGTTTTCGATCGCCAGGATGAAACCCGGGATGTTGATGGCCACCGGGCAGCCCGCGATGCAACCCGGCTTCTTGCACTGGATGCATCGGGCTGCTTCGGCGAGCGCCTGGTCTTCGGTGTAGCCGAGCGTGACCTCACTCCAGTTACGGGCGCGAACCGCCGGATCCTGCTCCGCCATGGCGGTCTTAGTCTTGGCGATGGTCTTGATGGTCTTCTTCGGCTTGGGTACTGCTTCCATTGCGGGCTCAGACTTTGGCGAGGACTCGGTTTGGCACGGTTGGCTTTCTGGAGAAACGGCTTATCGGGGTAGGCGACATTGGTGTTTTTCGTTGAGAAGGCGCATGGATTCGCGTTCGAATCGGTCAAAGCGCCTAGCCCGGGCCAGCAGTTCGTCGAAGTCGACCTGCAGGCCGTCGAACTCGGGGCCGTCCACGCAGGCAAAAGCCATCTTGCCACCCACAGTCACCCGGCACCCACCGCACATTCCGGTGCCGTCAACCATGATGGGGTTCAGGCTGACGATGGTCTTGATGCCGCGTGGTTTGGTGACCGCCACGCAGGCCTTCATCATGATGGCAGGGCCGATGGCCAGCACCTCGTCGACGTCTTGATTCTTGTCGAGCACTTCCTGCAGCGGCCCGGTCACCAGGCCCTTCACGCCGAACGAGCCGTCGTCGGTGGCGATGATCAACTCGTCGCTTTGGGCCCTGAAGCGGTCGATCCAGAACATGAGATCCTTGGACCGGAAGCCGACGACGGAGATGGTGTGGGCCCCGTCCTGCTTGTACTGGCGTAACTGGGGATAGGTCGGCGCCACGCCAAGTCCGCCGCCCACGCACACCACCTTTTTCACCTTGTCGAAGGCACGCGCATGACCGAGCGGGCCGGCGAGGTCGTCGAGGTATTCCCCCTCTTTCAGGCCCATGAGGCTGGTGGTCGTCTTGCCCACCGCTTGAATGACCAGGGTGATGGTGCCGGCCTGGCGATCGAAATCGGCAATGGTCAAAGGAATGCGCTCGCCGCCATCCCCGTGACGGACGATCACGAAGTGGCCGGGCCGCGCCGCTTTGGCGATGTCAGGCGCCTCCAGGTTCCAAAGGTAAGTAACAGGGGAAAACTGCTCTCGTTTGACGATCTTGAACATCTGCATCTCGTCGGGGCTAGCGCCTACCAAGTACCTACGGTACGCTCAGCACACAGTCAACGAGACTCGCCGGTCGAAATCGTCACTTGCGACCCGCAGTGGCTTGCTGCGTGCCCGATTTCATTTCCAGTTTGGTCGCGACGTTCGCCAGATACCAGGCGTAGGTTTTTCGGATGCCTGCATCCAGCGTGTGCTGCGCCTTCCAACCCAGGGCGTGCAGTCGGCCCACGTCGAGCAGCTTGCGGGGCGTTCCGTCAGGCAGGGCCGTGTTCCAGACGATGTCGCCGGAATAGCCCACGATGCCGCGCACCAGCTCTGCCAGATCGCGCAGCACAATATCTTCGCCCAGACCTATGTTGACGAACATCTTCTCGTCTTCGCGCTCGCATCCAGCGTCGAAGTGGTTCATCAGGAACACCAGCGCGTCCGCCAGATCCTCCACGTAGAGCAACTCGCGCCGCACGTTGCCGGTGCCCCACAGCTCGACGCTGCCCTGGTTGGTCCGCTTGGCCTCGTGAAACTTGCGAATCCAGGCCGGCAGCACGTGGCTGGTCTGCAGGTCGAAGTTGTCGCCCGGTCCGTACAGGTTGGTGGGCATCGCGGCGATGAAGTTGGTGCCGTGCTGGCGGTTGTAGCTCTTGCACATCAGGATGCCGGCGATCTTGGCGATGGCGTAGGCATCGTTGGTGGACTCCAGCTTGCCGGTCAGCAGGTACTCCTCTTTCAGGGGCTGAGGCGCCAGCTTGGGGTAGATGCAGGAACTGCCCAGGAAGAGCAGCTTGCGCACCTTGTGGCGAAAGGCAGCGTCGATCAGGTTGGTCTGGATCTGCAGGTTGATGCGGATGAAATCAGCCGGGAAGGTGTCGTTGGCCTTGATCCCGCCGACCTTGGCTGCCGCGAGGAAAACGTACTCGGGCTGGGTGCGCGCGAAGAAGGCATCGGTGGCGCGGGCATCGGTGAGGTCGAAATCCGCGATGTCGCTGGTGATGAGGGAATCGTGCTCGCGGCGCAGGCGGCGCTCGATGGCCGAGCCGACCAGCCCGCGGTTGCCGGCGACGTAGATACGCGAATTCTTCTCCATGGGTTCCGGTTGGAAGTCTACCTCATCCGAAAGCGAGCGGTTTGGCCACAGAGCGCGCCGAATCACACCGGCGCGCCAGCTAGGCAGCCACCGTAGTCACGGCAATGGCGCGAACGACTAAGGCCGCACGGCACCGTCGCCCGATGCCACCGATGTCCTTGCTGTAGGAGCACCACCAGTCCCTCGCAATATCTCAGCCTGTCATCCAGATCGGGCTGGAAGACGGCGCGCAGGGATTCGCCCGGCTCGATCAGATTCTGCACGATGCCACGCAAGGGCTCAGAGAGCTGGTTGCAGGGAGCTGGTTGCAGGTTGTGTCGAATTCGGTCAAGGTGCGCTGCTCAGGGGTACTTTCTTCGCCGCCGTCGACCAAGTTTGGGCCCAAAATACACGATGGCGCTCGCCGTGACACACTTGGATTAGTCTCTTAGACGTCATCCCACATAGGCCATTCAAGGAACCCCCATGGAGATCCGGAAGATCCTCGCGCTGCGCGGACCAAATATCTGGTCGCGGCACCCGGTACTTGAAGCGTGGGTGGACCTCAAGGATCTGAAGGACAAGCCGTCCGATTCCATAGCTGGTTTCAATGACCGGCTGATGGCGTGGCTGCCGAGCATGATAGAGCATCGCTGCAGCGTGGGCGAGCGCGGCGGCTTCTTCCAGCGGCTGCGCGACGGGACCTATGCCGCGCATATCCTGGAACACGTATCCATCGAACTGCAGAACCTGGCCGGCTCGACCGTCGGGTACGGCCGCGCGCGCGAGACCGCGGAAGAGGGAGTGTACCGGGTCGTGGTGCGCTACCGCGACGAGAGGCTGGCGCGCGCCTGCCTGCTCGCCGGGCGCGAGCTGGTGCTGGCCGCCATCTATGGCAAGCCCTACGACGTCACACAGGAGGTGCGCAAGCTGCGCGAACTGGCTGACCGCGTGTGTCTGGGCCCCAGTACGGCCGCCATCGTGGCTGCGGCCGACGCCCGTGGCATTCCCGTGCGCCGGCTCAACGAGGGCAGCCTGGTGCAACTTGGCCAAGGCGCCAAGCTCCGTCGCATCTGGACGGCCGAGACCGACCGGACCAGCGCGGTGGCTGAATCGATCGCGCAGGACAAGGAGCTGACCAAGAACCTGCTGCGCGCGGGCGGCGTTCCCGTGCCTGAGGGCCGCCTGGTGACCGATCCAGCCGATGCCTGGCAGGCGGCCGAGGAGATCGGCGTGCCGGTGGTGGTCAAACCGCGCGACGGCAACCATGCCCGCGGCGTGTTCACCAGTCTGACCAGCGAGGCTCAGGTGCGGGCGGCGTTCGAGGTTGCGATCCATGAAGGTAGCGGCGTGATTGTCGAGAAGTTCGCCGAGGGCGCCGAACACCGCCTGCTGGTGGTGGGTGGAAAGCTGGTGGCAGCCACCCGCGGAGATATCGCTAGCGTGGTCGGTGACGGCCAGAAGACCGTGGCCCAGCTCGTCGACGAGCAGATTAATTCCGATCCCAGGCGTGGCTCGTATGAATCCTGTCCACTTTGCCAGATCACCTTGAAGGATGAGACCACGCTCCTCAATCTCGAACGCCAGGGCTACCGTCCGGACAGCGTGCCGCCTGCCGGCGCGTCGGTCGTGGTCCAGTACAGCGACAACCTGGCCATCGACGTGACCGACCAGGTTCACCCCAGCATAGCAGCCCACGCGGCGTTGGCGGCCCAGATCGTCGGCCTGGATGTGGCCGGGCTCGACTTGGTGGCGAACGACATCTCGCAGCCGCTGGAAGACCAGGGCGGGGTCGTGGTCGAGGTCAACGCCGGGCCGGGACTAGCCATGCACCTGGCGCCCTCGGTGGGTACGCCCCGACCGGTGGGCGAGGCCATCGTGGATACGCTTTTTCCGCCGGGCGAGAACGGCCGCATCCCCATCGTGTGCGTGACCGGCACCAACGGCAAGACCACGGTCACCCGCCTGGCGGCGCACATACTGCGCTCGGCCGGGCGTGTGGTGGGCATGACTTCCAGCGATGGCATCGACGTGTCGGGCCGTACCATCGAGGGCGGGGACTGCGCTGGCCCGCGCAGCGCGCGCAAGATCCTGGTCAACCCGCAGGTCGAGGCCGCGGTATTCGAAGCCGCTCGCGGCGGGATTCTGCGCGAGGGTCTTGGCTTCGACCGTTGCGATGTGGCGGTGGTGACCAACATCGGCCAGGCCGACCATCTGGGACTGCACAATGTGAACACTGTGGACGACATGTTCACGGTCAAGCGCACACCGGTGGACGTGGTCTTGCCCACCGGCTCCGCCGTGCTCAACGCCGCCGATTCACTGGTGGCGAAGATGGCCTCGCTGTGCGCGGGCTCGGTGATCTTCTTTGCCATCGACGGTGCGCATCCGACGCTGCAGCAGCATCGCAGCCAGGGCAAGCGCGCAGCCTTCGTGCGCGACGGTCAGTTGATTCTGTGTGAAGGACCGTCGGAAACCGACCTTATCTCGATCAACGAGATCCCCCTCACCCACTCCGGGCGCGCGCCTTTCCAGGTGGAGAACGCCCTGGCGGCCGCCTCGGCTGCATGGGCGCTGGGTCTGCCCCAGGAAGCCATCCGGACCGGCCTGGAGACCTTCCGTGCCGACCGGCAGGACGATCCCTGCCGCTTCAACGTTCTTCCCCATGGTGAAGCCACCCTGGTGATCGACGACTGCCACAATGTCTCGGCGCTCGCGGCAGTCGTGTCGGCGCTGGACCGATTTCCCCACTGGCGGCGTACCGCGGTCTATTCAGCCGGCGACGGAAGACGTGACGAAGACATAATCCGGCAAGGCGAGATCCTGGCCGCTGCCTTTGACCACGTCGTCCTGTACGACGACCCATCAGCCGCGGATCGAGCCAAGGGTGATGTCCCTGGCCTGCTTCGCAGGGGCCTGGCGATTGGACCACGGGTCGTTGAAATCATCTATGTCTCTGACTATCGTGAGGCGGTGGGCAGGGCCTTGGGTCTTCTTGCATCGGGCGAGCTGGCGCTGGTTCAGGCCCTCGACGGCGACGTCGAAGAAAGTCTTGCTGTGTTATCGGCCATCGGCGTGGTTAGCGAAGAGAAAAAGGCACGCGGTGGTGCGGGAACTGCGAATAAACCCCATTCGCGGTCCGTCGTACCACCAGTGACCCTCCGGTCTTGGTCAAGGCCGGACTCGAAGAAAAACTAACCAAACCCGAGACGGCCGCCATGCAACTCAACAGAATTCGCGCACTTAGGGGACCGAATGTTTGGAGTCGCCACACCGCGCTTGAGGTGACGGTCGATCTTGGACCGGCCCAGATGGCCGTGGCTGAGATCCCCGGATTCGGCAAGCGCCTGCGCGACCTTCTCCCCGACATATTCTCGGGGACGCAATGGGCTGAGGCCGATCTGACTGGTGCGACATCTGAGAGTGCCACCCTGGCGCATGCTTTGGAGCGGGTGGCGATGGCGCTGCAGAAGGGGGCACGGGTGCCGGTGTCCTTCAGCAAGACGGCCGCGACGAACGAAGCGGGTATGTGGAAGGTCGTGGTCGAGTATCGCGAGGAAGATGTGGCGCGTGCGGCGGTGGAGAGTGCGGTCCAGATCATCGACGCCGTGCTGGCCGAGCGAGGCTTTGACGTGCAGGCCACGATCAAGCAGCTCCGTTCTCAGGATGAGGATCTGCGTCTCGGTCCCAGCACCGGGGCCATCGTGCGGGCAGCCGAGGCACGGGGGATTCCCACGCGCCGGCTGAACCAGGGCAGTCTGGTCCAGCTTGGCTGGGGCTCGCGCCAGCGACGGATCTTGGCGGCCGAGACCGATCGCACCAGCGCCATCGGCGAGTCCATCGCCCAGGACAAGGAGCTGACCAAGCTCTTGCTCCGGTCGGTCGGCGTGCCCGTGCCGGCAGGCGGCCCGGTCAAGGATGCGGAAGAGGCTTGGGAGATGGCCCAGGAGATTGGGCTCCCGGTGGTGCTCAAGCCCCAGAACGGAAACCAGGGCCGTGGCGTGGCCGTCAATCTGACGACGCGCGAGCAGGTTTTCGCGGCCTACCAGGCCGCGCGGGCCGAGGGGTCGTCGGTGCTGGTGGAACGCTTTGCCCAGGGCGCTGACCACCGACTGCTAGTGGTGGGTGACCGGCTGATAGCGGCGGCTCGCCGCGATCCGCCCCGCGTGCAGGGCGACGGCAAGTCCACCGTGGCCGAACTGGTGGCAGCGGTCAATGCGGACCCGCGCCGGGGCGAAGACCATTCCACCTCGCTCAGCAAGATGCGTCTAGATGCGATTGGACTGGCTGTCCTGGCCGGCCAGGGCTACACCCCGGATTCGATTCCGGAGGCGGGGATGCAGGTCCTTTTGCGCCAGAACGGCAACCTGAGCACGGGCGGTTCTGCGACCGACGTGACCGACCGCGTGCACCCCGAAAACGCCGCACGCGCGGTGGACGCGGCTCGCGTGATCGGGCTGGACATCGCCGGAGTGGACGTGATCTGCCGCGACATCAGCCGGCCGATGGAAGAGCAGGGCGGGATTGTCGTCGAGGTCAATGCCGCGCCTGGGTTGCGCATGCACCTGGACCCATCGATTGGCAAGCCGCGACCAGTGGGCGAGGCCATCGTGTCCACCATGTTCCCGCCTGGGGAGAACGGGCGCATCCCTCTGGTGGCCGTGTCCGGCACCAACGGCAAGACAACCACCGTGCGTATGGTCGGCCATATCCTGAAGGCTGCCGGCCGGCACGTCGGCCTGGCCTGCACCGACGGCATCTACATCGACGACCGGCGCATCGACACCGACGATTGCAGCGGGCCCCGCAGCGCGCGCGCCGTGTTGTTCAACCCGCGGGTGGATGCGGCTGTGCTCGAAACCGCGCGAGGGGGCATCCTGCGTGAGGGCCTGGGCTTCGACATGTGCGACGTGGCCATCGTCACCAACATCGGCGAGGGCGACCATCTGGGTATGGCGGGCATCGAGACCACGGAGCAGCTGGCCGAAGTGAAGCGCACCGTGGTGGAGAACGTGGCGCCCACCGGTGCGGCCGTGCTCAACGCCGCCGACTCGATGACCGTGGCCATGGCGCCCTACTGTCCCGGCTCGGTGATCTTCTTCGCGCGCGATGCGCAGCACCCGCTCATCGTCGCTCACCGCGCGCGCGGTGGCCGCGCCGTGGTGGTACGTAACGACACGGTTTTTCTCGCCGAAGGTAACCGGGAGCAACGTGTGACCAGCCTGGGCGCGGTGCCGCTCACCCGCGACGGAAAGATCGGCTTCCAGGTTGACAATGTGCTGGCTGCCACCGCCGCTGGTTGGTCGGTGGGTGTGTCGTGCGAGGTGATGCGCGCCGCTCTGGCCACCTTCACCAGCGACACCCGCAGCACGCCGGGGCGGTTCAACGTCCTCGACTATGAAGGGGCAACCATCGTGGTCGACTACGGGCACAACGCTGACGCCTTGGTGGCGCTCATCGACGCCATCGGCCGCATGCCACACGATCGGCGTGTGGTCGTGTACACCGCAGCTGGAGATCGGCGCGATGTGGACATCGTTCGCCAGGCCGAGATCATCGGCAACGGCTTCGACCACGTGATCATCTACGAGGACAAGTGCACGCGCGGCCGGCCCGACGGCGAGGTGGTTTCGCTCATGCACCACGGACTGGCGCGCAGCACGAGGGTGGCCGAGATCATCGAGACGCGAGGCGAGTTTGCCGCCATCGAGGTGGGGCTGCGCATGTTGTTGCCCGGGGACTTGATCCTGGTTCAGGTCGATCAGGTGGATCCTTCCCTGGCCTTCATCGAGCAATTCGTCGCTGCCAACCGCATGCCAGCGGCTCCCGCCGCGCGCGTGCAGGCGGCGCCTCCGGCCTCGCAACCCGAGAAGCACGCCCTCCGCCTCGGCTCTCAGGTCGCGTGAGCCAACCCTCCGAAGAAACCGCTACTTGAAGTTGTCGCTGGCGAAGCGCCAGTTGACGACTCTCCAGAACGCCTCGACGTAGTTCGCCCGCGCGTTTCGGTAGTCGATGTAGTAGGCGTGCTCCCACACGTCGCAGGTCAGGATGGCCTGCTGGCCTTCCTTGATGGGAGTGCCCGCATTGCTCGCCTGCTGGATGGTGAGGCTCCCGTCGGCGCCCTTGACCAGCCAGGCCCAGCCCGAACCGAAGAGTGTGACCGCCGCGTTGGTGAACTTTTCCTTGAAGGACGCGAACCCGCCGAAGCTCTTGCTGATGGCGTCGGCTAGGGGGCCATGCGGCTCGCCGCCACCCTGGGGCGACAGGCAGTTCCAGTAGAAGGTGTGGTTCCAGATCTGAGCCGCGTTGTTGAAGATCCCGCCCGAGGCTTTCTTGATGATCTCCTCCAGAGAGAGGTCGGCGAATTCGGTGCCGGGGATGAGCTTGTTCAGGTTGGCCACATAGGTCGCGTGGTGCTTGCCATAGTGGTACTCAATGGTTTCCTTCGAGACATGCGGAGCCAGGGCGTCCTTGGCGTAGGGAAGTTCGGGCAGCTTGTGTTCCACGGTCCTCCTCCTTGCTCAGCTAAGATGACACGAATGGCTGCAAAGTTACCGATTGTTTCTGGGAGTACAAAAGCGGCACGCCCAGGGACGGGGTCGGCTACAGGTGGCGGGGGTCTGGTGCAGCTTGCGCGCCAAGGCTGACAAGTGACCGCGGCGGGCCCTGTACACGGCGCTGGAACGCGCCCAGCCGTCGGAAGGCACCTGGCCGCTCAAGCTGGGCGAGAGCCTGCGAAAGGTTGGCGATCGCCCGGCTGCGGTGAAGGCCCTGACGCGCGCCTTGCAGATCTACGTCCGGCAGGACGTGCGGCCCAAGGCCATCGCGGTCTGCAAGAGCATCCTCGAGATCGACCCGAGACATCCCCAGGTCCAGCAGATCCTGACCTTCCTCAACGAAACCCGGCGCAATGACCGCGGCAGGACGGCAGCACCGGCTGCCCCGCCGGAGCCCGAGGCTTGCCCTCATTGATCTGGGCGGCGATCTCATGCAGGGGTACTTCTTCGCCCGGCCGGGCCCGGGTTTTCCCGCGGTGGACATGGCGCTGCTGGGCGGGCGCAGGAAGTAGCCTCCGTGCCCTCACGCCTGGGGCCGCTTGCTGCGGTCCTGGCTCGCGTGGGTGCGCAGATCCTCGGGGCGGATCTCCCATAAGGGCGGCCGCGAGTAGAACAGCAGCCGGCCATCCTGGTCGCCGCGGTCCAGGCACCGATGTGGGCAGTCGCCCCGGCAGTGATGCTCGACGAAGTTCAGGGCCGCCGCCGCCGCCTCGCCCGCGGCGTCCAGACGATAGGCCGAATCCACCACACCTTTCTCGACCAGCAGGTTGCGCAGGCCGGTGACCAGCCCGACGACCTCGACTTCGGACGGCTCGGTGTCCGCAGCACGTCCCTCCAGCCACTTCAGGAAGAAGCGAGCGAAGGCGAGTGCCGCTTGTTCGATCGATGCCAGCGACGAGCGCCGAGCTGAGGGAGCGGCACGATTGGCCTCGTTGACCGCCTGGTAGATCTCGGTGGCCAGATCCAACTCGGCCACTTCGCGCAGCGTGATGCGCGTGGCTGTCTCCTCGATGCGATGCAGGAGCGAATCCCGACCCTCCTGTTCGTCGCCATGCGTGCGGTGAGGCTCGGCCGCGGTGGCTTCGGCGGCGACGGCCAGCGAACGCATGGCCAAGTGGACGAGAAACTCGGGATCGCCGGCCGCCATGTTGGCGGCTGCTTGCAGGCAGAGCTTGGCTCGCTTGTCATCCCCGGCCGCGCGCAGCACCCGGGCCTGGTGGCGCAGCATCCGGCCGACGCGCTCGATCTCGCCGGTGGCCACCATGCGTTCGAGCAAGA
>Ga0182021_10008681_pt1 | contig 12034 bp, 8 predicted proteins | sample 612E3MmetaG_FD_120493 | JGI IMG/M metagenome (GOLD analysis project Ga0182021, IMG submission 120493) | Permafrost microbial communities from Stordalen Mire, Sweden - 612E3M metaG (Illumina Assembly) | ecosystem: Environmental > Terrestrial > Soil > Wetlands > Permafrost | place: Sweden...
ACCCATCGAAAAGGACCTTTTCCATCGCAGAACAGGGGCCGGATATATTCTGGAACAAAACCAGGAATATCAAATGCCTTTTTCACACCATTCGCAAATGCTTCGCCGCGAATGTTATTTCCATAGTCGAAAACAACAGCACCTTTCTTCTTTAATTTTAACAATCCTTTCATATGATCAGCAATAGATTCTTTAGCGAGAGCAATATATTGTTGCGGATCTTTTTTGCGAAGGTCGAGCGCTTTTGTATAGAGCATACCTGAAGGTACATAACCGTTCAACATATCGTGAGCCGAGGTCTGATCTGTAACAACATCGGGCAGGAAATTTCCAGCAGCAATCTTTGGGATGATTTCAGCTGCATTACCAAGTAATCCGATAGACAGGGGGATTTTCTTTTCTTTTGCCGCGCGAACCTGTGCAAGGGCATCCTCGAGATTATTCGTCATGGTATCGAGGTATCCTGTTACAAGGCGACGCTTAATTCGCTGCAGATCGACCTCGACGACGAGACACGCAGCGCCGTTCATGGTAGCAGCAAGCGGTTGTGCTCCACCCATGCCGCCAAGTCCTGCGGTCAGCAGGAATTTTCCAGCTAGATTTTTCCCAAAATGTTTAGCTGCTGCAGCAGCAAAGGTTTCATACGTCCCCTGCAGAATTCCCTGAGTGCCAATGTATATCCAGCTTCCCGCGGTCATTTGCCCGTACATCGTCAGACCAAGTCCTTCCAATCGGCGGAATTCTTCCCAGGTTGCCCATTTTGGTACAAGCATTGAATTGCTGATAAGGACACGCGGTGCATTTTCATGTGTCTTAAAAAAGCCGACAGGCTTTCCTGATTGGACGAGCAATGTTTCATCGTTCTCTAAATTCTTTAGACTTTCTACAATTGCATCATAACACTGCCAATTGCGTGCGGCTTTTCCCGTGCCGCCATAGACGATCAATTCTTGAGGTTTTTCTGCGACTTCCGGATCGAGATTATTCATGAGCATCCGTAAAGCGGCTTCCTGAATCCAGCCCTTACATGTAAGGCGTGTACCGCGCGGCGCGCGAATTGTGCGAAGTCTTGTTTTCATAATGCTTCTTTCGAATTGAGCGAAAGTGCTGTAATTGAATAATGAAAAATTGGAAACACTAAACTCTGTTCCCTATAAATCTTTACAAACAAGAGGTTCCTGCCTTCGGCATACGACTATCAAAAATCCGATTGTTCTTATTTTGAATAATATGGTGAATGATCTTTTAATAACGTAACCTTCCAGCGATCCTGTTGATTACATAGAACGTACTTATATTGTTGGAGTTCTCTCCGACAGAGAAGAATGCCATATTTTCGTACGATCCATTTGATGTGTGATTATAATTTATATCCGATCTTTCGTAAAAAGTCTTTACGCCACTTGATATCATCCTCTGTTTCAATACCTTTTGATTTTTCACCATCAATGACTCCGAGAATGCCGCGGCCTTGCTCGGTTTCTGCTATAATGACTTCTACCGGATTTGCAGTGGCGCAGAATATAGTGCACACTTCCGGAAGCGATTTCAGAGCGTTAAGAATATTTATCGGGAAACCATTATCCACAAAGAGAATGAAGCAATGCCCGCAGGAAAGCGACAGAGCGTTTTTCTTTGCCAGATCGATAAGTGCATTGTCGTTGCCGGTCCAACGAATAAGTGCCTTCCCTGATGATTCACAAAATCCCAGGCCGAACTTCATCTGCGGATTGATCTGCACAATAGCTTCGTGGATATCCTCCACCGTTTTGATGAAATGCGATTGTCCAAGGATAAAATTTGTATCTTCCGGTTTTTCAATTTTTATTATTTTGAGTTCCATGGATGTTCCTCGTTTAATGATTGAACGATCAAGCTATTGTATCTACAGGTATTAGAAATTTTAAGAGGCCAGTCCCTTGACGAATCGGGAATGGTACATTGACCAACGCTAAACTGCATTTCCTCATTTCAATCTCAACCTTCCTCTGCCCGCCGATCAGGAGTGAGATTGTTTCAGATACATATGGCTCATGCCCGACCAGCAGGATAGATGGCACGTTCAAGGAAGTAAGCTGTTTGAACAACTGCTGTGGGGCGGATCCATTCATTAACAATTCACTTACGGTCATTTGTCGACAATGGATTATAGAAGAGACGATCGATGCTGTCTCTTGAGCGCGCTTGAGCGGGCTTGAAAGTATGGTACCAACAACAACATTCGTTCGTCGAAGAAGCGTGCCGACCGTTGTTGCTTGGCGCTTTCCAAGATCGCTCAACGGGCGTGCGTTGTCGCTATATCGAGAATCAGATACAGCATCACCGTGTCGGAGAAAGAAAACATCCATCGTCGTGTTACCAGAATTCTGGAAACTACTTGTGCAAATCGAACGTATAGGGTGCTGACTCTGCTATGGTTTTATCAAATTGTATTGCTGAATTTTTGTGTACAATGTTTTAAGACTGATGCCGAGAATTTGCGCTGCAGTGTTTTTATTCCAGCCTACGGTCTTCAACACACCAGCGATGTGGACTTTTTCTATTTCGTGAACGGAAACAGCACTTCCGATGAGCAAACCTCCTGCCGCACCGGCAGATTCTTTTATAAAACCGGTGCGTTTACCGATGGGAAGAGCAATATCTTCAACACAAATGAGATTTTCTTTACACAAAATACTGGCTCGTTCGATGACATTTTCTAACTCACGCACGTTGCCGGGCCAATCATATTTCATAAGTAGTTCGAGCGCTTTTGGCTCGATCATGATCAATTCACGTGGGCGAACGCGATTCTTTAAAAAATAATCTACGAGCAGCGGAATATCTTCCGGCCGTTCCCGCAGTGATGGAATCGAGAGCATGATCACATTGATGCGGTATAACAGATCCTCGCGAAATTTTCCGGCGCCGGCTTGATCATCCAAATTTTTATTCGTTGCAGATATAACACGAACATCCGATTTTAAATTCTTCTTATCTCCACCGACACGTCTGTATTCACCTGTTTGAAGGAACCGCAACAGCTTCGGTTGAATCATGAGGCTGATCTCTGCAATTTCATCAAGGAACAACGTGCCTCCGTTGGCGATTTCAACAATACCTTGATTTGCAGTATATGCGTCTGTGAATGCGCCTTTTTCATGGCCGAACAATTCGCTTTCGAGCAAATTCTCCGGAATAGATGCACAGTTTAATGCAACAAACTGTTGATCTTTGCGCGAACTGTTTTTGTGAAGGAAGTTGGCGACAAGTTCTTTGCCCGTGCCGCTTGCACCTTGAATGAGAACAGGAGAATCGGTTGGCGCAACTTTGGCTGCTATATTCAACAATTCCAGCATCGGTTTGCTTTCGCCGATGATATTGCTACTCAAGGTGTGTCGAGCAAGTTCTGATTTCAAGATTTTATTTTCGAGACGAAGGCGCTTTCCCTCAATCGCATGTTCGATGACTGCAAGAAGTTCATTTCCAACATACGGTTTTGTAATATAGCTATAGGCACCCAATTGCATACATTCGACCGCGATTTTCACGTCGTGGACACCGGTAAGCATGATAACCTGTGTGTCGTAAGAATGGTCACGAATATATTTTAATACCTCTATGCCATCCACGCGCGGAAGTTTTATATCCAGCAGAACGAGATCAAATATTTGCTGCTGTAATGCATTGATGGCAAGAACACCATCTTTCGCGACTTCTACCTCGTATCCTTCATTGGCGAGCATTGCTTTAATAAGCTGAAGGAATGCTTCCTCGTCATCAACTGCAAGGATGGAAATGGTCTCAGTTTTCATACTGTATTGAATGTGGAAAAATGTTTATCGGAGAGGAAGTGCGAAATGGAAAGTGACTCCTTTGCCAATTTCCGATTCCGCCCAAATTTTTCCATTGTGTGCTTCAATAATACGTTGCGAAATAACGAGTCCGAGTCCTGATGTTTTATTTTGACTTGATTTTCCGGAGACGAGATCACGATAACGATCGAAAATCAGTGGCAGCTCTTCCGGAGGAATTCCTTTACCGCTATTGAACACGGAAACCATGACATGCTCTGTTGGCTGTTGTCCTTCTTCCAGAACAAGAGCCACCTTTCGTACTTGCACAACGATTGCACCTTGATGAGGGGTATGGGAGAGCGCATTGCTCATGAAATTTTTCAATACCTGCCCAATTTTTTCAGAATCATATTCAAGGGTCGGTAAATCAGGCTCTGCATAGAAATCAAGTGTAATGTTGCTTGAATGAATTGGAACATTGAACTCTTGCGTAATAGTTTGCACCGTTGTTCCAAGACTGCTTATCCCTTTATTCAATCGCACACGGCCGCCTTCAAGTTTTGTTAAATCCATCATATCGGTCAAAAGATTTATGACCTTATCGATGGATGTCGTCATATATCCGAGCAGTTCTTTCTGATGGTCGCCGAGTGAACCAGCCATTCCTTTGAGCAGGTAGCCAATACTTTGGCGCAGACCGGCGATGGGATTATGAAGATCGTAGAGTAAGCGGGCGGTATGTTCGGATTGCAAACGGCGTATGCGATCTTCAGCATCGCGTGCACGGATGATTCCTTTCAGTTGAGGGACGAGTTGATCCAAATCAATGGGCTTGGTGAGATATTCCTTGGCGCCAAGCTTCATTGCTTCCACCGCCATATTCACATCACTCATACCCGTCATCATGACAATTTCTGTCTGAGCTGAATTTTTTTTAATATAGCGCAAAACCTCTAATCCATTGGCACCGGGCATTTTAATGTCAAGAATGGCAATGTCGAAATCCTTTTCTTGCACTTTTTTTATCGCTTCAACACCGTCGGCAGCCTGTTCAACGTCAAATCCTTCATCACCAAGCCAAGCGGCCACGGTCATGCGGAGCGGATCTTCATCATCTGCAATGAGGACTTGAATTTTTTCTTCACTCATAATGGGTGACTTTTATTGAGTAATGCACTTTCCCTTTCAGCGCTCTCTATTGACCAAGGCGTTGAACCTGGAAAGATACTCATTCCGTGAGGCATGTACATTTGTAATTTCTACTATGGGAAATAATAACCAGATTCGCTTGAAAAGTCAATTGCTTTCTCCCTGGCAGGATTCAAAGAAGGGTTGAAATTGACACCTTGCTCTGCTACATTGTACTGCAAATTTCTATCGATTGAACGGTTTATAATGAAAACCTACATACTCGACGGCGAACAGCTTACCATCCAACAAGTATATGAAATTGCAAACGAAGCAGCTCGTGCAACATTGAGCCCCACGGCAAAGCAAAAAATAGTACGGGCAAGAAAACTTGTGGAACGGTGGACTAACAACGATGAGGTCGTATATGGCATAACGACCGGGTTTGGAGAGTTCGCCAATATACGGATTCAAGCTGAAGATATTGAACAACTTCAAGAAAACCTCATTTTTAGCCACGCTGCTGGAACTGGCGACCCATTACCTGATGAAGTAGTGCGGGCAATGATGGTGCTGCGGGTTAATGCTTTAGCAAAAGGATTTTCAGGAATTCGGCTTTCGACGGTCGAGTTATTGATAGCTATGTTAGACCGCGATATTATTCCGGTTATTCCTTCGCAAGGATCTGTTGGTGCGAGTGGTGATCTCGTTCAGCTTGCGCACCTGGTACTGGCTATGATGGGAAAGGGGAAAGTTCGTCAAAAGGGAAAGGGGGGAAAAGAGAGGTTTGTTCATTCAAACACAGCACTTCGGGAGAATGGACTTCATCCAATACGGCTGGCAGCAAAAGAAGGACTCGCACTCATTAATGGTACACAAATGATGACGGCGTACGCTGCGCTGGCGGTTCATCAGGCGAGATTGTTGGCGAAGATTGCAGACATTGCCGCTTCCATCAGTGTAGAAGCTCTCCGTGGAAGTGATACAGCATTTGACGAACGGATTCATAAGCTTCGTCCTTATAAAGGTCAATGTGCAGTGGCAAAAAACTTGCGGAGGTTGATGCATGGCAGTGCCTTGCGCGAATCCCACCGGAGTAACGACACACGAGTGCAAGATGCATATTCGATAAGATGCATCCCGCAAGTTCATGGAGCATCGCGCGACGCAATTGATTATGTCTATGATAAAATTCTCATTGAAATAAATTCTGCGAATGATAACCCGCTCATCTTCCCCGATGACGGGATTCATCTTGAAGGCGGCAACTTTCACGGTCAACCAGTGGCACTGGCAATGGACTTCCTCGCAATTGCATTATCGGAACTTGCAAATATTTCTGAACGGCGTATTGAACGATTAGTCAATGGTTCGCTCAGCGGCCTCCCGCGTTTTCTAACTCCCAACGGCGGCCTCAATTCCGGTTTGATGATTGCACAGTACACCGCCGCTTCACTTGTTTCAGAAAATAAAGTGCTTGCGCATCCGGCGAGTGTCGATTCCATTCCGACTTCAGCCAATCAAGAAGATCACAATAGTATGGGATCTATCAGCGCACAGAAGGCATGGCGTGTACTGAAGAATGTTCAGACAGTTCTTGCCATCGAATTGTTATGCGCCAGTCAGGGGATGGACTTTGCAAGAACATTAAAGAATAAAGTACCGTTCAATGCCGGTGAGGGAACAGAAGCTGCATATCAATTTATTCGAAAGCATATCAAGCACCTTACAAAGGATCGGGTTCTGTATGATGACATTCAAAAAGCGCTGGGATTAGTTTTAGATGGAAGCATTCTCCCGGCTGTAGAAAAAAGAATTGGAAAATTGGATTGATGAAAAAGATAATCCTCAAAGAGAAAGATGAACTATGAAATTCAAAAAAGAATTCATCCGAACCCTGCCAAAAGTATTATTGCACGATCACCTCGATGGCGGCGTCCGCGCACAAACCGTTATTGAATTGGCCGCGGATCAGAAATATAAAAAGCTTCCCACAACTGATGCTGGAGAACTGGCGGAATGGTTTCATCGCGGCGCTACTCGCGGAAGTCTCTCACTGTTCCTGGAAGGATTCGAGCATACCTGCGCCGTCATGCAAACGGAAGAGGCGCTTGAACGCGTTGCGTATGAAACGCTGGAAGATATGAAAAAAGACGGAGTCGTCTATGTCGAATCGCGGTTCGCTCCATTATTTCATACTGGGAAGAGGCTTGATCCGAACAAGGTAGTGAAGGCAGTACTGCGTGGATTTGACCGTGGGGAAAAAGATTTCGGTGTTCATTACGGCTTAATTATTTGTGCGATGCGCCATATGGATCCCTCTATTTCATTAGAGATGGCGGAGTTGGCATTAGATTTCCGGAATCGTGGAGTGGTCGGCTTTGATCTTGCGGGCGAAGAAGGTGGGTATCCTCCAAAGAAGCATGTGGACGCGTTCGAATACATCCAACGGGAGAATTTTAACATCACCGTTCACGCAGGGGAAGCTTTCGGCAAAGCATCCATCTGGCAGGCGATTCAGTGGTGCGGTGCACATCGCATTGGTCATGCAACTCGTCTTATTGAAGATATGCGTGTAAAAAACGGCGAAGTACTGAACATGGGAACACTTGCGCAGTATGTGTTGGATAAACGTATCCCGCTCGAAATCTGCCTTACCAGCAACGTGCACACAGGTGCCGTGCAGAGCATGGAAGAACATCCATTCGGTATTCTCTATCGTTATAAGTTCCGATGTACGCTTAATACAGATGATCGTCTTATGAGCAATATCACGCTCACCGATGAGTATTGTACAGCAGCAGAATTTTTTAACTTGAAATTTGAAGATCTGGAAAAACTGACTATCAATGCAATGAAGAGCGCATTCCTGCCGTACAAGCAGCGCATTGCATTAATTTACGATGTCTTAAAACCCGGTTTTGCTAAAGCAAGGAAGAAACAACGAAGGAGAAAAGAATAATGACTTGGATACTCACTGTTCTTTCCATGTTGCTCGTTGGAGGACGTATGGAATATAAGCAAATTCACTGGTTGGGGCATTCAGCATTCCGCATCGAAGATGGTGCCATACAAATATATGTTGACCCATTTCAACTTCCGGAAAACCTGCCTAAAGCGGATGTCATTTTTATAACACACGCTCACTATGATCACTGTTCCGTGAAGGATATTACCAAGATTAAAACAGGTCATACGGTTATTGTTGCCCCGAAAGATGTTGCTTCAAAAATTGGTGGTTCGGTAACTGAGGTCGTTCCTGGAAAAGTGTACACTATCGGCAAATTGAAAGTAAAAACAGTTCCGGCGTATAATCTCGATAAAAAATTTCATCCTAAAGATAATAATTGGGTCGGATATATTATCACATTATCGAATGGTCTGAAAATTTATCATGCCGGAGACACAGACTTTATTCCGGAGATGCGAGAAATACAGACGGATATTGCTTTGTTGCCATGTGGAGGGACATATACTATGACCGCAGAGCAAGCAGCAGAAGCAGCTAATACATTTCACCCAAAAGTGCTTATTCCAATGCATTACGGTAGCGTTGTTGGTTCACCTGCAGATGCAGAGAAGGTGAAAAAACTATTCAAAGGCGAAACATTGATTAAGACAAGTGAAAAATAAAATGATTACTCAGATGAGGCTGATTTATCGCTGATTGCTGATAACGCTGATTGTTACATCATGGATAGTTTGTTCCCAGGATGAACGAAGAGTATAGGTTAAGTCGTCTGATGGAATACATTTTGGGACAGCATTTTACGTGCAGATAATTTTAATCAAGGGTTTCAAGAACATGTGTTCAAGTGAAATATAAAATCTTCACATGAGACAAAAAAATCAGTGTAATCTGTCATCAGTGTTCAATCAGTTTAATCCGAGTCATCACTGAACCATCTGTAAAAACCTTTCTTTATCTCGCCGGTGAATCCGTATTTTTATTTTTACCTTTTCCGCTTCATACGTCCGTTCCAGTACTTCTCCAACATCATACAGTTGCGCGATAATTTTTTGTTTTGAGTCAGGTAAAACAATCTCTTCCACCAAAAATTCCTGTTCCAACATATGTGCAACGGATTCTTTCAGGCCGAGAATATTGATTCCGCGCGCTGCAGAGATGAAAACGCAGTTCGGGTAATTCTCAGATAATGTCGGGAGGATACTGCGATCATGCAGCAAGTCAATCTTATTAAAGACAATTAACGTAGGCATATCGCCGGCACCGAGATCTTCTAAGGTTTCCTGGACAACACTTATTTGATCTTCGAAGTACGGACTTGATATGTCCACCACGTGAAGAAGAATGTCAGCTTCCGTGATTTCTTCCAGGGTACTTTTGAATGATGCAACGAGATGATGCGGCAGTTTCCGGATGAAACCCACAGTGTCAGTCATAAGAATGGAAACGGCGGAATCGAGCGGTACGAGCCGAGTGGTGGGATCAAGAGTTGCAAAGAGACGGTTTTCGACGAAGACATCAGATCCTGAAAGCAGATTAAGAAGCGTTGATTTACCGACATTCGTATATCCTACAAGTGCGGTGCGAGTATGTTTCGTGCGTCCCTGTCGTTGAGTAACGCGCTGTTTCGCTATTCGACCAAGCTTTTCCTTTAAGATACTGATGCGTGTGCGAATCAACCGGCGATCCGTTTCGATTTGTGTTTCGCCCGGACCTTTTGTACCTATACCGCCGAATTGTTTTGACAAGTGTGTCCATTGTCGTGTGAGGCGCGGCAGAAGATACTCAAGCTGCGCAAGTTCCACCTGTGTTTTCGCTTCGCTTGATTTTGCCCGCGAGGCAAAAATGTCAAGGATCAAGCCGCTCCGATCGAGTACTTTGCACTCCATCAACCGTTCAAGGTTTCGTACTTGCGCAGGCGAGAGATCGTCATCAAATATGACAAGCGGAATAGCTTCTTCTTTCAAACGCAGGTGTAATTCCTCTACTTTCCCTTTGCCTATGAATGTTGCTGGTTCGGGATGATCTCGGTCCTGTGTTATTCTTCCGACAACTTCTGCGCCTGCTGTATCGGCGAGAAGAGAAAGCTCGGTCAGTGATTCGTCGACCTCAGATTTCAAATTAAATCGTGTCGGCACTCCAACGAGAATGCACTTTTCTTTTCCGGTTTGCGCTAATTCAATCATAGTGATTCTTTCATTCTAGTTGAGGTCGCCTCCATCGAGGGGGAATGTGTGCGTTCTCTTGCCACCAACATTTCAATAATAGCAATAATGAGTGCAGCAATAAGAAATTGTTTCCAAAGTTCTGCACCAAGGCGTGACTCAGTTATCATACGATGTACTTCTTGAATCGAATGTACCGTATGAATGGAGTTATCGCTCATACCCATACGCTTGCATAACGTCCCTCGCTGTTTTTCATCTGTAGGCGCCGTGTTTGATTCATCTGGATCAATATTAACAGCGAACTTATCTATGATACCATTATGAGAAGCAACGGTATAGAGTCCAGGAATATCATCATCGGTAAATCGAACACTTCTTTCAACAGCAAGTTGTTGAGGATTGATCATGACTTGCACATTTCCGGGTTTTGTGATCATCACTTGCGAAGCGACAGTTTTCCGAAAATGAATTGTTGCTTCTTCGCCTACCAGCAAGGAGTGTTCCATCGCTGTTTCCTGTGCAAGATACTCAAGGGAACGATGAACTAACGGGACGAATAATCCCTTTAATGGCAAATCTGACCATTCGGTAGTAGCAGCAACCGCTAATAAGAGGGTTCGTCCGTTTCCGATGTGCTCTTCAAGGAGAAATGGATAGCCGTTGGTAAGAGTGATGATACTTCGTGATTTCGGTGTCGGAATAAAATGGAATGATTTATTTATATGGGGTGATTCCAGTACACGTTGGCGCTGCTGAGCTCCCACTGGGTGTTTTGCTTCGGTCTCATCAAACATTTCTGCAAAGAGCGGGTGGCGTAAATCCGTTTTATCGAACTCGATGAAAGATTGAATTGATTGAGACGGAGGTGTATCTTCAGAGGGTACAGCAGTTGAGATGCCAAGCGGTGTGGCGATGGAGTTATTATATGCGTTGAAAGTCGTTTGTGGTCCCGGTAAGAAAAGCATCCCGCCGCCGTTTTGAAGATATGTCTTTAATGCAAAGGATTGATCGTGCGTGAGATCGTGCATATTGGCAAGGACAACGACATCTGTATTATTCAGCTGTGAAGATGATAAACGATCGTACGTTATTTGATTCATCCTTACGCTCGTACTGCTATCGGTCAATCGAGTAGTGAGAGTCATTCGAAGAAATGGAAGATCTGTTGAACTGCCGACTAACAAGACAGCGAGTTCTTCCGGGATGTGCACTGTGAAAAATCGGGTATTGTCAAAATCAAGATCATCGTCTTCCAGTTGAATCTTTCCGTCGATGAATCCAGAATGCTTCGGTACGAGTGTAAACTCTGTCACCACCGATTGTCCCGCAGGAATATCGACACCTTTTTGTCCCACACGGCTGCCGTCGAGGTAGACACTGACAACATGATTCTGCAGGTGAGATGTCCCGTGATTTGTCAGCTTCGCTTTCAGCGTAAAGGATCTATTAATTTCAAAAATCGTAGTTGGAATTTCAATAGATTCTATAGAAACATTTCGCAATTCCCGTTTGCCAAGAGGAACGAGAAAGAATTGAATAGTCGGTGCGAAGAGCTTCTCGCCGGTTTTCATTCTCTGTGTTTTTGATTCCAATGAACCGGACTGGAAATCGGAGATCAGGTAGACTTCTTTATTAAAATTTTGGGATGCAGCAATCAATCGGGCGGAGAAACGAAGTGCATCTTCAATTGTGCGATGCATGGATGAAGGGTTGATTTCGTTGATGGTGCTTCGGATGGCTTGAAAGTCTCGCCTGGCAGAAGGAATCACAGAATGTTCATCAAGAGGGACATCGGACAGTTTGACAAGCACAACTTCATCGCCGTCTTTTAACAGATCAATAATTGCGATAGCAGCATTCTTTGCCTGATACAGCAGTTCCCCCTGTTCATCGCTTGCGGTCATACTTTGCGAATCATCAAAGAGAATAACTGCCGTTGTCTTTGCCTGCCCGGCAAGGCTGCTGGAGAGCGATCCTTTCAACGTTGGGCGTGA
>Ga0182021_10008682_pt1 | contig 12034 bp, 7 predicted proteins | sample 612E3MmetaG_FD_120493 | JGI IMG/M metagenome (GOLD analysis project Ga0182021, IMG submission 120493) | Permafrost microbial communities from Stordalen Mire, Sweden - 612E3M metaG (Illumina Assembly) | ecosystem: Environmental > Terrestrial > Soil > Wetlands > Permafrost | place: Sweden...
GGCGTCTCCAGGGCGGCCGGAGCTCATCGGCCAGTCGGCAAACATCCGTCTGTTGAGGTAGATGCGTACCTGGTGGGTCTGGGTGTCGGCCACGGCGATCAGCGATCGGCCTATGAGAAAGGTCTGCGTGAGGCTGTGGGTGCCATAGACGCCCGGCGCCCCTTCGACGCCGTTCAAGCGCGCGACGAAGCGCACACTGGTCTGCGCCGGCCAGTAGTTGCGCGGTCGAAAGTAGAGGGTCGTGTCGCCGTCCCAGTACCAGGCTCCGACCACCGGCCTCGAGGTCCACAGCTCGAGGGAGCGCTCCACTGCCCGGCGTTCGGTGATGGGCCGGCTGAACCTGAGGATGATGGGCATGCCGACGCCGTAGATCTGGTTGTGACCTTCGAAGATCTCCGTGGAGAAGGTTTGCGGCGGATCGAGGGTGCGGAACGTGCTCGTTCTGGTGACAGTGCGGCCCGCTGCGTTGGCCGCCGTGACGCGGACCACGTAGCGCGTAGCGACATCGAGCGTCCCGCGGCTGTGCCACGAGGTGGCGCTCGAGTTGAGCGTACCGCTCACCGCGCCGCCGTCCGTCGTTGCCGTCACGTGCACGATCGTGCCGCCGCTCACCCTGACTCTGATGCCGCTCTGCGGCGCGGCGTTCCGGGCGCCGCTGGTGGGCGTGATCGTAAGCCGGGCGGCAGGCGCTACCGGCGCGGGTGCGGGCGCGGGGCTGGCGGAGGCGTGCTGACGCGCGGCGCCGCCGCAGGCGGCGCCGAGCACTCCCAGGGCAACCAGTGCCGCGGCGGCCGCGATCAGTTTCCTGGGCAGTTCCCGCAAGGGGCCGGCCTTTCGTCGTGTGTTCCGGGTGGCGCCCTGAGGTTCGCCGGGCGCCGCTGAGTGCCTTCTTCCCACTCAAGGCGACGCAGAAGCCGACTCCCGGGACCTCGTCGTGTCTGCGCGACGCACTCGGCCTGGCCGGCGCCGGCGTTCGCTTCGGCCAGGGGTTCTGGAAGGGCTGAGCCCTTCCGCCGTCGCGTGAGTGTCCAGCGCCGCCGGCGAGGATGGGATCGACACGGTCGCTCGCACCGGCGGCTCGCAGAGCAAGGGCGCCAAGCCCGTCACGCAAAGACACGGCTCTCACACTATGATGAGACGTGGAGCATTCGACACGGCGCGTCAGAACGCGGTCCGCAAAAGGAGCGTGACAGGGCATGAGCTCGGCGATCCTCACCGAGAAGCTGACCAAGAGCTACGGCAAGAGCCGCGGCGTCGTGGCGCTCGACCTCGAGGTCGATGCGGGCGAGGTCTTCGGCTTTCTGGGTCCGAACGGGGCCGGCAAGACGACCACGATCCGCGTGCTGCTCGACCTGATCCGGCCGACGTCCGGCCGGGCGCTCGTTCTGGGTCGCGACAGCCACCGCGACACTCTGGCGATCCAGGCGCTCAGCGGCTACCTGCCCGGCGAGCTCAGCCTCTATCCCACGCTCACCGGGTCCGAGACGCTGCGCTACCTGGCCAACCTGCGGGGCGGCGTCGAGTGGGAGCACGTGAGGGCGCTCAGCGAGCGGCTCGACTGCGATCTCACCAAGAAGGTCTCCGACCTGTCGAGCGGCAACAAGCGCAAGCTCGGCCTCATCTCGGCCTTCATGGCGCGCCCCGAGCTGCTCATCCTGGACGAGCCGACGTCGGGCCTCGACCCGCTCGTGCAGCACGAGTTCTACGCGCTCATCGACGAGGTCCGCGACGCCGGCCAGACCGTCTTTCTGTCGTCTCACGTGCTGCCCGAGGTGCAGCGCGTCTGCGATCGCGTGGCCTTCATCCGCGAGGGCGAGCTGATCGCTCTCGAGGACGTCTCCGGCCTCACCGGCCGGGCGGTGCGCGAGATCGAAGTGGTCTTTGCCGAGGCGATCCCGCCCGCGGCCTTCGCGGGAGTTCCCGGGGTGACGCAGGTGTCGGTCGACGGCAAGAACGCCACGACGCTGCGACTCACGGTCACGGGACCGGTCGATGCCGCCATCAAGAAGCTCGGCGAGTTCCGGGTGCTCGACTTGACGAGCCGCCTGCCCGACCTCGAGGACGTCTTCATGACCTTCTACACCGACGGCGGCGACCATGCTGCGTAACGTCTTCTGCAAGAGCCTGCGCGATCAGACGCGGCCGCTGGTCATGTGGGTGCTCGGCGTGGCCTTCTACGTGGCCCTGCTGCTGTCCATCTACCCGAGCATCAGGCACAGTGCCGGTCAGCTGCAGGGCTACATCAGCAGTCTGCCGGCGGCCGTCCGCGCCGCCTTTCTGGGACCCGGCGGCGACTTCTCGTCGCCGGTGGGCTATGTCAACACCGAGCTGCTCTCGTGGCTGGCGCCGGTGGTGTTCATCGCCTTCGCCGTGTCGATCGCGGCCCGCTCCGTCGCGGGCGAAGAAGAGGACGGCACGCTGAGCTTGCTGCTGGCTCACACGGTCGGCAGGCGCCGCCTGGTGCTGCACAAATACGCGGCGATGATCGTGATCGTCACGATCCTCGGCCTGGCCTTCTGGCTGGCGCTGCTGGTGGCTACGGCGATCGCCGGCACGCCGGTGGGCGCGGGCACCCTCGCCGAGGCGCTGCTGCGCCTGACGCTGCTCGGCCTGGCGGTCGGCAGCGTGACCTTCGCCGTGAGCGGCGCCTGCGGACGCCGCCAGGCCGGCATCGCGGCCGGCGCCGGCGTGGGCGTGGCGATGTACCTGCTGAACACCCTGGCGCAGATGAACGCCGACATCCGGCCCTTCCGCTTCTTGTCGCTGTTTCACTACTCGGGCGGGGCCGCGCCGCTCGGCCAGGGTCTCGACGCCGTGGGGCTGGCGGTCCTGCTCGGCGTGTCGGCCGCCCTGCTGCTGGCGACGCTGGTGCTGTTCGAGCGCCGCGACATCCGCGTGTGAGGGCGGCCGGGTGCGGCCGCGCAGGCTGGCGCCGCCGCCGGGTCCGTCGATCGTTGGCGGCGGCGTCTCAGTCGCGGTCGCCCCGCTATACTTTCATGGTCCCGCGGCGTGGCCGCAGGAGACGCAAGGCTAGCCAGGAGGCAGACATGGCAGGTTCGTTTAGCCGGCAAGACGTTGCGGCAGTCGCGCGGGTCATCGGCGAGCGCCGATCTGTGCGCAGCTTCGGCGATGTGGCACCGGCTCGCGAAGCCCTGGAGCAGATCCTCGCCGCCGGCCTGGCGGCCCCCTACGCGGCGGCGATGGCGCCTGGGGTGGCCCTCGACCGCCGCTTCTTCGTGCTGCCGCGGGACAGCAAGGCGCTGCCGGCGGCCGCGGCGGCGATCCAGGCTCACGCCGCGGCAGCCCTCGCCGCCGGGGGGCTGCCGGCGCCGCTGCGCGCCCGACTCGAGCCCGTTGCTCAGGGGCGCATCCTCGGAGTCGGCACGGCTCCCTACTACGTGGTCGTCGCGGAGCGCGCGGCCATGGCAGCCGTCCAGCAGCAGTCGCTGGCGCACGTGCTCGAGAACATGTGGCTCATGGCCACCGCGCTCGGACTCGGCCTGCACCTGGTCTCCGCCACCACTCAGATGGCCGACGATCCCGCCTTTTGCGGCATTCTCGGCCTGCCGGTCGCCGAGTACGCCTTGAACGGCTGTGCCATCGGCGTGCCGGCCCAGACTCCCGAAGAGCGCCCCGTGGCCGATGTCGCCGGCGCCGCCACGTGGCTGGACTGAGGGCGAGCGAAAGCCTGCGCCTGGCCGCCGGCGTCGCGGTCGTGGCAGTGTCGGGCTCGGGCGACTACTTGGGGTAGGGGGGTCTAGTCGTCGCGCCGCGGGTGAATGGTCTCGCCGCTGAAGGCGACCACCCGGTCGCGGCCGGCGCGCTTGGCCACGTACATCGCCCAGTCGGCTTTGTCGAGCAGCTCCGCCCTGTTCTCTGCGTCGGTGGGGAAGGTGGCCACGCCGATGCTGACTGTGACGGGGTCGTCGCTCGTGGCGTCGGCGGCGATCGTCTCGCGGATGCGCTCGGCCGTGTAGATCGCGGCCGGCATGTCGGAGCGCGGCAGAGCGACCACGAACTCGTCGCCCCCGTACCGCGAGGCCAGGTCGATACGCCGGGTGGATTTCTCGATCGCTCGAGCCACCCGGCACAGCGCGTTGTCGCCGATCTTGTGGCCGAGCGAGTCGTTGAGCAGCTTGAACCTGTCGAGATCGACGAACAGGACGGACAGGCTCTGGCCCTCTTCGCGGGCTCGTGCCAGTTCCTCGTCGAGGCGTTCGTGCAGGTAGCGGTGGTTGTAGAGCCCCGTGAGGCCGTCGGTGATCGCCTCGAGCTCGGCGCGGCTGTAGCGCAGGGCCGCCGTCTGCAGCATCGACGCGAGGCCCTGCGACAGGTCGCCGTGCAGCTCCTGGTGACCGATGGTCTCGACCGCCGCCTCGTCTACGGTAAGCGCTCCCACAACAGTTCCCTGGGCATTGCGAAGAGGGACGCACTGGCTGACCCAGACGCCGTATTCGTCGGCGCTGAGCACGTTCGTCTCGAGGCTGGCGCCGGCAAGAACGGCGGCGAGCTCGTCGTGCTCGGACCAGAGGTCGCCGACGTGCGACACGTCCGTGGAGATATCGCCGGTGTCGAGGACCGTGATACACGTGTCGCCCTGCACGGCGTAGGTGGTGATGAAGCGCACGCCGGGGTGAACGTCGCGAAAGCCGCGCAGAGCCGTCACCATCTCCTGGTACTCGGGCCGCGCCTCGTCGGCGCGGGTGCGCAGCAGCGCGTGCTTGTCGGGGTCGATCAGACGGGCGGCCCCGACCGCGATCCCGGTGATGCGGCGGCAGCGCCGCTCGAGACCCTCGAGCACGCGCAGAAAGACGTCGACCATGGCGGGGTCGAACTGGGTCCCGCTGGAGTTGTGCAGTTCGTCGAGGCATTGACTGTAGGTCAGACCGGGCCGGTAGGGCCGCGCGCAGGCCATGGCGTCGTAGCAGTCGACGACGCACATCGCCCGGGCGATCGGTGGGATCGCCTCGCCGGCCAGACCGTCGGGGTAGCCGCCGCCTGCGAAACGCTCGTGATGGTGACGCACGCCGGCAAAGAGGTCGTCGCCGAACAAGGGCCGCACGATCTCGGCGCTGATCGCCGGGTGCTGGCGCATGAGCTCCCATTCTTTGGCATTGAGCGGTCCCGGCTTGAGCAGGACCCGGTCCGAGACGCCGATCTTGCCGATGTCGTGCAGGTAGGCCGCGTCCTGGACCTCGGCGACCCGCTCCTGTGTCCAGCCGAGCTCGCGTCCCATGAGGACCATGTACGCGGCCACTCTGGCCGCGTGACCGAGCGTGTAGTAGTCGCGGGCGGACAGCGCCGAGGTCAGCGTCTTCAGGTTGGCGAGATGGAGCCGCCTGATCTCGCGAAACAGGTGAGCGTTGTGGATGGCGATCGATGCCTGTTCGCCCAACGCCCGCGCGAGCGCCAGCTCGCTCGGGCTGAAGCTCCTCTCCTGTGCCGACTCGGTCAGCACCGCGAGCCCCATGGGCTCGCCGCCAAAGCTCAGGGGGATCGAAAGACAGCTCTTTTCGCTCCAGCGCTCCATGGAGAGGCGGCTGGCCGGGTCGAGCCGCTCGTCGGAAAGGCGCTCCAGGCGAACTTCGCCGCGCTCGAGAAGCTCGCGGCCGAGAGGGTACTCCGCTACCGCGTACGTCGTGCTGGACCAGTCCCAGGCGCTCGGCTCGACCTCGTAGAAGGCCTGTGCGGTGAGCGTGTCGGTGGGTTTGTCGTAGACGTAGATGATGCAGTCGGTCGTCCCCAGGGCAGCGACCGTCTCGCGCGCGACGGTGTCCAGCACATCCTCGAGCATGACGCTGGAGGTGATCGCCCGGCCGGCTTCGACGAGCGAGGCCAGCCGGCGGGCGTGCTCCTGTTGTTCGTGGTAGATGCGAGCGTTATCGATGGCCAGCGCCGCCATGCGGCAGACCGACTCGACGGTGGCGGTCTCGTCGGCGGTGAACGTGCGCTCCGCGCGCGCCTCGAGCAGCTCGACCAGGCCGATCACCGACCCCCTGGCGATCAGAGGCACCGTGAGGCAGCTCCGCTGGCCGTACTTCCGCATGTCCTGGAGCTCGATCTCGCTCAGACGTTCGTCCCGGTCGTTTTCGACGGCGAGCGTCGTCCGCGTCTGCACGGCCAGCTTCCAGATGCTCCACTCGTGCAGCACAAAACGGCGACCCTGCCAGACCGGGTCGAGCTCGTCGTTTTCTATGCTTGCCACGCAGGTGAGCTCGTCGGGCCCGGTCAGACTGTAGATGTCGCAGAAGGGGACGTCGATGGCCTCACAGAGGCGTTGCGCCGTGGCCAGGAACACGTCCTGGGGCTCGAGGCTGGAAGCAAAGGCGAGGCTCGATTCGGTGACGAGGCCGGCGCGACGGTCGTGGGCGGCAAGGTCACGGTGCAGGACGGCGTTGGCGATCGCCCGCGCGGCGAGCTGGGCCAGACCCCGCAGCAGATCCAGGTGCGAGAAGCGGCGTGGTCGATGGTCGAGCAGGAGCGCCTCGCCGATCTGCGTGCCGTCGGCGACCAGGGGCAGCCGCAGACCACTGCGATAGCCGTCCTTACGCCACGCCGCGCGCTCCGCCGGGCTCACGCCGACGTGCGTCTCGATGTCGAAGACCTCGATCGGCTCTTGCCGCAGGCGTTGCTCCGGGGTCACGAAGAACTCGCGCGACGGGTGAAGGACCCCGGCAAAGGATTGGTGGACGACGTCACCCTTGACGCTCACCAGGCTGCGCGAGCCGCCGCTCTCCCAGGCGCAGATTTCACAGGTGGCGGCGCCGGCGACGGCGCGCAGCCGACGGGCTATCGTGACGATCACTTCGTCCAGATCGAGCGTGCGGCCGATCTCCAGGCCGGCGTCGATGAGGGTCCGCAGGTCGACGTTGTCGGCTGCTTCGGCCGGGCGCAGCCAGTCGCGACGAGTGATTCCTTGCTGATCCGGTGCTCGCATCACTCGACCTGTCGGGGGAAAGGACAAGGAGCTTCGTCAACTCTACCCAGAACGGCTGTCGCTCAATGAACCGCTCAGCCGCCGTCAGGCATGATCCGGCCCGTGTGGATGTGTTTCGCTCTCGAGGCGGCTGCGGTGCCCCTCATGAGCTGCCGTCGACGAACCCTGTTCCCGGTTCGCGCGTCTCACCACGAGTGGACCATGTTATTGGAGGAGAGGCGAAACCTATGAGACGTGCTCCCGTGGTTGCCCTGCTGACGGCTCTTCTGGCGCTTGCTGCCTGCGGCGGCCCAGGCCCGTCGCCGACTGTCAGCCCATCGCCGGTCGTCAGCCCATCGCCGACTGTCAGCCCATCGCCGACTGTCAGCCCGTCGCCGGTTGTCGGCTCATCGCTGCTTGCCGGTTCGCCGTCCCGGGCGGGCGACCTGCCGCCGGTCTGGGTGCGTAGCGAAGCGCTGTGGCAGTCGCTGGCCGCCGGCGAGGCGCACCCGCGATCGTGTCGGTGGCTCATGACCAGTGCGGCGCGCGCCGCCCGACTGGCAGGCAGCGCGACGAGCTACCTCGGAGTCCACTGGCCGGGCAAGGTCTACGTGGTACTGCTACGGGGTCGGTTCACCACAGGCCAGGGACAGACGAGCTCGGCGACCAGCCTCTACCTCATTCTGGCCACAGACGACCACGAGTATCTGGCGCAGGGCTTCGCGACCTCGGGCGCGGACGTCTCGTCGCTCGGACGCTTTCACAGCTACGTGCCGCGGCTGCTCCTGCACGGCGGCCTGTGGGGTCATACGATGGTCGCCGGCGGTCCCGCGCCGGGCGGCCCCCGGCCGATCGCCCAGGCTGAGGTTGCGATCTGGAGGGGCGACCGCGCGCCGGCCTCCGGGCAGCCGCTGCTGCGAGTGCGCTCCGACAATGACGGCTTCTTTTTGGCCGACCTTCCGCCCGGCGTTTACACGCTCAGGCTGGTAGCTTCCGGCCCGGGCTGGCCGACGCCCGTCACGGCGAGAATCGCGGCGGGCGAGACCGTGGCGGCGGCCGTTGTCGCAGACGTTCCGTAGATGCGCTGGGACGGGGGCCGACTCGCGGCGGCCGCCAGGCGCCGCGCGGCCCGCGAAGGCCGCGCCTGACGGGCGCCGTTCGCGGGCGCCGCCAAGGTCGCCGGTCAGCTGCGCGCAATGGCCGACCCTCCTTCGCGGGTCCACCTGCCATGATAGTGTCGGCGCGCGGGTCGCTTCTGAGCGGCAGCGAGCTCCACGAGAACATTCGCGTTGGTCGTCGGAGCGGGAGGACCTCGCCGTCGGTCTCGAAACGCGGGAGCAGGAGGTTGTTCGTGAACGGTGTCTGGTGTGTCCGCCGAAACGCCGCCGGGGTCGCCGTGGCGGTCGGCGTCCTGGTCGCTGCCGTGGCGCTGGTCGGGGCATGCGGCTCGTCGAGCGCGTCATCCGGCGGGACAACGTCGAGTAGCCCGTCGCCGACGAGCGCCGCAAGCCCCGCGTCGCCGACTACCGCAAGCTCCGCGACGCCGTCAACCGGCGATTCTGCGTCGTCGACGGCGACTTCCATGACCGTCGTCACCCGGTCCGAGGCCGGCGCCGCGCTCGGCCAGACGGTAAAGGCACCCGTGCGCGGACACGCCACCGTTGAGGGTGGCGTCGCCGCCGTCTTCTACGGGCCCCAGGCCCCGGCGGGAGCCAATGCCGATGTTCCGGTTACCGACAGCGTCAGGGTCGTCCTGGTCACCGGCCCAAGCGCGCTCAAGTATTTCAACGACTACCGGAGCAAGGTCCACGCCCAGCCGGTGGCCGGGCTCGGCGACAAGGCCTACTACGACGGCTACGCGTCGCTCAGTGTGCTGAAGGGCGACGAGTATCTTCGGGTCGCCGTGATCGGCGTGCCACATGTCTTGAGCGCCGAGGAGAAGCTCGCCGCCGCGGCTGTGCCGCGGATGTGATCTCGCCGCGCGACGCAGGCCGGGCGGGCCGGCTCGCGATGTTGGGGTCCGGAAGGTCTGTCGCGGTGGGCCTGAGTCGTCCGGGCGTCCCAACGCCGACAGTATCGGCGGCGCCTGTGTGGAGTGTCTGTCGGGGCCGACACCCCAGTCACCGATCTGAACCTCGCCATGACGTTCTGCGGCGCCCTCCTCCAAGAGGACTCCATGCGCGTCGGGGGCGCGGGCGAGTAAGGGACGGGGTGGCGCAGCCGCCGCGTCCCTGCGAAAGTAGGGCCTGATCGTGGGCTTCCTTCTTTTGCAGATCATCCCCGTAGCCGTCGGCATCGCCGTCAATCCGGTGCCCATCATTGCGGCGCTGATCATGGCCGGCACGCGGCGTCCCGTGGCCAACGGGGGCGCCTTCGTCGCCGCCCTCGTCGTCGTCATGGCGCTCTTCGGCGCCGTCGTGCTCGTCCTGGTACCCACGAGCACTATCGGTGGCGGTGGCGCCGCGGAGGGCTACATCGAGGCCGCCTGGCTGCTCGTTGGGCTCGGGTTCGTGGCCGCCTTCGTCGTTGTGGCCGTACGCAAGCCGGCGCCGGGGCGCGGTGATCGGGAGCCGCGCTGGATGGCCCTGATCGAGCGGATGGGCCCCGCCGGCGCGGCGATCGTGGGCGTCCTGCTGGTGAACTACGAGATGCAGGCGCCCGCGCTGGCGGACATTCTCCACGCCCACCTGAGTCTCGTGCAGGCGTTCGTGGCGCTGACCGTGTTCATCGCGATCGCCGCCTCCACACCGGCGGTCCCCCTCGCCTTGTCGATCGCGGCTCCGGGCCGAGTGCTTGCCGCGATGGGGCCGGTGAAGACGTGGCTGACCGCCCACAACCGGCCGATCCTTCTCGCCGTCTTCGGGGTGGTCGGCGTGATCTACACGATCAAGGGCGTCCTGGCGGTCATGCACTGAAGCTAGCGGCGGCCGGCTCGCCGCGCTTACACCGCAAGCGTCTCGCGCACTATCATAGAACGTGCACTAACGAATGGGGTCAAAGCCAGTGAGCGTCGCACACACCGGGGCACGGACACCTGATTCGCAGCCGGGCGGCGCCTCCGGCGCCGCGTGGCGGGCGCGACTGCGGCGCTGGCTGCCGATCACCGCCTGGGCCGGCGGCTACCACCGGCGCTGGTTGCGAGACGACACCATCGCCGCCCTCACGGTGATCGGCCTGCTGGTGCCCGAGTGTCTGGCGTATGCGCAGATCGCCGGCGTGCCTCCTCAGGCCGGCCTGTATGCGACTCTCGCCGGCCTCGTCGTTTATGCGCTCTTCGGGACCTCGCGTCAGCTCATCTGCTCGCCCACCTCGACCGCCGCCATCATGGCGGCGGCGGTCGTGGCCGCCCACGGCGTCGCCAGCCCGGCCAAGGCGATCACCCTGGTGGCCATGGTCGCCGTCCTCGTCGGCCTGTTCATGCTCATCGCCGGGATCGCCCGCCTGGGTTTCATCTCGGAGTTCCTCGCCCGTCCGGTGATCACCGGCTACGTCACCGGCCTGGCGCTCACGATCATCGCCCGCCAGGTGCCCAAGCTCCTGGGCCTGCACGTGCCGACCTCCGCCAACTTCTTCCCGCTTGTCTGGACCGACCTCACCCACTTAGACGAGACGAGCCTCGTGACCGCCCTCGTGAGCGCCATCGCGCTCGTCCTGCTGTTCAGCGTGCGGCGCTGGCCGAGAATCCCGGGGGCGCTGACGGTCCTCGTGCTCGGCATCGCCGCCGCCGCCGCCTTCCACCTGAGCGCTCATGGGGTCGCCATGGTCGGCGCCATCCCGAGCGGCCTGCCGGCGCCGCGGCTGCCCGACATCCGCGCCGCCGACATACTTGGCCTGCTGCCGAGCGCCGCCGGCATCGCCGTGGTGGTCTACGCCGAGGCCCTGAGCGGCGCCCGGACCTTCGCCGTCCGCCACAGCTATGAGATCGACGCCAACCAGGAGCTGGTCGCCCTCGGTCTGTCCAACATCGGCTCCGGGGCCTTTGGCGGCATCGTGGTCAGCGGGGGTCTGTCGGGCTCGGCCTTGAGCGACGCGAGCGGCGCCAGAACGCAGCTGACCAGCCTGATCGGCGCCGCCGTCATGCTCGTCGTGGTGTTCGCGGTCACCCGTGTCACGCACGATCTCCCCGAGGCCATCCTGGGAGCCGTCGTGGTGCGCGCCGTGTGGCGCCTGATCGACATCAAGGCGCTGCAGCGCTTTGCCAGCGTGCGGGCCGTCGACGCCGCACCTGCGCTGGCCGCCCTCGTCGGCGTGCTGGCGCTGGGCGTGCTGCCCGGCCTCGGCATCGCCGTCGGTCTCTCGCTGGCCATTCTGATCTATCGCTCGAGCCGACCACATGCCGCCGTGCTCGGCCGCGTGCCCAACTCGAAGACCTACAGCGACGTGGCCCGCCATCCGCAGAACGAGACATTCCCCGGTCTTTTGATCTTTCGTCTGGACGGCCAGCTCTTCTTTGCCAATGCGGGCTTTGCCGTCGACCGCCTGAACGAGCTCCTGAGCGTCATGCAGCCCAGTCCCCGTGTGGTGATCTGGAACATGGAGTCGACCACCGACCTCGACGTGACCGCGGCCGAGACGCTCCTTCGCCTGGCGCACAACCTGCGCGCCAGCGGACGCGACCTCGTCTTTGCCCGCGTAGGCTCGTCGGTGCTCGACGTGTTCCGACGAAGCGAGCTGCTGGGGCTGCTCGGCGAAGACCACCTTTTTCTGACCGTCGACAGCGCCGTCCGGGACTGCCTGCACAGCCGGCTCGCCGTCATCTCCGCGCTCGAAGCCCAGCTCACCGAGGCCGCCGCCGCGTGCCGGCTGGCACGCTCGGTGGCGGAGGGCAGAATCACCTCCGCCGAATCTCACGAGCGCATCGCCGCGGTCGAGCAGCGCGGCGACAAGCTGAGGGCCGAGCTCGTGGCGCGGCTCGCGGGGGTGCTCGTGGCGCCCATCGATCGCGAGGACCTCTTTCGCCTGTCGCGCTCGATCGACGACGTGCTCGACAACCTGCACGACTTCGTGCGCGCCTGGGACCTCTACGGGGTCGAGGCGGCCGGCGGCTTCGTCGGTCTTCTCGACGCCACCGTGAACGGGATCGGCGACCTGCAGCTGGCGGTGCAGGCGATCGCCAAA
>Ga0182021_10008683_pt1 | contig 12032 bp, 8 predicted proteins | sample 612E3MmetaG_FD_120493 | JGI IMG/M metagenome (GOLD analysis project Ga0182021, IMG submission 120493) | Permafrost microbial communities from Stordalen Mire, Sweden - 612E3M metaG (Illumina Assembly) | ecosystem: Environmental > Terrestrial > Soil > Wetlands > Permafrost | place: Sweden...
CCGGCCTGCCCGCTACGGCTTTGACCGGGCTGGACTTTCACCAGCTGGACTCTATCGAGAGGTTTCACTCAGCTCATCTTGACTTCCTCCTCTCCCAAGCTTAGCTTGGCGCGATGTCACCGAATTTTCGCAAGACGATAGTTCCTTCTGCTATCTGACCCGCAGAGGTGCCCGATCCAGCGTTGACAGAGCGGCTGTCATCGGCCATAATGCAATCGTTTTGCATATCAGACGGTAAGGAGTTGACATGTACTATCCACGCGCGCTGGGAGAGTGTTGGGCTGACGCCGGGGAACAGTTCCCCGTCCTTCTGCTGACCGGACCAAGGCAGGTCGGCAAGACGACGCTGCTCCGGCACCTTTGCGAGAAAAGCCGGCGATATATTACGCTTGATGATCCCTCCATTCGAACCCTGGCGCGGGAAGATCCCGCTCTTCTTCTGCAGCGATTCGAGCCGCCGGTATTGATAGACGAAATCCAGTACGCCCCACAACTTTTGCCATTGATTAAGATGGCAGTCGACGCCGGCCGCCGGCCTGGAATGTTCTGGCTGACAGGCTCGCAGCAGTTTCAGATGATGAAAGGGATCTCCGAAACCCTTGCCGGACGTGTGGCGATCCTGAACCTCCTCGGATTCTCAGGGCGCGAGCGGCACCGGATGGACCTGAATACTTCGCCTTTCATGCCGACGCAAAATGTCTTAAAGGAGAGGGAGCATTCTGCTGTGGATTCGAGCCTGAAGAGCATCTACCGGGATATTTGGCTGGGCTCCTTTCCCGCCCTGATTGCAGGTCCCGTGAAGGACCGCGACCTGTTTTTCAGTTCATACCTCCAGACCTATCTCCAACGGGACGTCAAAGACCTGGCTCAGGTAGGAAACGAGGCGGCGTTTTTGCGTTTCCTGAGAGCCTCTGCGGCACGGTCCGGACAAATGTTGAATGTGACCCAACTGGCCCGCGACGCCGATGTGGCTGTCAATACCGCCAAGAACTGGTTGTCGATTCTCCAGGCGAGCTTTCAGGTCTATCTACTTCAGCCATATCACACAAACCTGACCAAGCGGCTAGTCAAGACGCCAAAGCTGTATTTCCTGGACACCGGCCTGTGTTCCTACCTCACTGAGTGGTCTTCACCGGAGACCCTGGCCGCCGGCGCCATGTCAGGGGCGATCTTGGAGACGTACGCGCTGTGCGAGCTGCTCAAGAGCTGGTGGCATCGCGGGAAGAAGCCGTCGCTCTACTACTACCGCGATAAAGACGACAGAGAGATCGACTTCCTGCTGATTCAGAATCAGATCTCCTACCCGCTAGAAATCAAGAAGTCAGCCAGTCCAAAGCGGGAGTGGGTCGGGCACTTCCCGGCGCTGGCTAGGCTGAAGCGGCAGGTCGGCGAAGGAGGTGTTCTGTGTTTGTGCAGCCAGGTTGTGCCGTTAGCTGAGAATGCGAATGCGATCCCAATCGGGTTTATCTAATCCGCCGGCCACAAGCAAAGCAATAAAAACGGTCAGGCAACTATTTCGCCATTTTCAAGGCCATCACCGGAAAACCGGACCGTCCCCAAATTGGGTGAGATGGTTTCCCGACACGCATTATGTTCAGCTTCCGATATGGGGGGCATGCGGCAGGAAACGAATGGCAACTTGGTATTTTTCAAGCATGCGAAAGTTGACCTCGATCTCGAATCCCGCTTGGGCTGCAGCCTGCGTGCCCGCCCCATCGGGCGCTTAAGAGAAGATAAGTCCCGAATCACCCGAAGTTGGGCAAGAACAGGTGGTGTCCCCATTTCCTGGATGGTCAGTGGGAATGGTTTGCAGAAGATCCCGCAACACCCGAGGTTGACTACCCGTTCGCCAGATATCTGATTTGTGATTTAAGTTCGAGAACTTCGATGGGGTATTCCGGCCAATCGTGAATCCAGCAAACAATCAAATCACAATCTTCGCTTCCATGTCCGTGATCCCTAAAGTTGGCGCTTCTGAACTCAAACTCAATCAGGAAGTGCTCCCAGATCTGATTCTTTGGGTCGACACAGCGCTTCCCTTCACAGTCCGGATACTCTGTTCGGATTGATTCGATCAGAAACCCTAGTTCACGGCTTATCATTCCAAACAAATAGACGACACCTTGCTCGTTAACTGGAGCGAAGCGTAGTCCTCGGAAGTTGATCGGTTCACCAAAGAGGACCCTCTTGCGGCGTGGTGTGTCAGTTCGCTTGTGAATCTGGGCATGTCCGGTATCCTCGGGCACCTGAGGAATCCTCACGTGAAGCGGCTGTGCTTCAGGGAGTTCACCGCCCGTTCCTCGAGGGAAACCATACGTCGCATAAGCAACCTGACATGCCCTGTTAAGACTGCCCCAGCGGTCGCGATAAGGTTTTATGCTGTACTGGCCCTTTGCGTTCATTTGGCTATCGGTGGGCTTCTTCCCCAATTCCCTTGTGAGACGCATGATTTCTTGAAGATAGACACCGTCTGGCAAAGCGTGTTTCTTCAATTCGGGCAGGCCAGAGGACGGAATCGGGTCAAGGCCAGCAGCCTTTACTGCTTCGTTCCACGAGCCAAATGTGTACCTCACCGTGGACATGCTAATGCGGCTGTTGTCCCGGAACTGCCGTTGAGTCACGTGTCTCGAGCTCAGAACTTCCGCTATTCGTCGCAGTTCAGTAATGATCGTTTGTTTATCCACCAATCACTCCAGTTGCTGATTTCATACGCCATCACTTTTCCTTATAAGCGTTTCCATTTGGGAGCACAAGGGGAAATGAGAATACCGTGTCAGGCTACCATTTCCGCAATTTCACGGGGCACTCAGCTACACCCAGCATGGAAATTGGTGAAATAGCCTGACACCGTTTTCTTCAAGAAGGCGTCTTCGCACGGGCGCAGCCACTTTGTGTCCTTGGATCAAATATCCAGAATGACGGCTGCCTCCCAGCCGGCCGGTGTCTGTTCGACGCGGAAACGGTGGAGCGTGACGGCCTTGACGTCGACCACGAGATCATGCCTGGCCGGATCGATTTCCTCACCCCCCAGTTCTGCCTCCAGAATGTACCTGCCCTCACGCTGCCGGATATCGAGACGTTTGATCCTCAGCAGCAATCTTTCGGCGTCTTTGAAGAAGATAAGCTCCTGAAGCAGCTGAAGCAGGAGCATGTCAGCTTCGGACTCTTCCGCATGAACCATGCGCGTCTTGAGCCAGGCGATCGTCTCAAGATCTCCAACCATGACGTTCATGGTGGCATCCGCCGCGGCTGCAAAGAGTTCTTCCACCGTGTCTGCCCAGGCTTCAAACGCAACATCGGCGATTGCAATCTCGGGAAGATACCGATATGGCACGTTCCTATACCTCGCGATCACCCTTTGACCACACCGATCGGAACCAAGCGCGCCACGCGCTTGCTGATGCCCGCCTGCTCGGCGGCTTCGATCACGTCGTCAATGTTTTTGTAAGCCGGGCCCGCCTCCTCAGCGAGCCCAGAGTAGGAAGCAGTGCGTACCAGAATGCCGCGGGATTCCATCTGCTGCTGCAGTTCCCTGCCGCGAAACTGCTTCTTGGCCTGATTCCGGCTCATGGCGCGTCCGCTGCCGTGCGCCGTGGAATAAAACGTCTGGCCGCCCGTGGCTGTCCCGGCCAGGAGATAGGAACCGGTTTCCATGCTTCCGCCGATGATTACCGGCTGTCCTGCCTTCTTGTACCTTTCAGGAATTCCCGGCATCCCGGGACCGAACGCCCGGGTGGCACCCTTGCGGTGCACCAGCACTTCGCGGAGCCTGCCGTCGATCTCATGCTTCTCGAGCTTGGCCGTGTTGTGGGCGACGTCGTAAACCTGGTGCAATCCCAAATCGGCGGGATCCTTGTGAAAGACCTCCGAGAACACCTCGCGAATGCGGTGCAGGATCACCTGTCGGCTGGCAAATGACATGTTGATGGCGCACTTCATGGCGGCAAAGTAATTGCGTCCTTCGGGCGAACGGAACGGCGCGCACGCAAGCTCGCGATCCTGAACGCGGATTCCATACTTGGCCGTCATCGCCTTGAGAAACAGCTGCAGATAGTCGGTGGCGATCTGGTGGCCAAACCCGCGGCTGCCGCAATGAAACATGACCACCACCTGGTTCGGAATCGTAATGCCGAAAGTTTCCGCCAGTTTCTTGTCGAATACAAATTCGGGGCGTGCCACCTGGATCTCGAGATAGTGATTGCCCGAGCCCAGCGTGCCAAGCTGCTTGAAGCCGCGTTCCACGGCTTTGTCGCTGACTTTGGAAACATCCGCGTCTGCGATACAGCCATCCTCTTCGGTACGCTCCAGATCCTCCTGACATCCGTATCCGTTCTCTACGCACCAACGCGCACCCTGCTCCACTGCCCGGCGGAACTCGTCTTGCCCGATGCGCACGAAACCGGAGCTGCCTACGCCTGCGGGAACGCGCTGAAAAAGCATGTCCACCAGTTTCCGCAGCTGCGATCTCACTTCTTCCTCCGTGAGATTCGTCAGCACGAGACGCATGCCGCAGTTCACATCGAAGCCGATGCCGCCCGGCGAGATCACGCCTTCCTCCGCGTCCATGGCCGCCACCCCGCCGATCGGGAAGCCGTATCCCCAATGTCCGTCCGGCATGCAAAAGGCATACTTTAGAATGCCGGGTAAGGTGGCCACGTTGGTTACCTGGTCAATCACCCCTTCGTCCATTTCGCTCATCAGCTTTTCGGTCGCATAGATCCTGGCCGGCACCCGCATCCCGATCTTGTAGGAGACGGGGATTTCCCATATGGTATCGGAAATTTTTATGGCGGCTGAAGGTATGGCCATGACTCGCCTCACAAGATCAGGAATACGGGTAGAAAATGAAAAAGAGGAGCGAAAGGGCGCACAGAATCCACAGGCCGGGACTGACTTCTCTATGCCTGCCGGCGCTCACCTTGAAGAAGGGATAGAGAATGAAGCCGGCAGTGATGCCGATGCCGATGTTGTAAGTGAAGCTCATCAGCACAACGACCGCAAGCGCCGGAAAAAGCTCCGTGTAATCACTGAGATTAATTTTGCTGATCGGCGACAGCATCAAATAGCCGACCGCGATGAGCGCGGGCCCGTATGCTTGGGGAGGCACCGCGGTCAGGAATGGAGCAAAAAAGAGCGAGAGCAGAAACAGGCCCGCGGTGACCAGGGCGCTGAATCCGGTCCGGCCGCCGGCTTCTATTCCTGCGGCGGATTCGATGAAAGCGCCGGCGGTCGTTGTGCCTACAAGCGCGGCAAATGTGGTTGCCAGCGCGTCCGCCATCATCGGCTTTTCGATCTCGGGCAGCCGGCCTTTGTCATCCAGATAGCCGGCACGCGAGGAAACCCCGATCAGCGTTCCCATAGTGTCGACGAACGCCATGACAAACACGGTGAGAACCACACCAAAAAACCGCCAGCTCAAAGCGCTCCTGATGTCGAGCTGCAGCAAGGTAGGCGCAAGGCTCGGAGGGAGGCTGATGAATGCGCGCGGCGGTGTTGCGACGTGGAAAACAAATGCAAGCACGGTCGTGATCAGAATCCCGAGAAAGATCGCGCCCGGGATTCGACGGATCAGCAAAACCGCAATGATGAGGAACCCGAAGACGGCCAGCAAAACAGGCGCGCTCGCGATCTTGCCGATTCTCACGGGCGCACCTGCGCTTCCCAACACGACGATTCCTGTGAGATTCAGACCGATGAAGGTCATGAACAGGCCTATGCCGACCGCGAAGCTGTAACGTAGTCCTTCGGGGATTGCCTCAACGAGCCATTGTCTCAGGCGAAAAATTGTCAGCAGGATGAACAGAACGCCGCCTATGAAAACGGCTCCCAGTGCCGCCTGCCAGGTGAAGCCCAGAAGAACGACGACCGTGTAGGCCACGAATGCGTTTTCGCCCATGTAGGGAGCGATGGCGAAGGGACGGCGCGCGTAGAGTCCCATAAGCAACGTCCCGAACGCCGCCGTAAGAATCGTTGCCACCATGGAGGCGCCGACGGGTATTCCCGCGGCTTCCAGAATCTTGGGATTCACAACGATGATGTAGGACATCGTCATGAACGTGGTGATCCCCGCGATAATCTCTGTACGCAACGATGTGTGATGCTCTCCAAAGCCGAAATAGTCTTGGATTCCGCTTCGCATAAGGAGTCCTGCGCCGGCCTTACTATACAGCAATTCTTCGAAATTGCGGACGCCCGCGATTTCGAAGCCGACCCTCATGTGCCGGTCGCACCCAGTGACGCATGAAGATGGTAGCTTGCCACCTCGCCACTTCTGCCATGGCTCGTGGTCGTGAGCGTAATCGTGATCGGTTTTTTTGATACCCATGCGTTACCGACTACGATTACGACCACGCTCACGACCACGACGTCCGTGGAAGGGGTTGTTTTCGAAGTAGAAGGATTTATGAGGATATGTGGACCGTCCTATCCACTTGACTCCAAATCTTGATCGCGATAGTTTGAATATTGATGTCCGATGTTCCCGTCACGTGTTGAGAAGGCACAAATCTCATGTTCTCTCAAACTACTGAATATGCTCTACGTGCCGTCGTCTGGCTCGCGGAACAGCACAGCAAGCCACAGACGACCCGGCAGATCGCGGCCACAACGCGGGTGCCTGAGGGGTATCTCTCGAAGGTGCTTCAGGCGCTCGGGAGGGCGGACCTGGTCAAGTCGCAACGCGGACTTTACGGTGGATTCATTCTGAAGAGACCCCCGGGGCAGATCACCGTCCTGGAAGTAGTGAACGCGGTCGACCCCATTCAGCGGATCGAAACGTGTCCGCTCGGTTTGAAATCGCATGGCGCCGAACTTTGTGCTTTGCACAAGCGCCTCGATGACGCGATTGCTCACATTGAAAAGGCGTTTTCGACTTCGAGCATCGCCGATCTGCTGTTGGAACCGTCAAGCAAACACCCTCTCTGCGAATCCGAGTGAAGCTGCTGGGGCGCGAGCGGCCCCTTCCTGAAGTTTCTACATTTTCCGGGAGATCTGGAGAGGGATCATCTGCATATCGGGCTTTTTCGATGGACCATCATCAATTCGTCAGTGCTACATCCCGCGGGGGATGCATCATGTTATTCAGTATCGGTCGCGTCCCGTTAGGGACGCAACGAGAGTAGCCCGGCACTTCAGTGCCGGGACCGTTCGGATACCTTCACTCCAAGTCGCGTAGGGACGGCTGAGTCATTCCCGGATCTACCTCTCGTCGAATTCGATCATGAGATCACCGACGGGTTCTCCATATCATTCGACCCTACGGGACTCACCCTCATGAGGTCGCCTAATCCCGGCACTGAAGTGCCGGGCTATTTTCACTTCGTCCCTACGGGACGCAAAGCGCAGGGATATTTTCGCAGCGTCCCGTGGGGACGAAAAATGGTCGAGTCCAAAAAGGGGATGCCTGCCGGCATCCCCTTTTTGCACAGAATGCGGTGGATCAGGCTTTGGCCGGCGTTGCCGGCGGCGCCGCCGCTTTCGCAACCTCTTCCAGCATCGCGGTGGTGACTGACTTGGGGCGCTCGATCGGATAGCCGAGAGCGCGATCCCAAATGATGTTCGATACCACACCCAAGGCACGACCTACGGCAAAGAGTACCGTATAGAAATCGTATTCTTTAACCCCGTAGTACCACTGAATGACTCCGGACTGAGCATCGACGTTAGGCCAGGGGTCTTTCGCCTTGCCCTGCTCCAGAAGCACTGGCGGCACTAGTCGGAACAGCATATCCACATACTTGAACAGCGGATCGTCCTTCATGTGTTTCAGGCAGAATTCGCGCTGGGCCATATATCTCGGATCGGTCTTGCGCAAGACGGCATGTCCATAACCCGGGATTACCTGCCCTGATTTGAGGGTGTCCCACACAAACTGTCTCATCTCCGCATCAGTCGGGACTTTGCCGCCCATCTTGTCATAGACGCCCTGGATCCAGCGCAGGACCTCCTGGTTCGCAAGGCCATGGAGCGGGCCGGCGAGCCCATTGATCATGCCGGAGATGGCGTAATAGATATCAGACAAGGCGCTGGAAATCAGATGGCCCGCATGAGCGCTTACGTTTCCGCTCTCATGGTCGCTATGCAAAATGAAATAGAGCCTGGACACGTCGTCATACGGCTTGTCGATCCCCATCATATGGGCAAAATTTCCGCCCATGTCACGGCTGGTGTCGGACGGGATGATTGCATCGCCGCGGTATTTCATACGGTAAATGAATGCGGCGATTTCAGGCAACTGCGCCAGCAGGTTCATGCCGTCTTCGTAAGTAGGATCCCAATAATCGTTCTTGTTGATGCCCGCATTGTATTTCTGCACGAAGACCGATTCTTTTTGCAGGGCAACGACCGCCGCGGAAAGCATGGTCATCGGATGCGTGTCGCGCGGCATGGCGCGGAGAATATCGAACACATACTTCGGGACCTTGGCTCGCTTCCTGAATTCGTCGGCAACATCACCCACTTCCTTTCCCGTGGGGATATCGCCTGTGAGCAGCAGGTAAACATGTCCTTCCACGTAAGGCATCTCGCCACCCGGCACCTTGGGAAGCTTCTCGAGGACCTCCGGAATCGTCATGCCCCGAAAACGAATCCCTTCCGCGGGATCCAGATAGGAAATGTCAGTGAGGAGGCACTTCACATCGCGCGCCCCGCCTATGACTTGGCCGATGTTCACTTCGCCCACCTTGACGTTGCTGTAATCCTTCGCCAGTTTGGCGGTTCGTGGCCGCCACTCTTGGATCTTCTGGTAGAGTTTCTCTTTTAAGTTCGACACAATTCCCTCCTTGATCTTTCAATTGACATTCGATCACGGTCTGGCGTGCGTTCACAGCTGCGATCGCTGGGATTTAATCTGATCATAGCAGTCCGGCAGACCCGCAGCCGCCTCGCCAATTTGACAGAAGTATACACTTCAATGCGCGCATTCGGGTATGGCTTTCGCATGTTCACGAGGGCCGGCCATGACGCATCAAATTGACACTTCGCATCCAATTCGCGTAACATGCCCGTCACCTGAGCTAGGCCCTCAAATTTCAGATAAGGAACAGGATCAGATGCGAATTTTTTACGGTTTTTTGATCGTTTTGTTGCTCGCAGGATCTGCCGTGGGCTGGCAAGTGACCACTCTCCCGCTTCCCACGCAGCGCCTGGATCCGATGATTCAGGATATTGTCTCGAAGATTTCCCAGGATCGCATAACGGAAATCCTCAAAAAGATGGAAAGCTTCGGGACCCGGAACACTTTCTCCGATCCCAATCAGCCGAATCGAGGCGTCGGCGCGGCCCGCCAGTGGATTTTCGATCAGTTCAAGAGCTACAGCCCGCGTCTGGATGTCAGCTTCGATACCTATATGCAACCCAAAGGCGGGCGTGCCTTTCGGGATGTGGAAATAAGAAACGTGATGGCGATCCTGCCGGGCAAGACCGATCCCGATCGCTGGATCATCATCGGCGGGCACTATGATTCGATCAACAACCAGATACCCGCGGAAATAAGGGGCGATCCGCAAAAATCGGTGGAGATTGATGCACCTGGAGTGTCGGACAACGGCAGCGGCCTGGCAGCCACGATGGAATGTGCGCGGGTGATGAGCCAGTATGAGTTTAAGGCCACAATCGTCTTTGTTGCGTTCATCGGCGAGGAGCAGGGGCTCTACGGCTCGACCCACCTTGCGCAAAGACTCAGAGAGAAGAATCAAACCGTCGAGGCCGTTTTTAACAACGACCTCATCGGCAGTGACACCGCTGGGAACGGCTCGGCGAGCACCGAGAGGATCCTGGTGTTCTCGGAAGATCCGAACGACTCTCCCTCGCGCCAGCTGGCTCGATATATCCGTCTCATAGGGCAGCGCTACTACCCTGAGCTGATAACCGATATGGTATTCAGGGCCGACCGATTCGGACGAGGAGGCGATCACTCCCCATTCAATACGGAGGGGTATGCTGCCGTTCGCTTCACTTCTCCCAACGAGAATTTCGCCAATCAACACACCCCCACGGACACATTCGCCAATACCAACCCCCTATATTCGACCAAGGTGACACGGCTCAATGCGGCGGCGATTGCATCTATGGCCCTCGCACCTCGTCCGCCGGTCACGCCGGCTCCGCGCGGAATCGGCGAGGACCTGGCGCAGGCACGCGCAGCGGCGGCCGCGCGTGGCGCGGGAGCAGCTGGACAGGCGGGAGCGGCGGGCGGTGGCAGGGGAACCGGGCAGCAGGCTCAAGGAGGTGCGGCATCAGGTGGTCGTGGCGCCGGCCAACAGGCGCAGCAGGCTCAGACCGGCGCAGCCCCTCAAGGCCGCGGTCAGGGAGGAAGAGCCAGTCTCCAGCGCGGCGCCGGGTATGATGCGGCTTTGACCTGGGAATTCCCTAATCCGGATCCCGATCTGGCAGGCTTTATCGTGGTGGTGCGCTCCACCACGGCTCCTGATTGGGAACGAGAGATATTTGTCGGAAACGTGCGTCAGTTCACTTTGAAAAACACACCGATCGACCAACTGGTTTTTGGCGTCAAGGCTGTTGATGCCAGTGGGCACGAAAGTCTCGTATCAGCCTACGGCGCCTCCCGCTAGCATAAGGTCGTTCAGCAAGGATTGCCCGGGCGGCCTTCGAGCCGCCCGGGCCTTCGGCAAGAGTTTCCCCTGTGCTACGATTCCTAGGCTAAAGGAGGATTCGTGCCTAAAGACTTGAGTGTCCCCAAGCTCGACTACGAGCAGTACAAACTTGAAAACGGACTCGATGTCATCCTGCTCGAAGATCACCGGCTGCCGCTGGTAGCGGTCAACATCTGGTATCACGTCGGCCCGGCCAACGAACGCCCGGGGTTAACCGGCTTTGCTCACCTGTTCGAGCACATGATGTTCGAGGGATCCGCGCATGTCGGCGAACAGGGCCATTTTCACTACCTCGAGTCCGCCGGCGCCAGTGAAATTAACGGCACTACCGATTTCGACCGCACCAATTTCTTTGAGACGCTGCCTTCAAGTCGCCTGGAGCTGGCGCTATGGCTAGAGAGCGACCGGATGGGATACCTGCTCGATAAGCTTGACGAGGCCAAGCTCGAAAATCAGCAGGACGTAGTGCGCAACGAACGGCGGCAGAGCGTAGAGGGACACCCTTACGGCCTGGTGCAGGAGGAGTTGTTCCATCAACTCTTCCCCAAAGATCACCCGTACTATGCCTCGGTCATCGGCTCGCACGCCGATATCGAGGCCGCCCGCCTTGCGGATGTTCGTGATTTCTTTCGGCTTTACTACGCTCCCAACAATGCCAGTCTCGCGGTCGTGGGAGATATCGAAGTCGATAATACGAAGGCTCTGATTGAAAAATATTTCGCCCCGATCCCCAAAGGCGCGCCTGTGCCGAGGATAGAAATCAAGACGCCGCCGGTCACAGCCGAGAGACGCGCCGTAGTTACCGATCAGGTCGAATTACCCAGGCTTTACCTCGCCTGGATCACGCCACCGATCTACGCCGACGGAGATGCCGAATGCGACATCATTGCCAAGATATTCGGCGGAGGGAAATCAAGCCGTCTTTACAAGAGTCTGGTCTATGAGAAGCGTATTGCGCAGGATGCCCTCGCGCAGCAGTACTCGCTTTCGCTTGGATCCATTTTTACCGTCGAGGCCACGGCCAAACCGGGCATACGGCTCGAAGATCTCGAAGCGGCCATTGATGAGGAACTGGACGAGTTCTGCAGGCTCGGGCCAAGTGAAGCCGAGATTGAGCGCGCGCGCAACGCTTTCGAAAGTGCCATCATTCGCGGGCTTGAAAATCTCGGCGGTTTCGGCGGCGTGGCGGACCGTCTCAATCAATACCACCATTTTCTGAGGAATCCCGGCTATCTCGCAAACGACCTGGAGCGATACCGCAAAACCACGCCGGCGGCGGTGCTGGCAGTCGCTCGGGCGCATTTGGCGCGCAACGCACGCGTCGCCGTGTACGGAGTTCCCGGGGATAAAGTGATTCAGGACGTGCCCCGTTCTGAGCGCGCCGCCAGAAGCGCCGAAGCTCCAGTTGCCGCACCTTCG
>Ga0182021_10008684_pt1 | contig 12032 bp, 14 predicted proteins | sample 612E3MmetaG_FD_120493 | JGI IMG/M metagenome (GOLD analysis project Ga0182021, IMG submission 120493) | Permafrost microbial communities from Stordalen Mire, Sweden - 612E3M metaG (Illumina Assembly) | ecosystem: Environmental > Terrestrial > Soil > Wetlands > Permafrost | place: Sweden...
GATGAGCTTTTGAAATTTGCAACGTAGGCGTATCTGCCATCAGGTGAGATAGCCACATCTTCAGGATTGCAACCAACAGTTATCGTCGCCACATTCGTCTGCGCCCTTACAGGCTGAACAGGCATCGCTGAAAATACGGCTGCCAACAGCAATACTGTGAATACAGCTGCAGGGACAAAGACGCTCTTGCGCATAGCTACCAAAACAAGAATAGCAGTCTACACCTAAAAGCTTGCTTGTAAAGATTTGTCGTGTCAAGAAAAACTTGGCGCTACGGTGGGAATCCGCTGACCTCTACCGGAAGGATTTGGAAGCCTGTAATTTCGGTATTGTTTGTCCTTAAGTAAATGTGAAAGGTTTCGATTTCTCCAAAAACAATTTCGTGAATTGCTGCGTCGGGGGGAAGCCCAACTCTTGATAGGTCTGTCGCGTTGAGTTTGGTTTGGTCGTAATACACGTTAGCTAATAAGCCAACAAACGTATAATTCGAATCTAAGGCACTGTTTGGATTCGGGTAGTAGTTGGGAGGTGGATTTTGTGGGGAATAATCGTTGCGCACGGTGACATTGATTATGTAGCATGGTTCGCCCTCTTCGACCTGTTCCCCGTTAAGACCGATGCGGCTGGAGCCAGGGTAGTAGCCGAAACTTGCGCTTGCAGAAATCACGAAAATTCGGCTAATGCTTCCATTGCTCAGGGGCAAATAGTACCCGTAGGTGGGTTGGGTTGGCTCCGCGGCTGCTGTTGTGGTTGGGAGAGCAGTTGAAGTTGGTAGCGGAGTTGGAGATGTCGGTTGATTTGTGCCTGTTTGGCTTGCTAGGTAAATCCCAACAATTATGCTAACAACCAAAACCAAGATGATAACTGACAATCCCAAATGTGCGCTCTTACTCAATTGCCCCTCTTCCCTCTTTCATAAAGAAGCCCAACTAGCACTGTTATTGTAACAAATGCGATGGCTGGAGCGGTTAATGGAAACTCTGGCACTGCAGGCGAAGGGCTAGGATTTTGACTAACATGGGAGTTAGGGTTTTCTGGGGGAGTAAGAGGAGGACTAGTGCTTGGAGTTGGTGTTTGAAGAACAATACTAAAGAAAGTAGTATTGGATTTTTCTATGTTCCAAAAGTTGCCCTCTGCATAGACGATTAAGCTATGATTTCCTTGTCCTATGTCTGTTAGGGTGACATTTCCACTTATAGTTACGTTGGCTTTATTATCTAACTGAAGCAAATCCAATTAGTTGCATCTGCCCGAAAGACCATTGGAACGAATGTTGCATTGTACGACTTGTTATTTGGCGATGGGCTTATCAGTTCAATTGTTGGAGCAGAGGTTACTATTGGGTGGGTTGCCAGAATGGGGTCTGGCATAGAAATCTGCAAAGGAAACATGAGGGGATTGTGGTCAGTATTATTATCATCAATCAGGTATTGTGTATTTCCAATACCTGTGCTATCTATTTGTGAAGCATTGGGATACATGGAAGTGTAGTTAAGCCAATAATTGCCAATTGTCCCATTATCCCAACGGTTTGCTTCCATGCCTGCGATTTTGGTGTAGGGGAAATTGTTCTCATAGTACAGGCTATCAGAGGTAGAGGGGAAAAAGTATGTAGTAACATTGTTCCCAAAGGTAGTGCTTTGACTACCGGCAATTTGCAAAACCTCTAATTGATTTCTAGCAACCAAGTTGTTGTTTGACCCAGGTGTTAGAGTTAGAGAATACGTGATGCTTTGGGATATTGTATTGTAGCAACTATTATTCACTAACATGGATTGGCAAGGTCCAGTAGTGTGCACTCTCAGAAGAGTGCAGTTGGTGCAATCTGTGAGGACGAAATGGTCAGCCCAGAAATCATAAGTAGTAACATCTTTCACTGTCACATTTTGAACTCCATCTAGGTATAAACCTACGTTAGAGTATCCAAAGCCTGCTACACCGCCATTCATCGTGTATCCCTGCCCATCGAACAATATGTTGCTACGTTGTATGGTAAATGCACAATTCGCTGTGTCAGATGTAAGATAGTATGTGTCTCCAATTCTTTGTATAAGAGAAGTTGGTGGTGTTATTGACCCATCAGAGTTTATGGTAAAAACAGTACAATAAGTTATGAAAATTGCTTTAGCAATTCCAATAATTTGTATTCCAATCGTTGAGGCTAACAGTAAGCAGAGCAATGCATAAACTTTGAATTTCTTATTCATAGCTATCTCTTCCTTCTCTTAAGATAAACTGCTGATGCGCCAATGCACACAATAACTAAGGTTACTATGGCGTATGGAATCCAATCTGTGTAAGAATTAGCTTTTGTATTGGGATTGGACCTTTCTGTTGGAGAAGGTGTTGGATTGGCATCTTTAAAGAATGTTAAGAATATCGTATCGGATTTCCGCATGTTTCCATAGGTATCATTTGCAAAGATGACTAGGCTGTGTGTACCTTCTGACAGGTTGTTGAGGGTGAAGTTTCCGTTAACTGTTTCGTTCATAGCGTTATCTAAGCTGTATCCTATCCACGAAGTGCTCTCATTAGTGTCAAAGTTTACTGCAGTTCCTTCTTGGCTTGTGCTATTTTCCACGTTTAGATTAGTTATGCTTGGCGAAACCGTATCTACTGTGAAACAGATTAGTGAAGAGCAACTGAGTATATAGTAATCAAACGTATATGGGCCTGTTGTTTTGAAAAACCTAGCGCTTACGGTCACTGTTGCAGAGTGATTTCCATCAGGAACATTTGCCATTGTGAAAGAAGAATTACAGGACTCAAGGCTGTTGTTATAATTATCATCACCCACTTCATAGTTACTCTTTTGCCAATCTGAGGTGTAGGAAATCCCAAACCATTTCAGGCTGAAGCCGTCTGGTTCTGGCTCTGGCTCTCTGACGTTAAGCTCAAAATTAATATTAGCGGTGGTAAATGGCGTCCGTTCTTTGGAGATATTATTGTCATTATTGGCGGTTTTGAATTTGGAACGTTTACATAAGTGGGGGTAGGACCAGGCCAAATGTTGGGATTTGCTTTTGCCACATCAGTATACTGCATCCCAACTAGAGAAAGTAAAAGTCCCGCAATGATTATTCCTGCTATGATTGTTTTCTTACTCATAGCAATCAAGCAAGCATATGTCTAAGTTGCCTTAAGAGGTTTCTTGTAAAAATTATTTGTGTCAACAAACCTGTCGGGTTCGACCAAGGCTTATTGCTCGATTTGGTTTGGGTGGTCGTCTTTTTTGGTTTCGCCCCAGGATTCTACGGTGAAAGGTGTGAGCATCTAGTGCCAGAGTGCCACTCTCTTTGCTATGTGCACCTTGCTCGCGAAACTCGTTCCTCAGGGTTTGTTAACCCTTAAGATTCACAGCTTTTCAATCGTTTTTAGAAATAGAACAAACCTGTCACTTTTCTATAGTTTCACTCTGTCTTTCTCTTGGCACTCGATAGAGCAGTAGCCGGTTTTTCGGCTGAATTTCTTGGCGTCTTTGCTTTGGTTTTTGGGGGGTTCGCCGCAGAGTTTACATTTCAACTTTAATCACTTGATGGAAACCTAAGTTGAAACGGTTATTTAAGGAAACCAACCAAATCTTCACTTAAACCAACGCAAATAAGCAGTTCCCGAGGCGCCAGCCACAAAGTTACTTAAGCCGAAAGCACCAATATTGCCATGGTGCCAATGAACAAGAAAGCGTTCATAGAGGCAATAATCATCGTTGTCGTTCTTGCAATAAGCATTGGGGCTGGCTACATTTTTGCGAACCAAGCGCACGGTAGTCCAGAGGTTTCTCCAACCCCAAATGTGTCTACACCTGCCGACATTAAACCTCTAAACCCACAATACTTATCCTTCTTTTATGAGAACGCAACCAGCAAGATCTTTTTGGTGTCTGCGACCCCAAGATACGATTACTGGACAAAAAACGACACGCCTATGACCTGGTTTACCAACGGACCAGTTATCCACACGGGAGACCCAGTTTTCGTCGTGAACGTTACGGTTAGGAACGATTACACACTAAACGACCAAAACAGAGTTAATAGCGCCAACTTCTCAGTCGTCATTCTATATGTTACGCTATATGATGGCAACAACAACAACGTGATTAGCGCCCCTAAAGCATATCCAAAGGTTGATTCGAACTATTACACGAGTAATCAGTGGAATTTTGACAGCGGCAAATCAAGCTCCTTTGAACTGTACTTCTTGACAACCGACAGAAACGTGGACCATTACCAAATATCAGTGGCGCTAGTCTCAAGCATGCCCCCACCGTAAGATAACCAGAGACCTGTTGACAATAGCCTCTTGAACACATTGAGTTTAAAGTTGGAAGGGAAGAAGAACAACAGTCGCAATTGCAGTGTTGTTCTTCTTCTAACTTGAATTCACTTAAGCTATTTTGGCGCTTGCATCCAAACGGGTTTGCCCTCGACAGTCTCCCGCTCGGTAGGCAATGGACAAGGCAACCCTAATTCTGCAAATACTTCTTTCTCGTCCTCTCCAGCGACTACGACGCCGTCTTTGAGTAAGCCTTCACTGTACTTTAGCCGCATCCCCTTCGAAAACGCATGCCCGGCAAGCCACATGTTGTGCTCAGCCGAACCCGTTCTGATAATTAAGTGTATGCCAAACGTGGACGGTTTAGCTCGGTAGAAATCCACTTGAAAAAGCCCGCCCTGACAAGGGACGTATGATTTGATAACGCTGTTTCCAGAGCAGCTGGGTCGAGCTTTGAAGTGTTTCAGTTTTTCATTTATCTTTAACCACTCAGGGTCGTCCTTTGCAACCACCACGAAATCTACGTCGTGGACTTTAGGTCTTTGTCGCCTTATGCTCCCGGCAACCTCAATCGCGGCACATTGCGCTTCAACGGCGGCTTTGATTTGGTTGGCGAGGTTTTCGGCATCTTTCAAGTCGAGTTCAGCGATTAAGGGCGTCTCGTTTTCCGGGAAGAGAGTGGATTGCTTTCTATTCATCGTCATCCCTCAACAGTGAGCACTTCAAGGTTACATATTTTTCGGGATGACAACCCATCGGCCGCTTAGGTTTCTATCTGCAACTGCGGTATTTCGTTCTCTCTAATTGGGTTTATGTGGGAAAGGACAAAGTCTTGTTCGGAAAGAGCTTTTTGGAACAATTCAGAGACAGCCGCGGACAAGTTCCCTCCAAAGCATGGAATCACTATCTTTTCGGAGAACTCGATAAGCAAAGAGGCAGGTACATTGTGATGGGCTAAATCGAGGAGCAGGTCGTCTTCCGCGATTGATCGGGCGTTCTTCTTTTTCATGCAAATTCACCTGAAGAGCAGTTGGGTGCCAAGCCCTAAAAAGGGCCTCGCAGAAACGACGTTTGGGTGCAGGGGAGAGAGGTCGGTTAAAGTGAAGCTCAAAGCCAATAAAACGCTGAAGTTGCATTTTGGTTGTTTAATATGTTACAAACCCATACAGTTATAACCCAGAAAAACCAACATAAAATAGCGAAACATCCGGGTTCTGAACATGGTATCTTCACCAGTTTCTTATACTATAGACACTGAGGTTCCCTCAACCTACTTTGGGAAGCTCTTCGACTTCATTTACACCGAATACCTTGTTCCGCAAAAGCAGCGGTTCGCAAGTTTATCCAAAGAAACCACCCCGACAAGCAACAGAATCTCGTACGCAGTCCTTGATTCGCAGGGTAAACAAGTGCTCAAAGTCGACGTAACCGGCACAGACTCAGTTAGCGCAACCATAACTCCGTTAGAAATGGATGTGTCTGACGCAGCAATGGCAGAAGCCCGACAGGACGTCGTAATCGCAACGGAAATGTTTGAGGAAAAAGCCCGAAAAGCCACGTGGTACTTCGCTTGGAGGGAAGGCGAAGAAATCGTACCGGAAAAAGTTAAACTGCACGAAAAAAGCTTTAACCGCCTCTTTTTGGAAACCCAAATCCTCCTAACCTTTGTATTCATAGGTCTTGGCTTGGGATTATTCGTTATAGTCTACGCGTTTTATCCAAAATATTTCTGGATCGTTCCAATTGTCCTCATAGCCTCGCAGTTGGTTTTCGTTTTCTACTCAAACAAGATAATTGCCCGATCCGGCGACTGGACAATCACCAAAGATAACCCCACCATACACTTCTTGGAATACCAGCCACCAGTTGGCTCTTTGGGAACGCTTGACGACTACAAGCAAATCCCACCCGAACAACTTGTAGCACTGAAGAAAGAAGTGTACGATGAAATTATTGCCAAACACGGCGCGATCGACTGTGAAGAAGCAGAAAAAATCTTCAGCAAGTACAACGTGTCCTGCAGGCTAGGTAGCCTGAAAGCCAAAAAAATCAACGTATACGAATTGGTGAAAAAAGTTGCCGACCGATTCGGCTACAAGGTACCCAAAATCGTCATCTCAAACACTATGGTTCCCAATGCTGCTGCTTCTGGCCCCAGCCCCAGCCGAGGCATCGTCCTCATAACCACCGGACTGCTAGTTCAGTTGGAAGAGCCTGAAGTCGTAAGCGTTTTAGGGCACGAGTTTGGTCACCTCAAAGGCAGAGACCCACTCATCCTCTTTGGGCTGCTAAGCGCCGAGTTTCTTTTCAGATTCTACGTCCTTCTTAATTTCGCTCCGTGGCTATTCACGTCTTTCCTATTCTTCATCTACTTCTTTGCAGTGATGACGCTAATATTCTTCATAGCCAAATTCTTTGAAGCCAGAGCAGACTTGACGTCGGCCATAATGATGGGACAGCCCAAAGTCATGGCGAAAGCGCTGGAGAAAATCGGTTTCCACAGACTACTGTTTGAACGGGCACCGAGTTTCCGGATACAGGAATGGGTGGGTTTGGATTCGCACCCGCCCATTTACTGGCGCGTGGAAAAACTGGAAAATCTTGTCGAGCCAGTGCAGGTTAAGCACCCGCTGATTGAAAGCATCCGTGGGGTAGTCCGCGGATTCGCCCAAAGCCTGTAAAACTCCTGGAAGACGCAGCAGGAAATGCGTTGGGAAACCTCGACGTTGCCCAATCTTTCTTGGACCCGCAAAAAGAACTTGCAACCTAGCGGGCATACGCAAGAAAGAAAGCAAAAACCTTGACAGTTTTGTTGACACAAAAAAGTTTGACAAACAAGCATTTAAGCAAAAGCCCCTCATAAATGTCTGTGAGGTTGCGAGGCAAATATGACGGGGCTGACAACCAAGAAAAAGCAAATCTCGACAGTATTTCTGTTAGGTTTAATTCTTGTCTCTTCCCTGACGGTTCTCGTTCCTCAAGCAAAGGGTGATTCGCCCGCCGTCCAGAAATGCTTAGACTTCTCCAGCAATGTGCTTGGAGTTGACTTATCAAAGTGTTCTGTCGGGATTGTTTCGGATGTGAATTCTACATCATCAAACTTCGGCGGGCTCCCAAGAGGAACCCTAAGCATAAGTCTCAGTTTTGCAGCGGGCAGTATGCAAAGTACCTTTGTATTCCTCAATGGCGCCTACACCTACTGCACAGCTTCCATCCAAGGAACGATAAGTTACGCCCAGCCATTACCTGCAGACCCCCTTAATAGTACAAAAGAGTTGCTTCACAGGTACCAGCAGTACGCCAGCACAGAAAACCTGCAAGATATGGCCACCCTTCTTAACTCGATTGGTGAAATGGCAACAACGAACGCAACCCAAGGAGATGCCGCTTTGACAATTGACACGCACGGCGGCACCACCTTGATAGATGTTACGTTTTATTCTGCGGTAAATGGCATCGCTTTCCCGACTGGGTTAACCTTGCAGATTAACGGGCAAGGCGGTGTAATCTCCGACATGACACAATTTTTGCACGTAGGCAACGCAACCTTGGCGGTCTCGCCGAACGAGGCAGCGCAAATCGGATTACAAGCTGCGAAAGCAATAACAGTCAGCGTGCAGGGGAGTGACGGTTCCTATTCGAGTGTGCCAATTGCCCTTCTTGTTAACCCGTTGACTATTCACCTGGTTACTGGCACCCGCGAGCCCTTCACGCAGTATCCTGAGTACTACATCTTTTTTGGCCCAGATGGATCCCAAGGTATTCGATATGGCGTACTGATCTATGTTTGGGGTGACAACGGCGAGGTTGCCTATTGCCAGGCGCAAAGCACCTATGGTCCACCCTCGACACTTTATCCATTGCCAACCCCAATCTACGTTCCTGTTCCAACGCCTACCCCTCAGCCAACTTCAACATCAACGCCACAACCAATTCAGACATCCACACCCCAACCGACTCAAACAGCCACGCCCCAACCAACAGCTTCGCCCACGCCTACTCTGCCGCCAAATTTTGTTGAAGTAAAAACAAAGGATGGGTCAACAATTGACTTACCCATCAGCGGAAATGTTTCCAGCACACAAATGTCCAATGTCACCCTATCAACTGACCTTTCTGCTGCGGTGACTACTCTATCATTTACAGGCACAGGACAAAGCGGCTCAACAGGATTTGGCAACATCACCATACCCAAAACCGCCCTAACAAACAATACCATGTCAACGGTTCCGATGGTTCTCATTGACGGAGCCCAAGCTCTAAACCAGAGCTACACCCAAGACGCCACAAACTTCTACTTATCGTACACAGTACACTTCAGCACACATCAGATAGCCATAGTTTTCGCCCCGCCAGTGGTCGAACCAACAGCAACAGCTCCACCTTCGCCTACACAAAGCCCCACACCAACGCCAAACTTGAAAATGCCAAACCCGATTTTCACTCAAGGAATAATCTTTGTAACTATCCTAATCGCCTTCATGGCATCCATCGCAATCTCGGTCAAGCTAATTAAACGCCAAAAGGGCAAAAGCTGAAAGATCTGAAACCCGTAGCTCACTTGTGCACGGTGTACTTGTTCACCAAGTCTTTCTTATTCACCATGTTGAGCTGCTTGAAGAGGAAATCAAACTTGGTTTCGACCTCAGCTGCAATCGAATCACGCGTTTGCTGCGGCAGTTTCATGATTTCTTTCTTGAACGGACCAAATGCTTTTTTCCGGGTCTTGTAGAGGAACTGTTCTTCAGTTTCGCCTGGTTTAGCCTCGTTTGGAGCATTGACTTTTAGCCATTCGTAAATCCTCTTCTTTAGATCAGCTGGAAAGTGCGCCGATCCGTAAATCATGTTCTGGAACTCTGTGGCTAAGTGGACTTCAGCCGTGTCGCATTCGACAAACTTGTGGAAGGCCTCGGGAGGCAGGGTTGATGCGCCATGCTGTACGGCTCCAGCCAAGCCATATTCTTTGCGAGCAACTTCTGAAAGGGTCTCTAACGTGTTAAAGTCAAGTTTGATCTTTGCGACCGATCCGTCAGGCATAACCACACCACCATGGGTCGTGCCAGTCTGAACCGAAATTTTGCTTATACCGACAAAGCTCTTGCCCAGTTTTTCTTGAAGGCCAGCCATGAAAGCGCGCAGGTCTTCAGGTGTTGAATTCTGATGGCCAATCTCACCAATTTCTCCACCCACTGAGATCCTAATCCCTTTTGGTTCAATACTGCGAATAAACCTTGTAAGTTTGGCGCAGACTTCATAATTCAGAAGCTGCTGTTCTTTCAGATTTTGTTTGGATATATCGACAAGGGTTGAGGAATCAATATCGATGTTATAGAAACCTGAACGGATTGCTTCTTCGATTAAAGCCTCTAAGCTTTTAATTTCTTTTTCTGGGTTTTCTTTATACTTGGCGGCGTTTACCTGAAAATGGTCGCCTTGGATAAAGACTGGACCAGAATAATCCGCCTTGATGCCGGCTGCCAGGACTTGACTGGCAAATTCAATTGGTGCCTGATCAGTATAGCCGATTTCAGACCTGGCGATTTCAAAGATAAAAGCGCCTGAATTATTCCTTTTCGCTACTCTGAATATGGCGCGAGCCAGATCATAAGTCATGCTTCTCAAGTTTATTGCAGGGACTGCGAAGCCTTTGAATTCGCCTCTGCCTCGAGCCATGTAAAATTCATGTATGCTCGCGGGATAAATCCCCGTTTTATTTGCGGCTTCAAATATTTCTTTGGATAGCTCTCTTTTTTTCGATAGTTCATCGGTCTGGACTATGTCCATTGCAGTTTTCTCAAGATTAAACGATTCTCTTAGCATGATACACCCAGTTCCTCCTGGCCAAATAGCGATACGTTCAGATATATCACCCAATTCAAATATAAATTGTGTTGTCGACCAGCATATCCTTCCTCGCCTACCGCCAGTAAATCAACAGCAGCAAGGCTCTTCAAAGCCATGGACAAAATTAGTTTAAATCAAGAAACGTGTTTAAGCAAAAGTCAACGCTGGACATATTTCCTAAAAACGCAACCCGAATTGGGAAAAAATCCTTAAGCCAGATGAAACGGTAATTACGATTATTCAACGCTGATTAACCCAGTTTCTATTCAACTACCAACTCCAAGCTCCACAACCATGCCAATCATCACACATTCTGTAAGCCTTGGCATTATCTTCTGAGATAGCCATAACCTTTTTGCATTAATAAAAGCAGTGTAATAATGCTTAAAGCCAGTTGCAAAAAGCAAATAAGGCATGAAGCTGCTATGGCTCATTATCTTATTGGTGGATCAGGAGACTCCTCGAATTGAAGCTACTCTACATAGTTATCGACGGCATGGGCGACTTGCCAAACAAGGACTTGGGAAATAGAACTCCGCTGGAAGCCGCAAAAACCCCGAACTTGGACGAATTGGCAAAGAACGGGCAAACCGGCTTAATGTATTCCGTGCGCAAAGGTGTCGCGCCGGAAAGCGATGTCGCCGTAATTTCCCTTCTGGGCTACGACCCCTTCAAGTACAGCACGGGGCGTGGAATCATCGAAGCGGTCGGCGCCGGAATCGTGTTGAAAGACGGCGATTTGGCGTTGCGCTGTAACTTCGCGACTTTGGGTGAGGGCAAGGAAATCTTGGACAGGCGGGTAGCGCGGAGCTTGAGCACTGAAGAAGCTGTGGAACTTAGCAAAGCCGCAAACAGCCAAGTGAAGCTAACCTCGCACCCCGCCACGTTTGAATTCCGCAACACGCTGGGCCACAGAGCCGTGTTAGTCATAAAGAGCAAAGGCAAACCACTTTCCGGCAAAATCTCCAACACCGACCCCGCATACTCAATCGTCAACGGGCTAGGCGTCGCAGAAACCACCGTAGACATGCACCTGAAAACCAGCGAACCCCTCGACAACTCACCAGAAGCAAAAGCAGCAGCCGACCTTGTCAACGAATTCACCCAAAAAACACATGACCTATGGGAAAATCACCCAATTAACAAAAAACGCGCCGCACAAGGGAAACTGAAAGCAAACGTCGTTTTGTCTCGTGACGCAGGCAGCCAGCTGCCGCACTTGTTCAGCATAAACGAACGATACGGCGTCGATTTCGCCGCATTAGCAGACATGCACGCAGAAAGCGGAATCGCCAAGCTCGCAGGCATGCAAGCCACATTACTACCTCCCCCGTCAGGCAACTTGGAAAAAGACTGCGAACTCAGAGTCCAAAAGCTCCTAGAAGAGCTACCCAAACACGACTGCTTCTACATCCACCTCAAAGGCCCAGACGAACCCGGACACGACGGCGCCTGCAAAAAGAAAACCGACATCATCTCAGGCATCGACAAATACTTCTTCGGAAAACTCCTGCCCCAACTTGACCTCAAAAACATTCTCTTCTGCATAACCGCAGACCACGCCACACCTTGCGTCTTAAAAGTGCACAGCGACACCCCAGTTCCGCTCATCATCTCAGGAGGACCAATCTCAGACGGAAACGCAGTGAAGTTTTCGGAGAAAAACTGCGCAAAAGGCAGCCTAGGCACATTGGAATTCGGCTACGAATTAATGCCAAAACTAATGGACCTCTTGAAAAAGAAGTAAATTCCGAAAAAATTCTGAGGGGCGCTTGCCCCAACTCATCTACACCGGTAGAAGTTGCTGCTGATGATGCTGATGCAACCGAAAACTGCAAAACGACAGTTGCAACAACCACACACCAAAACCCAAAGATGACTGAGTTTTTTCGCGCACCCTCGTCATCCATAAACCA
>Ga0182021_10008685_pt1 | contig 12031 bp, 5 predicted proteins | sample 612E3MmetaG_FD_120493 | JGI IMG/M metagenome (GOLD analysis project Ga0182021, IMG submission 120493) | Permafrost microbial communities from Stordalen Mire, Sweden - 612E3M metaG (Illumina Assembly) | ecosystem: Environmental > Terrestrial > Soil > Wetlands > Permafrost | place: Sweden...
AATTCGTCTATCTTCTGCGCCACATCCGAAACCGTCTTGTCCTTGACGTCAAGATGAGCCATTTTTTCCTCTACAGCAGCGGCATTGACATTGAACTTTTCGATGTCTTGTTTAATTTTGTCAATTTCAGTACGATATTTATACACCTGTTCCTCTTTGGCGCAGGTATCCTCAATGAGCGCCTTGACCGCCTGAAGCTTTGCCCCGGCAGATTCAACATCCTTTGTCTTTTTAAGCGTTCCGTCAATACGCTCGTCTATATTGCCGATCTGTGATTCAATGGCGGCAATACGCTGCGTAAAACCGTCTATTGTGCTCCATTCGCGACCGACTTCTTCAATCCTGACTTTGATTTTATCCAGCGCATGCTCATATTCGACCACTTCGGAATGCGTTTTTTCAAGTATCTGACTGTGTTTATTGAGTGTATTGAGCGTCGTTTCGGTGTTACGCGCCATAGTCTGCACTTCGTGAGCCCGCTCCTTGACTTCATCCACATGCGCGGAATATTTCTGAAACTGCTGCAGTTTTTGGTCCAGTTGAGAGTCAAGAAGGCGTATCTCCTCAATCTTTTGAGTGGTCTGAAGCATGAACTTTTCAAAACGGCGGATTTCGGTTATAGACGCCCGGCTCTCTTCAAGCATCGCGTCTATATGGGAAATATTCTTTTCGGTTTTCTCCAGCTTGGAAAGACCATCCTGTAAATGTTTAATTTCGGAATCAAGTCGCCATGTTAAAGCGTTAAGCCTTCCGGCCTCGTCATTGGCCTTTTCCACGACAACACGCTGATTTTCGAGGGATTTTACTTTTGTCTTTACATATTCGGAAAGGCTGTTCAGATTATCGATTTTTTCCTTTATGAGCCTGAAACCGGCTACTTCCTGGTCTATCTGTTCTATACGGGTACTCGTTGTATCTGCGGCAGTTTTTACTTTAGAAAATTCGCCTGTCATGGCGCCTATTTCAGAGGCCGCATCGGTGATCTTTTTTTCCATTGTAGTCATCGAATCCATACTTTTTTTCTGGCGGTTTTCGAGTTCGAGCATGCCCTGAATGGTTTCCTGAAGTAGTTTCCCTCCACTATCCTTGTTTAACCTTTCCAGAACAAGGTCGATTTTATTGTTGAGGGAAGCAATCTGCGCGTCTTTTTCGGCAAGCGCCTTAAAACCATCCGACATTGACGACATACGTTTTTCCATAGAATGGATTTTTTCTGAAAATGCGTCCAGTTGCGACTTTTGAGAAATAGCCTTTTCAGCCTGTTCTTTAAGTGACTGGAAATCATTACGCACATCCGCGATTCCCTGTTTTACAGACTCGACAGATTTGCCTTCCGATACTATTTGCGACCGTTCGTTTTCAACAGAGGCAAGAAGAGTATGCAAATCCGCTTTTTCATTTCTAGCGTTTTGCAGAACCTCGTTTATTTCGTTCAGATTTTTTTCAATTGTCTGCGCAAGGCCCTGCGGATCCTTGATATCATTTTTGCCGGATAATGAAAACTTCATAATAAAAGCTCCTGTCTGGAGAATGTCTCTTCCTTAAAAATCTTCCAACGGCCGTCACTTTTCATAAAAGATAGTTTTTTTGGTTTCTGAATATGTAAATTTTTTGAATTATAGCTTTGAACAAACATGACTACCGCCGTGGTTTCTGAAAATTCGGAAACACACAATTTATCAACCTCAACGCTTATAGTGCTGTACGCCTCAAAAATCCGTTGCTTTTTGTCGCGCCAGGCGCCCCATCGCATACCTTCGCCGGAAAATTTATCGGAGTCGTAAAATTCCGAATAACTGTCTATATTCCGCGATTCCCATGCCTGTTTCCACTGCATGACAATATTTCCGAATTCGCTTTGTCTGGAATCATATTCGCTTAAAATACGTTCCCGCAGCGCCGTCAGTTGCGCGGTATTAGGCAATTTTTGCGGTTCTGTTAATCCGGAATCGTTTACTATTATTACCGGCGTGCCTATACCAAGTTGTAAATATCCGGAAAGATTGATAATTTCCTTGTTGTTCAAAACCACGCATCCACGCGTGGCTTCCCGCGTAGTATCTTCCCTTGTGCCGTGAATCCATATTCCCTGGCCGGTTCTTCCGGCTTTGCGGTCTTCTTCGTTGGGATAATTAAGCATATACACAAGAGGTCCGTATATGGCGTCAAGCTCTTCGGTTTCCTTCCGTCCTATTATAAAATATGTTCCTTCGGGAGTCCTTTTATCGCCTTCCGCCATTTTCTGACCCACATTGCGCCCTACGAGTATTGAAAATTTTTCGACTATTTTCCATAATCCCTTTTCATCGCTGTTGTTAAGAAGATACATCGTCCGCCCGGCTTTATTGACAATTATACAATAGTCCATGGCTTTAGTAATAAACTTGTCGGGAAATGGCGCTTTTACGGATCGCTTGACCGTATCTGTTTCAGGATTCAGTCTGCCCGTATCAATTGCGGGTCCGGTTTTGGGCGTTGTTACTTCAGTAATCTGAGCTTTTTTATGTATATTTTCTTCATTTTTTTTCTTTTCGTGAATCATGGCTCGTCGTATTATCTCTGTTTTTCGGGCAATTTCAATTTTTGCCGTCTGCTTCTTGATGATTGCCGATGCTGTATAATATGCTTTTGAAACATAGGGCGCAGAAAAATAGGCTATTGACGATAAAATAATTACTGCGATCGTAATTGTCGCCGCGCGTATGGCGCGCTTGTCAAGTTGAACCGGTTTGGGCCTGTCGTAAGCTCTGGCAATCTCCCTGCCATGTTTCCAGGTATTATGCCTGAATTGCAGGTTTTTTACCAACATGGCAATAAAAAAAATCAATCTGTTATTCCACATTCGCAGAACTTTCTTAATTGTTAACCTTTTCTTCAAGCGAGTCTACCAGATCGGCAATGTTCCGGATAGTAGACTCGTCGGGCGTCAAGGAATAAGTAATTCCCCTTGTCGAAACCGACTGCTTGCAATATGTGGAGCACACGGCCTTTTCAAATACGCCGATCAGCGGTTTGCCGATCAGATTCGTAAGCTCGAAAAAAACCGATCTGCCCGAAATAAAGCAGGCGCAGCGGACGACAAGCGCCGCGTAGCGCGATGGAGAAAGATTGGAAAAAACCGGAAGACGCATTGACGAAACGAATTCCGAAAGTCCGCTGTCGGGTTCGCCGTCTATGAACAGACAGCATGTACGGTTTTTGCCGGCTTTAAGCATGTTGCATAACTGGCGCGTCCACTCAAAACCAAATGCGGTATAAAACAGCCCCGCATCAATTCCAATAAGCCTCGTTGCTTCATCAACATTTGATTCGCGCATCATAAGCGTTATTTCATCGACGGTCTCCTTTGACACGCGCCAGTGCATTTTTGCCCTTTCCGATGCGCCGAAAATCTGTGCCATTATGGAGTTCTGATCAGCGAGATATTGACGTTTACCCGATGGTGTTACATGTATATTGAGAAATGGGAAATCGCCCGCACCGCTGTAACCCGCCCTTATCGGAGCAACTGTTTTGCCGACCAGAAAAAGCAGGGAAATATCCGGGGATCTTTCAAGTAAAAGACATAAATCGAACTCTTCTTTGGAAAAGACTTTTCCCCAGGCGGTAAATTCCCGCGAAAAAAGAAATCTGGATGATATCTCATATTCATTGAATTCGGCATCCGGATGAACAAGCCGGAAAAACCGACCGACATTTTTAGTGCAAAAAATGGAAACTTTTGCATTTTTGAATAAAGGCGCTATTCGCAGATAATTATTGATCTGATGAAAAGCTTCAACAGGATCTTCCGGAAGTATCACAAGAATTTTTTTCATTGATGCGCAGTTCCATGGGCAAACAAGCGATGGAGACCTGTAACGTACGGTTATTATCCACTTTAACAAACCTGCACGCCAGCCGGGCGGCAGCAGTTTGAATAAAAAAAATCCGGTTTTCCCAAAAAAATTTGATTTTTCCATAGGTTAATTTCATGCTTTTTCTACAGGGATTATGACACGATTAAATAGTATAAAATATAAGTAATTAAAATAAAAGGAGAAAATCCGGATAAGGGGACTTATTTAACGCTGTTTTCAACAAACCGTTAGGACCCGTTGCAAAACAACTTGTACATTCTCGCTTGTCTTTTTACCGGATTCCTTCGTTGCAATCCTCGCGACATAGGCTTTGGCGATGCCACTGCGGTCGCGCCTTGGACTCCGGCAAAAAATACTGCGCTATAATTTGAACAAGTTATTCCTTAACAGGCCCTTAATGACGAGATCGACTTTTTCAGGCAAAATATTATAACATGAAACATACATAATTATCATTATTACTTATAGAAACGCCTTCATCTGCATGGAAACCGTATGAAGACCGCTTTTGGAAGAAACGCCTCCGAACTGGCTTCTTGATGAAATGTCGGCAGTAAAATGTGTACCAAAATTGATTTGCGCAGACAGTTCTATGACATGCGAGACGCCAGCGGAAAATCCCTGCGCCATCCTGTAGTCGAGCGTTCCGGGTATATTGACTGAAGAGTAAGTATAGGTTATTTCCGCCGACCCCTTCTGCGCCGGCTGCCACGACAGCCCTGGAGCGACCCTGTAATACCAGCCGTTGTTGTCGTAAGAATCCGATACTTTTGAAGCCCATCCCGCCGACTCCTTCAACGACGACGAAAACGCCCTGTAGAAATTATACCTTTCAGTCAACATAACATGTCTGTCATTTACCACGTAAGTGTCGTAGGATGTTGATGCGAGGCTTTTCCTGTTTGCGGATAAGATATCGCCGTCAATACCTAATGTCAAATGACGCAGAGTACGGTCGCAGCCGGGGCTCAAATCAAGACCGGTTTCGGAATATGAGCGAATTTTTTTATAAAACGGCTGAATGGAAAGATCTCCGTGATAGCCTTTGAATCTTTCCGGATTCCAGTCGATGTTCTGACGGTAAGAAATATCCGAGTAACTTACGAGCGAATCCTTAAGACTTCTTTTGTTGAAAAGCGAAGTATATCCAGGAAGCCATGAAATTGTTCCAATGTTCCGGCCCGGATCAAGCTGTTCGTCTATGTTAAGCGTGCCAGTCCAGGAAAGATCGGCCAGAATACCGCTTATTTTCTTTTTGGACCGGTTCAAAGACCATGTAGCATTGAATTGCGCTTTGCGAACCCTGTCGTCGGATGCGTCTCCGTAAACTTCCTGTTCCTGAATTATGTAATTGCCGTTTTTTGCAGGTACATATTCGCTGTCTGTTGCATCCCATACATGATCGCCAAGTCCGGTTCCTACATATACCGGCACCTGGACATAAGTTGCCGCCTGTTCAATTGTCACCTGATAACTCTGCTTTGTCGAAAGACCTTTTTGCGGAAAGGATAAATCGTTCATTGCAGTCACCAGCAAGGTGGAAGTTTTGCTGTGATTGAAATTGTCCTGAAGATAATAGTGACTTGCCAGATCCGTCCGCCAGGACGGCGTGAATGACCGGCTAAGTTCATTTTCCCATAAAACCGAAAAGCCCGTATCTCTGGCAGTTAAAAGTCCTCCGTTGCCGCTGCGGTATTGCGAATACAAGAACGATTCCTTAAGCGAAAGAGGCGTGACCTTTAAAGTGACTCCTGCACAGATCCTTCCCTGATTTTTCCCTGTAATAATATTGCGCCATTCGTCCTTGTATTCCAGTGACGTTTCACCCAACAGGTTGTTATATGTGCATCTGCCGTTGTCTCTGCGCGTAGTGTTTATGCCGGTTTCGGCATGATGCCTGAAATATCCTCCGTTATAGTCAAGAGCTAAATTTTTAAAGGGTTTTATTCTTGCGCTACCGGAAATACGATCTGTTATCAATCGCCCGTATTGCAGATACTGTCCATAAGCGGCTTCGGTATATGTATCGGCCTTTAAAGCCGCTCCGCCCGATGTCTCCCACGACTGGCGAAGACCTGTTTTTGTCGTTGCCGTAGTGTCGTCCCACAGATTGTTGCGGTCAAAAGCCGATGAAACATCCTGCGTCATTGAAGGGGTGATATGCGTATATGAGGCTCCAAGCCACATTGATTTCCTGTCCGTTTTTTTAGCGCCCAGAATTGCCGAAGCGTCAATTGCAGCGCCGTTGTTGTCATTGTCTTGCAAGCCGGAAAAAAGATTGCGATCGCGGTTTGTGCCTGCAACGTCTATTTTTGCCGACGCCCATCTGGATGTTGCCTTGACAAGCACTTCCCCGTTTACAGTAGCCTCCGGCAGAGGGATTTTAGGAAGAGTCGCGTTTCCTTTCCCTGCCCCTACGTATTTGTAAATGGTTCCAAGCGCCGGATACTTTATCATTTTGGCGCTGTCGGCAATATAATTCCCTTCTCCGGCATTCACTTCTTTGAATGTTACATAGTAAAAGCCCTGATTATCGGTAGGGTTTTCAGGATTAAACGGCGAAAACCCGAAATTTCCGGATGAGTCTAATCTATAAAGAGGCTCCTGGGCGCTTTCCCAGGCAACGTCCTTTGAATCGATAAGGCGGCCTTTATAATAGATATCGGTCGAATCTCCCGCAGCGGCGAGACCGGCTTTGTCTGCTGCACTGAGAGTAAGATCCTGCGGACGGTTTTTGTCGTCCGTTTCATACCATAGGCCGCCGTTTATTGTCAATGCCGAGTCGGGAGTAGAAGATGAAATCGAAGCTCCTGAAAAAATCCGTTGATAATCGTAAAGCTTGTATTCGTATTCGACCCTTATGATATCGTCGTTTTTGACGAGTTTGCGTGATGTAAACGTAATGGTTCCCACATCGTAGTCTACGGTGTAATCCTGGTCTGTTCCTTCCGTAAGCTTGTTGCCGCTTACCGTAATACGGACTGTTCCCTGAAGAGGCGTTATATAGCCATCTTCTCCTTCGCCCGTAAGGCGGTAAGGTCCCTGCAGGCCGGCTTTCCCGGTAATCGTCTGCACGGTCGATTTACCTGATGACAATGCCCCGAATGCCTTGACGGAGATACGCGGAAGGGTAAGGCCGGCGCCTATGCCCTTGATCTTTTTCTTCCCGGAAAGCATTCCCGCCACAGGCCACTGTTCATACTGGTCGCCGACAATGGCGTTATAGTGGGGATTGTCAAGAGAGACATAAATCATGTCCAGATCGGACACCTCGCGCGTTGAACCCTCAAGGCTTGATCCCTGATCCGAAAGATGCCCGGAAAGACTGGTATGCGGGGCAATATCTCCCGAAAGAGTTACATCAAGCGCCTGTTCGAGGTTTATGCTGCCGAGGTTATTGACAGATACTCCTACGCTTTTATAACCGGAAAGAGTGAGGTTTTCTTCGGCAAAAACGTTTCCCTTTTTGTTTGTTGCCGTGTCGGATACGCCGGAAAAAGTATCACGGGGGCTCATGTATGCCTTTTCAAAAAGAGAGTATGTTCTGGGCAGGCCATAGCGGACCGTTCTGAACCGGACTTTCAGTCGTGCTCCGCTGTCAATCGGCCTTGAAAAAAGAATAGCGCTGGCGTTGCCTATAAGAATATATTGCGGCAATTGATTATCAGTAGTATCCGCATAATCGACATGTATTGAAGACGTATCTACAAAATTTCTGCCGAGCATATACGGCCCCGGCCCGCCGTCGCTTATTATTATTGTATCTCTCTCAACTGCAATTGCCTGAAATGAACCGATACAGAAAACAAAGAAGGTTGCTCTCAAAACTTTTATTATCTGACGGTTATACATGACTTAGCGAATCCGGAATATGAAGATTGGAGTGAAATTTCAATATTACAAATATACTTTGACGATTACCAATCTTATTAATTACGGATGATATCATGATTTATCATATTTTATCTGTTTGTTTGCATTAATTTCGTTTAGCCCCGATTTATTTTAAGAAATAAACAACCTTATCATTCTGCATAATTCATGTCCAGATCCATCGATTCCCGCCTTGATTTTCTTTCTCCGGTCTCGCTTGTTCCGGGACTGGGCGCAAAACGCGTTAATGCTCTTCACGAATCAGGAATAGACACAATCGGCGATCTGCTGCACTATTTTCCTCTGAGATACATTGACCGCTCGATCATAACGAAAATTTCCGATCTGCAAACAAGTAAAGATAGGGTCTGCACAATTATAGGCGATATTACACAAACCCGCGTTGAACGGGGCAGAACGACGCGCCTGCGGATACTTGTTGCCGATGAAACAGGCTCTGTAGAGGCCCTGTGGTTTCATGGCGTGCAGTTTTTCAGAAAAAGTCTTCATACCGGAATGCGTGTACTGTGTACCGGCGCTGTAAAATTTTCAGAAGTCTGTGACTCAAAGCCTCTTATGTTTCACCCTATGATTGAAACTATAAACCGCGACCTGAAGAGCCCCGAAACGCCTTTTTTGCCCCGGTATCCGTTAACCCGGGCAATGATAGACGCGCATTTTCAGCAGAAGGGACTGTTTAAATCCATCAAATGGGTGATTGACAATATAAATCACTGGCCGCAATCTCTTCCCCAAAGCATGGAAAACAAGAAACAATTTCCGCCTTTGTCAACGTGCCTCCGCGAAATGCACATGCCGTCGGATCTTAACCGCAGGCATATATATGAGGCCCGGATAATTTTTGAGGAACTATACGCGCTTGCGGTAACTCTTTTGTGGAGCAGGAAAAAATTCGCCCAGCCGGGCAGATCGTTCAAAAAGCGCAGGCTTGTCGACGCATTCAAAAGCCATCTTCCGTTTTTATTGACACCAACGCAGAACAGCGCAATTGAAACCCTGTTATCGGATGCGCAAAGTCCTTTCCGCATGCACCGGCTTTTACAGGGCGATGTGGGTAGCGGAAAAACCATAGCGGCCTTCACGGCATGCCTGCCATCTCTTGACGAAGGATGGCAGACCGCCTGGCTTGCCCCTACGGAGGCGCTTGCGCGGCAGACATTTTCAACGCTGTCTCAATGGTGCGAAAAACTCGGCATATCAACCGGACTCTTGACAGGAGGTCTTTCGGGAACGCAAAAAAAGAAAATGCTTGACTATTGCTCAAGCGGTCGTTTCAGCCTTGTTGTCGGTACGCACGCGCTTTTATATCCGCAGGTCAGGTTTAAAAAACTCGGCATGATAATAATAGACGAACAGCATAAATTCGGAGCAAAGCAGCGCCTTGCCATGCAGGAAAAAGACCCTGCTGCGGATTTTCTTCTGATGTCGGCCACTCCCATACCGCAAACGCTTGCGCGAACTCTATATGGCGACCTTGATATTGTTTCAATAAAAGATCTGCCGGCAGGCCGTATACCGGTGAACACCTGCTATGTTCCCCGTGAAAAACGATTTGACATGGAAAATTTCATAAACGGCGAAATACTTAACAATGGCGCACAGGTTTACTATGTGGTTCCGCATATTGAAACCGACGAAGAATCCGATAATATAAAAGGGGCGCTGTCGGTTTTTGATTCGCTGTCGCGCGGTATTTTTTCAAAAGCGCCTTGCGGTCTCGTTCACGGAAGAATGGATTCGTCGGAACAGCAACGGACTATGGACGGCTTTAAAAACAATGAAATTAAGCTGCTCGTAGCCACAACAATTGTCGAAGTGGGACTTGACGTTCCGTCCGCTACAATTATTGTCATCGAAAACGCAGAACGGCTGGGACTTGCTCAGCTTCATCAATTAAGAGGCAGGGTAGGCAGATCTTCTAAAAAGTCATACTGCTTTCTTCTATCCGACAATCCGGGTGATGCGGCCAAGGCGCGTATTGATTATTTCCGAAAGCATCACGACGGATTCGAGATTGCAGAAAACGACATGCTCCTTCGCGGCCCCGGCGAAGTCCTCGGATGGAGGCAGGCAGGATTGGATGATCTTTACATGGCAGACATTTTACGCGATGCGTCAGTTTTTCAGGAAATAATTAATGACATGGAAACAGGATTTAGAACATTTTCTAATATATAGTAAAAATTGCCGCAGTATTAATTTATAGATTGTTCTTTGGGTAAATAAAATCAATATATTATATTATTCACTTATATTTATATGACCAAGTTTTAGAAACTTACGTTAAGTGTTCTTAATTTTAAGGTCAGATTATTTTTATCCTATTCTTAAATTAGGAAATTAGGATTTAGGATTAATGAGGGAATAATACTTTCCCTTAACTTTTTCCAAAACCGGATGGATGGCGTTATGATTGCAATTATAGTCTGTTCTTTGTATGTACTATGTTCCATATTGCTGCTGGCCTATGGTCTTCAGTGTTATATCCTTACATATCTTTATTTAAGAAAACGTGATTCGCGTCTTATAATTCAGCGTAAAACAATGGAATATTTTGATAACAGAAACAATGCAAATGAAAATGAATTTCCTCTTGTGGTGACCCAGCTTCCAATGTACAATGAAAAAACGGTTGCCGTACGTGTTATAGAAGCTGCTGCAGCAATTGACTATCCTCGCTCCAAACATGAAATTCAGGTACTTGATGACAGCAATGACGAAACTAAAGATTACGTTGATGAAACCGTTAACAGGCTGAAGGCACAGGGCGTTTTGATTTCAGTTATCAGACGTCCTAACAGAATCGGCTTCAAGGCTGGCGCTCTTCAATACGGACTACAATTTACTAATGCTGAATTCGTAGCAATTTTCGATGCCGACTTCGTACCTAACAGGGACTTCCTTAAAAAATCAATTCCTTTTTTTATAAACAGACCAAAACTAGGCCTTGTGCAAGGGCGGTGGGGACATTTGAACAGTAAATCATCGCTTGTTACTCTTGGTCAGGCAATGGGCATAGACGGACATTTCATGGTGGAACAGGCTGCCCGCAGTTGGAATGGTTTGTTCATGAATTTTAACGGTACAGCAGGAATATTCAGAAAAGAAGCCATACTGTCTTGCGGCGGATGGCAACATGATACTCTTACCGAAGACATGGATTTATCATATAGAATGCAGCTTAAGGATTGGGATGCGGAATATGTACCTGATCTTGAAGTGCCGGCAGAACTGCCTGAAGATATTAATGCCTATAAAAATCAACAATTCAGATGGGCAAAAGGATCAATTCAGACCGCATTTAAAATCATACCTATGTTACTCAAGAAAAAGCTCCCGTTTTTTACCGTATTCCAGGGCATTATGCACTTGACTCATTATAGCGTTCATCCGCTTATGATTATTCTTGCGCTTTTAACGATGCCGGTCTTGTTTCTTGTCAAGGTTTATCTACACCCTGTAATGTTCGGGTTGGTGCTGTTTGCCATGTTGCTTGCAACAAGCGGCCCATCATCAATGTATATGATTTCGCAACATTTTTTGGGTAATAAAATAAGACGTAAAATATTTCTTATTCCAGCAATGATGCTGATAGGAACAGGACTTGCCGTTAATAATGGCAAAGGAGTTTTTGAAGCTTTCATGCATAAAGATTCGCCGTTTTTACGTACCCCGAAAAAAGGGCAGAATAGTAAATCCACATACCGTCCGCTTAAAGATATTACTTGGATTATAGAAATAGCTTTAGGCAGTTATTGCCTTTTGGGTGTTTATTTCTTTTTCGGAATTGAAAATGCAATAGTCAGTCCCTTTCTGGCGCTTTATGCATCGGGCTTTCTTTTTGTAGGCATGCTTTCAATTATTCATTATAAGAAACCCGGACTTATATCTTTTAAAATAAAAATGCCCAAAATGGCGCATTAATTTTTAATGCCTTGCGAAAAGCATCGTCACTGTATCTGAATTATCTACGTGTATTGCTTAGATTGTCTATGAAAAAGCCGGGTTAGATAATTTATATACAGAATTTACATACCCCTGATATGACGCCGCCGTTTACTCATGATATCTAACTTTACCTACGTGTACATTGTATTGTTACCGGTTATTGCCGGCAAAAAATACCTCGTTCAGCCATTCACGGTCTGCGATACGTGTTTTTATAAATAACAAGCCCGAATGCATTTTGTCTGTTTGGCAATAAAACATCCTGGGACTGCGGCCCGAAAACGACGCAATCCGTCTGCCGTTTAACATATATATATCGATGCTGCAAT
>Ga0182021_10008687_pt1 | contig 12030 bp, 11 predicted proteins | sample 612E3MmetaG_FD_120493 | JGI IMG/M metagenome (GOLD analysis project Ga0182021, IMG submission 120493) | Permafrost microbial communities from Stordalen Mire, Sweden - 612E3M metaG (Illumina Assembly) | ecosystem: Environmental > Terrestrial > Soil > Wetlands > Permafrost | place: Sweden...
TGTGGACCGAGGACGGCAAGCTCTCCGAGGCAGCTCTCACGTTTCTGACGCGCAGCCTCGACTGGTGCGCCAAGTACAAGCTGCGCGCGATCGTGGACCTGCACACTGTCCGGGCCCATCACTTCAACGCACCGCTCGAAGGCGGCACGATCACGCTCTGGACCGACGTCAAGGCCCAGGACAACTTCATCCGGCTCTGGCAAGAGCTCTCGGACCGGCTCGCGAAGTATCCCGCGAGCATGTTGGCGTACGAGATCATGAACGAGCCAGTGGCCGACAATCCCGAGGATTGGAATCGGCTCGTCAGCCGAAGCGTGACCGCGATCCGAGCGCGCGAGCCAGGCCGCGTCCTCATTATCGGCTCGAACAGGTGGCAGACGCCCGATACCTTCCCCAGCCTGAAGGTGCCTGAGGGCGATCGAAACATCGTGCTCAGCACACACACCTACGCGCCCTTGATCTTCACTCACTACAAAGCCCCCTGGACCCCGCTCAAGACCTACACGGGAGCGGTCCACTACCCTGGGCCGCCGATGTCGGATGCCGACTTCGAGGCCTATGCCGACCGCAAGGACCCGTTGGTCGCCGAACGTCTTCAGGACGCCCGTGTGCCCTACGATCGGCAGCAGCTCAAGCAAGTCCTGGCCCCTGCGATCCGTCGCGCCCGAGAGCTCAAGCTCCAGCTCTACTGCGGTGAGTTCGGCTGCTTGCCCACAGTGGCGCGGACCGACCGACTCAAGTACTACGCCGACCTCGTGTCGGTGTTCGAAGACAACGGCATGGCCTGGGCAAACTGGGACTACAAGGGCGACTTCGGCATCATGGGCTTTGACAGGGCCAAGCTCATCAACCTCGCGCCGGATGCGGGGCTGATCGAGGCCCTGCTGCACGCAGGACGGCCGATACCGCCCTATCCAGCACAGGACTGAGCGCGAAACCCGCCCCTCTCCTGACGTCGGACGTGCCCTATCATTTTGCACGACAGGGAGGACGATGATGATTCGCTATGCTGCCGCGGCCTGCCAGACCGACATGCCCAACCCACTGGACCGATCCGAGATGCGGGCCAACACGGACCGCATGCTCGCGATGGTCGATGCGGCTGTTGCCGGCGCAGCACCGTTCATCCCAGTGCGACTGATTGTGTTTCCGGAATTCGCGCACGCAGCGCCTGTATACGCCACGGTCGCCGAGCTCAAAGAGAAGCTGGCGCTGCCCATTCCCAATGAGCACACCGATCGCCTGCTGGCCAAGGCGCGCGCCGACGGCCTCTACCTCCAGACTGGCACGATGATCGAGAACGATCCGGCCTGGCCGGACGTGGTCTTCAACACGACCTGTCTCCTCGGTCCTGAGGGCATCCTCTATAAGTACCGCAAGGTCAACCCATGGATTCCCTACGAGGTCCACGCCAGCCCACACGACCTTCCGGGATACACCGAGCCGCTGTTTCCGGTGGCCGACACGCCGATTGGCCGCATCGGCTGTGCGATCTGCTACGACTGGCTCTTCCCCGAGGTGTTGCGTCAGCTCGCTGCCAACGGCGCCGAGGTCCTCGTGCGCGTCTCCGCCTACATGGACCCGTGGGGCGCGACAGAGCCGATGGCCTGGTGGACCGTCGTGAATCGCTGCCGCGCGCTCGAGAACACTGCCTACGTCGTGGCCGCCAATCAGGGTGCGAGCCTCGCGCACTATCCTCCCTATTCTTGGCCTGGTGGAAGCCAGTTGATCGACTTCGAAGGCCGCGTGCTCGCGGAAGCGTCGCCTGGCCCTGGCGAGCGGATCGTCGTCGCCACGATTGACGTCGATGCGCTGCGCCACGAACGCGCCACGCGCCGCGGCCACAACATGCTCGCTCACCTGCGCACCGAGGCGTACCCCGTGTACGACTCACGTCGCTATCCCACGCGGGCCCCGCAGGAAGCACCGACGCTTTCCTACGAAGAGAACCTGCGCCTGATCGACGCGGCCAAGCGTCACGTGGGGCTGCTGTAGGGCGGCGAAGGCGATCGACGACAGGCGCCCGGCTCAGAGGATCACGCGCGGCTCAAGGCCTGCGCGCACAGCGAGAACGAAGGCCTTCCTGATGATCGCCTGTGTGGTGGCGAAACTGGCGCGCCCACACAACACCTAGCCCGGATTACTCCTCGGTGCGTCCAGCGACGGACGTGACGAATAACCCGGGCTAGATCCGTCGATCGGCCGCGCCGGATACGATCTTGCGCGGCCGATCCACGACCGGATCAGTTGACGGCCTTCTTGAGCGCGGACAGAGCGCGGATCTTGACGACCTTGCGCGCTGGCTTGGCCTTGAAGATCGCCGGCTCGCCGGTGAAGGGGTTGATGCCCTTGCGCTCCTTGGTGGCAGCCTTCTTCACGAGCAGGATCTTGGCCAGCCCTGGCAGCGTGAACACGCCGACCTTCTCGAGGTCCTGCGCGATCAGCACGGCGACCGCGTCGAACACCGTGGCCACCTGCTTGCGCGGCAGCTCGACAGCCGCGGCGAGACCGCTCAGGATCTCACCCTTGGTGCGCGGCTTGCTCGCCTTGTCGAACGTGAAGACCTTCTTCTTCGCGATGCTTGCCTTCTTCTTTGCCAATGTCTCTCTCCCTTCAGAAAACCGTGGTGTCCACCCACCTGGCTGCCCGGCTCATGCCGAGCGCCACTGCATCCTACTACGCTTGGCCTGAGAGCGCCTGCCTTGCGACGCTGTTCAGGCCGCTGTCCCACCCACGAAAACCCGGGCCCTCCGTTGCTCGGCGCCCCTGGCAAGGATAGCCTACATCCTACCCTACTGAGGCCACCTAGGGAGGGAAATCTCACGGAGACGGCCTGGGAGCCAAACCATGTTCGGCATCGCGTGCCTCCTGACGTTGACAGCGCTTGCGACCACAACGACGACCAGCGCACCCTGCGATGGCCGCGGGACATCCTTACTTGTCGCCGCGCGGCAGCATAGGCTCTGGCAGTGCGAGGCAGGCCGGGCGCTCGGCGAGTTCGCCGTGGCGCTTGGCACAGGTGGGGTCGGCAAACGGCGGCAGGGCGATGCCAAGGTCCCGATCGGTGACTACACACTCGGCGCGCCGCGGCCGTCGTCCAGCTTTCACACTTTCATCCCGGTGGGCTATCCGACCGCGCAAGAGCGCCGACGCGGGTACACAGGTGGTGACGTCGGCGTGCACGGCCCTGCGCGCGGATTCCAGCATCTGCCGTCGGCAGCGAATACTTCCGTCGATTGGACCCTGGGCTGTGTGGCCGTGGGCTCCGACGACGAGATCGACCGCATCGCCAAGTGGGTGCGGGACAAGCGCGTCCGAACGATCATCATCGAGTGAGGATAAACGGGGACACCTTGATCTTCCGTTAGGCCCATCCAAGGTGTCCCCGATCACGTGCCGACCAGTCTTGGCCCGTCCAAGGTGTCCCCGATCACCTCTGCTAACATCGTGCCCGTGGACACACCCGCAAAGACAGAAGCGCCCCCGCTTGTCTGGACCGAATCCTACCGAGTGCGCGCGTCAGAGCTCGACGCAGCGGGGTGCGTCTCTCCCATCGCGCTCTGCAACTACCTGCAAGAGACGGCCGGCGGTCACGCTGACAGCCTCGGCTGGTCGGTCGAACAGCTCTTGCGGCGCGGCCTGACCTGGGTGCTGGCGCGATTGCATGTCGTGGTTTGGCGCTATCCCCGCTGGCGCGAGCAGCTCGGGCTGACGACCTGGCCCTCCGGCGCCCTGCGCGCCTATGCGCTGCGCGAGTTCCACTTCACCGATCAATCCCAGGAAGAAATCGGTGTGGCCACCAGCGCGTGGCTGCTGGTCGATGCACGCACGCGTCGACCGCGCCGACCGCCGGCTGAGATCGTCGATCTAGCCACGCGTACGCCGGCGCGGGTGCTCGACGACCAGTTCCCGCGGCTGGACGACGGCGCGCTCGGTTCGCTGCCGCGGCGCTACGAGGTCGCTTTCTCGGATCTCGACGTCAACGGCCACGCGAACAACGTCTGCCTGACGCGTTGCTTGCTGGATGCCGTGAGCAGGGACGTACTCGACGCCAACGAGCTCAGCGAGCTGGAGCTGGCGTTTCGCGCCGAGTGCGGCGCCGGCGACGTCATCGAGGCCCACGTCACGGAGGCGCCCGGCGACGGCCCCACGCTCAATCACCGTCTCGTCCGCGCCAGTGATCGCGTGGACATCGCCTTGGCCCGCAGCCGTTGGCGGCCGCGCGGCTAGCTGCGCCGCGCCTGCGCCGGGCGAGCGTGCTATCCTCCGCCTGGCATTTGCTAGCGAGTGCATTCTCTCGCGACGGAGCTGCGAGCATGCGCCAGACCACAGCCAAGGCCCGCGCGAGTAAGAAGAGCGCGAAGCCAACCGCGCGCAAGAAGACCCCCACGACCAGGCGCAAGGCCGCCGAGCCGGATGCCTCGCCGATCGCTCTGGTCCAGCTCTTGCCCGAGGCGCTCGCACCGCTCGCGGAGATCGCCAGAGGCCTCGAACACGCGCACGCGCAGCTCCAGGACGTCGTCTTCCACCTGCCGCGGCCAAGCGAATACGAGCCTCTAGCTGAGGCCCTCACTGCCGCCACTCGGCGCATCGAAGCGGCCGTCGGTCGCGCCTTCGCCCAGCCGCCGCCGGCCGCGGTCGCTGCCGAGCCGCCGCTCACCCCGGGCCTTCTCGCCTTGCGCCTGGACCGCATCGCCCATGCGGTCGGATCTGCGCGCGACGCCATCCGCGACGCGTTGCGTTCCTTGCCCAGCTCCGAGCGCTATGCGCCTGTGGCGCGCCAGCTCAAAGAGCTGGCCTCGGTCTCGCCCTCGCTGATGGACTGGATGCGCGAAGTCCCGCGGCTCGCCACACCCTTGGCCGAGTCTGTCGGCGCCCTGAACGCGGCCGCAGAGGAGCTGGACAACGCCTTTGTCGACGTGGCGCTCACGCGGCGCGACCTCAGCACGATCGCAAGCGCGGACTGATTGGTTCGGCATGCGGCGCAGTTTCGACATAGAGACCGTGCCGGGGCTGCTCGCCCTTGGCGCTGTGGTGGGAGTGCTTCTGTTGCCAGTGCTGTGGATGGCGCGCATGGGGGTGGGCGCGTTGCAGTCGCGCGCGGCCGCACGGCCGGCTCCATCTGCGCCCTCGACCGCGATCACGCCTGTGGGAAGCGTCGCACCTACGCCCGTGCCCTCGGCGTCCAGCGCCACGGCTTCTCCGTCGGCCGCCGAGCCGCCGGCGCTCGGCATGCCAGTGCGCGGCGCCCGGCGCAGCACCATCCCCGACACGTTCGGCGAGCGGCGTGGCTCGAGACACCATGAGGGTGTGGACATACGCGCGCCACGCGGGACGCCTGTCCTAGCCGCGCGCGACGGCCATGTCGCCCGCCTCTCGCGTAGCGCGGCCGGAGGCATCGAGATCTACGCCCTCGACGGCGAGGGTCGCTTCTGCCTGTACTACGCGCATCTGCTGCGCTACGCCGCCGGGCTGCGAGAAGGGCTGCCGATCGCGCGCGGGCAGATCATCGGCTACGTCGGCACGAGCGGCAATGCCCCCAATCGCGCGCCCCACTTGCACTTCGGCATCCTGCGCACACACACTCCCGAGCGCTGCGACGGCGAGGCCCTCAACCCCCTGCCGCTGCTGCGCTGATCCGACGCACCTCCCGCCTTTATAGAGGATGCCCTACACTGACTCTGGCAGAGGACCCGGAAACATGACGAGCTTGCGTGGCGTGTGGACGCTTTACCGCATGGAGCTGCGCAGCGCGCTGCGCGATCGCATGATCGTCACCAACAGCTTGCTCATCCCGGTGCTGCTCTACCCGCTACTACTGTGGTTCCTGTTCCTGGGCATCACCTTTGCGTTGGGCCAAGCGGAAGGTTTCACCTCGAGCGTCGCCGTGAGTCACTGGCCCGCCGGAGACGTCGGCCTGCGACGCGCCATCGAGAACGTTCCGCGCATGCGGCTGGTGAGCGCGCCGACTTTGGACGCGGCTGCACAGAGCATTGCCCAGGGCACGCTCGACGCGCTCGTCGAGTTCGTGCCGCCGCAGGGCGCAGGGGCCGTTCTACCGAACAACTTCGTCGTGCGCATCACCTTCGATGCATCGAAGGAGCGCAGCCAAACCGCGCGCGATCGGATAGCGGCAGAGATCGAGCGCTACCGCGAGAAGTGGCTGGAGCGGCAGGCGCGAGAGCGCGGCGTAGACGCCAGCGCGTGGCAGGTCTTTGCCCTGGCGGAGCGCAACGTGGCCTCCAAGAAGCAGATGGGTTCCTTCTTGCTCTCGCTGCTGTTGCCGGTGATCTTCGCAGTGATGGTCATGAACGGCTGCTTCTACCCCGCCGTCGATACCACCGCTGGTGAACGCGAGCGCGGAACCTGGGAGACGCTCATGGCCGCGCCTGTTTCGCGCAGCACGGCGGTGGTCGCCAAATACCTCTACGTCGTGACGTTCGGCTTCGTCGCCGGCCTGATCAACTTCATCTCCATGGCCGTGACCTTGAAGCCGGTCCTGGGGCCGCTCTTGGCGCGGACCGGAGAGTCGCTCGATTTCGCGCTCCCGCCAGCCGCCTTGCCGCTGGTCGTTCTGGGCGCGCTGCTGCTGGCGGCCTTTGCCGCGGCGGGCATGATGCTTTTCGCCTCGTTTGCCAAGACGTTCAAGGACGGGCAGTCGCAGATCACGCCCTTCTACATGCTGGCGTTCCTGCCGATGCTCTTCATGCAGGGCCCTGGCATGCGACTCGACTGGCGCACAGCGCTGGTGCCAGTGGCCAACGTCATGCTCATGGTGCGCGGCGCCATCATGGGCACGCTCGCCTGGCCAGCGGTCGGCCTGGCCGTGGCGTCATCACTCGCCTTCATCGCCATCCTCGTTGGAATGTCCGTCTTCGTGCTGCGCTTCGAGGACGTCGTCGTGGGCTCATATCAGGGCAATCTCATCAAGCTCGTTCGAACTCGCATGGGCCGCGCCAGGCCTCAACCCGTCCATCCCAAGGAACCGTCATGAATGAAGCGGTCGTCGTCATCGATTTGGCCAAGTACTTCTACGACGAAAGCCGCGGCGAGGTGCGCGCGGTCGACGGCGTCGGCTTCGTCTGCCGGTCCGGCGAGATCCTGGGCCTCTTGGGCGCGAATGGCGCGGGCAAAACGACCACGCTGCGCATGCTGGCCACGGTGCTCGCGCCGACGTCTGGCTCGGCCTCGGTCGCCGGTCACGACGTGGCCACCGCTCCGGAGTCTGTGCGGCGTGCGATCGGCTTCTACTCAGCCTCGACAGCGCTCTATCCGCGGCTCACGGCGCGGGAGACGATCGCCTTCTTCGGCGAGCTGGGGGGCCTTTCGGGAGCCCGTCTCCGGACGCGCGTCGATGGCCTGATCGACCGCTTCGGCATCGGCAGCTACGCGGACGTGCGCGTCGAGAAGCTCTCCTCGGGCATGAAGCAGAAGGTCTCCATCGCCCGCACCGTGGTCCACGATCCACCGGTGCTGATCTTCGACGAGCCGACCGTCGGCCTTGACGTGCTCAACGCGATCGAGATGCGCAAGGCGATCGCCGGCCTGCGCGCCGAGGGCAAGGCGATCCTGTTCTCGACGCACATCATGAGCGAGGCCGAGCAGCTCTGCGATCGCATCGCCATCATCCACGCTGGACGCATTCACGCCTGCGACACGCTCGCGGGTCTGCGCGAGGCCACCGGTCAACACTACCTTGAAGATATCTTCGTGCACTACGCACGGCCAGGGAGTGACACGGCGTGAGCGGCCGGTGTGCACCGCGGAGGCTTCAATGAGCCTGGACCTCAAGTCCATCGCCACGCTGTACCGCACCGAGCTGCGCATGGCTGTGCGCGACAAGCGCACGGTCTTCTTCTCACTCGTGCTGCCACTGGCGCTGATGCCCGTCATGCTGTTCTCCTCCCTGTGGGTGCAGAAGAAGCGCGTGGTGGAGCTCGCGGTCATGACGCACCGCTATGTCGTGACTGGGCCCGAGGCTGAGACGGCGCGGGCATGGATCGCGGACGCGCTCGCGCGTCCGCAGAACGGCCCGCCCGGATCGCGCCCTGCCGCAAGCCCTGGCCACTTCGAGGCGACCGCGGTCAAGGATCCGGAGGCAGCGCTGCAAAGCGGCGAGCTCGCGTTCTACGTCGTCGCAGAGGAGCAGGGCCAGCCGGTCGGCGCGCCGTCGCATGACCAGCGCAGCGAGGTAGCCCCGGCAGGCAGCCTGCGCCTGACCTTGCTCTACCGAGGCGACCGCGACACGTCGCGCAGCGCCGCGTTCGAGCTGCACCGGCGTCTGGAGGCGCTGCGACACGACGTGCAAGCGCGCCTGCTCCAAAGCCGTGGATTCCCGCTCGCTCCTGCGGACGTCGCACGCGCAGTCGAGCAAAACGTTGCCAGCGCGCGCCAGGTCGCTGGCCTGAACCTGGGCCGCGTGCTGACGCTCTTCTTGCTGCTGTTCGTGTTCATGGGCGGCGCCGTCGTAGCGACTGATGCGCTTGCCGGCGAGAAGGAGCGTGGAACGCTCGAGACACTGCTGGCCACCGCAGCAGGACGCAACGAGATCAGCGCTGCCAAGAGCCGGCTGATCCTCAGCGCCGCGCTGCTGATCACGATCATCCAAGCCCTCAACTTCCTGGCCTACGTCGTCTTCAAGATCGTGCCCACGAGCGCCGACCTGACCCTGGCGGTCACACCTGCCACGGCAGCACTGCTCTTTCTGCTGTACCTCCCTGTCGTCGCGCTGATCTCGAGCGTGCTCTTGGCCACCTCGGGCCTGGCGCGCTCCCATAAGGAAGCCCAGCTCTACTTCATGCCCGTGCTGCTGCTCGGCCTATTGCCAGCGCTGGTGCCGGCACTGCCGGCCGTGCGCCTGCGCTCTGTGATCGTCGCCGTGCCGATCGCCAACATCGCCGTCGCGGCCAAAGAGATCCTGACCGGCTCACGCGACTGGCCCTTCATCACGCTGGCCTGGCTGATCACCGCGCTCGCGGCCGCCGGCCTGGCGCGCCTGACGGTGCGCATGCTGGATGAGGAGCGCCTGGTCGGCTCAGCCGATGTGAGCCGTGCAGAGTTACTCGGCGGGCCGCAGCTCTTTCAGCGTCACGTGCTGCGCGCGTTCGCCCTGATGTGGGTGGCCACGCTGGTGGTCTCGAGCTACATCGGCGTCAACGTGCGCGGCCAGCTCTTCTTCAACATCTGCGTGGTCTTCATCGGCGGCTCGCTGCTGCTGATCCGTCACTATCGGCTCGATCTCAGGAGTGCCCTGGCCCTCCGGCCGGTGCAGCCGGTCATCTGGCTGGGCGTACTGGCTGCCGCGCCCGCTGGCCTCGTGGCGGTCAGCGGCCTGGCGCGCCTCTTGAGCTTCGTGCTGCCTGTGCCGCACGAGTGGGTCGAGCAGTTCGCCAAGCAGCTCATGCCGACGGACGCTTCGCTCTGGCAGATGCTGCCGCTGATCACGATCCTGCCCGGCGTCGGAGAAGAGATGGCCTTCCGCGGAGTGCTGCTCCACGGCCTAAGGAAGCGACTGCATCCGGTCGCGCTCGCTCTGGTCGTCGGCGTGATCTTCGGCCTCTTCCACTTCGACATGGCGCGCCTGATCCCGGTCGCGTGTCTGGGTACGCTGCTCGCCGCCGTCACGCTCCTGACTGGCTCGATCTTCCCGGCGATGGTCTGGCACGCCCTCAACAACGGCCTGGCTGTTGCGGCTGAAAGTGCCGGGTTCCCGATACAGGATCTGCCCCCGGGCCTCTATGCGCTCAGCGCACTGCTACTGGGACTCGGGTTCTGGGCCTTCTGGCGCCATCGGACACCTTATCCGGATCTGCGGGCGCCACGGCAGGGTCGGCATGTGGCGCCTGCGGGTAACCTCTGACACGGTCAGCCGCACACAGGACGCCTGTTTTGGCGTACTATCGCCCCCTAGCGACGCGCGAGCGAAAGGAAGCAGCCATGTTCCAGAGGATCGTCAATCTGTTCCGCGGGTTCTTCGGACTGTTCATTTCGGGCCTCGAGCGCCAGAACCCCGAGGCGCTGCTCGAGGTGGAGAAGGAGAACCTCAGGCGGCAGATTGCCAACTACAACCAGGGCCTGGCGGCGCATGCCGGCCTGTGTGAGCGCCTGATGTCGCAGGTCCGCAAGCTCGAGAACGACGAGCGCGATCTGCGCGCCAAGGCGACCGCGCACCTCAAGGCCGGCAATCGCGACACGGCGGCCCAGTACGCGCTGCGCTTGCAGACAGTGACGCGCGAGTTGGAAGAGAACCGCAAGCAGCTCGAGGCGGCCGAGACGACGTACAAGGAGCTGGTCAAGGCGCGCGACGTCTCAATGAAGGCCGCCCAAGACAAGATTGCCGAGCTCAAGGCCAGCCTCGACGACCTCAAGATCAAGAGCGCCACGGCCGAGCTGAACGAGATGGCAGCGGGACTGATCTCCTCCATCGGCGGATCAGGCGACACGCTGAACCGCTTGCACGAGATGGTCGAAGAGGATCGACAACGCGCGTCCGGACGCGCGCGCGTCGCGCGCGACTCCCTCAGCTTCCAGGAGGTCCACGTCAAGGAGACCGAACAACAGGCGCTGGCCGATCAGGCGTTGGCCGACTTTGCCGCGCGTGAGGGCATCGCCCTGGAGTCCACATCCAGCGAGCCTGCTGCCGCCACTAGCACCGCCAAGAAGATGGGGCCACAGACGCAGTAGCTCGCGCGCGCCAGACCTCTACACCGCGGCTAAGCGCCGACCTCAGTTTCGGCAGGTGCGGCACCACGGCGAGGAAGCAGCTAGAACGGCTATCAGGCCGGGGCGCGGAAGGCGTGGAAAGCGGCGCGGTCCTGTCTGTAGGCCGCGGCCAGCGCGTTGCGTCCGCGCAAACGGTGCCAGGCTGCCCGCGCCGCGCGGTACGGCGCGCCAGGCAGGCTCGTCACCTGGCGAACTCGTGCAAAGCCGACGCTGCGGAGCATCGCTTCCATACAGGGTGCGTTGGGCGCCCACCAGTTCGTGTTGTCTCGGTTCAGCTCCGTCCCAGGGAAGAACGCCATGGCTGGCCGCCGAAACCCGACTAGATCAACGACCGTCTCGACCACCAGCAGCTCGCGAGTGACCGAGGCAACGCGTTCCAGAGCCAAGAGCGGATGCCGCAGGTGGTACAACACGCCGAGAAAGAAGACGACGTCGAACATGCCGACCCGCTCCGGCGAAATGTCCATCACGTCGACGTCCATGTCCTCTACGCGCGATCCAAACGCAGAGCGCGCCAGCTCGAATCCGGCCTTTGTGCCCCAGCCCGGTCCGTGCCATGAGAAGTAGTCGCTGGCCACAACACGCTGAGCTCCGCGCCGTTCAGCCTCAAAGGAGAAGAATCCGTCCCAAGCGCCAACGTCAAGGACCGACTTGCCGGCCAACGACACGGGTAAGTCCAGCTGCGCGAGTCGGCTGGGCGTGTCGTCCGTGCCGGGGGTCCTCACGCCGGGGGCGAGGTCGATCGTGTGGTACCAGCGTAAGGCTGCCACTCGCGCGCTGAGCTCTGCGGAATTCATGATGACCTATTCTACTTGGGCGGCCTTGCTCCAGGAACGCGACCGGAGCGCGATCGTGCCGATCGCCAAAGAGAGTTGCCTACCAGCCGAGACTCAGCACGAGCACGCCGACGGCAGCGATGGTCGCGCCCGCGGCGGCATCACCGTAGCGGTCGAGCCAGTGGGCGCGGATGACGCTCACACCCGCACGCGCCGGGAGCACCAGCCCCACCATGGCCGCGAGCGTGGCCGCTTCGTAGATGAGGACGAGCGCGGTCAGCTTGACTGTCCCCAGCGGCGCGGCCGCCAACATGATCGGCATCACGGCCACGCACGGATCAGCCGTGAACAGCAGGAAGAGGCCCAGCACGGTGATGTGGGACGGATCGTGCACGTGGTCGTAATGTCGATGCGAGTGGCCGTGCAGACGCTCCCCGACCGAGTGCCTCAGTCCCCAGAGACCGTAGAGCAGCCCAAACGCGATGAGCAGGATGCCAGCCACGGATTCGAGGCGCGCGCCAAGCGCCGACAA
>Ga0182021_10008689_pt1 | contig 12028 bp, 7 predicted proteins | sample 612E3MmetaG_FD_120493 | JGI IMG/M metagenome (GOLD analysis project Ga0182021, IMG submission 120493) | Permafrost microbial communities from Stordalen Mire, Sweden - 612E3M metaG (Illumina Assembly) | ecosystem: Environmental > Terrestrial > Soil > Wetlands > Permafrost | place: Sweden...
GCACTTGGGCCAAAGCCAAGCCATCGCCATGTCGAATCCTCTCATCAAGGTTAGTCCAAGCCTCATCCTCAGTACGGCCAAGCGCGTTCCTTCCTCGGCGAGCATGTATGCACGCATGCTGAAGGCGCTCCGCGATCCCAACTGCGATCTCAACCAGGTCATTGCACTCGTCCGCCTCGACACGGGCTTGAGTGCAGGCGTCATTCAGATCAGCAACAACGCCGCCAATAGACGCGGCGAGACGATTGCCACCATCGAGGAGGCGATTAACCGCGTCGGCCTGCGCGAGGTTCAGCAGCTCGTGGGCCTCACCGTCGCCAAACAGATGTTTGCCCGGAGCCTGCCGCTTTACCGGGTCGGCACCGAGGCCCTCTGGCAAAACTCCCTCTGTGTGGCCGTCGCCACCTCCTACCTGGCCCAGTATGTCGACCAAGATGAAAAGATCGGCTACACGATCGGCATGATGCGCCCCATCGGACGCCTGATTCTGCACGAGATCGCCAACGCCGCCCACAATCCCTACGTCCAGCCGGTCCCGGAAAAATCCACGTTCAACCATACCCGCGACTGGGAAATCGCCACCTTCGGGGCCGCGGAAGAAGCGGTGGCGAGCGTGGTTCTCACGGAATGGGGCTTCCTGCCCCAGGTCCGCGACACGCTGGAATTTTACATCCGCCCGGCGCAAGATCCGCACCAATTGGTGATGACAGCGCTCTTGCACGTCGCCTGCTGGATTGCCGACAGCCTCGGCAAGGGTCTCGCCTGCGAATATCAGAGCTGGACGTTGACCGACGACATTCTCGAACAGGCCGGTCTTTCCAGCACGGTCATCGAAACCACGGCGGTGCAAACGTCCGTCGAGCTCGCCGAGGTGCAGAAAATGTACCGCTTTTGATAGACGGCCCGGGCCGCGCCCAAGGCCGGGCCGCGTCGCAAGTGTAACCGCCCGGTAAAGATTCCCGAAGCAAGCTCCGCGGCCCTGTAGCCGGGGTCGGTGACCCCGGCCCGGCCTCACCGAGGCCGGCTACAACCAAGCCGAAGCTCGCCCGCCGCGGCGGGCAAGCTTCGCGGTATCGGACCCAAGACGGAATAATTCGCCGCCACGCCGTCTATTCACCATGTCCGGAGAGCTTGCTCAGGGAACGGTAAAGCCCCTGCACCATGGCACGCTCCTTTTTCAGCGACGAGTCGCGCGTTTCCGCCAACAGCCCGTGGAGTTCGCTGATGGTCCAGTAAGCCTGCTCCTGATTGTTCTCCGTGAGGTGCGCGGTCATCGCACGCTTCAGCGCCAGATACTCACTAACCAATATTCGCCCGCGTTGCAGTCCCAGGCTCGCATTCGAGTTGGTCACCAGGGGCAGTTCCAGCTTCGACGCAATCGGGGCATTCCGGCCGACCTCCCGATAAGAGAGGTCAACCGAGGCCAGCGGCCTGCCCTCGACATACGAACGCTCCGGCAAATCCCCCGCGTCCGAGGCAAAGGCCAGGTAGATGGCTCCGCGACGCTTGCTGAGAAACAGCGTCGAAAGGTGGAAGCGGACATCGCGCTCGCCTTCCCAGGTCAGCATCTCCCCGGGGATGCCATAGACCCCCACCAGACGGAGGCCGGGGGCCGCATGCACCACGAGGTCCATGTCATAGGCAAGTTCCGTCACGAGCATGTCCAACTCGTCGCCGAAAGTCTTCTCCATTTCGGCGGCGTTGGGGAAAAAGAAGAGATTGCCGCCCCGCACCGAGCTTACCTTGGCCGCCAGCTCCGCCCCAAACTGGACGCCGACGCCGATGGTCGTCTGCCCGATGCCATCCCGCGAACCGGCCTCCATCAAACCCATGAAGCCGCCCGCGCTCGTGTCGCCGACATTGGGACGCTCGTCCGTAAACTGCATCACCCGGGTGCGGCCCTTGAAAGTCTGCTGGCTCTCGCGCGCCAGCTCGAATCCCATGCGCAGTCCCTCCTCCATGTTCGTCGAGCCCGCGCTCACGATGGCATCGATCGCGGATTCGATGTCCTCTTTGTTGCGCTCACTCGTACTTGTGGGTTGCAGGTGCACATAAGAACGGTCCCCATAGAGCACGATGGCCATCTGGTCTTCGGGCCCCAGCTGCGAGAGCACTTTCAGCAAACACGCCTTCACCAGATCCAGCGGTTTGCCATTCATCGAGCCGGATTTGTCCACGACCGCCACCAGATTGAGCGGCTCTCGATGCCAGGTTGCCGGATCGAGTCCGGAGGAAAATCCGATCTGCGCGAGATACCGGATATCGGGCCTCGTCAGCACCTGCGCCGGCATCGCCTCTCCGTTCAGAGAGAGCAGGGCTTTGCTCTTCACCCTGGTCTTCAGCGGCAGGTCGTACTCGCTGAACAAACCCTCCGCCGTGATCGTGCTCGGGTGCGGGAAGAGGCCCTGCTCGACGGAGGAACGAAAGAAGCGGGCATCCTTGGCACCACCGGGAGTAGCGCCAAAGCCTGATGATACCGTGAACGGACTGAGGACAACGATGTCTTTGTCTTCGTCCTTGTCCTTTTTCTCCGGCGAGGAAATGGCGCTGGCGTAAACCAGGGCTGAACTCAGGCTCACCAGAGCGGCCGAGGCATATATATGAGATATCGAAGCTTTCATGGATGAATCGGATTGAGGTTAACGTTGAGGGAACGCCCGCATCCTATCCGCCCCGCGGGCAAAAGTCGTCAGGTGCACGTAAGACTTTGTCTGAAGTTCGTCAGGGCGGCGTCAGGATCGAAGCCGCCGCCCCCCCGCGCCCCATCCGTTTAGAATTTCTGCGCGATGCTCAGCAAAACCTGCCGGCCGCGATCCGGGGCAAAGCGGGTGAGCGGCCAGGGGCGGTTGGTGAGGTTGGCGAGCTTGAGCTGGAGGAGGGTGTTGCCGAAACGCTCGGTTCGCCCGTGATAGGTCAGAAAAAGATCCCCGCGCGTGCCGCCCGGAAGCCGGTCGGCATCGTTGAACGACATCGCATTGCGGTAGCTCACGCCGCCTCCGACGCCAAAGCCATGCAGCACGCCATGGCGGAAGGAATAACGCGCGACCAGCGAGGCGCGGCGATTGCCCCCGCGGTACGGCCCGGCATTTTTCCAATCGCAGTACCAGCTCGCAGTGGTGGTCAACGAGGGCGTGGGATTGAAGTCGAACGACCCCATCCAGCCTTCGCGGACCAGTTCCTTCCAAACGCTGTAGCTGGCCGGCAGCCGTAGCCCGCCGTCCGGGAGCGCGGACGCACCGGGCCCGGGGTGAGCAGACTCCCAGGCCCAGTCGCGGAAGGCGTGATTGGAAACGTTGTCGTGGAAAATGCCGACCGTGCCGGAGACGCGATTGTCCATCGCGGCAACGCGCAGCCCGAGTTGTCCTCCGGCCCGTTTTTCGGGAGTATGAGACTGTCGCCGAAGGTCGCCCCCGTTCCGACGGAAAACGCCGGTCGACACCCAGGGCAGGATTTCCTCGTGGGCCCAGTTTCCGAACAGCGTCGCGGCCGGGCAGAGCTCGACGGTGGAGCCCAGCGAGGCCTTCCGGGTGCTCTGATCTTCGGTCGTCTCGCCGGGCGAGCGGTGCTCGGCTCCGCCCAAATCGAGCTCGAGGCCGAGACGATCGTGCGCGAATCCGGCGCGGTAGAAAAGATCGACGGTCTGCGTGTCGCGGTGGGCCCCGGTGGCGGGCGCAGCTGACGGGGTCAGCCAACCGGACTCCTGGCGCGACCAGCGTCCGCGCACCGTCCAGCGATACGTGACTTCAGCGGTGCGGGCGGTGCCGGAGAGTTTCACCTCGGCGATCGCATCCTCCAGCCGGTCGGTGTCGGCGGTGAGGAGATCGAGGTTGAAGAAGCCGAGGCCGTCGTAGCGCGCGGTGGGCGAATTGAGCCGGAATTGCTGCGGATTGGCGCGGTTGAGTTGGTGCCACGCGGCGGTGGCTTCGACGGTGAGCGCGTCGCTGACGCGGTGCTCGAAGGTGGCCCGGGCCAGTCGCAGGTCGCCAAAGCCTGCGAGTTGCCGCCACTGGAAGCTCGTGCGCAGGCAACTGTCGCCAAGAGTCTGGCGGGCGGCGAGGTACGCGTTCCACTGCGGCTGGCCGAACTCCGCCCAGGAAAGCACGGCGAGCGCGGGGTACCGGCGGTCGCCGCCGAAATTGACGGACGAGCGCAGCGAGGCGCTGGCAAATCCTTCTTCGCCCACGCGGGCGATGAGCGACGTACCCGCGGCGCCGCCGGCTTCGCTCTGACTGAGATTGGACCAAGCCGGTCCGAATGACCGGACGGCAATTTGATCCACGGTGGCTGGATCGACGGTGGTCGCGATGGGCAGTTCATCGAGCAGTCCGGTGTCTGCGCCCGAGCGGACGACGACTGGATTTTGCGCCGGCTCCATGACGAACGGCAACGCATCCTCGACCCGGGTGGGCGCGAGATCCTGGAAAAATTCCTGGGTGAGCACCGTGACGCATCCGGCCACGTCCGTCAGGCGCGAGCGCAGTCGCGAGCCAGACAAGGTGGAATTGGCAGTGTATCCGCCTTCCGCGTCCGCCTCGACGCTGAAGGGCAAGAGCTCAATCACATCCTGGTTCTGGTCGGCGGGATGCGCCTGCGCCACCTGCTGACTGGCCAGCGGCGCGCTCGGATCGCGCGAAATTCGCTCCTCCACGGCCACCCGGCTGGTCTGCTCGGTCACGAGTTGGAAGAGCATCGCGACATCGAGCATGCGCTTTCGTGCCGCCGCCTTATCCTCGGGCGAGACGGCCCGTCGCCCGGCATCCTCCAGCTCCTGATACCAAGTCCGCCCGAAATGTTTCTCGATGCCGTCGCCGCGCAATGGCGTGGTTTGCAGCGGGAAACTCAGGGTGATCGGCCGGTCGTCCTCCCGGCCCAACATCTGGAGCGTGGCGACCGACTGACCGCTCGTGCGAAAAACGATCTGCAGCGGTCGTCCGAGAAAGACATCCGGAGTCTTTTCCGGGAAAAACGTCGCCTCAACGGGATGACCGCCGGAGTCGAGCAGAGCTAGATGCAGGTCGGAGATTACGGGAGCGGCGAGCGTGGCCATGAGGTCGACCAGCTCGCGTTCGATGCCGCGGTCGTCCGCGATGAACCGCGCCTGACCGCGGCCGAGCTCGGCCATGCGGCGGATAAGCGTTGCGTTGGGCGCGGCGCCGATGCCGAAGGTGAAGAGGCGGGCAGTCCCGAGCTTGCTCTCGATCAGATTGAGGAGGGCGTCGGTATCGCCGACGTCGCCATCGGTCAGAAAAATCACCAGGTGCTGACGTTCGTCGTGCTGGAAAAAGTCGAGACTGGCGCGAAGCGCGGGCTGCATCTCGGTACCGCCATCCGCCGTGATGGACCGGACGTGTTTCCGGGCGGCATCGATTTCGGCGGCAGTTGCGGGAATCCAGGCGGGGCGGTAGAACGAGTGCCGGTCGCTAAAGGTGACGATCTGGAATCGGTCGGCGGGGCGGAGCATCGCGAGACAGCCCTCCAGCCCGAGCTTGGCGCTGTTGATGCGCGTCCCCTGCATTGAACCGCTTCGGTCGAGCAGGAAGAGCACATCGCGCGGTTGGTCGATTTTGGGGGAGGTCGGTCGGGAGACGGGAGGGAACACCGTGAGCAGGCCGTAGTCGCCGGTGCTGGTGCGCTGGGTGACGACGGTGGGCAGAAGCGCCTGGGTCTGCCGCGTTTCGATCCGCAGGAGAAAATCGCGGTCGGGGATGGTGATTTCCTTCTCCAGATAAACGGCGAAGCGGTCGCCGCCCCGGTCCTCGACTTTGATCTGGTGGGAGGGCGACTGGATGGTTTGCACGGGAATGCCCGCCACCTGAATGTCGAAGGCGTAGACGTGCTGCTGGGAGATGCGATCGCTGGGATTGCGCGGTGGGTTGGGCGCCGCCGTGCCCGGCTGGCCGGGTGTGGCGTCGGCCGGAAAATACTTGTCGCCGGTGACCATCGGGAAACGGATTTCCACCGCTTCCAGCGAAAGCGTGAGCGGCTGGAGAAAACGAATGACCACCTGCACGGTCTCGCCCGGCAGGAAGTTGGCGACCGCCGTGGAGAAAAGCGACGGATCGTGCTGCTCGAGCAGCGCCGTCTTTTTACCCTCGGCCTTCGCCGTTTCGTACGCCAGCCGGGCCGCCGCCTTCTCGCGCACGACGCTGCGAATCACGCGGTCCTGGAAACGCAGCTCGAAATCCGTCAGCGTCGCTCCGTCGGGCAACGGGTAAAGATAGGTGGCTTCGAGCGCCGTGGCGGAGCGGTTCGTGAACGTCTGGATCACCTGGGTCTCGATCAGCCCCGGCTTCACGTCGAGGATCACCTCCGTGGACTCCAGCGGCACCAGGATGCGCTGGCCGTTTTCATCGGCGGCGTAGCAGAGGCCGCAGGGGAACGATTTGTTTTCATCGGCGGCGGCCGCGGGGATGGCGCAGACAAATCCGGGCAGCAGCGCGAGCAGAGCAAGGACCGGCAAACAACGGGAAGCGGGCGATGGCATGGCGGGGCGGGGGTTGAGGTTGGAAACGTTCGGTGAACGCAACCGAGCTTACCGGCCCCGCCCGCGAATGTCGTCAGGACGGGGTAAGACTTTGTCAGAAGTAAGTCAGGGCGACGTCAGGCGGCCCCCGCTGGACGAACCTCCGGCGCGCGAGACACCGCGACCGCTGCCGGCGCCACCCGCCCCGGGCGCTTCAACCGACGTACTGATACCCTACGCCGTGCACGGTTTTGATCAGGTGGGCGGGACCATCGCCTTCCACTTTCTTGCGGACTTGCGCGACGTGCTGGTCGAGCGTGCGGGTGGTGCCCATATAGTCGATACCCCAGACTTCGTTGAGCAGTGTGTCCCGCGACAGCACCTCGCCCTTGCGGCGATGAAAGACCTCGAGCAGGAAAAGCTCCCGGGGGGTGAGCTCCACCCGGACATCCCCTCTGGTCGCGGTAAACCGTTTGCGGTCGATCAACGCCTCGCCGAAATAGAAGGTGTCCGTCGTCGCCGCCGCCTCCGGCACCAGGTTCGAATCGTTGCGGCGAAAGGCGGCGTGCACCCGGGCCAGGAGTTCCCGGACGCCGAAGGGTTTGGTCACATAGTCATCGGCGCCCAGCTCGAGGCCGAGGACCTTGTCGATCTCCTCGCCCTTGGCCGTGAGCATGATGATCGGCAGCCGCTTGTTTTTCTCCCGGATCTTCCGGCAGACATCGTACCCGCTCACTTGGGGCAGCATCAAATCGAGCAACACCAGGTCGAACGGACCGTCCCCCAAAAGCTTCAAGGCCCGGGCCCCATCGCCGGCTTCGACCGCCAGATGACCGTCCGCCTCGATCGCCTCCTTCAGGGCTTCCCGGATCGCAACATCATCTTCGACAATCAGGACTTTTCGCTGGTGGGTGTTCATGGGGTTGAAAGGGTTCCGGCGGTCGCGACCGGCAGCCGGATTTCAAAGACGGCGCCGGTCTCCGACTGCAGGAGCACGAGGTCTCCGCCCGCCTGACGCAGCATTCCGCGCGCAATGCTCAATCCCAGACCGACCCCCGGCGACTTGTCCGTCAGTCTCGTGCCCCCCTGCACAAAGGGCTCGAACAACGTGTCCCGCACGGCGGCCGGAACGCCCGGCCCCTCGTCGGCCACGCGCACCCGGATTTCGCGTCGATCGCTGGTTACCTCAATGCGGACGACTCCGCGCCCGGCATATTTCACGGCATTGTCGATCAGGTTCAGCAGCGCCTGGCGCAGGGCGATCGGATCGGTCGTAACTTCGACCGGAGCAGGCGGAAGGTGGACGTCGGCCCGCATCGCGGCGGCCAGCAGTGGCGCCTGCATCCGCTCGGTGGATTCCCCGACCAGCTGGGCCACATCGACGAGTTGCATCGTGACTTTCTGCTTGCCGGCCTCGAGGGCATTGAAGGCCAGCAGGCGCTCGATCAACGTCCCGAGTCGTTCGCTCTCGCGACTGATATGACCCGCAAAACGGGCGCGCTTTTCTTCGGCCAGCCCGGGCGCGGCCAGCATGTCGGCAAACATCCGGATCGAGGTCAGCGGCGTGCGGAGCTCGTGAGAGACCTGGGATACAAACGTCGTTTTTCTCGTGGCATCCCTCGTCTCCCGCAAGGTGTACATCGTGAGGAAACCGGCCCCCATCAGAAACACGCCGAACAACAAGCCCACGACGAGCACGGACCAACCCGCGCGGCTTTCTTTCTCGTCGAAAACACTTCCGGGCGTCGCCACGAGGAGATACCCGGGAAATCCGGCCAGCGGAGCCGCCTCGCGCAATGCCGGGGCGCCGCTGGCTCGCGCCGCCCCGCGGACTATTTCCATGCGGGCCAGCGCGGTGTCGGCCAGCTCGCCCGACACCTTTCGCACAATCCGCTCGACATCCACAAAACAGCCGCGCACGGGCGCCGTCGGCCCGGCTTGATACCAAAAAACCCAGGCCGAAGAAGACGCCTCCGCCGCCCAGCCGCCCCAGGGATCGACCGCCTTCCCATCATGCGCCAGGATATCGAGATTCTCGTCCTGGTAACCGAGGCCCTGCCCGGCCAACCAGGGGTTGTTCCGCGTGCTGTAGTAAGCACCGGTTTCCTGTCCTCCTTCCCCCCGGTGACCGTTCAAGGCGGTCGGATGCTTTTGCCGCCAATCACCGAATTCCTTCCGCAACTGCTCCAAATTCGCGGGCGTCCATGGAAGCGGCGATTGCTTGGAATCGAAGGAGAATCCCCCTTCCTCGTCCCATTGGAATACGCCGACGACCGAAGATTCGGACTCGCCCCATCGGCGCAGGGTCGGGCCCAGGCCGTCGACGTGCATCCCCGCCAACGCCCCGATGAACGATCGATGTTCCGCCCCCGCCACGCGTTCCGCCTCGGCATTCACCCGCGCCATTTCCTGCTTCAACGCTTGTTCGCGCTGGGAAAAAATCTCCTGCCTGGCCGTCTGATAAAGGTGGTGGACGGCAAAGCCGATCGCCAGGCTCGTCACGACAAATCCCGTCCAGATGAGCGGGACCCGAAGCCGGCGGCGCATGCGATGGTCCATGGTGGTAGGGCTATTTCTTGCTCTCGTCCGCCACGGGGGTCGCAAACTCGTTAAAAACGCCCGACCGTAATATTTTGCGCTCACTCCGGCTCATCCCCCGCAAGCGCACCGCGGCAATATACCGGTCGAATTCCTCGATCCGCGCGGCCACCTTTTTGTCCTCGAGGTCGATGTTCAAACCGACGGCATCGTCGCGCGCCCGTCGCAATGCCGTCAGGGCGCGCCCGAGATTACCCTTGTCGATCATCTCGATCGCCTGCTGCAGACCTTCCGCCATCACGACGTTGGTGGTTTTGAGCAACACGTCGGCGTTGACCGAATCGCGGACGAACCGCGCGTCGCCGGATTGATCGACCGTGAGTTTCCTGGACGTCTCGTGCACCTGATGATCGACCGCCCCAGACCAGCGCAGCCGAACCGTAGCCACATCGCTGAGCCGCGCATAGACGGAGAAATCCGCCGAGACCAGCACACTGCATTCTCGGCCCGCATAGAGATGCTGAAACCGGTAGGTGGCCGCATCATTCTGAATCGAGGCCAGCTCCCAACCATGCGCGGTCACTTTGTTGGCGCCCCGCGCGAACTCGACGGTGAGCAGCGCGTCATAGCCAACCGGCCTTTGCACCGAGGCCACCTCGGCGGCAAGCGCCGGCGCCAATTTGTCCGCCCGTTCGGCATAGCGGAAGACGCCGCCGCCGGTGCGCGCGATGGTCGCCAACATGTCCTCGCTGCAATCAGCCCCGAGCCCAATGGTGGAAACCGTAATCCCCTCCCGCGCGAACGATTCGACCAGGCGGGTGAAATCGGCCAGCTCGCGCGGTCCTTTCGAGGGCGGTCCGTCGGTGACCAGGATGAGATGGCTGACCCGCCCCTTCGTCGCCACGCGACGAAGTTGGGCCGCTCCCTGATTCAGGGCATCGTAGAGGGCCGTCCCCCCTCCGGCTTCGACGCTGGCCAGACGCGGACCGATGTCGCCCAGTCCGCTGCGACTCTGCGCTTCGATGAGCGTCTCGACTTCGGAGCCGAAAAAAACCACCGAAACGAAGTCCGTTGGCCCCAGCAGAGCCGTGGCAGCCGCCACCGCCTTCGCCAGTTCCTGCATGGGTTCGCCGGTCATCGAACCCGAGCGATCGAGGACAAAGGCCAGATTGCACGGCTCGGGAGTGTCACCCGGCGACACCATTCCCGGGCAACCGATTCTCGCTCCCACATAGACGGTGTTGGTGAGGTTCGCGTGATAGATTTCACGATCCGTCGCCGCCTCCAATACGACGGGTTGCGGTGCCTCCGCCATGCTCCAACTGGTAGTCGCCAGAGCACCCAAAAAAGTTACGAGGGGGAATCGCATGGGCGACATCATACACAAAACACCGGACGATTGGGTCATGGGATTGTAAGAATTTGTCAAGGGATGTCAGAACCGGGCTGGGCCGTGATTGCCAGGAACTCGGTGCATCCGCGGCGGTGTTGCACGGCGGTGCACCCCCGCCGCCGCCATGCGCCACGCCCAGGCCGACTGGCGTCGCGCCGTCCCGCGCGCCCCAAGGCTGGGCCGCGCTTTGATCACCATCAGCCCAAGACCGCCGCCGCGTAACCGCGGCGGCCACGATCGGAAAGCAGCCGCGCCGGTTACGGCGCGGCCGACGCTGGGCAAACTATCTGTGCCGACAGTTCAATTTTGACTACGCCGGGCGTTCAACGCTCGGCCCACCAATTCCGCACGGCTTCCATGGCGTGCTGCAGCACATCCGGCACAGCCAGCAGCGCCCGATGGAATCCCGGTATGAGACGGTCGGCCAGAAACACAAACAGCACGAGGAAGCACAACGTGAGGAGCCCGTGCCAGAGCTCAGCCAGGGGATGCCAATAAGAGGGCCAGCCGAAACTGCGGTAGTAACAGGCGCGCCGCATCGCCTTGATGGGCGACACGACAACCTTGTACGCCAGGAACAGAAGAATAACACCGGCCCAGACCGGCAGGCCGCCGGGAAGGTGAATCCCCAAGATCGATCCGGTGGCGATCAACGAGAGGATGGCGAACGCGCAGAGGAAAAACAGCAGCGTCTTCAGCAGGGACAAGATTGGCAGCACCACCGGGAAACCCTCCGGCGGCGGAGGACAGGGCGGGACGGGCGGAGACCAGCCATAGTGCCAGGCGCCAAAGCGATCTCCCATTTCCCAGCGAAAATTGCGTTTCCAGTCGCGCATATCGCGGCGAAATTTTCGCCGCCACTCCCGCCGGGCATGCCGGTCGGGAAAAGACTTCATCCCCTCGTAATAACCCTCGCGGGCCAGGCGGACAAAGTCGTGCGCCGTCTGCGACGGACCGGTGGCCGCGGCCATTTCCTCCGGCGTCCGGGCCACCGGGATGATAAACCGGGCGACAAGGTAAACGATCGCAGCAGTTCCGAAGCTCAAGCAACCCAGCACGATCGCCACCAGGCGGATCAGGACGACATCGATGCCGAGGTAGGCGGCCAGTCCCGTGCAAATGCCCGAGATCATGGCGCCATCGTGAATGCGATACAGCCGCTTCGGCGGCCCGGAGGGCCCGGCAGCAGCCGGGGTCGGCGGAGGGCCGGAGGCCGGCGTGGTTCCGGCCCTGGCGTCCGTGACCGAACCGGAGCCGTCGTCGACCGGTCCCATTTCGGCGATGACCGCCTCGACCTCGGCCGTCAGCACCACGTTGCGGCTGGCGTTGAGCAGGCGCGGAATTTTTCGCCGATTGCCTGTTCGATGTCGGCAAGGATTTCGGCGCGGTCGGGGTTCGGCTCGAGTTGGCGGGCGGCCTGGTCCAGATAGGCGCGCAAGGCATCGTAGCCGCCTTCCTCCAATTGAAAGGCGGTACCGTGCAGATGGATGGTGATGACTTTGTTCATGGGCGGTGGCTCGGTGAATAATGGGCGGCGCAAATCACGGTCCCAGTCCCTTCACGGTCCCGTTGATCTTTTGCCAGTAGTCGGAGAGCTCGCGCAGTTGCTCCCGGCCCTTGGGCGTGAGCTTGTA
>Ga0182021_10008690_pt1 | contig 12028 bp, 13 predicted proteins | sample 612E3MmetaG_FD_120493 | JGI IMG/M metagenome (GOLD analysis project Ga0182021, IMG submission 120493) | Permafrost microbial communities from Stordalen Mire, Sweden - 612E3M metaG (Illumina Assembly) | ecosystem: Environmental > Terrestrial > Soil > Wetlands > Permafrost | place: Sweden...
ATCCACATTTAAAGACGGATTACTTGAAGTTTGCATCCCAAAGAAGACCGTTGCACCCGAGCCTAAAAAACACAAAGTAGAAGTGAAATAGTTGGTAGAGAGGCATTTATATGCTTACTCACTATTTCCTACATATTTTAAGAAACCAATTAAACCTGACCTCAATATCCCTTAGATGATGGTTAGTGGTAGGTTTTTTGCCTATCCATTGTTTCTTTTGCAGCTCTGATTTTTTCTAAACTACCGTTGAGTGCACTGTACAATTTGGACATTTCGGCATTACTAATCACTTCTCAAGTTATCGGAAGGGACGAAATTTATTCGCCCATGCCGCCTGGACCGCCCTTTGGCGATTTAGCTGTTATGATGTCGTCTACGCGTAGGATCATGGCTGCTGATTCGGCTGCAGATTGTATAGCTTGCTCTTTAACAACGATTGGTTCAATGACGCCGTTTTCAATGCTGCTTTGCAGTTTACCTGTGAACACGTTAATGCCGATAAATTTGCCGTCTTCTTTATCATGCACTTGACGTAACTCTATGAGTATGTCGATTGCCTCTAAGCCTCCGTTCTCTGCGAGCGTGCGTGGGATTACTTCAACTGCGTCTGCGAAAGCTTCTACTGCGAGTTGCTGTCTTCCGCCGACTTTGGTTGAGTAGTTGCGTAGTCCTTTAGCGATTTCTATTTCTATTGCCCCACCGCCAGCCACGATTTTATTGTTTTCAGTGACGTCTGAAATTACTGACAAAGCGTCGGTTATTACTCTTTCAGCTTCATCCACCATGCGCTCTAAGCCTGCACGGATAAGGATGGCTACTGAATGTGGATCTTTGCATTTTTCGACAAAGATCATTTTGTCGTCGCCGATCTTGCGTTCTTCCACTAAGCCGGCAAAACCTAAGTCTGCCGCCTTTAAATCATTCAAGTTGGAACTTACTCGTCCGCCTGTTGCTCTCGCCAGCTTTTCCATGTCTGACTCTTTGATGCGCCTAGTAGCCATTATGCCCTCTTGAGAGAGGTAGTGTTGGACCATATCGTCTATTCCTTTCTGGCAAAACACTATTTCCGCTCCTGAAGCTTTGATCTTAGTTACCATCTCTTTGAGTGTACTGTCCTCTTGGTCTAGGAAAGCTTTCATCTGGTTCGGTTCATGTATACGTATTTCCGCGCTTATTTCGGTTTTTTCAATCTCTAACGCCATATCTAAAAGTGCGATTTTCGCGTTCTCTTTCTTTCGGGGCATCCCCGGATGGACGACTTCTTTATCTATGATTATTCCTTTGACGAGTTGCGTCTCGATGAGGCTTTTTCCCGTCTTTTTCACCAGTTGAATGTTATCTATGTCTGCAATCGTCTTGTCCCCGTGCTTTTGGGCCACCTGCCTTACCGCTTCTATAGCTATTTCCGCAAAGTGCTCTTTAGCACCCCCGACAGCTTTGCTTCCCATGGCCGTCAAAGCAACTTTCATCATCATTTTTTGATCCTCAACGTCAATGGCCACAGCGTTTTTCGCTATGATTTCGATTGCTTTCTGTGCTGCCTTACGGTATCCAGCAACGAGTATCATTGGGTGGACATTCTGGTCGAGGAGTTCTTCGGCTTTCTTGAGAAGTTCACTTGCTAGCACTACAACGGTTGTGGTTCCGTCACCTACCATGTCATCTTGAGTTTTGGCGATTTCAATCATCATTTTTGCTGCCGGATGCTCCACGTCAATTTCTTTCAGAATTGTGGCTCCATCGTTTGTTATGGTGATGTCTCCTAAGCTGTCGATGAGCATTTTATCCATACCTCGCGGACCTAGAGTGGTTTTCAATACTTCACCAACCACTTGGGCGGCCATGATGTTGTTTCTTTGGGCTTCTTTGCCTCTACTTCGAGTGGTTCCTTCTTTCAAGATGAGTACGGGTTGACCACTTTTAGTTTGCGTTAAATATGCCATGTTATTTTCTCCTTAATTTTATTTATTAATAGTCTTTTTTTAGCAATGTCAGCTTTTTTTATTCGCAGAACACGCCTAAATCTCAGAGTCAAACCGAATAAGAGACATTTGAACAGTAAGAGACTCGAAACTTGGAACTTTCAACTGTTTTAAAAACGGCTGACTTTGCAACTTGTATATAGTCATACAATGATTTAAACTCGTTTAGAGAATTAGCGAGATTTTTAACTAAATATTTATTGTTATAATTGTTCTTGTTGATTTTGCAAAATTTTAGTTCGCTTTTTTCGTGGCGAATCTATTTGACTACTTGTCCGTTTGCTGCAGTATTAGTTAGTCGGGTGATCTTTATTTTTACTCTGTCTCCAGGTTTTGTGTCGGCAACATAAATTACAAAGCCTTGGTTTTTAGCTATGCCTTCTCCTTTGGGGCTCAATTCCATAATTGCTACTTCTAATTCTTCCCCCAACATAACTGGGCAACGTTTAAAACCCTTACCATGACCACGTTTTCCCTCGTAACCGCCACCTTGCCTTGAATTACTCATAATATTACTCCCTTTTTATTACAGTCTATTAAATGATAGAGGCTTGAATCTTAAAAACCCTTCAATTGACGGATACTGTTAAGTTAGGTTAAGTTACCAAGCTTAATTAGGAACTGGACGTTTGGGTTTTTGCCTTTTTGATTTCGCAGCCAATTTGGAAGTCGCCAGTCTTCCAGAGTTATTACAATATCCGAATCTGAGTTTAATTAAGTCTTTATGTTCATCATCTGTAAACTTCAAAATGTGAATAGCAGGTAACCAAGTTATAGTCCACTCTTGCTTCACGGGTTACTACTCCATATCTGTTTTCCCTAAAATCAAAAAGCTAACCAACATAAGAATTTCTTGATGCTATTTTCAAATCCGCCAAAGCACATCTGTGTTTTAACCTGTTAAACCCTTTGGTTAGTAGATACTGTGAAATTGCCCAGCACGAAAAGTCTTTTTGTAACGGTTAATAACAGTATCCAATAATAAGCAATTAGCACAAATTATGAAAGGGGTATCCTAATGAGCATGGAAAAAGCGGAGTTTAAACGGGTTGGGCCACCAAGGGTCAAAGCCAAAGATGTAAATGGGTTCCTCACTGTTGAAATTTCTCTTAATGGTTATCCTGATTACATTTGGGTGCAAGACTACTTTAGACACCCTTTATTTAATACGGCTAGTGGAGTACATCCAAGCAGCGTATTTGTAGAAAGCAGCACCATTATTTTTGTATCATTTGAGTCTGATATTAAGGCTAATGTTGAGTGGATGGACAAGTATATACAGCAAGCAAATGATGGTTACAACAGAAAAAAAGCCGAGCAGTTACTTGAAGAAAAAAACCTCCTTGAACTGGAAAGAAAACGAAAAGAAGAACTTGACCGAATTAACGAAACACTCAAAGACCTTTAATTTATTCTCTTTGAGCAATCAAAAATCTTTTCTGGTCAGGAAACTTAATTTTAACAAAATGAGTGTACTCATTAAATTTAATCACAACCAACTAGAAATCCAGCTTAATTGACTTCTGAACGGACTTCCAGCCCAGTTTACACGATTCAGACCTTATTATGTATGAATGGATTCAGATAAACAGGGTAGAAATAAAATTCAAGTCATAATAGGCATAGTATAGTCCGAATCGATATACGGCTCAAAAAGACTATTTCAACATAGGGTATAGCCCAAAACGAGGATACACCGTTCGAGTCGTTGACGTGGGATTCATAAATCTCTTGTTTTACAGCGTTTTTATCAGCGTTTCCATGTTGAAAAATGTATTGGCGCAACCGTTCTTTAGCAACGGAACAGATTGCCAAGCCACCCTCATACTGCTCAACTTTTCGCCAGACATCATCACTTCTTCACCGCATGCAACGCCCACAACACCCTCGTACTCCTTCTGCTTCAAAATATGAGGCATACAAGAACCCCTAGATAAAATGGAAAACTATTCCAGCTCCTGTTGACACTCCAACACCTTTGTGCCTAGAAGGACTGCGAAGTTACAAGTTTCTCTTGAAAGAAGGTTGCATGGCTGGCAGGGGAATTCACTGCGTCATTGATCCTTCGGGGTTTGAGAGTCAGTAATCACTCTCCCCAAGTGCCGGGCAATTGCTTTGAGAAGAACGAAAATGAACTAGTGAACCACGGATTCATAATGTTGATATAAGCCTCCGAAAATACTTATGCTTTAATTAGACAACATTAACAAAAAAAGACGATCTATTATGACCCAAACAGCTAAAACAGTAAGCAGAAATGTGGCAATTGCCCTTGTTGTTCTTTGTATTGCAACTTTAGTTGCTCTAAACTTTTCTATATTTACCTACTATTCAGAAATGAATAGTAAAAACAGTCAAATTCAATCTTTGAACAACCAGGTAGTTAATCTTCAAACTCAAGTGGCAAATGGCACCTTGCCAACAGCCAAACTAATCACCGTTGGCATGCAGTACACCGATAACCGAACTGACATAAGCGCACCCTTCTTAGAAGTAACTGGATATGTATGCAATGTTGGAACAAACACAGCAAACAACTGTGTACTCCACGTGACAGCAACTCGAACCGATAACTCGGTAGGAATAGATAGCTCAGCAAACATAGAATCTCTACAAGCTGGAGCATACACAAAAGTAGACATCCAATTCCCCTACCACGGCACAGAACTAACGCAATACAACAGCACCTTGGAATGGGGAAACTAAACCTTATTCAAGATTACCAGCCAAATTTTTTATTTCTTTGAGCATTTTTTAATTGACAATTCTAAGTAAGAATAGATCTTTATAGAATAATTTGAGAAATCAAAGGCATAGTAGTAGCCCGCGTCTTTTTGCTTTAATTGAAACAACAGCTTTGTTAACGAAAAGCCTGACAACCTCACAGACTTCCAAGTTAAACCATATTTGGGAAGCAACTTAAATTCTGAATACCCCCAAGATTTCCTTTAAACAACACAAATTCTTTTTATTAAAATTTTAACCAAAATATACCTTAATGATATATCCTATATGGAAAAGAGAACCTGTGAACCAGAAGTTCACCATTTTGTGTGCAAAATCTAAATAGAAGAAGAAAAAAACTATATTGAAAAATATTGCTGTCTTAGCGGTATCCACAGGCTGCAGTATTCCCAACGGTTGTCACCATTTTAAGTTGCAAGATGTCACCAGATTGATAGTTATAATGGCCACCATCTTTGTTCGAAGAACTGCCATCCCAAGAAACGGATAAGCTTGACCCTGAGGAGACTACATAATTATATTGGGTAAGATCGACGTAACCATGAAACTGGTCAGAACTACCTGCAGTGGTTGATGCTACATCTACCCACAAAATTGAAAGTTTAGCATCTGCTCCACCCCTGTTAGTGATATTCAATTGGAAAGGATTATTGCTAATTACCGATATCGTAATTGGCGAGTTTATCTTCTGAACGTAAAGATCGTTCATATCTTTTGTCGCCGCGTCATGCCACAAATAAACGTTTGTAAAGAAGTATAGCAAAATAATAATGAACAGTACTGATCCGATTACTTCTGCAGTTCCTTTCTTATTTTTCAATAATCGTCTAATCAATTTTCTTTACCTCTTATTTTACGGCGCCGTTAGATGTTATGTCGAAGTTTGATCCGCTCAGAGTTGAAATCCTAAAGGTGTATTTTCCTTCAGGATTAAATTGTTGGTCCCAATTAAGCGTAATAGTCAGGTGCTGGCCAACAGCTATTGATTCCTTTAAGTTTAAGTTGCCATTTTCAGTTAATCCCAAACCATTAACATATGCGGAAGTTATGTTGGAATCTACTTTTCCCACGTTATAGATTGATAACTCAACTGTGTATAATGAGTTAGTCACGGAGGGTGGGCTTATCCATATGTCTTCAATGGTTAAAGATTCCATAACTGAACTTCCGACACCTGATTTGTAGGCATCTGAATATGAAATTACGAACCCGAAAAGAATCGCCATACCAGCCATTGTGACTAATATCATCAGTACAGTGGCAATGACGGGTGAAACTGCTTTTTTATTCCTAAATAGTTTCATCATTTGTTCACATCCAGTTTGGTGGTATACCTGCAAAGAATACGGCATATCCTATTACCACCAGTAAGATTGAATGCTTCATGCCTCCAGCTACTCGGCGTTCCCCGATTTTTCCCGCCATTAACCCTCCTGTTAACCCAGAAACCAACATGTCCTGATAGAAAAATTCTTTCATACCGCCAACTCCACCGATAACGGTATTGCCCGAGATTTGTTGAGACCCAGACATAGGAGCAAAGAAGGAGCGTACTAGCAGAATTGCTGTAACGATAAACACTGCAAAGGCAGCGTAAATTACTATGATGTAGGGTTTCATTTGGGCATCGGTTTCCCTGTCAATGTCTTTCATCTCTTCCATAAATCCCGCTGTTGCTGTAAAGACTTTTTTGATTGTGCCTCCTGATCGGCTTGCTTCCAGAACTAGCACACAGAAGCGATTCACAATGGGTGAGTTTATGCGATTTTTGAAATTTGTAAGTGCATCTTCAAAAGAGGTCCCCCAGGACATTTCAATAACTAATTGTTTTACTTCTTTGGAGAGGGGGCCGCTGACCATTTTGTTGTCTACAACTTTTTCTAAAGCTCGAATCAAGGTCATCCCGGTTTCCTGAGATTCTGCAACCCCTCTAACCAGCAGAGGCATTTGATTTTCAATTGAGGATATCCATCTTTGATTTTTTAAGTCAAGAATTGCCGAGGGCACTAATACTATCAGTAAGCTAGCGAAAAAAATTTCGTTTATGTAAATTGTTAATGCCGAGAAGGATATAGCAGCAATTACAACTATACCTATAATTACTGCAACTATCGAAAGCCCCACGGTATATTGTCTTTTCTTAAGTGTTACTTTGCCCATAATATTACCTCGGAGGCGTCATTGAATCGACCATTAGCAACATTACTCCAACACCCGCAGGTGTCACAACGAAGGTCATCATAAGCAAAACTGTTTGAGGATCCATACCAGCAAGCATCGATCCACCGCCCAAGAAGGACATTACGGAGAGCATAACAACAAGGACCAAAGGTAATGCAATCATGAAACTGACGTAGACTTCAGCCATACCTGCGAGACTATCTAGAAAACTTTTCATCGAAGTAACCCGCAACTTCTTGGCTTTTTCTGACTCATCTCTAAGAAAAGAAGCTAAGTCTCCGCCCATATGCGAAGTTGTAACGATACCGTCCAACATTGAACCAAACTTTCTTGAAGCTGACTTTACGGCTGCACGCTTTAAAGCATCGTTTAAATCTAAACCCATCAATTCTGTATCAGCAATTGCCCGCCGCATTTCGTCTCCAACCCCAAATTCGTCTCCCACATTTGCTAATGATCTAAAAATACGTTCGGGTGGCATGCCTGAACTTGCTAATACAGCCATGAAATTGGCCGTTAAAGGCAAATTAGAATCTATCTTTCGAACTTTGGAAGATATTGTAAGGACTGGATAAACATAGCAGAACCCAAAAGTTGCAATACCAGCCAGCATTGCAGCTACTAGTGAAAATATAAATGCGGGCACAAACGGAAGTCTGATTGAAAAAACCAGAAAAGAAAGCCCAAAACCTAACACTACCGCCACAAGGGTGGAAAACGCCATCAAACCTAAATATGCTTGGAAGGTGATTTTTACCGCTGCTTTAGCTAGGTTATCCTCCATACTCTTGAATTCTTCAACGAGGGATGATGGAACAAATTTGGAAGCTTTTAGGCAAAGGGAAAGCAGCTGTTTATTCGTCGTTTAGTGCCTCCGCCAGTATGCGTGCAGGATTCTCCATGTACGAACGAATAATGTTTGATACGTCCTTGTAATTGCGAATGTTCTTCTTTGCCATCCAGGTAATTATTTTTTTCCTGTTTTTGAGTTCTTGTTCGGCCTGTTCGATGCTTACGCCCGTTTTCTCAGCAATTTTCTCAAGGATGTAACTTCGTCCCGTATAATCGAATGTTTCGTCGGTTGCGTTCCATCGGTATACTTCGTTTGTTAAAATTTCTCCTGAACGGGGATCTAAGCCGACAATTTCTGAAGCTGCAACTGTTTTTCTAAATGGTTTACCTTTTATTTCGACTCTTTTTTGCACCAAAATAATGTCTATTCCAGCGATGAGAGTACGAGGGATGTTCATGGGTGCGGATTCTAAACGGTAAACTGCTGATTCAACAGACTCGGCGTGAACAGTTGACATCCCAAGGTGTCCAGTGCTTACAGCTTGAAAGAGTGTGTATGCTTCTGTTCCCCTGATTTCTCCAACTATAATGTAGTCAGGTCTTTGTCTCAAAGAGGCTTTGAGCAAATCGAACAATGTTACGTCCGCTGAATCTGTGGCTATGCCAAAATGCGATCTCGTCGTGGCTGGAATCCAGTTTTCGTGCGGAAGATTGATTTCTGGAGTATCTTCGATTGATACGACTTTTAAGTCAGCTTTTATGAACATGCTTAGGCAGTTTAGAAGGGTAGTTTTGCCAGCTGCAATACCACCGGCTACTAGGATGGATACTCGGTTTTCAACTGCATACCAAAAGAAAGCAGCCATATCAGCAGAGATTGTGCCAAAGGTGATTAAATCAGTTACAGTGAATGGGTCGAGTTTGAATTTTCTTATTGTGAAAGTTGATCCTTTTCGAGTAACCTCTTTACCGTAGGTAAGGTTGATTCTGCTTCCATCCGGCAAACTAGCATCCAATAATGGTTGAGCGATCGATACGTGACTTCCACACATATATGCGAGACGCAACGCGAACGAGTCAAGTTCCTCTTCCGTTTCAAAGCGAATGTTAGTTGGAATAGATTCGGATTTGCGGTGCCAAACGAAAATTGGGATATTGACACCGTCGCATGAAAGGTCCTCAATTAATTGATCATGCATTAAGGAGTCTATTTTTCCAAAGCCAAGATTATCTCTAACTATGCAGTATATCAGTCTATCTTGGGTAGCTTCGTCAATTTGGAAATCATAGTCGTTAAAGATTTCCTTGCTCTTTGCTATTAAGTATTTTCCAGCCGCTTCTTTTGATTGTAAATCTGACGGCTTTAGGGTTATTACTTGATTGAGGATTTCTTTTAACCGTTTTAGCTGTACTTCATCTTCGGTCGTGAGTTTGGGTTCCTCAACCACATATTTGATGTTTCCCCTGTCCAAATCCTTGACAATACTTGCACGACAATAAGGCTCAATAAGTGAGTAAGTTTCGAGCACTTTCTCGTTAACTGGCTCGGAAACTGATGACACAATCTCAGGCACAGGAGCAACAGTAACTTCTACTTTGCTGTTTCTATTGAACAACGATATTTTTCCGGGGGATGAATTTTTCTTCTTTGTTTTTGTTTGTGAATCTTTTACAGATTCAGAAACCTCTGCCGGTTTTTTTCGAGATAATAGTTTCTTGTAAGATGTCAACTCAACGATGCCCCCTCATTTATCATCACATAACTATTTTCGCATATAAGCTTAAAAAAATAAAAAAGGAATTACTCAAACAATTCACGCTTAAGTCACGGTGAATTGCTGAGTTACTTGGCTGAAAGTTCCGTCTAAAGTTGTAATTTTAATGGTTACCGATTGCACACCTGCTAGCAAATTAGTCTGTGTTCCGGTTATTGTTGCAGTATTGCCCTGCGCCAAAGTTGCAGGAGATCCACTAGTGCCAGCAGCGATAGTTTGCGGGTTAGCTAATGCACCGTTTATGTACATGAAAGAATTAGCGGCAAATTGAAGATCTGAATCACCAACATTCTGAACATACACTGTAAATTGTTTTGTAGCGCCATTGTAGCTGACACTTTGGATTTGTATAGCTTTACCAGTCTTCGAAGTTGTGAAGTTCATGTATCCCATGACCCACGCATAGGTAACCAGGGATGCTACGACTGCGATGGCTATCATTAGTAAAGTGGCAATTACTGGTGATATTGCGCGCATGTTTCTTCGGAATTTTCGTATTGTTTTTCCTATATTCATTTTATTTTTCTCCTTATACGTGATATATTGACTTTTTATTTAGTTCCAGATACTTAAAAGCATGATGAATTAATACTCTATATATTTCTGTAATGTATCAGAAATGGTAAACCTTTTAATTGCAAGTTTTCAATGTCGCAACATCAAGAATTGAACATGTAATCAATATTTCAATGATACAAAAGTTATAACTAAGCTAAATTATATTGAATACCAAAAAAGATGACTGCCCTTGAAGATTGTGAAGACTGGAATTGCTGGACTTGACGAATTCTTAATGGGTGGGTTGCCCCCAAAAATCATACTTCTCACAGGAGCGCCAGGTTCAGGAAACGAAGTCTTCGCCAAACAAGTCCTATTCAACCGGGTAAAGACGTGCCCAATCACCTACTTCACCGTTAACACTACAGCCGAAAGCATCAGGGAAGATATGGCAGCTTATGGATGGGACACATTGCCTTTTGAGGAGAATGAGTCATGGAAATTCAAGAGCCTCAAAGACACAACAGCAAATGAACTGCTAAAGTCTGTTTTGGACGAAATGGAACAATCAAGAACAGTTGCCATAGACTCAGTGTCAGAGTTGCTTCTAATCCACAAGATCAAAGAAATAGCTAACTTATTGACCGCTATGACGCATCAGAACAGAAAAGGCCTAAATTTCCACCTCCTTCTGCTTACTGAGGGCATGCAAGATCCTCAAGCTGACGCCACCATGAACCACTTTGCCGAAGGATCAATTAACTTCGCGTTAAACTGGTCTGCAGACTCAACTATGAGGCACTTGATTATAAGAAAAATGTCAGGAACCATAATCCCCACAAGAAGGCTAACCTACACTCTGGGCAGAAAAGGATTCATCATAGAAACCGCCACCAGAATAACATAACCCAGCAACGAAAATCAAGCAACTTGGTTTAGTTTTGATATTGAAGTTTATACTAATTGCATAACGACAGTGAACAAGAAGGCAATTCTGACCCGATTCCGGCTAAGCTTATTCGCGTTTTATCAAAAAGGATTTTGCTTGAATAAACTCGAGTGAAACATGCAGAAGCAGATGTAAATAGCAGTATTATTGCTGTGATTGCTAACAAACAGTATTACGCCATTTTGAGTAGTGAGACAATTTAAAAATCAGAGAACTGAAAAAAAACTACAGATTCAAGATTTAGCTAGGTGTTTTCAGGTCTTCGCCTCAAACGTCTGATAGCTATTACAGCGTAGACCAAAATGATTTCAGGGGCTATTATCCCAACTGCCAACAAAGACTCAAATGACGACATTTGCGGCTTTAAGGAAACAGCAAATTGTATTTTCATTAGATGCGTATTCAAGTACATTGTGTACCATACGTAAAAGTTTTGTGGGTCTTGCGTGTAGCCTTGATTTGCAGCTTGCTGGCCGTCTATGAATACAACTGGGTTTGTTCCATAGAGTATGGCATTTTTAGGAATAGTTACATTGCTGAAACCTGTGGTGCCGCTTTGGCCGGTCACGGTTATAGAAAGTGTTGTTGAATTGGTGGACTGGTTTGTTGTTATAGTGACGTTGGACATCTGGGAACTTGTTATATTTCCGCGGATTGCAAGATTAACGGTTGCACCACTATCTGTCTTAGCTTTTACAGTCGTTTCTAATGGTGTTGGAGAAGGCGATGGTTTTGCTGTTGGAGTTGGAGTGGCTTTTGGAGTACTGGTTGACGTTGGCGTTGATGTTGGAGTGGGTTCTAGTGTGGGTGAAGACGTCGGAGTAGGAGAAGGCGTAGTTGTAGATGTTGGAGTTGGAATGGGTGAAGACGTCGGAGTAGGAGAAAGTGTTACAGTAACCTGAACGAAAGAATTCACCACTGCATTAGCAGCATCAGTCACATTAAGCTCAAAACTCCAAGAACCCACAACAGTAGAACCCGATGTAACAAAGGAGTAGCTAGACGAAGTCGCACCACTAATCAACGAGTAAGAACCAGCACCAGGAGCCTTCGAAAACCACTGATAAGTGTAAGGAGAAGAACCCGTCGTCACCAAAGACGAAGTC
>Ga0182021_10008693_pt1 | contig 12026 bp, 12 predicted proteins | sample 612E3MmetaG_FD_120493 | JGI IMG/M metagenome (GOLD analysis project Ga0182021, IMG submission 120493) | Permafrost microbial communities from Stordalen Mire, Sweden - 612E3M metaG (Illumina Assembly) | ecosystem: Environmental > Terrestrial > Soil > Wetlands > Permafrost | place: Sweden...
GCACCCTTGGCAACGTCGGTCGCGGAGCTGACGGCGATGCCGACTTCGGCCTGACGGAGCGCAGGCGCATCGTTGACGCCATCGCCAGTCATGCCGGTGACGTGCCCCGCCGCCTGCAGGTGCTGCACGACGATGTACTTGTCCTCCGGATACACTTCAGCGAAACCATCGGCGCCCGCCAACAAGTCAATCGCCTCGTTGCCGGTCTGAACGCCTTCAGCCTTCAGATCCGCCACGCGCCGGATGTTGGGCAATCCGACTCCCTGGCCGATCTCACACGCCACCGCCAACGCGTCGCCGGTCAGCATCTTCACTGGTACGCCCAGGTCGTGTAGTGTGACGATGAGTTGCTTGGCATCGGGCCGGGGTGGATCATAGAGCGTCACCAATCCGAGCAATGCAGGCATACCCGTCTCCGGGCCGCGCGCGACCGCTAGCGTCCGATATCCCTTCCGCGCCGATTCACTGACCCGCGACTCCAACGCATCGATCGCCGGCGGCTGGAGTCCGCAGGCTTCGGCGACGGTTCGCACGGCGCCTTTCATCACGCGCAGTCGCCGGCCGTTCTGCTCGACCACGGCTTCCGTCCGGCGGTTTTTCGCATCGAACGGCGCGAAGGAGACAGGTGTGACTTTGGGAGCATGATCGAAGACATGCCGCTCCTTTGCCGCGGTCAGGAACGCGAGGTCAATCGGATCCAGGTTGGCTTCCTGCGACGCGAGTGAGCCGGCGGCCAACACGTCGGCCTCGTTCGCGTGCTCCAGCGGAATCACGCCAGTGACAGCCAATTGATTCATGGTGATCGTGCCCGTCTTGTCTACGCAGAGCACATCCATTGTCGCGGCATCTTCCGCCGCGCTGAGGCGTGTGACCAGCACGCCGCGCTTGGCCAGCTCTCTCGACCCGACAGCCATGCTGACTGTGAACATGACTGGCAGAGCGACCGGCACCGCGCTCATCAGCAGAACGAGCATGAGCGGTACCATTTCGACGAGCGGCACGTGTCGAATCAGCGACAGCACAATCACTACGCCAAGCAGCGCACCAACGATGACGAAGAGCCACCGGACAACCTTGGCTACCACCGCTTCAATGTGAAGTTTCGGACGCGCCTCCTGGACGAGTTGCGTTGTGCGGCCGAAGTAAGTTTTCGCCCCGGTTAGTATGACCACACCGTTACCCTCGCCTCGGCGGACGATGGACCCCGACGAAAGTACTTCGCCCGGTTTCTTGTCCGCGTCCTTCGACTCGCCGGTAAGCGCCGATTGGTCAACACTCAACGCTCCCGTGAGGAGCCTCACGTCTGCCGGGATGATGTCGCCGGGACGCATGCGCACGATGTCGCCAGGGACCAACTCACGGGCCGGGATGACCTGCCAGCTCGAATCGCGCCGTACGCGCGCATTGACCTGCAATCGTCGCCGCAGTGCGGCCACGACACCAGCGGCCCGACTCTCTTGCATGAAGCTCAATACGGCGTTAATCACGAGCAGCGCGCTCACCACCGCGAGGTCGGAATATTTTCCGAGCACGGCGGAAAGAATCATGATCAGCTCGAGCATCCACGCCGAGATTCCCCAGAACTTCTTTAGGAATTTGACGAGTGGGTGGCTCTTGGTTTCGGCCACTTCGTTGTAGCCGTTTTCTTTCCGCCGGGTGTCTACGTCGGCAGGTGCAAGTCCAATCTCGGGATTGACCTTGAGCGCTGCCAGCGTGTCGGGAACTGACGCGGAGGCGATGTCAGGAGCCTTGGCGGTGGCCGGCTTCGAGGGTTGCGGCTCGACCTCGGGTCTCCCAGGGGGCGTTGGCATGGGGCAGATCCTCGCTGCACCTCCTTAGCGCAGCAAAAGGCCCGCGAAGGCCCAGCCTCCCGCAACCAGAAGCACTACCCAGACGAAGTCGCCGCCCCAACCCCAAGACTGGTGGCGAAGGTCGGCAGGCTGGCCCGTCGCACACGCCCGCAACCCGCGGCGTCGCTGAATGTACCGCGGGTATGGCGGTCCCCATCCACGGTAGCCCCAACCATAACTAACCGGAGACACGAGGAACAGAAACATGAATACCATCCACAAAATCCACCATGAATTCATCATCACTATCTCGCTTTCTTTCTTCCTGGTTGAAGCAAGTCTCGGACCACGCGCCGAGGTCCAGGATTGCGGCGCTCAGCGTGACGCGTTTGGCTTGAGCGCGGCTCCGTGTTCCGTTGCCCAGCATTTCTCGTTGAGTTGGACGCACAGGGGATGAACTGCGACCAGAAGCCAGGGGTCGTCGTGGACGCCAATCCCAACCATTCAAATTGACCGATGCGGTGCCTCATTTTGATTGGATGGACTACTCGTCCGGCCCTGTAAGCGACTCAAACAACTGATTCAAGCACCTGAGCTCACAGCACGTCAGGGTCGGCATAGGACTTGCTAAATCCGGGGCCTGAGCTTGGGAGCCCCCTGTCAACGCAGCTCGCGAAACAGCGCACCTTCCATATAACAAGGAGGCTTAACGAGAGGATCCAAGATGACAAACGCCATGTTCCAGATCGATGCAATATCCGCACAACGGAAATATTCCGCTATCAAGAGGGAAAAATTCCCTAGGGACCGTCCGCGCGGTCCATGGATTGGCAGATGGTTTACGATGCTGTTGATTTTGGCGGGAGCGCAAATTCCGCTCACGCCACCGTTGCATGCGGCGACTACCCCAAAGGCAATCACCGACCACGGCATCACATCCGCCGTCGAGCGCGGACTGCTTTTCGAAAAGGGCGTGTTCCCGAGTAATGTCGATGTCAGCACAAGTGAGGGCATCGTCACCATCAATGTCGCAGTCATGGACCACCTCGCCTACCTTTCTGGTTCGGTGGCGTCGAATTATCAAAAGGGAGAAGCCCAGGATGTTGCTTCGCGGACCAAGGGTGTGATCTCGGTCCTCAATCATCTCAAGGTTGAACCTGAATTTGCGCTCTCCTACTACGCTTGGCCAGATTACCTTGGTTACGGCTGGCCCTACTACGACCAGTCGCCCTACTACATTTCCGAGGTATTCGGCCCGCAAGCATTCCTGAGTGATGAACAAATCAAGAAGAGCATCGAGGACGCATTCTTCTGGAGTCCCTTCGTGCATAGCAAAGACATCAAGGTCGCCGTGGATGGAGGGGTCGCCACTTTGACCGGCAGCGTCGGGACTTGGATCGGCAGGGGTGAGGCTGACAAGGACGCACGTAGGAGTGGCGCGACCACTGTACTCAACCGAGTCAAGGTCAAGACAGGCGTTTGGTGGTGGTAGTGGCCGAGACTTTCGGGCACTTGAGCCTCATCGTGCGCGGGAACGCCCCGTTGCGCTCCCGCAGGAAAGAATTCAGCAGAAGGACGAAGGAGAATGCACATGTTGCGAAGCCTGAAGGATCTCGAAGGGTACATGGTGACCGCAAGCGACGGCGATATCGGGAGTGTCGCGGACTTTCTCTTGGACGATGAGCGCTGGGTGGTCCGCTATTTGGTTGTCCAAACTGGTGGCTTCCTCTCCCTGGAGGGGCGCCAGGTCCTCATCTCGCCCATTTCCTTCCGGGAGGCTGATTGGTCGAGCCGACGCTTTCGCCTCGCGTTGACATCGGAAAAGGTTAAAAGCGGTCCCAGCGTTGATGTAGACAAACCCGTCTCCCGCCAATACGAACAGACCTACAACGGTTACTATGGATATCCTCGCTATTGGGAGTACGACGGATTCTGGGGCATGGGTGCCCATCCGAGTGCTTTGTCGACCGGCATGTGGAACGAGGCATCTCCTGCGCGTTCCAACAAGCCATCTGGTGACGCCCACCTGCATAGCGACAAGGAGATCCGCGGATATCACATTCAGGGAAGCGACGAGGCGATCGGCCATATCCGAGACTGCATCGTGGATGATGAGACCTGGAAGGTGCGCTATTTGGTGATCGACACCAGCAACTGGTGGCTAGGCAAGAGCGTGCTGCTCGCGCCCCACTGGGCAAGCCGTATCAGTTGGATTGAAAGAAAGGTCTTCGTGGACTTGTCTCGACAAAAGATCAAGGATAGCCCTGAGTGGAAGCCCGGGACCGGCGTTAATCGCGAGTACGAAACACGTCTCTATGACTATTACGGCCGCCCAGTGGAGCTGTTGCCCGAAGGATTCCCTGGAAGCACGAAAGATGAGAGGCGGTAGGCTTCGGCGATCTAGGTGCGCCGCAGGTTGACCAACTGCTGGCGCAGGGCGAGGTTCTCGAGTGCAAGGGTCGCGCGGGTGTGGAAGGCGGAAAGGCGTGTGCCAAGGAGGACAAGGTGCAGCCCCTGCAAAGATCCCAATGCACCATGCTGTGGGAATCCGTGTTGCGGCGATCCATGTTGCGGGAATCCCTGCTGCGGCCAACCGTGCGTTGGCAATCCGTGCGGCGGGGATCCGTGCTGCGGTGCCCCATGTTGCGGCGATCCGTGTTGCGGTGACCCGTGCTGTGGTGACCCGTGCTGTGGTGATTGCTCGGGGGGATCGACCGACTGGTCTGTCCAGGTGCACGCAAACTTCAGCTCCATCAGCGACCGAGCGGCCTACAGCCTTTCCTGTTCGAGCGATCGGGTCAAGCTGGAGAGTCTGGGCGACGATCGGTACGTGGCGACCGGCTGCGGAAGGATTTCTTCCTATCGCTGTGCCTGCGCGGGCGGAAACTCGTTCAGTCGTTCGGCGCCCACCTGCCGCGCGGAGAGCGCGGTCGCGAAGGCTCAGCACGGCGACTGACGCCAGGATTCGATCTCGCCGCCCCAGGACTGGCACCCATCGTGCAGTTGGGAGGCCCCCATGGACGTACTACAAAGTGCACCATCGAATGCGAATGCCTCCCACAAACATCGCCTGCTGGTTGGCGAGGGCAATCCAACCCTTCGTGGCTCCTTGCTCGCGGTCCTCAGGGCTGACGGCCATGCGGTGGTCGTGGCGGCGAGCGGGAACGATCTCCTGAAAACTCTGGCCGTCTCGCTGCACCCGGAGTTCGGGTCTGAAGGGTTCGATCTCGTGATCTCCGACGGGCGTCTGCTAGGTGCGACACAGCTCCCAACCTTCAGCAGGTTGCAGGGATGGGCCAGAATCCCCCCGCTCGTGTTCATCACTGCCTTCGAAGACGACGATCTGGATGTGAAAGCGAGACAATTTGGCGCGGTGGCCGTAGTAGACGTACCGCGCGACATCGACAAACTCCGTGAGATGGTGAACGGCCTCCTGCGGCATCCGACCAGAGAGCATGGCAGCATCCCAGCGAGCATCCCCGGCTGACGCGGGACGAATTCCCGAATCGATTGGGAAATAGTCCCGAGGTCGGCCGCCGTCTCACACTGCAGATCTGATGATCCTCCGCGACGACGCAAGTGCTCCTGCTCGAGTGGACAGAGCTAATCTGGGGCGCCTTTCGGCCCGGGGCTTTCGCATGTGGCAACCGAGGTAGAGCTCATCGGTCAGCTCGCGGCGCCGCCCCTTTCGGTTGAAGGATCCCGGCAATCTGCTCGGCGGTGACCTCGCCCTGAAGTAGCTCCACGACCGTGCTCTGGCCGTCGAGGAAGTAGAGCGCGGGCAATGCCATGAGCGGCTTCTGTTGCCGGTAGGGGGCGACCTTGTCGGCCTCCGTGTCGACCTGCAGCTTCTCGACCGGCAACTTCGCCGGTGCGCCGAGCGCCTTCTGCAGCGCTGCCCAGCCGGCGTCGACGGTCTTGCGAGTGCAGTCGCAGGCGCGCTCCTTGCCCACGAAGACGATCCTCGTGACCTTCGGTGCGGCGGGATTCGCGGATACGACCTGGGCCGCCCGCCCCGACTTCGCTAGGCCATTCCCGGAAGCGGCATTCGAGCGGTCGCATCCGATAGCCGCGCACAGGAGAGTGAGAACAACCGTCTTCGAATTCATCGTCATCATGCGAGTCCCCTGTATGCGAAGTACGCACCCACGAGCACGATGGTGGCACCGGCGATTCGACGCAGGAGCCCCAGCACGCGGGTGGCCTTCTGGTTTTCGATGAGCTGCCGGGCTGCCCCCATGGATGTCCCGGCGATCAGGATCAGGACACTGTGCCCGAGGGCGTAGACGAGAAGGAGAGCACCGCCCCACGGAATCGAGGAATTCGATCCGGCGAGGTAGGTGAGGAGCACGACGAGGATGGGCGCTGCACACGGCGCCGACACGACACCAAAGAGCAGGCCCAGCAAGAGCGCCCCGAGAAGACCTCTGGTCTTCGGTTGTAGTCTGCCTCCCAGCGATGGAATGGGGATTGTCAGAGCTCCCATCAAGTGCAACCCCATGACCACGCAGACCGCTGCGACGATCCAGTTCCACGCGCTCGAAACGTCGCCGTACAGCTTGCCGGCAAGCGCGGCAATCATCCCTAGCGCGGTGAAAGTGACCGCCAGGCCGAGCACGAACACCAGCGAGAGCACAAAGGCCCGCAAGAGGTTGGGCGCCTCTTCGCGTCGGCCGGCGACGAAGCTCATCATCAAGGGGATCATCGCCAGCACGCAGGGATTCGAGGCGGTGAGGATGCCGCCCACGAACACCGCAACCAGGGCCAGCCACGGATTGGCGTGGACGTACTGGCCGACGTTGGCTACGAGGCCGTCGAGCATCCGGTCACGCAGACGCCTTCGCCGCCGCTGTCATGATCCACGACACGATCTCGAGGGCAGGCGGAATCCGGCCGCTCGCCTTCACCTGCTCGTCGATGACCAGCGCGGGCGTCATCATCACGCCGTACTTCATAATGTCGTCGATCTTTTCGACCTTCTCCACTTCCACCCCGATCCCCGCCGCGGCGACGGCCTTTTGCGTCTCCGCATAGAGCAGCTTGCATTTGGCGCATCCCGTACCGAGCACTTTGATCTTCATGTCTCGTCTCCTTCTCTGGCACTTCACAGGACCCAATTGAACAGGTAGCCAACGGCCAGGATGCCGAGGCCCACCACGCCTGCGAAGGTCACGATGAGCTGCACCTTCAGAACCTTGCGCAGGATGACCATCCCGGGCAGCGATAGGCCGATCACCGACATCATGAACGCGAGCACGGTGCCGAGCGCCGCGCCCTTGCCGAGCAGCGCCTGCACGATGGGAATGATGCCAGCTGCGTTCGAGTACATCGGAATGCCGAGCAACACGGCGAGGGGAACGGACCACCATGCCCCCTTGCCCATGATGGAGGCCATGAAGTCTTGCGGCACGTAGCCGTGGATGCCGGCCCCGACGGCAATACCAGCCAACACGTAGGGCCACACCTTGCCCACGATGTCTTTCACGGCGTCCCGGCCCGCGCGCGCCCGCTCGTTCCAGGTCACGGGCGCCTCGTCGCCAGCTCGGCCCACGCCAGTCTTCGTCTCGTAGACCCAGCCCTCGACCCATCGTTCGAGGTGCAGGCGACCGATGATCCACCCGGCGACGATGGCGATGAGCAGACCCGTGCCCATGTACAGCGCCGCGACCTTCCAGCCGAAGAGGCCAAAGAGCAGCACGAGCGCGACCTCGTTGATCATGGGCGCCGCGATGAGAAAGGAAAACGTCACACCGAGCGGAACGCCGGTAGTGACGAAGCCGATGAACAAGGGTACGGCAGAGCAGGAGCAGAAGGGCGTCACCACGCCGAGTAGGGAAGCCAGGACGTTGCCTGCCGACTCGCGCTTACCGGCGAGGATGCGACGTGTTCGCTCCGGCGTGAAAAACGACCGAACGATCCCCACGCCGAAGACGACCAGGGTTAGCAGCATCAGGACCTTGGGCGCCTCGAAGATGAAGAACTCGACGGCGAGAGCCAGGCGGCCACCGGCCGCCATCCTCAAGAGGTCGTAGGTGAACCACTTGGCCAGAGGTTGGAGGCTCTGGTACACAAGCCACCACAGCGCGGCGCCGATCAGCACGAGAGCCAGCCCCGACAAGATCCGCCACCGCCGGGACTGGGCGACGGCGGGCGAAATCTCTGCTCGCGGCTGTAGGGTTTCTTGAGGCATGATTAGGCCCCGTCAGCGTGGCTACTTGGCCACATTGGCAACATTGACACAAAAAAAAGCAGCCCGCTGCTCATGCTCGCTCTTTCAGGACCTGCGCGGCGCAGGAGAAGAAGTTCATCACGCAAGGGATCAGCAGCGTGTAGTACACGACATTCCCCTCGCGGCGATCGAGCACGATGTCGTTGGCCCGCAGCACAGCCAGGTGCTTCGAGATGGTCGTACGATCCGAACCGACCAAATCGGTCAGCTCACCCACGGAGCATTCGCCTCGCGACAGTCGATCGACAATCTTGAGCCGAGACTCGTTGGCCAGAGCCTTGAGGACTCTTGCCTGCCGCCGAAAGTTGTCGTCGCCCTTTGCGCCCATGTGGATCTCCGAGAGACTGCGGAAAGTGTATGGCGACTTGGCCACGTTGGCAACAACTTTCATTCCCATCTTGCCCGCAAGTCACCCGTGGAACCATACTTGCCCCCTAAACGCATCATCACGTGTCGCCAGCGCCGCGTGCAGGAGATCATATGTCACTTTGTGAACCCCGTGTGACCAGCGAAGTCGACCAGGACCTCGCCCAGCACCGGCGCCGCAAGAGCGAGCGCCTCCCCGCATGAAAGCGAGCAGAAGGCGGTGGCCAGGCCCGCGTAGCGCTTTTCCACCGTGGACTCAAGCACGAGGGGAGAAGGTCGGGTCATCAGGTGTCCACACGAGAGGGCCATGTTGGCCGATTCGTCGACTTGGAGCCAGCACGGACGAAAAGGATTCGCGATCCCTACCTTGTGGTTTCCGGCGTACGACAAGCTGGCGCTACCGTTCGCCTCGGGTCAGCGACGGCGTCTGATGCCAGAAATCGATCACGCCCCATCAAGCCGTCGCCGAGCGTTTCCTTGAGGGTTCGATTCTCGGCCTTCAGGTAGTCAATCTGCTGCCAGGGTGCCGGGCTCGGTAAGAGCGGGTCGCATCTTGCGGACGCCCAGGTCGAGCCCGCCAGCGCCAGCCGGAGCTTGTCCCCGAGATCCTCGACTTTCAGGAGCACCCTTGCTTGCACATGGCCAGCAGCCGGAACATGGTCAGACATCGCGATGAGAACCTTGCCAGGCGCCGATCCCCTGCCCGCCGAGCTAGAGACGCGCTTGCGGTCGGCCCTGGCGGATCGCCGCGGACAGATGCCACGCAGCCGCCATCTGGAAGAAAGTGGCGCCCCGCGCTTCACCAACCGCCTGGCGCTGGAAGCCAGCCCCTACCTTCTCCAGCATGCCCACAATCCCGTGAACTGGCATCCCTGGGGCGATGAGGCTTTTGCCGAGGCACGCCGACTGGATCGTCCGGTCTTCCTTTCGATTGGGTACTCGACCTGTCATTGGTGTCACGTCATGGAGGAGGAGTCCTTCGAGGACGAAGCCATCGCGGCCGTGCTCAACGCGCACTACGTCCCCATCAAGGTCGACCGCGAAGAGCGCCCCGACGTGGACGCCGTGTACATGCGCGCGGCGCAGCGTCTGACCGGCTCCGGTGGCTGGCCCCTGTCCGTCTGGCTGACGGTGGAGCGAGAGCCCTTCTTCGCCGGCACCTACTTTCCACCGTACGCCGGCGGGCGCGGTGCCGAGACTGGCTTCATCGATCTCTTGACCGAGCTGGCGCGCCTCTACCGGGAAGACGGCGCTCGCGTGCACGAGGCCGCGCGCTCGCTCACCGTGGCCGTGCAAGCGGGCATGGAAACCGGGTTGTCTGCCGCTCCGTCTGCCGGATCGACGCCGGATGTGGGCCTCGTCGCCGCGGCCGTGGATGCGTGCCGGCGAGGCTTCGACGAACGCCACGGCGGCTTGCGGCGGCGCCAGAAGTTTCCTTCTCATGTGCCAGTCCGCCTGCTCCTGCGGCACCACCAACGCACTGGCGACACGCAGGCATTACACATGGCCGTGCGCACCCTCGAAGGCATGGCTGCGGGGGGGATCTACGATCACCTCGCCGGCGGTTTTCACCGGTATGCGACCGATCCCGAATGGCTGGTTCCGCACTTCGAGAAGATGCTCTACGACAATGCCTTGCTCATCGTGGCCTACACGGAGGCCTGGCAGGTGACCAGGCGGGCGGATTTCGCGCGCGTGGTGCGCGAAACCTGCGACGAGCTGCTCGCGACCTTCGCCTCGCCAGAGGGTGGCTTCTTTTCGGCGACCGACGCGGATTCCGAGGGGGAAGAGGGCAAGTACTTCGTCTGGAGCGAGTCGGAGATCCGCGCTGTCTTGGGCGCGGGCGAGGAAACCGAGCTCTTTCTCCGCCACTATGGCGTCACCGCGGGTGGCAACCACGAGTTGGGCAACGTGCTTGCCCAAGTGGAAGCGAACGAAGAGGTCGCGCGGCGCCTTGCGCCCGCACGCAGCAAGCTGGCGAAGGCCCGTAGCCAGCGCGTCCCACCCCTGCGCGACGAAAAGATCCTCGCGGCGTGGAACGGGTTGGCGTTGAGCGCGTTCGCGATGGCGGGCCGAGTCTTCGCCGAGCCGAGATACCTCGACGCGGCGGCAGGCGCGGCGGAGCTCGTCCTGGGCCGGATGCGCGATCCCGCCAGCGGCCAACTTGCCCGCAGCTATTGCGCGGGCCATTTGGGCGCGCCGGGTTTCCTCGACGACTACGCCTGCGTCGCCGCCGGTCTTCTCGATCTGTTCGAGAGCACCAACGAGGCGCGCTGGTTCCATGAAGCGTGCCGTCTTTGCGATCAAGTCGAAGCCCGCTTCGCCGACGCCCGCGCCGGCGGTTGGTTCATGGTCGGCGACGAGCATGAACGGTTGCTCGCCCGCGAGCGCCCGATGTTCGACGGCGCGGAGCCCGCGGGCAGCTCGATTGCGTTGATGAATGCGGCCCGGCTGGCGGCCTACACCGACGACGAACGCTGGCGGAAGGTGACGGAGCGTGCGCTGGCCTTCTCCCGGCCGATGCTGGCAGCCAACCCCATGGCCATGGCCGAGGCCCTGCTCGCCGTGGATTTCTTGGCGGGTCCGCTGCGCGAGATCATCATTGCCCGTTCGGCCAACGACCCCGGCTCGCTGCAACCGTTCCAGCAAGGGCTACGCGACGCCTTCTGTCCTCGCAAGGTGCTCTTCGTCGGCGAGCCAGGGTCGCCGGAGTGGCAGAGGCTCGCGGAGTCCATCCCCCTGCTTCGGGACAAGGTCGCGCGCGATGGCCGAGTCACGGCCTATGTTTGTACCCGAGGCCGTTGTGAATTGCCAACCGCCGATCCCCAGCAATTTCTAAGTCAGATTGTCGGCTAGAAGCACGCTCCGGCCTTGAGCCTTCGCACATTCGGACAATGATTGCGGTACACTGGGGCGTGCGCGTGGATTGTCCTCGGTTCCTGCCCTGCCTTGGCGCCGTGCTCTCGCTCGCGTGCGGGCGCACGGCTTTGAACCCGCAGTCGGTTGCAGATGCCAGGACGGATGGGCCGCGGGATCCGATGTCCGTGGCGGACATCGCCGATGGCACAAACCATGCCCCTGACCTCGCTGGGGCGGACTCCGATGGCGGTCGGAACTGTGGCACCATGTCGATCGGCTCCGGCCCCCCGCTGATCGTGGAATTCGTGGTCGACACCAGTCTCTCGTTGCAAGAGATCGTGCCGGAATCCGGCCAGACCCGCTGGGAGATGACCCGGGAGGCTCTCAAGAAGGTGTTTTCCGAGCTTGGCCTCGGTTCCTCGCCGTCCATCGGATTGACGCTGTTCCCGAACCGAGGCGACTGCGCGGTTGCACCCGTCGTCGTACCGGCGGCGCCATTTACCGAGCAATTGCGCTCCCAGTTGCTTGCCGCGCTGGACGGCGTCAATGCCCCGGCAGGTGCTCGACCAACCGCCGCCGCCGTCGCCCTCGCCCTGACGGACTCGCAGCCGAAGCTGTTGCCCAATGGGTACACCCTCTCGGGAGTGTATGCGGTGGTAATACTCACGGCGGGGGTTCCCGACGCATCGCCAGCCTGCGGCGACCAAGAGGATCCGATTTCTTTGCTCGAGAACCAAGTTCGGGCAGCCGAGACCGAGGGAGTGCCGACCTGTGTCTACTCC
>Ga0182021_10008694_pt1 | contig 12026 bp, 10 predicted proteins | sample 612E3MmetaG_FD_120493 | JGI IMG/M metagenome (GOLD analysis project Ga0182021, IMG submission 120493) | Permafrost microbial communities from Stordalen Mire, Sweden - 612E3M metaG (Illumina Assembly) | ecosystem: Environmental > Terrestrial > Soil > Wetlands > Permafrost | place: Sweden...
CCGGATTCCTGGGAAGCGTTGAGAAATACACTGGTAACCTGGTAATCCCTGGAACAAAATTAAACGTTACTGTCTCAAAATCTCAGATTACACAGATAGCTGAGAAATATCTTTTTGCTGCCCTGAAAGCAAGAGATATTTTCAGAAAAATTGAAAAGATAAAGGGACACGGTAATTTCATTACTGAAGTGTCGATGGATGAAGTTCCTGAACCACAGACTCCTGTCGAGCTGTTCTTTATTCTTAAAATGTTAGCATCTCAGAATATACCAGTACAGACAATAGCTCCCAAGTTTTCAGGACGATTCAACAAGGGAGTCGATTATGCAGGCGATCCGCTGAAATTTGCGGAAGAATTTGAATCAGATCTGATGGTAATTGATCACGCCGTAAAAGAATTTGGACTTCCGGAAAATCTGAAAATGAGTATTCATTCAGGCTCGGATAAGTTTGCTATCTATCCTCACATTGCCCAAATTCTTAAAAAATATAATAAAGGTATTCATTTGAAAACAGCCGGTACAACCTGGCTTGAAGAGGTTATTGGTCTTGCAGAATCAGGTGGTGAGGCTCTGAATTTCGTGAAAGAAATTTATGCGGAATCTCTTTTGAAAATTGAGGAGCTTTGTGTACAATATTCGGATGTAATTGATATTCAGATCTCTTCTCTCCCATCGATGACTGAAGTTTCAAAATGGAACAGCAGAAAATTTTCAGATTCACTGAGACACATTCCCGGGAATCCGGATTATAATTCTGACATGAGGCAACTGATTCATGTTGCGTATAAACTTGCTGCTCATAAGATGGAGGAATACTTCCGGCTGCTCGACTCAAATGAAAGAACCATATCCGAGTGTGTATATGAGAATATATACTTCAGGCATATCTGCAGGTTGTTCAGCCTGCCTCACATCATTTCGCCTGTGGTCTGCTGACTTGAGCCCGGAATATTACTGAACTTAATATCCACATTAATCTTTTGCTTGTCAAACCTGCAGTTTATTCTTTCGGTGTGCGGGCTTTCTATATAGCGTAGAACCAGTTCCAAAGTATTTTCATCCTCCCAGGTGAAGCACCCGGCAATTTTTTCAGGCGGGAGTCCCACATTATGGGCTTTGGCAGCCCTCAATAAATTGGGCCCCGTAAGAGCTGTTTCACCGGTGATCCAACTGCCACCTCCAAATGTGAGCTTGTATTCTGTACCTTCATAATTCATACTAACATGGCACATATTCTCCATAAAACTGAAAGCCAGACTTTCCAGATGCATATCATTTGGTTTAAGCCTGAATGTCCTTCCTGAGATTCTCGACACAGCGGGTGAATCTACTCCCTTCGAAGGCAAAGGAAGAGCCAGAGATGACAATCTTTGTTTCAGATTTGTTGCCACTTCGATATTTTCCGGCATTTTTTCATTCTTAATGGCAGGAAACAAATACTTCCAGACCAGATTGATTTCATCCTGCATATCGGGAGATTCAGCCTGAATGGCAATAACTGCATCTTTATCAGGCATAACAATTATATATTGCCCGTAGGCACCATCTGCTCTGAAAGCATTGTTCCGGCAACGCCAAAACTGATAACAGTAGCCCTGCATCCAGTCACTCAAGTCTTTTTTTGACTGTGGCGCATCCGGAGCCTGGTCAATCTTGAATGTAGTGGCTTCTTCTACCCATGATGCCGGCAGTATCTGCTTGCCATTCCACTTTCCCTTCCGAAGGTAAAGTTGTCCGAGTTTAGCCATGTCTTCTGTTTTCACTCTAAGTCCCCATCCTCCGGTATTTATCCCTTGGGGATCTACTTCCCAGTCTATTCCGGTAATATCCAGCGGCGCAAAAAGTCTGGGTGTGAGATAGTCAATAACCTTTTCAACTGTTACCTTCTGTACAATAGCTGAAAGCATGTAGGAGGCAAGCGAATTATAAAGAAATTTGGTGCCAGGAGCATTGACAACCGGTCGTCCAAGAAAACCTTTCACCCAATTGCTGTCGGTTGACACTACCCTGGAGGTAGGATCCGGATCCTGTCCGGCGGACATGGTGAGCAAATGTTTTACAGTCATATTAGCCAGAAAGGGGCTGACGCTATCCGGCAAATCCTTGGGGAAAAAAGAAATGACCTTATCGTTAATGGAAAGACGTTTTTCACTTATAGCGAAACCCATTGCAGTGGAAGTGAAGCATTTACTCGTGGAATAGAGGGTGTGCTTAAGTTCGGGTTTATAAGGATTCCACCAACCTTCAGCTATTACTTTGCCATGGCGTAAAAACATAAAACTGTGGAACTCGTGCCGGCTCGCAGCTGCTGAATCGAGGAAAGTAATTATGCCCGCGGAAGAAACACCCTCCGCTTCAGGTACACTGCGTGGCAGTGAAGTGGAGGATTGGTTTTTTGGCTTCGTGCTGCAGGCGCTGATCAGGAAAAAGACTAAAAAGAGCGCACCTTGTAAAATTCTGAGATTTCGTTTCATAGCAGTATAATTCAGTATGTCAAGGATATAAATTCATAAAAACTAAACAGACAAATCGTGAAATTTGCAGGAGATTCTAAGCGGACCGAAGAATCTCATTCTTTAAGTCGGACAGTAATATAAATTTATAAGTAAATTAAGTCTAATTTACTCATTTTAGCTAAACCGGATTGATAAAAGCAGCTAAAATTTCCCGCTGGTTTAAAATTCTGATAACAGAATTCCTATTGAACTTAATAAGATTCTGGATTTTAAGGTATTACAATGATTGTTTTTTTATATTTATTACACCTGATTTATGCAAGTTTTAATTTTTCTATATCAAATTTTTTCATCTGCAAGAATGCTGCTGTTACCCTTTCTGCTCTTATAGGGTCGCTCAATAATTGCGGAAGAATGCTTGGAACTATCTGCCATGAAAGCCCGAATTTATCTTTAAGCCAGCCGCATTGACTTTCCTCCCCTCCTTCTGTTAGTTTACTCCAATAATAATCAATCTCCTTCTGGTCCTCACAGAATACCTGGAATGAAACAGATTCATTGAATTTAAATATCGGACCACCATTTAATGCAGTAAACTGTTGGCCGTTAATACTGAAAGCTACAGTAAGAACAGTGCCTTCTTCCTGTCCGTGAATTTCAAAACCTTCATTTGTATAGCGGTTAATAACTTCAATTTTAGAGTTTTTAAATACAGAAGTGTAAAACTTCGCTGCTTCTTCAGCCTGACTATCAAACCAAAGACATGGTGTAATTTGATTTTCCATAATATTGATTAATGTTTATCTGACTCTGCATATTTTTTAAAATTATTCAGAATACTCTGCCATCCTGTACGTTGCAATTCAATGGAATTAGTCGTCTCTGCTTCAAATGTCTCAACAACCTCAGTTTTATTATCTGACTCGGAAAATGTAATGATAACCTGTCTTCCGTCGTCAATTTTATATTCGATGAGCTTGTTGGTCTGGAGATCAGTGTACACACCTCCGAAATCGAAACCGGAACTGCCGTCTCTGGCTTCCATCCTGGAGAGGAATTTTCCTCCAATGCGAAGATCATTCCGGGCAAATGGAGTGTACCAATCGTCCGATGCATTATTCCATTTAACAATGTCTTCGGGAGTTGTCCAGCATTTCCAGACTTTCGACACCGGCGCATTGATTCTTGCCTGAATAGTAATTGTTGTCTTTTCTGTTGTCTCCATATCTGTTTAGATTAATTTTTTCAAATAGTTAACTTCCGGAATAAACTATCTTAAATTGAACAGTTTGCCTCTGTTAGCTGGAGAATTCTGATAAGTGTTTAGTCTTACCGCGTTATTCTGGCTTTCAACATGTTAAACAATTACAATAAAAATAAGTTTTAAGATACTGAATACAATAATTGCACTTCACAGGGGGAAATGTGGAAGTATGAATAGCAGCAGGGCTGACCGGATTTGATTATTTACTTTTAAATACAGATTTAATTGCTTCAAGGTAGCGATAACCCGATTCCCGCTCCGGTTCGAGAAAGCTACCTTCAGTCCATTCATTCCAGCTGTTAATAGTAATTACCTTGTTGGTTTTGGAATTTAAATCAGTCAGTGATTTGACAGATTGCAAGGCTTTTTGAAAGTTTTCCGGAGAATTATTTTTCATAACTGCCATGCAGGGATACCCATAGTTTTTAAAACTGACTTTCTGACTGCATCGCGGAGTAGCATCCCATCCCATTGTAACATTCAGATAATATGGCTGCTTAATAGTTTTGGCAAATTGATCACAAAACTTTAAATATTTATCCAGAACTTCATTATATTCCGTTTCCGGGAATTTGTTTAATTCGACATGATGAACCCAGACATAAGAAGTAGTACTGTTAAATGATAGATAATCAAGAAGATCAGCCGGGTTCTTAAGTTCTTTCTCACCGGGAAGAATTTTGACACCCCAGACAATTGCATTAAGATGTAAATCTTTGAAGCCGGCTTTTTTTGTCTTACTACGGAATTTCTCCAAAGCGACTTTAGCTTTTTCTTTCCCTCCCATACCTTCAACAAACCTGTAAAGTTCATAAATTGAGAAATATGGGCATCCGTCAATTTTCCAATAGGTAGGCTTACTGAAATAGTTCGATATAATGAAATCGGTCATTTTATCAAATGTTTCAGGAGTAATTGATCCGGAATAAAATAACGGAGGCGACTGTACTTCAGGATTACGCGGGAACAGATCCACCCAATCGTGATTTGCCCACATAAGGGCAAATTTTATTTTGTTATTATTCTCAACTTTCAGGAATCCATTTTCAAGTCCTTTTTCCAGAAACTGACCATCATTGTAATAATACCAGTCATAAATAAATACATCAACTCCGTATTTTGAAGCTGTATTGATCTTCATGTTCATCACTTCCGGATCCGATTCATTAGTATATCCCCAAAGTGGAATTTTCGGCTGATTTTGTCCGGGGAAACGAGGGATTGCATTCTTAACCAGTTCCCATTCCGACCAGCCTTTTCCGTAACGTAACTCATTCCTGGAGTCATCATTATGATAGTTTGGAAAATAATATACTGCAATATCGTATCCGGGTGAATTATCAATGAACGTCTGATTTGGTTTCTGACATTTGATGGAGTTCATCACAAAAAATAAACAGAGGAATAATGTCAGTTTAAAGGAAAGTGTTTTCATATCAGGCAGAGTTTATTATACATATTTGCCAACGATGGAAATTGTCTGAAATCTGTCCGTGATCAGATCGCCTGAAAACTATGAAGTTTCCGGTAGAATCCATCCTCCATATTCATGAGCTCATTATGTGTCCCGGTCTCAACAATCCTCCCTTCATCCATAACAACTATTAAATCAGCATGTTGAATAGTAGAAAGACGATGTGCGATCACGACGGATGTCCTGCTGCTCATCAATTTCAGTATTGCATCCTGTACCAGCCTTTCAGATTCCGTATCAAGAGCTGATGTAGCTTCATCAAGGATGAGAATCGGAGGGTTGGCCATTATAGCCCTTGCAATGCTTACTCTCTGACGTTGTCCGCCACTAAGCTTGTTTCCTGATTCTCCTACAAAACTTTCATAGCCCAGTTCCGTTTCAAGTATAAATTCATGAGCATTTGCGATACGTGCAGCACTTTCAACCATTTTTGTTTCAGATGTTTCAACTCCAAAGGCAATATTTTCAGTGAAAGATGTATTAAACAGAATTGGTTGCTGGCCAACAATTCCCATCAGATATCTAAGATCTTTTATCTTAAGATCCCTGACATCGACGCCATCGATCAAAACGGTACCCTGATCAACATCCATGAACCGTGGAAGAAGATCGGCAAGAGTCGATTTCCCGGCACCCGACTTTCCGACAATAGCAACTGTCTGTCCTTTTTTTATCTTCAGGTTAATATCCTTGAGAACCGGTTCACTGTTATAAGCAAAATAGGCTCCCCTGAATTCTATCGAATCATTAAATTCCTTAATTGGCAGTGCATCATCTTTTTCTGCTATTTTTTCTTCTGCATCCAGAATCTGATCGATCCTGTCTATCGACGCCATTCCTTTCTGAATACTGAAATAGGCTGTTGCGATGTTTTTTGCAGGTTGAATGATCTGGGAAAATACCACAATAAAAGTAATGAGCTTATCCGGAGACATGCTTCCTGATCCCTGCAAAGCAAGATTTCCTCCAACCCACATCAGGATCATCACAACAATAGTCGAAAGAAATTCACTGATAGGAGAAGCCAGGTAGGCTTTTCTTGTGACCCGTTTAAATACCTTAGCATATCTCTCATTTGATTCGGCAAACTGTGTCTTCATTTTTTCTTCAGCATTGAAGCCCTTTACTATCCTCAACCCGGTCAAAGTCTCCTCCACAACAGAGAGAAGTCTTCCCAGGTGCTGCTGTCCAAGAAGTGAGGATGACCTTAAAGTACGACTGGTTCTACCTATCAACCAGCCACTTATGGGCAGAAGAAGAAGTGCGAAAAGTGTCAGTTCGTAACTGCTCAGAAAAAGGTAGACTACAAAAATCAGGATATACATCGGATCTCTGAACATCATGGTAAGCGATGCCACAACCGAGATCTCTATTTCCTGTACATCATTTGAAACTCTTGTCATTACGTCCCCCTTCCGGGCATCTGTAAAAAACGCCAGCGGTAACCGCAAAATTTTATCATAAAGTTTCTTTCTTAGATCCCTGACTGTACAGGCTCTGATATAAGCCATGCTGTTATTAGCCATAAAGATAAATCCGTTTTTAAACAAACTGGCTACGATAACTATAAGAACGACCAGCAGTAAGGCACCTGCCTGTCCATGTTTGCTGATGAATTCAAAAAGATAGAATTTGCTGAAGGCATCGAAATATTTTAAGGTGAACTGAAAATTCCCGGGATCAGTAACTTTTTCCACTGTGTTAAACAGTATCTTAAGAAAAGGTATCATTAACGTATACGATCCAAGGGCAAATACTGCACTCAGAATGTTATAGAGGATGCTTCGTATTGCTGACCAGCGGTATGGCGCAAAATACTTAAGCATCAACCTTACATTTTTCATTTATTTTAATTGGAATTAAAAACCTGTGTAATTAAATGGAGTAATAGCCCGTAGTTCTGACTTGACCTCCTCATCGAGTTCAAGTTTCTCAATGAAGTTATTTATTGATTCCCTGGTGACCTTCTGATTTGTCCTGGTTAATTCAAGAAGAGCTTCATAAGGATTAAGATAACCTTCCCTTCGCAGGATAGTCTGAATAGCTTCCGAAACAACTGCCCAGTTATTATCCAGATCGGTTTTTATTTTTTCTGTATTTACTATAAGTTTGTTAAGGCCCTTCAGTAATGAATTGAAAGCTATTAATGAATGACCTATGGGAACTCCGATATTCCTTAATACGGTTGAATCGGAAAGGTCGCGTTGAAGTCTTGACACAGGTAATTTCATCGAAAGATGTTCAAAGATAGCATTTGCATATCCCAGATTCCCTTCACCGTTTTCAAAATCGATAGGATTCACTTTATGAGGCATTGCTGAAGATCCTATCTCTCCTTTTTTAATCTTTTGCCTGAAATAGTCCATAGATATATAAAGCCAGAAGTCACGGGCCATATCGATGAGAATAACATTTATCCTGCGCATATTATCGAATAATGCAGCAAGGTTATCATAGTGTTCGATCTGTGTTGTGGGATGGGAACGCTCCAGGCCAAGTTCCTCATTCACAAAATTATCGGCAAATGAGATCCAGTCAATATTAGGATAAGCCGCCTTATGTGCATTAAAGTTACCGGTAGCACCGCCGAATTTAGCTGAATAGGGAATCTGTCCGAAATATTTCAGCTGGCCGTCAATTCTGGAAATGAATACTTCAACCTCTTTACCCAGCCTGGTTGGAGAAGCAGGTTGCCCATGAGTCCTTGCGAGCATTGCGATATCTTTCCATTCATCAGCGTAAGAGGCAAGGGTCTCCCTGACCTCATAAAGTACAGGGAAATAAACATTTATCAGGGCATCCTTAATTGATAAGGGAATAGCAGTGTTATTAATGTCCTGCGATGTAAGACCAAAATGAATAAATTCGCTCCATTTGCCCCAGCCATTCTGAAAAAACTTCTCCTTCAGAAAATATTCAATTGCCTTCACATCGTGATTGGTGATTTTTTCTCTCTCCTTAATCTTTTCAGCATCAGTTAATTCAAAGTCTTCATATACAGACCTCAGAGTTTTGAAATTCTCTTTTTTGAACTCAACCAGCTGGGGAAGAGGAATATTACAAAGAGCAATAAAATATTCTACTTCAACCATCAGGCGATATCGTATCAGACCAAATTCGGAAAAATAGAGATCAAGCTCATCAATTTTGTTCCTGTACCTTCCATCCAGAGGAGATATGGCTGTAAGAAAATTTAATTCCATTATTTATCAGAATGAGGTTTCAATTGTTATCTACAAAAGTAGTATTTTAGACAGTCTAAAAAAAGGGTATGGATAAAATCAGAATATCTGCTGTTAAATATGCAAACACTTATCCATTTATCTACGGATTAACCGAAAGCGGATTTGACAAAAGGGTAATCCTCGAAACTGATCATCCGGCTGACTGTGCCGCAAAACTAATCAGCAGGAGAGTTGATATCGGGCTTATTCCTGTGGCTGCTCTTCCGTTGCTGAATGAATATCATATTATAAGTGACTATTGTATCGGGGCAAACGGGTATGTCAGAACCGTTATGATGTTAAGTCATTCTCCTTTTGAAGATATAAAAACCATATATCTCGATTACAGGTCTCGTTCTTCAGTGAACCTTATTAAAGTCCTGGCAAAAAACAGCTGGAAAAAGGCATTTATCTGGACTGATACTTTTATCGGCTTCGATTTTATAAATATTGGTCCTAATGAAGCAGTCGTTCTGATAGGTGACCAGTGTTTTGAATATGAAGACAGATTCATATACAAAACCGATCTGGCATTTGAATGGAAAAAATTCTCCGGACTACCTTTTGTTTTTGCCTGCTGGACAGCCAATAAGAAACTTGATGTTGATTTTATCAAAGATTTCAGCGCTGCACTGCAACTGGGAGTAAATAATATTGATGCAGTTGTTGAAAATTTCGGTCAATCGGGAGCAATAAAAGGAAGTGTTCTTAAACAATACCTGACTGAAAACATTGATTATGATTTTAATACTGAAAAAAAAAAGGGACTTGAATTATTTCTGGAACTGATGAATAAACTTTAACCGGCATACTTCCCGGTTAAGGGTCTGTATTCGTGTTGATTCAGATCCATTTATAAAAACTAGAGAGTGAATTGATTTGTTACTGTAATCTAAATACTTCCAAAAATTATAATGAAAGATATTCTTGACGACATAATTATAAGACAGTACCGTGAGCAGGATTATGACGAAATTATTCATTTCTGGGAAATAACTGACATGGGGAACCCGGAAAGGGGCGATTCAAAAGAAACTATCCAAAGGACAATCGAGATGGGTGGTTCACTTCTCGTGATGGAATTACAGTCTACCGGAATGATCTGTGGAACGTCATGGTTAACTGTCGACGGTCGAAGAGTTCTGCTTCATCATTTTGGAATACTACCAGGATGCCAGGGCAGAGGACTGTCAAAAATTCTTTTAAAAGAGTCTCTGAAGATTGTAAAAGAAAAAGGATTCCAGGTTAAACTTGAGGTCCATTCCACTAATTTTAAAGCTGCAAATCTTTACAAGAAGTTTGGATTTGTCCATATGGGAGAATACAATGTTTATATAATCAGGGATATCTCAAAAATATAAAAATGATTTTTAAATTGTCTGTTTTATAATTAACTTTGTATTTTGATATTATTCAAATTACAATGTTTACAAATAATTCTGGAAATGATGACCAAAACAATCACTTTTAACGAGCTCCGGAAGATAAAAGACCAGTTGCCCTCCGGTAGTATGAGACAGATTGCAGAAAAGCTGGATTTGAACGAAGAAACGGTTAGAAACTACTTCGGAGGGAGAAATTTTGATAAAGGTCAAAGCGTTGGCATTCATTTTGAACAGGGACCTGACGGCGGTATTGTTACGTTCGACGATACTACCATTCTTGATCTGGCAAAGAAGATGATCAACTATTAATTTATTATTCTACAGCCTGTTCAAAAGCAAAAGGCTGGTTCTTTTGCTTTTTTTTTGACCAGTTATGAATCTGACCGATAAACTTGAATCTGCTGAACACCGGTTTAAACAGATCCTTGAAGAATTTTTTATTACCCTCTATGATGAAAGGCTACTCACCTCCCATGGCATAGATCATCACAGGAGTGTATGGAATTATGCAAAAAACCTCTTTTTACTGCTTGCTGCTGATAACCTTATCAGCAAAAATTTCTCTCCATCCGGGTTGATAATTGCCTGTTACCTGCACGACATAGGAATGTCAATTGACCCTGGCATAAGCCATGGCCGCCACAGCAGGGACATATGTTCAAGGTTCCTTAAAGAAAACAAACTGAATGAATCTGACTTCCATGATGTTCTGGAAGCAATCGAAAACCATGATGATAAAGAATATAAAATTACGGCAGGAAATTATAACCTTCTGACAATTCTCTCAGTTGCAGATGATCTTGATGCATTTGGATTTACGGGTATCTACCGGTACAGCGAGATATATCTGGCCAGGGGAGTCGATCCTGAAATTCTCGGCAAGCTCGTTATGCATAATGCCAGTAAAAGATTCGACAACTTTGCATCAACATTCGGATTCTCAGAAAAACTTATCCTCTCTCACAGAAAAAGATTTGACATTATTGAAAACTTTTTCAAAGAATACAATAAACAGGTTACGGTATATCAATTCGGAATGAACATTCCTTCAGGTTATTGCGGAGTGATTGAAGTTATCCAATCCCTTATAAATAACAGAAAAAATCTCAAAGATCTATATCGGGAACCCGGAAAATATTCACATGATCCTGTAATCCGATGGTTTTTCGATGAACTTTTTTCCGACCAATCAATATAATATCTTTGAACCATTGTGCCATTGCACCGTTGAGCCATTAACCTTTACCATAAAATTCATCTGAAAATAATATTATGACAGATTCAAAAATATCCTCCCCTTTCAATCCTGGGGAATTCAGAAAAGAGGGACATAAGCTTGTCGACACTTTATCAGACTACCTGGCAGAGGCTTTGTCGGGTAATGAAATGTCTGTGTTACCATGGAATGATCCGGAAAAGCTTGTCAGGCTTTTCTCATTTGAATCCGGAGGAGGAGAAATGGAACCTCTTAATGATTTTCTGAAAAGGGTGATTGTCTCCTCCAACCACCTTCACCATCCCCATTATATCGGTCACCAGGTCACTTCTCCCCTGCCGGTTGCGGTTCTGGCACAGTTTTGTACAACTCTGCTGAATAATGGCGCGGCAATTTATGAAATGGGACCTGTTAACATGGCAATGGAAAAAAATGTGATTAACAGGTTTGGATCAATAATAGGATATACAACAAATTACGACGGTATTTTTACTCACGGAGGAACTGCCGGAAACCTTACGGCAATGCTTGCTGCAAGGCAGGTAAAAACTGATTACAATATCTGGGAAGAGGGAGTAACAGATCTAAACCGTCCCGGTTACATGATATCGGAACACGCGCATTACAGCATTGGCAGGAATGTCAAGATTATGGGACTTGGTAACAAATCAATTATTAAGGTTCCGGTTGATTCTCATTTCAGGATGAGAACCGATATGCTTGAAGAGATAAAAACCAAAGCGGAAGAATCCGGAACTAAAGTTATTTGTGTGGTGGCAAGTTCATGTTCCACTGCAACCGGTTCCTACGACGATCTTGAAACAATTGCTGATTTCTGTGAAAAACACGATCTCTGGATGCATGTAGATGGCGCTCATGGCATGGGAGTTCTCTTTTCAGAAAAATACAGGCACCTTGTTAAAGGAATTGAACGTTCCGATTCAGTTGTAATTGATTTCCATAAAATGTTTCTTGTACCGGCGCTTAATACCCTTGTGATGTTCA
>Ga0182021_10008695_pt1 | contig 12025 bp, 9 predicted proteins | sample 612E3MmetaG_FD_120493 | JGI IMG/M metagenome (GOLD analysis project Ga0182021, IMG submission 120493) | Permafrost microbial communities from Stordalen Mire, Sweden - 612E3M metaG (Illumina Assembly) | ecosystem: Environmental > Terrestrial > Soil > Wetlands > Permafrost | place: Sweden...
CAGGCGGCCAGCAGCGCGGGGATCGAGCCGATGCTTGCCAGACCCACGGCGCCGACCGCGCCGCGCTTGACGAACTGCCGTCGGGTGAAACCTGACTGCTCGGAACCCGTGCCTGGAAGCCGATCTTCGCTCATCCTTGTTCCTCCTGCGCCAAAGTTATGCGATTCCGCCGGCCCGTGGGTGGCTCACGTATCCTCGCGGCCCATCGTTCGAATCACGTGACGTTGCAGTTAATCGTGCATGAGCCCCAACCGGTTCTTATCACGTCGTCAGGCAAGGGGCAAGGTTATGGCGGCGTGATCAGGCACGGCGCTTGACGGCCGCGTCGGCCAGCACGTCGGCCGCCTCGTTCAATCGCAGCCCCACGACGTCGAGCCGGCGCAGCAGCTCGCGGGACTTCATGACCTCCATGGTGAGCTTGCCGGAGAACAGCCGCCCGAGCTCGACGTCGTACAACCGCCGGATCTCGTTGGCCGACTTCTTGGACACCAGCGCCGACTGGCTCGTGTCTTTCGGGTCCTTGGCGATCGTGCGCACCGCCAGGAGCAGGTCTTCGACGCCGCCGGCGGTGGCGTCGAGAAGGCCCAGATACGTGCCGGCGGCTTCGATCTTGTAGAGGTCCCACTCGCGCACGAAGTCGCGCAGGTTGTCGAGCACGTCGTCGATCGAGCGCGACAGACGAAAGAGGTCCTCGCGATCGATGGGCGCGACCGGCACCCCGGCCAGCCTTCTCACGAGCTCTTCCCGCAACGTGTCGCCCCGGTGCTCGATCTCGGCCATCTGCTCGTGAGCTTCAGCCGGGTCGGCTTTCCCCTCCGCCACGGCATGCGCCAGCCGGCAAGCGGCGATGGTCTCCTCGAGCTGGCGCTCGAGAATGGCGATCAGAGGCTCGCTGCCGCCGCGTCCGCGATTGCGGATCGTCCCGCGAAACCGCCCCGTCCTTGCCATGGCATCCTCCCTGTCGCCGCCGGCACAGCCCCGAGGCATGCCGAAAGCGACACGACGACGGCCCATGCCAAGGCGATCCGCGACCCTTGTGTGTAGCGTATGCCATGAAGCGAGGTCGCGTCACCAGGTTGGTCAGGGCGCCGGCCGCTCGGATCCGCCGCGCGCCACGGCCATCCCTTTCCAGCCGACCAGGGCGACGCCGGCCACGGTCACCAGGCCGCCGCACAGTTCGAGCCACGTGGGCCGCTCCCCCAGCCAGAAGAAGGCGATGACCACCGCCAGCGGCGGGACCAGGCAGAGCGCGTTCACGACGATCGAGGCCGGCGCCCGGGCGAGCGCGTACGTCCATGCCAGGTAGGCGACGACACCCGGGAACACCGCCAGGTAGACCACCGAAGCGGTAGCGCTCCACTGCGCCGCCGCGATCTGGGCCGGCAACCGCCAGGCGAACGGCAGCACGAAGACCGTTCCGGCCCAGATGCACCAGGTCGTCATCTCGAGCGCAGTGTAGCGCCGCAGCAGGGGCTTCTGAAAGACGAAGTAGACACTCGAGCCGAGTGCCGCAAGCAGCGGCCAGAGCACCTGCAGGTCGACGTTCAACCCGCCGCTCCCGCTGAGCGAGATGACGGCCACGCCGGTGACGCCGAGCAGCGCGCCCAGCCAGCCCAGGCGGGGGAGGCGCTCGCCCAGAAAGACGGTGGCCAGCCCGGCGACCATGATCGTCTGGCTCGCGACGACCATGCTGGTCACGCCCGCCGACACGTGCTGCTCGCCGATCGCCAGGGCCACCTGATAGGCGCCGATGCCGCAGAAGCCAAGCGCCAGGAGCGCCGGCAGGTCGCGTCGGCGCGGCCGGCCCACGCCCAGCGGCCGCGCCAGCGCGAGCAGCAGCAGCGACGCGAGGATGAACCGGAAGGCCACGAGCTGGAAGGGCCCGTAGCTGCGCAGGCCGGCGCGGATGCCGGCGAAGACCGAGGCCGAGAAGGCGATCGTGACGACCACCCCGGCGAGCGCCCCGCGGCGCTCGCCGCCGGGCGCCGGCCGCTCGCCCGGGCCCGACGCGACCCGGAGATCCCGCGCGGCGCGCGGCGCGGCGGCGGCCAGAGCGCGACGCGACCCGGCCCGGCGTTCGCTGGCGGACGCCGCCGAGGCGCGGTTCGAACGAGCACGCATCCGCACCCGACCCGCGGCCGTCCGCTTGTGCTCGCTCCTGCTCACGAAGTGATTCTGGCGCTCCGTGGCCGACCGGGCAAGGCGGGAGCGGGCGACGATATACTCGTCATCATGTGGCGACGGTCGCTGAGGCAAAGCCCGTGAGCCGGTGAAGCGGACCTTCGACCGCGCCGCGCGCAGCCTGGGCGAGTTCCCCGCTCAGTTCTGGCTGCTGACCGCGGGCATCCTCGTGTACGTCGTCGGCGTCGACATGTGCTTTCCGTTCGAGACGCTGTTCCTGCGTAACGGCCTGCACATCTCGATCGGCGTGATCGGCCTGGTCCTGGGCGTGACCGGCCTGGCCGGCCTGCCGTTTCAGATCCTCGGCGGCGCCTTCGCCGATCGCTTCGGGCGGCGCGGCGTCCTGATGCTGGCCGTCTGCGCCAGCGCCGTCCTCTACCTCGGCCTCGCGCTGTCGCACAGCCTGCTCCAGGTCGTGATCGTCGTGATGGTCGAAGCGGCTTTCGGCTGGTCGATGTTCCTCACGGGAAGCAACGCCATGGTCGCCGACCTGACCGGCGAGCGCCGCCGGACCGAGGGGTTCGGCATCGTGCGCACGGCGATCAACGCCTCGATGGTCCTCGGTCCGCTCGTCGCGCTCGCCTTTCTGGGCGCCCACCCCGATTTTCGCGCGCTGTTTGCCGTCGGCGGCGCCGTCTGCCTGGCGTTCCTCGTGATCATCCTCTGGGCGCTGCGCGAGACGAAGCCGCCGGCGGCCGGGCACAGCCCGGCCGCCGGCGGCTTCGCTCACATCCTGCACGACCGGCGCTTCCTGGCCTTCTGTGCCGTCGCGCTGCTGCCGTTCTACGGGTTCGGTCAGGTCGTCTCGACCTTCCCTGTGGCGATGCAGGAGACGCACGGCATCTCGGCCGGCCAGTGGGCCCGGCTGGTGCTCGTCTACGCCCTGGGCCTCAGCGTGCTGCAGTTCCCGATCGTGCGCCTCACGCGCGCCTGGGACCGGCTGCTCCTGCTCTCGGGGGCGAGCGCGCTGCTCGGCCTGGGCCTGGGTCTCGCGCCGTGGCTGCCCTGGGGCTGGCCGAGCGTCGCGCTCGTCCTGCTGGTCAGCCTCGGCGTCGTCGTGCTCATCCCGGTCTCCTCGACCGTGGTGGCGACCTTCGCCCCTGTCGAGGCGCGCGGCCGCTACATGGGAGCCTGGACGATCGTCTACCTGGGCGGCTACGCGCTCGGTCCGCTCTGCGGCGGCTTCGCCATGGACGCGATGGGCGCCAGGCGCGCGTTCCTCGTCGTCGGCGCCGCCGGGCTGGCCGGCGCCGTCGGCTTCTCGCTACTACGCTTCGGCAACGTCGTCGTCACGCCGCCCGACGACCGCGCCCCCGACGGTGAGCCGCACGACGCCTCACTCGGGGCCGCCCTCGCGCCGCCGGTCGTGGAACCGTAGTCGGCGTCCCGGCGCGACGTCCGCCGGCCGCTCACCGACGGCCGCCCTTCTGTCGATACCAGGAAGGCCATCGGGCTGGACAGCGCCAACCGCGACCGGCACGCTCCGGCCCGCGATCGGCGCGCTTCGGCTCGCGACGCGCGCTTCGGCGGGTCGAGCGGAGCGCACGGGAGGAGCGGTAACCGGATGCGAATGAGGGCACGAGCGGCGGCGATCGTCCTGGTCTGCGTGGTGTCGCTGGCTTTCGCGTCGTGCGGCGGCCATCCCGCGACGCGCGTCCTGTTCGTCGGCAACAGCTTCACCTTCTACAACGGCGGCATCGGCGCGCAACTGGCGCGTCTGGCGCCGTCGGTCAGGGCGTCGAGCGTCGCCGTGGGCGGTTACACGCTGGACAGACATTGGCACGGCGGGACCGTCCCCCAGGCCATCCGCGACGGTCACTGGACGTACGTCGTCCTGCAGGAGCAAAGCCAGCTTCCGGTGATCGACCCGGCGATGTTCCGCCAGGGCGTGACGGAGCTCGACCGGGCGATCGCGGCCAGCGGCGCCAGGACCGTCCTGCTCATGACCTGGGAACGCCCGGACAGCGTCGGCGAGGGGGTCACGACGGCCAACCTGGCCGCAGCCTACGACGCGCTCGGCGCCGATCTGAAGATCAAGGTCGCCCCGGTCGGGCTGGCCTTCGCCGACGCGCTGGCGCAACGGCCGGGTCTCGTGCTGTACGGCCCGGATGGGCACCCGACGATGCAAGGGACCTACCTCGCCGCCTGCGTCGTCTACGCGACGATACTCGGCCGCAGTCCAGTGGGGATCGCCTATGCCGACAAGAGCATCTCGCCGGAGCTGCGGGATTTCTTTCAGCAGATCGCGGCCCAGAGCCTTGTCGGCTGAGCAGGCACGCCGGCGGGCCTACGCCGACTTTGCGCGGTGCTTGCGCTCGTACATGAACTCGTCGGCCCGCTGCAGCAGCTCGTCCAGCGACAGCTCGCTGCTCGGCATGGAGTGGGCAGACCCGATCGTCAGCGAGACCGGGAACTGCAGCCCCGACGACGCCGACCGGCGCGCGAGATCCTTGTCGAGCCGCCGTGCCACCGTGGCGAGCCTCCGCGTATCGGCGTCCGCCAGCACGACGAACTCGTCGCCGCCGATCCGCGCTACGATGTCGGATTCGCGGAATGTCCCCTCCAGCGCCTGGGCGCAGAGCACGAGGGCGATGTCGCCGGCGTTGTGGCCGAAAGTGTCGTTGATGGACTTCAGGCTGTCGACGTCGGCGTAGATCATCGTCAGGGTCGACCCCGACCGGCGTTCGTCTTTGAGCCGCTGCTCGGCCAGCAGCGAGAAGCCGCGGCGGTTGTAGAGGCCCGTCATGTCGTCGCGCAACGACATCGCGCGCAGCTCGTCTTCAAGAGCACGGCGCTGGGTGATGTCGGAGGCGGTGACGACGACGTGGCTCAGCGCTCCGTCGCCGTCGCGCAGCGGCGTCAGCGAGCCGGCCACCAGCAGCCGCTCCCCGCTGCCCGTCACCCAGTGACTCTCGAACGGGTAGGCGACCGCGCCCTCGCCAAGGCGCCGCAGACCGTTGCCGAACGCCGCGGCGCTCTCGCGGATGAGGAGCGCCGAGGTGAACTTGTGTCCGCGCAGCTCCTGGTCGGGGTGACCGGTCGCGACCTCCACGGTGCGATTGGCCTGCTCGATACGTCCGGCGCAGTCGAGCACGAGGATGAAGGCGTCGGCGGACTCGAGCACGGCGGCGAAGAGATCGCGCTCCGTCTCGAGCGACTTCTCGCGCTCCACTTGACTCGTCTGCTGTCGCCTGTCGGCGCTAGCCATGTCCGGGTGCACGCCCCTGAAGAGCCGTTCGATGTGGGCGACCCTCACACTCACAGCCAACGGTATCGAGAAAGCAATGTACCCACGGCCACTGGAGTACTAACCTGTCTGCCGACCGTCGGCGCGGCAGCCCCGCTCGCCCGGCGCGCCTACTGGATCCAGTAGTTGGCCGGGTCGTAGGTGTACACCTCGTGCAGGTAGAAGCCGCCCACCCGCTTGGAGCACATCGTCGTCATGACCGGCGAGTACAGGGTCACGTAGGGCGCCTGGCTCATGATGTAGGCCTGGATGTCGTCGTACTTGGCCAGCCGCGCCGTGGCGTCGGTCATGGTCTGCGCCTCGGTCATCATCTTCTCGAGCGTCGGGCTCCACCAGAAGCTGTTGTTCGAGCCCTCCGAGACGGCGGCGGCCTTGGAGAACAGCGGCGAGATCCAGTCGGACGGGTCGGGGAAGTCCATGTACCACAGGTAACGCCCGATGGACGCGTTGTGGGCGGTCGAAGCGAAGGTGTAGTAACTCGAGTTGCTCATGGTCCTCAGACCGGCCGTGATGCCCACCGCGGCGAGGTCGTTCTGGATCGACTGGAAGAGCTTGGGGTACGGGTCGACGTTGTCGGTGTAGAGCGTCGTCTTGAAGCCGTTCGGAAAGCCCGCCTGGGCGAGGAGCGCCTTGGCCTTCGCCGGGTCGTAGCCGTACCACTTCTTGTCGGCCTGATAGCCCGGCATGCCGGGGGGATAGACCTGGTACAGAGCCTGCGCCTCACCGGTCAGCAGCTTGACGAGCTTGTCGCGGTCGATCGCCCAGCTGATGGCCTGACGCACCAGGACGTTGTCGAGCGGCGGGAACTGCACGTTCAGGAAGAGGTAGATCGTGCCGATGACCGGCTCGCTGTGGACGTAGGGCTTCCATTCGGGACTGCTCATGACCGATAGCACGTTGGCCGGCGGCACGTTGTTGCCCAGCACGTCGATGTCGCCGCGCTGCAGCTTGAGGAACGCCGCCTGGGCGGTGTCGTCGAGCTCGAACCTGATGCCGTCGAGCCAGACGTGGGCGGCATCGCGATAGTTCGGGTTGCGCGCCAGGACGATCTCCTGACCCGGGGTCCAGCTCTCGAACATGAAGGGGCCCGTCCCCAGGGGGTGGCGGCTCACCTTCTGGTTGCCCCACTTGGCCACCCACTCCTTAGGGATGGGGTCGCAGAAGTCGACCGTGAGGGCGTTGAGGAAGGCCAGGTCAGGCTGTTCGAGGTCGATCTCGATGGTGTACTTGTCGAGCACCTTGTAGCCCGAGATGTGAGCCGCCTTGCCGGCCTGGTAGGCAGTCGCTCCGACGACGCCGGTATAGAAGTACGTACCGGGAGCGTTGGGCAGCCGCATCATGCGTTCGAAGCTGTACTTGAAGTCCTCGGCTACGACTTCGCGGTCGATCGGCGGCTGAAAGAGGATGCCGGGCTTGAGCTTGATCGTGTAGGTCTTGCCGCCGTTGCTCATGGCCGGCATGGCGACCGCCATCGACGGCTCGAGGCTCGTGCCCGCCACGCCGGGTGTGGCGCGGTACTTGTAGAGGCTCTCGAAGACGGCGTGCTCGACCTGCCAGTCGACCAGGTTCCAGGCGATGGCGGGATCGAGCGAGGCGGGCTCCGAGTCCCAGGCGAACACCAGCGTGCCGCCCTTCTTGGGGGTGGCGCCCGCCGCGGCGCTGCTGGAGGAGCTCGGGCTCGAGCTGCCGCAGGCGGCCAGGACCTGGCCGACGAGCGTCGCCGACAGGCCCACCACGCCGGCGCGCACGAGCAGCTCGCGCCGGGTCATGCGACCCGCCAGGACCTCGCGCACCAGATGACCCGCGTACTCGTGCTGGAACTCAGTGTCGCCGCCCATGACGTCCCCTTTGTCGGTGCCCCGATCGCGCCTCAGTCTACGTTCAAGGCCGGCGGCAGTACAGAAACGGCGCGAGCGCACTCTCAGAGCCCGGCGACGACCGCGTCGAGCCGGTCGGCCAGGTCGTCGGCAAGCGGCGGCACCTGGTGGGTCGCCAGGAGCTCGCGCGCCTTGCGCCGCGCCTTCTCGGTCAGGTCGAGCCCGCCGCTTTCGAGCCAGCGGTCGTGGCTGGCGCGGTTGAGCAGCGCCGGCCGCCACTGGCTGTCGCGCAGGTGGCGCGAGGTGTGGCGCTGGCCGAGAAAGTCGCCGCCGGGACCGACCTTGACCAGCACATCCACGGCCAGGGTCTCGGGCGACACCTCGATGTCGGCCAGCAGACAGCGGTCGCGGGCGATGAACTCGGCGACCATGACGAGCTCCTCGAGCGAACCGGTGAGCCCGAAGTCGAGGTAGCCGACGTCGTGGTTCAGGTTGGAGCCGAGCTGCATCGACAGCTTGGTGAGCTCGTCTGCCTCCATGCCCGCCTGGGCGTCGATCACCTGGGCGTCGGTGTGGCCGCTGAAGCCCCAGTTGGGCAGATCGAGCCACTTGGCCATCTCGACCTCGCAGGCATAGGCACGGACGAACTCCGGTGAGTTGTAGAGGGACTGCGCGGTGGCCATGTCGAGCGTGTTGGGCCCCTGGCCGATGACGAAGGGCGCACCCGGGGCGCGCAGCTGGTGCATCACCAGGCCAAAGAGCGCCTCGGCGATGCCGAGCGTCACCTGGCCGGCCGTGGTGATGGGCGCCGTGCCGCCGGCGATGGGCGAGGGACAGTACGTCGACGGGATCCCCCGGTCGGCGCAGAAGAGCAGCTTGTCGACGGTCTCGAAGGGGTGCTTGAGCGGGCTCACGGGCTGGTTGTACATGACGAAGTACGGCTTGGCGCGCAGCTCCTTGGCGCCGCCGCGCACCTCGCAGGCCATGCGCCACATCGGCTCGACGGTATCGACACCACCGGCCGTCATCACCAGCGGCTTCGTGGTGGCCTCGATCATGGCGCGGAACTGCTTCGGGTACGCCTCCTGGGCCTCCATGCCGTCGGGGTAGGCGCCCGACATGACGAAGTCGATGTCGGGCAGCGCGTCGCACAGGCGGGCCGCCACGGCGACGTCGTCCAGCGCCGCCAGGCGGCGCTCTCCGGTCTCGAGATCGAACAGGTGCATGAGGTCGGAACCGTTGCCGTAGTAGGAGTTGCGGCCGCCTACTTCCATGGCAGGCTCGCCGACCCGGTCGTAGACGATAAAGCCGGGCGGCACGGTGGCGCGAGCCTGCCGCACGAGATCCGCCGGCACGTGCACCAGACCGGCCTGGTCGCGCGTGCAGCCGCCGGCGAGCATGACGGCCTCGCCCTCTTCGTGGAGCACCTTCATGCCGATGTCGGCGAGGATGCCGAGGGCGGTGTCGTAGATCTGCCGTTTCTGCGGCTCGGTGAGGAACGCCGTCGCGCCGACGCCGGTGTGCTTGCTCACGTCTGTCATGAGTGTCTCCTCAGGAATGGTGGTAACGCTCGTCACGTTCGTACAGCGCGGCCGCCCGGCCCACCGCGTCACGGTCGAGCTCGAAACCCAGGCCAGGCTTCTCGAGGAGTCCGATCCTGCCCTGGACGGGCGTGAGGTCGGGCGCCGAGATCAGGTCCTCGACCAGGAGCTGATGCATGATCTGGTTGCCCTCGGTGAGGTTGGCCGTGCGCAGGCCGAGATGGTGCTGCGCACAGTCGGTGATGCCACTGACGCCCTGCCCGTGCAGGCACACCGGCACCCCAGCGGCCTCGGCGATGGCGGCGGCCTTGCCAAAGGCGAGCAGGCCGCCGGCTTCGTGGGGCGAGAGCACGACGACGTCGGCGGCGCGCTGCCGGCAGATCTCGTAGACGTCGGCCGGGGTGAACACCGACTGGTCGGCGGCGATCGGCACGACGACCGTCTCCTTGACCTGGCGCAGCGCGGCGATGCTCTGCAGCGGTGTGGGCTGCTCGATCCATTCGGGCTCGAACTCGCCCAGGCGGGCGATCATGTGGATCGCCTCGGCCACGCTCCAGGCGCAGTTGGCGTCGAGCCGCAGCCGGCGGGAGCCGATCGCGGCGCGCACGGCCGCCGTGTTGCGCAGGTCGACGGCTTCACCGCGGCCGACCTTGAGGTAGATGACGCCGTAGTCGGCCGCCGCCAGGTCGCGGGCATCTTCGGCGAGCTCGTCGGTGCTATCGCCCTGGACGAAGCCGAAGTAGTCGACCTCGCTGCGCACGGCGCCGCCGAGCAGCCGGTGCACCGGCCAGCCGGCGGCTTGGCTGAGGATGTCCCAGAGCGCCATCTCGAGGCCGGACAGGACGAAGTTCGCCTGCCATGGCGTGTGGTTGAAACTGCCCAGGTGGCGCGCGCCGGTCACCAGGCGCTCGATGTCGAACGCGGGCTGTCCGATGAAGAGAGGCGCTATGCCCTGTAGCGCCGCCACCGTACCCTCCGCGGGGAACGCCGCGACCGATTCGCCGACGCCGACCAGGCCGTCGTCGGTGGTGACCTCGACCAGCACGACGCCGGCCGCGGAGTCGACGCGGCCGGCCCAGTGGTAGGGCTCCCTGAAGGCGAGCGCCAGAGGCGTGGTCTTGATGTCGGCGATCTTCACGCTCTTCCTCTCCGCATGATCGGGCGCCGGTGGGCGGCTCCGCGTGAGTCCATGCTCACCTTCAACGAGTGTCGCTCAAAGCCGCAGTATTCAGCGACATGTTCGTTCGGTCAAGCAGACAATCGACTATTCTACCGCCAATGGGGCTCTGGACAATCCTTACTGTCTGTTCGCGCCGCACAACGGAGGCTCCGCGACGGCGCCGCCCGGACCGTCGCCCTCAGGCGAGCACGTGCGCCTTGATGAGGTTGGTCTTGCCGGACTGGTTGGTCTGCAGGCCGGCGGTGACCACGACCACCTGACCGCGTCGCCCGAAGCCGTGGGCCAGGACGAGGTCGTTGGCTTCGCCGACGACCTCCTCGAAGCTGCCCCGACGCCCTCCGAGCAACGGACACACACCCCAGCAGAGGGCGAGCTGGTTCACCACGCGCCGGTTGGGGCTCACGGCAACGATCGGCTGGGCGGGCAGGTGGCGGGCCACGGCGCGGGCCGTCGCCCCCGAGAAGGTGGCGCTGACGATCGCCGCGGCGTCCACCCGATGGGCGACCTCGCAGGCGCCGTGACTGATGGCGTCCGAGACGCCGGAGCGTCCGGCCGCCCACGGCTGCGGAGCCCGGCCCTGGCGCTCGATGTCGGCTTCGACGACGAGCGCGATCCCGGCCATCGTGTGCACCGCCTCCGCCGGGTAGCAGCCGATGGCCGTCTCGCCCGACAGCATCACCGCGCTGGTCGCGTCGTAGATGGCGTTGGCGACGTCGCTGGCCTCGGCGCGCGTCGGGCGCGGAGAGGCGACCATCGACTGCAGCATCTGCGTCGCGGTGATCACCGGCTTGCCGGCGAGATTGGCCGCGTGGATGATGCGCTTCTGCCAGATCGGCACGGTGGCCGGGTCGATCTCGACGCCCAGGTCGCCGCGCGCCACCATGACGGCATCGGCCGCGGCGATGATCTCGCCGTGGGCCGCCAGCGCCTCCTTCTTTTCGATCTTGGCGACCACGAGCTGGTCGCCGCCGGCCGCGGCGATGAGCTCCTTGAGCTCACGTACGTCGTCGGCGCAGCGCACGAACGACAGCGCAACGTAGTCGACGTCCTGCCCCATGCCCCAGGCAAGCAGCTCGCGGTCGGCAGCCGTGAGGGCACCGATCGGCAGGCGCGTGTCGGGCAGATTCACCCCCTTGCGCGACTCGATCGTGCCGTCGTTGAGCACCTCGAGCGTGACCGTGGACGGCGAGACCGCGCTCACACGCAGGGCGACGGCGCCGTCGTCGATCAGTACGAGCTCGCCGCAGGTGAAGTGCGGCAGAAGCTCGGGGAAGTTGACCGGTAGCTGGGCGTCCGGCGGGCTGCCGAGCACGACGGCCTCGCCGGTCTTGACCTCGAGCGGCCGTGACAGGTCGCCGAGCCGCAGCTTGGGACCGGGAAGGTCGATGAGGACCGCCAGCGGCGCGCCACTTCCGGCCGCGGCGCGACGCACCGCGGCGATCGAGGCGGCGTGCTCGGCGGTGCTGCCGTGCGAGAGGTTGACGCGGGCCACGTCCATGCCGGCGTTGAGCAGGCCCTTGAGCACGCGTTCGTCCCGTGTCGCCGGACCCAGCGTGGCGACGATCTTCGTCTTGCGCCGGGCCTGTACGGCTGGTCGGTCACCGTCCCGGTCCTGCCTGCCATCGACCTCGAGCTCCGCCTTCATCATTCCCGCTTCCCTCGCCTCTCTTGGTCGACCAATGGTCGCACCGTGGAGTTAGCCGCCTGTTAGCCTGCGCGCCGGGCGCCGCGTGTCGACCGTCGGCCTCATCACCCGGCCTTGGCCCCGAGGGTCGTCAGGATCTTCTCGATGGCGGCGTCCTGGGCTTCGAGGTGAGCCTGGATCTGCTTGGCCTCCTCGAGCACGGCGGCGGCGTCGTTGTAGGTGGCTTCCGACCGGGCGTCGGCGGCGGCGGCCTGGACGTTCTGACCGACGATGATGATCGGCAGCAGCACGAGCTGCAGGAAGGTCTGGGCGATCCAGGCGATGATGATGAGCTTGTTGCCGGTCTTGAAGGCCGACGGCGCGCTGACCAGGGCAAGGATGGTGAACAGGTAGGCGCACCACATGGTCCCCACG
>Ga0182021_10008696_pt1 | contig 12024 bp, 11 predicted proteins | sample 612E3MmetaG_FD_120493 | JGI IMG/M metagenome (GOLD analysis project Ga0182021, IMG submission 120493) | Permafrost microbial communities from Stordalen Mire, Sweden - 612E3M metaG (Illumina Assembly) | ecosystem: Environmental > Terrestrial > Soil > Wetlands > Permafrost | place: Sweden...
CGATGTAATTGTTGTTGGAGGAGGACATGCTGGTTGTGAAGCTGCTCATATTGCCGCAGTAATGGGCGCAAGAACATTGCTTATTACTATGGATATGACTAAGCTTGCTCAAATGTCATGCAATCCTGCTATGGGTGGAATTGCTAAAGGGCAAATTGTTAGAGAAATTGATGCACTGGGAGGGATGAGTGGAATCGTTACAGATAGAAGTATGATTCAATTCAGAATGCTTAACAGATCAAAAGGTCCTGCAATGTGGAGTCCAAGAGCTCAATGCGACAGACAAAAATTTACACAGGAATGGAGAAAAGTAATTGAACATACTGATAACCTTTTTATATGGCAGGAACAAGCAAAATCTTTATTATTTGAAGATGAAACTGTGATTGGAGTTGAAACAGCATATGGAACAAAATTTATGGCAAGAGCTGTGATACTTACAAACGGTACATTTCTAAACGGATTAATGTATGTTGGATTTAGTAATATTACTGGAGGTAGATCGGGTGATCAGGCATCAACTGGATTAAGTGAGCAATTAAGAAAATTAGGTTTTACCGTAGAAAGGATGAAAACAGGAACGAGTGCAAGAATAGATGGAAGAACAATTGACTTTTCTGTTATGATTGAGCAGAAAGGAGATGATGAAGGAAATTCTTTTTCTTTTATAGATGACAAATTTGAATTTAAAGAACAAAGAAGTTGTTACATTACGCATACTAATGAAGAGGTTCATGAAGAATTGAGAAAAGGTTTGAAATTCAGTCCGCTTTTTACAGGAAGGATTAAGGGAAGAGGTCCTCGATACTGCCCAAGTGTTGAGGATAAAATTGTTACATTTAAAGATAAAAAATCTCATCAATTATTTATTGAACCGGAGGGTCTTGATACAGTCGAATACTATATTAATGGATTTTCAAGTAGTTTACCGCTTGATGTTCAATTAAAAGCTTTGAGAAAAGTGAAAGGAATGGAAAAGGTAGAAATATTCAGACCAGGTTATGCAATCGAATATGATTTTTTTCAACCGACGCAATTAAAGAACTCACTTGAAACTAAGAAAATTAGAAATCTTTATTTCGCGGGTCAAATTAATGGTACTACAGGATATGAAGAGGCAGGAGCTCAGGGTTTATTAGCAGGTATTAATGCAGTTTTAAAGATTAAAAAGAAGGAACCCTTCATTCTGGGTAGAGAAGAATCATATATTGGAGTTTTAATCGATGATCTTGTAACAAAAGGAGTGGATGAGCCTTATAGGATGTTTACGTCAAGAGCAGAATATAGAATTTTGCTACGTCAAGATAATGCGGATGAAAGACTGACTCATAAAGCTTATGAAATTGGAACTGTAGATGTGAAAAGGGTAGATAGATTAATAGAAAAGGAATCATTAATAAATCAGGTTATTGAGTTTCTGGAAATAACAAGTGTTGGACCTGACGATATTAATTCTTTTTTAGAGAAAATTGGTACAACTCCCATTACACAAAAAGTAAAAGCAGTTACAATAGCATCAAGACCACAGGTTGAAATTGGAGCACTTTTAAATTATGTTAAAGGAAGCAATGAACTATGTGCCGTAAAATCAAGTAGATTTAAAGAAATTGCGGAATCAGCTGAAATTAGAATTAAATATCAGGGATATATTGAAAGAGAGAAAGTTATTGCAGAAAAAATTACACGACTTAATAAATTGAAGATACCTGATGATATTAATTATAGTGAATTGGTTTCTATATCAACAGAAGGAAGACAAAAATTAAGTAAAATCAAACCGGTTAATATTGGTCAGGCTGGAAGAATTAGCGGGGTGTCACCATCAGATGTAAATATATTGTTAATGTACCTTGGTAGATGAATTGTTCCACGTGGAACAATTTTAATTTTAATATTTTTCATTTATGAAAATTTATGGAAAATTGTTAGATATTCATAATAGGGATATTTACCCAGCCTGTATTACTATTGGTAATAGGAAAATTGTAAAGATTGAGAAAACGAAATCTGTACCCGATTTATATATAATGCCTGGTTTAGTTGATGCCCATATTCATATTGAAAGTTCAATGATTACACCTGGTGCATTTGCTGTCGCTGCGTTGCAACATGGAACGGTTGGAGTGGTTGCAGATCCTCATGAGATAGCTAATGTTCTTGGAATTAGAGGTACAAATTTTATGATTAGAGATGGATTAAAAGTTCCAATGAAGTTCTGGTTTGGTGCTTCTCCATGTGTTCCTGCAACAGATTTTGAAACCAGTGGAGCGGCATTAACACATATTGAAATTAAAAAATTATTACGACGAAAGGAAATTAAATTCATGGCAGAAGTAATGAATTTCCCTGGTGTAATTTATGATGATAAAGAGATCCATAAAAAGATCGATATAGCAAAAAGATTTGAAAAACCTATTGATGGTCATGCGCCGGGATTAAGTGGAGAAATGCTTCGAAAATATGTGTACTCGGGAATCTCCACAGATCATGAATGTAGTACAATTGAAGAGGCTGAAGAAAGAATATCACTGGGTATGAAAATACTGATTAGAGAAGGGAGTGCTGCAAGAAATTTAAATTCATTAAAGAAGTTATTTTACTCTCATCCTGAAATGCTGATGCTTTGTAGCGATGATCTTCATCCGGAAATGCTACTTAAAAGACATATAAATAAATTGGTGGCGGGATTGATTTCAGAAGGTTTTAACATGTTTGATGTTATTTGTAGTGCAACGATTAACCCTGTTACTCATTATAATCTTGAGGTGGGGTTATTAAAAGAAGGCGATTCTGCAGATTTTATCCTGGTGAATAGCCTCAAAGAGATGGACGTATTGGAAACATGGATTAATGGAGAGAAAGTATTTGCTGACGGGACTGTTAATTTCACATATAATGCTGGAAGAGCAATAAATAAATTTAATTGTAGTCTGATAAATGAGAGCGATATTAAAGTCATTTGTGGTGGTACAAAAATGAGAATTATTGAAGCATTTGATGGAGAGTTGTTAACGAAAGAACTTTTTCAGGACTGTGATGAAAACGAAATCATAAATTCAGATCTTCAAAAAGACATACTGAAAATTGTTGTGAAGGACAGATATAAAGATTCGCTTCCTGTAACAGGCTTTATAAAAGGATTCGGATTAAAAAAAGGCGCTTTTGCAAGTTCCATAGCCCATGATAGTCATAATATAATATCAATTGGAACTAGTGATTTTGAAATTGTAAAATCTATAAATGAAGTAATTAAAATGAAAGGAGGTCTTGCCACCTCTTGTGAAGGTAATACAGAATCTCTTCAGCTTAATATTGGCGGTATAATGACAACACGTTCCTGTAAAGAGGTAGCAAATGATTATGAGAAACTTAATGCACTGGTGAAATCAATGGGATGTAAGATGGCAGCTCCGTTTATGACATTATCGTTTATGGCATTACTGGTGATTCCCAATTTGAAAATAGGTGACCGTGGTTTATTTGATGTCAAGAAGTTTAAATTAGTTTCATTATTTATTAAGTGATCTTTAAAGATAGAGAAACCTATTCAACCACTTTATGAATTAATTTATTTGATCAAAAACATCTGAATATTTAGGGGAGGTTCAATGAATACTTCTGAAATATTCTAACTATTCATAATTAATCTGGTTTTTACTTGCTTAAGACAATTGTTATCTTTGAGAAGAAAATCTCATAATCAGATGTCCCAAGAAGCAAAATTTAAATCAATTCTTTCATTGCTACCTGATAAACCCGGAGTTTACCAGTTTATTGATTCTGAGGGTACAATTTTATATATCGGGAAAGCAAAAAACCTTAAAAAACGGGTAACATCTTACTTTTCAAAAAACCAATCAGGGAAGACTACAGTTCTGATTAAAAAGGCCCATAATATAAGGCATATCGTAGTTGAGAGCGAATCAGATGCATTGTTACTTGAAAATAACCTTATTAAAAAGCATCAACCCAGGTATAATATATTATTGAAAGATGATAAAACATTTCCATGGATATGTATAAAAAATGAACCCTTTTCAAGAGTTTTTAGTACCAGAAACCCTGTTAAAGACGGATCTCTTTATTTTGGACCATATACATCTGGATTAATGGTCAAAACACTAATTGGAATGATTGGTCAGTTATATAAATTAAGAACATGTTCACTTAACCTTACTGAATCAAACATTTCTTCAGGTAAATTCAAAGTATGTCTCGAATATCATATGGGTAATTGTAAAGCTCCGTGTATTGGTTTTCAAAAAGAACCTGAATACAACGAAAATTTAAAGCAGATTAAAGATATTTTGAAAGGAAATATATCCACAGTTATCGATCACCTCAAAAAACAAATGACTAAATTTTCAATTGATTTACAATTTGAAGATGCTCAGATAATGAAAGAAAAAATTGATATCCTATCTTCATTCAGGAGTCGTTCAGCTGTGGTAAGTAATACAATAAAAAATGTAGATGTGTTCGCTTTTGCACAGGAATCTGATAATGCTTATGTAAATTATTTGAAGGTAGTTCATGGATCTGTAATTCAAGCTCTTACAATTGAACTCAAAATAAGGATAGATGAGGAAAAGGAAGCTATTCTTGGTTTTGCTATTACAGAAATCAGGCAAAGATTATCAAGTGATTCACCTGAAATATTAGTTCCATTCAAACCTGATATATTGCTAGATAAGGTAAAATATGTGATCCCTAAAGCTGGTGAAAAGCTGAAACTTTTAGAACTCGCCGAACGTAACGCTATATATTACAAGCTTGAGCAAAAGAAAAAACGAATGGAACATTCTCCTCATATTCGTACAGGTAAAAACCTTGAAAAACTAAAGAATGACCTTCATATGCCTAACTTGCCTTTGCATATAGAGTGTTTTGATAATTCAAATATTATGGGAACAAACCCTGTCGCTGCTTGTGTCGTTTTCAGGAGTGCGCGTCCAAGTAAAAAAGAATATCGCCATTTTAATGTCAAATCAGTAGTAGGACCCGATGACTTTTCTTCAATGGAGGAAGTTATATTCCGGAGGTATAAAAGAATGATTGAAGAAAACCAGGACCTGCCTCAATTGATTGTCGTAGACGGAGGCAAAGGACAACTTTCTTCAGCTATGAAAAGCCTTGATAAGTTAGGCCTGAGAGAAAAGATTACTGTAATTGGTATTGCGAAAAAACTGGAAGAAATATATTTCCCGGGAGATAGTGTGCCCATATACCTTGATAAAAATTCAATCAGTCTGAAAATTATTCAGCAGTTAAGAAATGAAGCTCATAGATTCGGAATAAATTTTCATCGCGACAAACGCTCCATAGAAATGCTAAAATCAGATCTTGATTCAATAAAAGGAATCGGAGAAACAACGAAAGATATTTTACTTAAAAAATTTGGTTCTGTCGAGACTGTAAAATCTTCTTCGCTTTCTGATCTCGAAAAAGCCATTGGATCCTCAAAAGCCAGAATTTTAGTGGAGTATTTCAATAATTAGTCCTGGTTTCCACGTGGAACATTATTTATAAAAATGTTATTAAAAGATTAATAATCAGAAATATAGAAGCTATTATCTGATCAAACAAGTCCTCTAGAATCGAATATTTTTAACTATCAGGGAAGTAGCCTTGAATTTTTAAAGCTAAAAGAAGTCAATCAGAGCTTTTTCTAATATTTGGTAAATCTCAACAGAACCAAATGTGGCAAGACCTTTCATTCCTAATTTTTCTGCAGCCTTAACATTTATTTCAAGGTCATCTATAAAAAGACACTCTTTAGGGTTTAGGAAATATTTCTCAATGAGAATTTCATATATTCTACTATTAGGTTTAGAATACTTTACTTCAGCTGAAATTATACCACCATCAAAATATTTAAAAAATGAATATTCGGTTCGGAGTTCTTCAAAAATATCGTGAGGGAAGTTTGAAAGATAAAATAGTCTGAACCCCCTTTTCCTTAATCCTGGCAGAAGATTGACGTTAATGTCAAGGGGAAACATCAACTTGGTACGTAAATTAAATATATGGGTTATTTCTTCCTTTTTAAGGATGGACTTTATTGCTATAGCCTCTATTGCTTCTAATGTAGATATATCACCATTGTCAAGCATAATCCATTCTTTACTTTTAAAAATGTCGGTAAGAATGGTTGATTTGATATTCTCCGGGAAAATTTGCTTTTTAAGAAAATCTTCCGGTTTAAAGCTTATAAGAACATTCCCAAGATCAAAAACAATGTTCTTAATCATTTCAGGGATTTTTCATGCTAATTGGTTGACCTGTTGCTTCAAGAACATTCCACCATAATTCACCTTCAACGTCAATTTTCTTACGTTTTGCCACAACCATTGGAATGGGCATCAGCGTGAATTGATTATTCCAGAATCCAACCACGAAATCAGTCTTGCCAGCCAGAGCGGCATGAACAGCATTTTGAGCAAGAAGATTACAGAATTTACTGTCGTTTGCATTGGCGGGAGAACTTCTGATTATATAGCTTGGGTCGATATATTTGATTGAATACGGGAAGTTTTTATTTTTGAATTCTTCAGAGATTTTTTCTTTCAAATAAACACCAATGTCATTATGTTTTAAATTACCGGAAGCATCTTTTTCATTATCGGATTTCTCGAAAAATTCTTGGCCAGCCCCTTCAGCTACAACAATTACAGCATGATGTCTTTCTTCTAAACGTTTTTTAAGTATGCGAAAAAATCCCCGTTGTCCATAAAGATCGAATGTAAACTCAGGAATAAGAACAAAGTTGACCTCCTGAATGGAGAGAGCTGCACTTGCTGCAATGAAACCGGAATCGCGCCCCATTAATTTAACCAAGGCTATTCCATTAAAAGCTCCGGAAGCCTCGTTATGTGCATTTCGGATTATATCGTTTGCAATTGAAAAAGCAGTTTCGAAACCAAAAGATTGTTGTATCAGGTCAATATCGTTGTCAATTGTTTTTGGTATTCCTGCAACACTGATTTTCAATTTTCTTTTTTCTATTTCTTTATAAATATCATGAGCTCCGCGTAAAGTTCCGTCACCACCGATACAGAAAAGAACATTAATGTTCATGATTTCAAGAGTATCAACCATTTTCTCAACGTCCTGATCCCCTCTTGAGGATCCTAAAAGAGTCCCTCCTGTAAGATGGATATTACTAACAATTTCAGGCGTAAGGTCAATTACCGGATGATTATATTTCGAAATTAAGCCTTCATAGCCATATTTTATACCCAAAATACGACTTATACCATATCTGTAATAGAGTTCATTAACAAGGCTCCTTATTACATTATTTAAACCAGGGCACAACCCTCCACAAGTAATTATTCCGACTTTTGTTTTTGCAGGTTCAAAGTAGATAATTTCTCTGGGACCGGATTTCTCAAAAGAAACAGGTATTTCTCCGGTTTCTTTACATTTATTAAAATTTTCAAGCGAAACATCATAAATAATTCGTTCGCAGTCGTCAACAAATTTATAAACCGGATTATCTGCCCGTTGTGAATGTTTAAGAGGCGATACAACTCCTCCTTTTCCAAGAGAGGCTACAAGAAAATCCTCATATTTCATAATTCTATGATTATTAGTAAATTTAAACAGAGGCAAAACAGCATATTTTTACCCCGACCTAAAATTATATAATTTTTTGATTGATTGTAAAATGAGCAGTATTACATTATCTGCTTAATTCTTCCGATGAGACCATTTTCCAACAGCACTTTAATTCCATGAGGATGATTTGGAGAGGATGTAAGAACTTCTTTTACTTTACCGCCTGTAAGTCGGCCTGTACGTTTATCTTTAGCTAATTCTACCATAACAATTATACCTGGCTTAACATCAGCTCTACGGGTTCCTTCCATTGTAATATAATATTTTCTTTTATTAAGTAATAAATTGTGAACTTTGAAACAGGTAACAAGTTTAGACTGCAATAATAAAAAAAAATAATGTGGAAGCAGGGAAATTTAAGTGAGTTCTTCGTTATTGTTAATAAAAAAATCTTAAAAAAAATTAGGCAACTTCACCTTTTGGGGATACAAAGATTAGTTCGTTTCAGTCACGAACCTTTATATTTCATTTTATCAGATTCAATTCAAAAAGTACTGTATTCAATTTCATGGAATAAAATCCTATTTAAACAAATCCTAACTTCTCAAGAAGATTTCCTGGAGGAACCGGACGTCCTTTTTTTGTTGCAACACCTGTTACTTTTGCATGGACAACAAGCCTTTCATCAGGTATTTGGTAAATATCCTGAAGAAAAACTAATCGGGCATTTCCCTCCCTTTGAATTGATACTCTTACAATGAATTTATCCTGGCTGCGCAATGGAAATTTGTATTCTATTTCAACCTTTGTAACAATTAGATCGATACCTTCTTCATGAAGGTTAATAAAACTAATCCCCTTTGAGAGCAGGAACATATGTCTTGCATGCTCAAGATAGTGCAGATAATTAGCATTATTTACAACTCCCTGAAGATCACATTCGTAATCTCTGACTTCAAATTCAACACAAAAATTGTTTTTAAATTCTGACATAGAAAATGTTAATAAGAAAAAATTGAATTTAATGTAGATTTACTTGGGAAAACGGCCAAAAAATTTTCTAAGATTACCATGAAATTTATGGATACTGTGGGGCTTAAAATGCATAAGGATACATTCGCCAGTGATATAATTGATATCTGAGTTTTTAAGCTCATCAATAGCCTCCCTGGTATCCACCATTTGTTGTATCCATACCTGTTTTATTCCTTTTTCTTTTGCCTCTTTTACCACAGAATATGTTTTTTCTTTTTTGGTAAGAATAATAATTCCTTGAACATCAGAAGGAAGCATCTTAACATTTGGATATGATTTTATCCCTAAAATTTCAATTGCTTCTGGATTAACTGGAATTAATTTCATTCCCTTTTCTTTCAGTTCTTTAAAGACTGTATGACCAAATTTCTTTGGATTTCGTGAAACTCCAACTAAAGCAATTGGTTGAGAATCAAGAAATGATTTGATTTGTTTTAATGAAGACATAATTTAAGATTATTACAAAAATTAGTTTTAGAAACAGATAGAAAAGTAAGTATAAAGACTTAAAAATACAATAAAAAAGACAACTCTCCTTAATTTTTATTTACTTGGTCTTGAGGTTAAACTAAAAATAGCCAATCATGAAAAGATCGGAAGATCGTAGCGGTTATCTGTTTTCAAAAGCATATTCCAATTATGTTTTTATGTTACTGTTTTTGTTGTATATGTTCGATTATATCGACAGGATGGTTGTAACCAATATGTTCGTCTCGATTGAAAAAGACTGGGGAATAAGTCATACCCAGAGTGGATTATTAGTATCTGCAGTTTACTGGGCTATTGTATTATTAACTTTCCCTGTTTCAATACTAATAGACAGATGGAGCAGAACAAAAACCATTGGGATAATGGCTATAATGTGGAGTTTGGCTACAGCTCTGTGTGCACTTACAGGTAATTTTGTCCAATTGTTTATGGCCCGGATGTTGATTGGGGTTGGAGAAGCCGGTTATGCTCCTGGAGGAAGTGCAATGATTTCAGGACTATATCCTCTTGAAAAAAGATCAAAAATGATGGGATTATGGAACGCATCAATACCACTAGGCACTGCGATAGGGGTTCTTCTTGGCGGTATTATTGCTGTTAAACTTGGATGGAAACATGCCTTTGGAATTGTTGCGATTCCCGGTTTTATCGTTGCTGTACTATTTTTATTTGTCAAAGATTATAAGACAGTTGACCTTTCTTTTATAGACAAGAGCAACAATAAAATTAAAATGGAAAAAATAGACATGATGAAGGAGTTTATTACAAAACCTTCAGTGATTTTCACCTATTTTGGAATGGCAGCTGTTGTTTTTGTAACAACTTCTCTTATTACATGGCTTTCAACATATTTTCAGAGGGTAAATAATATTTCGCAGATCAACGCAGGCAATATGGCGGGAATTGTGATGATTCTGGCTCTTGTAGGAGCTCCGCTGGGAGGATTTCTAACCGACAAATGGCGTAAGAAACAGGCTAATGCACGGTTACTTTTCCCTGCACTTTCAACTATACTATCTGCTTTCCTTCTATTTGTAGCTCTGTACCTATTTAAAGGTGTTGTTCAATATATTTTTATGCTGCTGATGGGAGTTTCTATTTTTCTCTTTATTTCTGGAGCAGCCGCAGTAACTCAGGATGTGATTCATCCAGGACTGAGGGCAGCATCATATGCATTAGCCGTTGTTATTCAAAATCTCTTAGGATCATCAACGGCACCGATAGTAATGGGTAAGATATATGATATTTCAAATATTCAAACAGCATTAGGGATACTTCCATTTATCCTTGTTGTTGGTGCCACATTATTCTGGCTGGGTTCAAGATATTATATAAAGGATCTGGGGAAAGTTGCCAGGATTGATCTGGAGGCAGCTTGATTTTGTTTGATTATTAAAACTCAGATTCAGGATAAAAGAGTTTGAACAACTTTCTATTTAAAAAAAGCAACCTATTTGTTTCTTGAAGTAGTGTATTCGACGAAAAGCCTTAAGGCATTTTTGACTTCCGAATCGGGATATGAATCAAGTATTGCAAGAGCTTTATCACGGTATTGATTCATTTTAAGTTCGGCATAATCCATTCCACCATAGTCCGCAACAAATACAATAACCTCAGAAATCTCTGCTTTTGTCTTTTTCTTAGTCTTTACAATTCCCAGAATATGTCTCTTTCTAGAATTTGGAGAATTTTCAAGTGCATGTATTAATGGAAGAGTAATCTTTTTTTCTTTAATATCATTTCCAACAGTTTTCCCGGTAAGCCCGGTACCCTCATAATCAAGAAGATCATCTCTTATTTGAAATGCGATTCCTATATTTTCTCCAAATTCCTTCATTAGCTGGATTGCCTCCGGATCAACTGTTACTGATCGAGCTCCACACGCAGTACATGCAGATATTAATGCAGCAGTTTTGCTGATAATTATTTTAAAATAGTCTTCTTCAGTTATATTTAACTTTCTTGCTTTCTGTAGCTGAAGCAACTCCCCCTCACTCATCGATTTAACTGCTTCGGAGACAATTTCCAGCATATCAAACCTGTTCTTTTCAACGCTTATAAGCATTCCTTTCGAAAGCATGTAATCACCCACCAGAACTGCTATTTTTGAATTCCACAAAGCATTTATAGACAAAGCTCCACGTCTTTCATTGGCATCGTCAACAACATCATCGTGAACAAGAGATGCTGTATGAAGAAGTTCTATAAATGTTGCCGCTACGAAAGTTGCTTCTGTGATGATGCCATTGAGTTTTGCAGTTAAGAAAACAAGCAAAGGCCTCATCTGTTTTCCTTTACGTCTTAAAATATAATTTAGAATTATATTCAATAAAGGAATCTCTCCATGCATAGTTTTAGCGAAGTAGGCTTCAAATTCAGCCATTTCCTTTTCAACAGGTTTTTTAATTCTAGTGAGGGCAGGCATGTTAAGTTATTTAGTTCAAATATAGTAAAATCAGTGCTTCAAGATAAGTTATTAGCTGATTTCGTATCTGATTAGGGACAAAATATATCATATCAGCATATTTGTATATATTTGACGGATGAAATAATTAGGATATGGAATTTAATGGTCTTAATCCGGAGAGTCTTGAGAGAGCTGCAAATATGCTAAAAGCAATTGCACATCCAATGCGAATTTCAATTATTGGGTATCTGGAGGATGGAAAGAAGAGAACCGTTACTGAAATTCATAAACAACTTGGAATTGAACAAGCAACAGCGTCACATCATTTAGGAATTTTAAAAGATCGGGGAGTGCTGGCTTCAAAAAGAGAAGGCAAGAATACCTGGTATTTTCTGAAACATGAAAATCTGAAAACAGTATTGAATTGTATAAATAGTTGCTGCCAGTAACGGATTCCGCCTTTAGTAATGCTATTTGGGCTTTATGAAAGATCTCTGAACATTTTTTTCTGAAATAATATTATTGAAATTACC
>Ga0182021_10008697_pt1 | contig 12021 bp, 13 predicted proteins | sample 612E3MmetaG_FD_120493 | JGI IMG/M metagenome (GOLD analysis project Ga0182021, IMG submission 120493) | Permafrost microbial communities from Stordalen Mire, Sweden - 612E3M metaG (Illumina Assembly) | ecosystem: Environmental > Terrestrial > Soil > Wetlands > Permafrost | place: Sweden...
CCTCGCGGCGCTCGGTGCCTTCATGGCCCGCTGGCTCGGCGTAACCGATCCCACGGCCGGAATCATCTCGACGCTGGGCAGGAACATACCGTCGGACCTTGTCGGGCCAATCAACACGCAACTCAACGCGGTTCTCGCGCACACGCAGCCCGGCCTGCTCTCGGTTGGGGCGCTCGTGACTGTGTACGCAGCAGCGGGCGGCATCAACGCCCTGATGAAGGCGATGAACCGCGCGTTCGGAGTGCAGGAATCGCGGCTGTTGCCGGTGCGCATTGCCCTGGGCGCGGGCTTGACCGTGGTTGGCGGATTCGGGATCGTGGTCGGGGTCGTGGCCATCGTGGGCGGGACATTGATGACGACCGAACTGGCGGACCGGGCGGGCATCGGCGCCGCGACCTGGATGGCAATGTCGATTCTGCGCTGGCCCCTGGCGTTTGCGGCGCTCGTCTTTGCCGTGATGGCTCTGTTCCGATACGGATCGTGCGTTCGGTCGCCCTGGCGATGGGCAGCGGCCGGCGCCTCCGCATTTGCCGTGGCGTGGATCGCAGTGACCTTCGGGTTCGGCCTGTACGTCGAGCGGCTCGGGAACTTCGACGTCACGTATGGCGCCCTGGGCGGGGTGATCGTGCTGATGCTGTGGTACTACCTGACGGCGATCATCCTGCTGGCAGCCGCCGAGCTGGTGGCGCTGCTGGCGGTGACGTTCGATCGAGACAAGCCCCAGGATCTGGAGAAGATCGGCGTGGCGCCGCGCGATCTCGAAGCGGAGTCCGGCGAGGCTCTTTCGACGCCGGAGGAGCAGCAGCCCACGCTACCGCCGCCCGCGTCGCCACAACCCACGCCGCCGCCGCCGCACCAGCCGCAGTAGGAGCCGGCCCGCCACCCGCCCACTTGACGCATCTCTGGGGAGTCGATGTCGGTCACTCGATCGATGGATCAACGGCAACTTCTGGTGAGGCGTTCGAAGTCGCAACTCCTGGACCACCGCATAGCCGAAGGGCCGGAGGCGGCCGTTCGGGCGCTGCTCGCGGTGCAGGCCCAGGATCGAAGCGCATGGCGTTTGGCCCTGCGCGCCCGGGTCGAAGGCATCACCGCCGGCGACATCGACGCGTCGCTTTCAGAGCGACGCTCGCTTCTCGTGGCCTGGCTCAACCGGGGAACGCTGCACCTCGTCTGCAGCGAGGATTATCCGTGGCTCCTGGCGCTGACGGCCCCGACTCGGGTCGCCGCCAACCGGCGCCGCCTCGCCCAGGAGGGTCTTTCGCCGGACGACGTGGATCGCGGCATCGCGTGCATCGAGCGATCGCTCGCCGATGAAGGTCCGCTACTTCGCGCCCAGCTGCGCGAACGGCTTGCCGCGAAAGGGATTCGGACCGCTGGTCAGGCGACCGTCCACCTGCTGTTCGCCGCGGTGACTCGCGGCGTGGCGGTTCTCGGTCCCGTGCTGCCCGGCGGTCACGCGTTCGCTCACGCCAGAGACTGGCTCGATGGCGAGCAGCGTGCTCCGTCGGCAGAAGGGCGCGAGCACGCGCTCGCCGAGCTCGCCCGTCGGTACCTGAATGGTCACGCACCGGCCACCGACGCCGATCTTGCCAAATGGGCCGGCTTGCCGCTGCGCGATGTCAGGATCGGTCTGCGCTCGATCGGCTCGGAGCTCATCGAGCTGGAGGGCGGGCTTCTCGAGCTGGCGGCTCGTGGATCGGCGTCTGGGGCCGACGGCGCGACCGATGCGGCGTCCGAAGCGACCGAATCGGAGTCGCAGTCCGCCGCCGAGTCTGCCGCCGAGCCATCGGCGGACAGGGCCCGCGCCATCCGGCTCCCGCCTCGGCTCTTGCCCGCCTTCGACCCGTGCCTGCTCGGCTGGACGGAGCGCGAACCGTTCGTCCGCCGTGCCAACGAGTCGCAGGTGGTCCCGGAGGGCGGCGGCCTGTTCCGGCCGGTTGCGACGGTCGACGGGGTCGCCGCCGCGACATGGAGCATCCGGCGGCAGGGGGTTCGAGTGGCCATCCGCGTCGACCCGTTCGATCCTCTCGACTCGGAAGCACGCACCGCTCTCCGCGCAGAGGCCGAAGACGTCGCCCGCTTCGAGGGTCGAACTCTCGTCGCGATCGAGGGCCTCGAGACGGTCGTGCCCGATCCCGCCCGATCCACCGGCTAGAGGCGGTCGCGCTCGCGTGCCAGTTCGACCAGACGTGCGTCCGAGATGCCGAAATGGTGCGCGATCTCGTGGCGGACGGTCTCGGCGACGCCCAGCGCCAGGGCGTCGGGATCGCGGAACTGGCGCAGGTGCGGACCGCGGAAGATCGTGATCTTGCTGGCTATCGGGGCGTTCTCCACTCCGTACACGGTGCGGGGCGCGCCGGTGTACAGGCCGAGCAGGCCGTGCGCTCTCACGGACGCGAGCTGCTCCGGCGTCGCCTCGTCCGCGATGACTACGGCGACGCTGCCGAGCCGGTCCCGGAAAGCCCGGGGCAGCGAGTCGAGCGCCGCAAACACCAGCGACTCGAACGGGTCGACGGGCTCGTCGGGCGCCGCGTCATTCTCGTCAGCTTCGTTGGCGTCAGCCGCGTCGGCGACTGCCTCGGGGTTGAACGGTTCGGCGGGCGGATCCACATCGGGCGACATGGGCGCCATTATCGGCGGCCCGCGTCGCGAGGGTGCCGGCGGCCGCGCAGCTCAGCTCTTCGTGGACGGATCATCGATGCGGCCCATGAATAGAATGGCGCCCGAACCGCCGTCGCGGATGAAGTACAGGAACGGCTTGTTGACGTTGAACGTCACGTGATGAGGCGGGGCTCCGATGCCGCCTCTGCCGCCCACGACCGTCACCGCGGCTGCAGTCGTTCCCTCCTCGACGACGTCGATGTTGGCCTGGTGGACGACCTTGTCGAGCATGAGCTTCTGATCGGTCGTAATGCCCGAGAGGTCCGCATTGGGTGTGAAAGCGGTCGGCATGCCCATCGCGCCCAGCACGTCCGCGAGCTCGACCCTCGATTCGGCCGAGAACCGTGGCATTGTCAGGTTGACCTCGTATTCCGCGGCGGCGCGGTCCATGGCCGCGAGCTTGGCCGCGTTGAGCGACCCTACGAATGAACTCATGTCATCCGGCACGACCAGCGTCATTTCCATCCCGCCATTGCCCAGGCCGAGGGTGACCGCTCGGTACCCCGGGCCGGGGCTGTACGACAGCAGTAATTCGGTCGCCATCGTGGGGACGGTGACCTTCGTCCCGTCGGCCCTTGTGAACGGCAGGGGCTTCGTCTTTGCCGGGTCGAAGGGATCCGTCCACGCGGCCTTGAGGTAGATGGCGTTGGCAAGCTCGATCCGGGTCGAGCTGTCGACGTCGCCCGGCTGCAGGATCGCCGGGATGCGGCCCTTGGTGCGATCGCTGGCCCATTTGTTGATGATGTTGATCGCTGCCTGCGGATCGCTCGCGAAGTCGAGCTGGCCGACGCCGGCCCCGAATCCGGAGCTGAGTGCGTTGAGGTAGGCCTGCTCGAGGCTCATGCCCTTCTGCGAGAAGAGGGCGTTGGAGACATCCAACTCAGCGATCGGGTCCAGGCCGGTGTGGTCGGGAGTGGCCGATGGGTCGGCGTCGGGGTGGCTGTCCCACCAGGCCGAGTCGTCGTAGACGGTCTGCGACGCGAAAGACTGGAGCATGGCCACGACTTCGGCGGCCTGGCCGGGCGTCCCGAAGTCGTGCAGGACCTTGTCCATCTCCGAGGCCGTCTGGCCGCGGACTCCGGGTCGGACCATCGCCAGGGCAAGCGCGATGCTGGCGGGCGAGGCGCACAGGTTGCCCTTCGAGTCGAGACGACGGAGCAAATCGAACCCGAAATCGTTGATCTCGGCGCCCGCCAGCGCGCCGTTGTCGTCCGCCGGCGCGAGCAGCGCGGACTTGCCCATGGCGATGGCGTATCCGGACGGCGCGTTCGTAGCGGCGGTGGTGGGAGTCGCCGAAGGCTGCGGTGAGTTCGTCGGCCAGGGCGTGGGAGTGGCCGACGGCGAGGCTGTCGGCCACTGCGTCGGCGATTGGGCCGGCGTGCTTGTCGCGCCGCCGGTCGCGGTGGGAGTCGTCAAGGCTGCGCCGCACGCACCCGCCACGATCGAGGCCGCCATGACCGCGGCAATTACTCGAGCTTTGCGCATCTTCGAGTCCATCCCTCTGCCCCCTTTGGTCGCTCGCCTCGGGCCGAGGCTCTGTGGGCTATGACGTTGGAGGACTGCCAGTCGTGGCGGAAGCCGCCGCCCGTGTCGATGCCGCTGGACTCGGCCGCTGGTATGCTCCGGCCATGGAGCGCTTCGTTGATGTTCCCGGCGGTCGGTTGTTCGCGAAGAGCGAGGGCTCCGGTCCGCCGATCGTGCTCATGCACGCCGCCGTCGTAGACCTTCGCGCCTGGGACGCGATGGTCCCAGGGTTGGTTGCCGCCGGATACCGGGCGATCCGCTACGACTACCGCGGGTTCGGCCGGACGGTCACCGAAGACGTCGATTTCAGCAACCGGGCCGACCTGCTGGCCGTGCTGGACGCCTTCGGAATCAGGCGAGCATCGCTCGTAGGCAACAGCCGCGGCGGCCAGATCGCGATCGACACCGCCATCGAGTTCCCGGAGAGAGTGGTCGCGGTGGTTGGCGTCGGCGCCGGACTCGGTGGCTTCACTGGCGAGCTGACACCCAAGGAGCAGGCCCTCTTCGACGAGGGAGAGCGCCTCGAATCGGCCGCCGAGCCGGACTTCGAAGCGATAGTCGATCTGGACGTCCGGGTCTGGGTCGACGGCCCGGGCCAGTCGTCCGACCGCGTCGATCCGTCAATCCGCGAGGCCTTGCGAGCGATGGATCGGCCGTTGTACGAACCGGGCCTCGTCAAGGGGCGGCCCATCCGCCTCCTTCCACCGGCTAACGACCGGCTCGGCGAGTTGGGCTGTCCCGTGTTGGCGGTCGCCGGCGCGCTCGACATCTCCGATGTGGCCGAGGCGGCGCGGCGCCTCGAGGCTGCGGCCCCGAACGCGCGGGCCGTGGTCTGGCCGGACGTGGCCCACATGATTGGCATGGAGGCTCCGGACCGCCTCAACGCCCTGATCGTCGAGTTCCTGGCGCCGCTTCGGCCCTGGGAGTGACGGCGGGCCCAAAGAGGATCCGGACCCCGGCTCCTGCCCGGCGCAACGCCACCGGCTTGGACTCGCGGCCCGACCGGCCCGGGTGGATGATAGTTACGTGATCGTCATCCGACGCGACAGGGATATCTACGACACCTCGGGTGGCTGGTTCCGCGCTCGCTGGCATTTCTCGTTCGACCACTACAGCGATCCCGAAAACGACAGCTTCGGCGCGATGCGCGTCTTCAACGACGACCGTCTGATCGCCGGCGCCATCTGGCCGCTCCACCCGCACCGCGACGTCGAGGGGCTGACGTACGTGGTCGAGGGCTCTTTCGGGCACGAGGACAATGTCGGTGGCGCGTACGGGCCGCTGTCGGCGGGATCGGTCCAGCGCATGACGCTCGGATCGGGCGCGCTCCATTCCGAGCAGAACGCCTCCAAGACCGAGCCGATGCGCTTCATCCAGATCTGGATCCTGCCCGAGACGGCCGGCCTCCCGCCCGCGGTCGAGCAGCGCGTCTTCACCCGAGAAGACCGAACGAACCGGCTGCTGAGGGTCATCGGGCCCGAAGGCGGCGACGTCGTCAAGGTCCACCAGGACGCGGCGGTCTACCTTGCGTCGCTGGCGCCCGGGGTCGAAGTCACACACGCCATCGGCGAGGGCCGCGGCGCGTATGTCTATCTGATCGACGGGGCGGCGACATTCGACGGTCAGGACGTCGCCACCGGCGATGCGGCGAAGGTCACCGACCAGCCCGAGCTGCGCATCCGGGCGCGCGACCAGAGCGAGCTGATCCTGGTCGACGTGCCGATGAAGTTCGAGCCCGTCGGAATCTGGCGCGGCCGAGTGTGATGGGCCGCGCTGCAAGATGAGCGCGACAGGCGCCGACCCGCTGCAGCTCGCCGACTGGCGCCGCCGATTGAACGAGCTCTACGCCGAGGCGCGCCTGCTCGCAGTCGACGATCCCCGCCCGGCAAACGCACGCTGGCGAGCGGTTCGCGAGGAGCTCTACCGAAACCACCCCGCTTCGCCCGTGCCTCCAGATCAAAGGCCGGGTTTCCGGGCGATTCACTTCCCGTACCACCCGGGCTTGCGGTTCGAACTGCCTCTGATCCGCGACGACGTGGGCCCTCCGCCCGAAACCGCTAAGCCCGAGCCCGCGGTCGCTCGCGGGCTGAAGCTGCCGATCAGTACCGGCCAACGGCTCGCGTTCGAACGGCTCGGCTCGCTCGATGTCCCGTTCGAGGGCGGGCCGCGGCGACTCGCGCTCTTCTGGCTGCCGGAGTATTCGGGCGGGCTGTTCCTGCCGTTCCGCGACCGAACCAACGGCCGCGAGACTTACGGAGGCGGCCGCTATCTGCTCGACGGCGGCAAGGGAGCCGACCTGGGCGGCGACTCCGACGCCGGCACCGTTGTCGTCGACTTCAACTTCGCCTATCAACCCTCGTGCGCCTTCGATCCGCGCTGGTCGTGCCCGCTGGCGCCGCCGGAGAACCGCCTGGACATCGAGGTTCGAGCCGGCGAGCGGATCGCCTGACGAGAGGGGCTGGGGCGGCAGATTTGCCTCGGCATCTCGCCGCCGCTTCTCTTGCTGTGGCCCCATTCGGACCTCGATCGCTCGGGCCGGAATTTGTGTTACTTGCCGAGGGCGCGCATGATGGGTGCCTGACCGACCCCCGTCCGATGTTTCGGTTCGCGAGACTCCGTCCGGCCGGCAGCCGGAAGGTCTCTGTGATCGTTCCCTTTCCCCGCCTGCATCCCGGGATGCCCCACGGGCGTCCCGAGTCGGCGGACCGGGTCGAACGGCGGGCGATGGCCATGTGGCCCCGCCTGAACCACAAGGCGCTCCACCGATGCCACGGCAACGCCGCCCGGATCGCCGTCCAGGTCGCGCGTCGAACTAAGATGACGCCCAAGGCCATCGAGAAGCTGATCTCCGACTGAGGCCGATGGCTCGGCAGCCGGCGCCGCCGGAGCGTCGCTGTGAACGGTCCGACCCGTTGCCGCTCACCCGGCCGGCGCCGGCTCGGATACGATCAAGTGAGCTGCCCGGGCCCGACGCGGCCGTCACGGCTTCCCCCGGCCAGTCTTGAGGCCTCATGACGACTCCGATCACCGCCGTCGCGTTCGATCTGGGCGGCGTCCTCATCGACTGGAACCCGCGCCACCTCTATCGCAAGATGTTCGGCGCCGACGAAGCGGCCATGGAGCGGTTTCTGGCGGAGATCGCCACTCCGGAGTGGAACGCGCGCTTCGACGCAGGCCGTCCTCTCGCGGAGGGCGTGGCCGAGCTCGTCGCGGCCCACCAAGACCAGGCCGAGCTGATTTTGGCCTATCGGCTGCGCTGGCACGAGATGCTGGGCGGGGCTTTCGAAGGGACGGTCGCGATCCTGCGTGAGCTGCGACGTGCCGGCCTGCGGACCTATGCCTTGAGCAACTGGTCGACCGAGACTTTCCCAGGGACGCGGCCGCGGTACCCCTTTCTGGAGGAGATGGACGGCATCCTCATCTCGGGCGAGGTCGGGGTCGGAAAGCCCGACCCGGCCATCTTTCGCCAGTTCCTGGCGCGCTTCGGGCTGACGCCGCAGGCTACGGTCTTCACCGACGACAGCGAGGCCAACGTGACCGTAGCCGCCGGGCTCGGCATGGTCGCGCTCCGGTTCACAGGCGATACCCAACTACGATCTGATCTCCGCCGACTCGGCCTGCCGCTCGCAGCGGAAGCGCCGGCGGCCGCCGAGTAGCCGGTCGTCGATCAGGCCGTTTCCACCGGGGCGTGAGCGCATGCCGGCGATGTCAGCGCGTAGGCTCGGGTCCGATCGGCGCCGATCGACGTTGCGATTCGCGTTCGAAATGGGTCCTTTCGGACGCGCCGTCACCTCCGTTCGGCACACGCCCCGGCCTCACGACGCGATTGAAGATTGGCCTCGACCAACTCACGCCGGGAGATGCCGTGAAGCCGATCGCGATCGCCAGGGAAGCGCTCGACGTGCTCGTCGCGCTCCCTTTGTTCGCCGTCACGCCGCTTCTGCGCCCGTGGCACACGCGCTGGGGAGCGACTCCGTCCGAACTCCGTTCAGCGATGCCCGGCGACGAACGATTCCCACGGGCTCAGTTCCACGCGACCCGAGCGATCACCATCGACGCGCCGCCGAGCGCGGTCTGGCCGTGGCTGATGCAGGTCGGGTACGGACGGGCCGGCTTCTACAGCTACGACCTGCTCGACAGCCTCGGCCGCCCCAGCGCCGAACGCGTCGATCCCGAACTCCAGGCGGTCAGGATCGGCGACTGGGTGCCCATGTCCCCGACGGTCAACGACACGACCGCCTTCAAGGTCGATGCCTTCGAACCAGCGGCCTGGATGCTGTGGCGCAAGCCCGACAGCACCTGGTCGTGGCGTCTCGAGCCGGTGGGAAACCGAACCCGGCTCGTCACCCGACTCCGTGTGGTCTACAACTGGCGCAAGCCGGCAATGGCGCTCATGTCGGTGTTCCTGATCGAGTTCGGCGACTTCGCGATGATGCGTCGAATGCTCAAAGGGATCAGGCGCCGCGCAGTGGCCGCTTCCCGATAACCTCGAGCGGCGTCGGCAGGGCGGGAGGTTGGGGCGGCACGCGTGCCTTTGGCCGCGGAAATGGACCGAAAGGCCGGCGATGGATGCGAGGGGAGTACCCTGGCTTACATGGATGAGTCAGGAGAAAGGCCTCACGAGCCGGCCGGGGGCGCTCAGTTCGAGTCGGACGCTCCGCTGGCACTGCAGATGGCCGGTCTGGCCGACCGCTATGTCGACCGGGGGCGCGCCCGGAAGGTGGCGCTCGACTTCTCGGACGCGAGCATAGACACCGCCGACGGGATCGGCCTGCAGCTGTACGAGTCTCTGACTCGAGAGGTCTTCGGCGCCAGGCTCGAAGAACGGAGGAAGGCTCTTGCGGCCGAGTTGGGGGCCTACTTCGGCGAGACTTTCATCCGGAACCACGGCGGCCATTGGGGCTGGGTAGCCGCGAGCGGCAGCTCGGTCTTCGGGTTGCGCACGGACGACGGGCTGAACGCCTTTCCTCTCAGCAAAGCGAGGAAGCGACTGCAGCGCGCGGAAAACGAGAGCCTCGCCACGCTGTACGGCTTCCTCTGGCGCTGGCCGGAAACCGTGGCACGGCGGCGGTCGTCCAGTTCCTGACCCGACCATCGCCCAGGCATCGCCTGGCGCAGTCGTTCAAGTACGCGGCCGGCGATCCGGCGCCGACGGCGAGGGTCTCATCTGGCGATAGCGTGCTTCCCGGCGGAGTCCGATAAGGCCACGCTGTGCCACATAGCATCTTTGCAGCGCGCCACCGGCAACATCTGGCCTGAGACTGTCGATTCCGATGTTTCGCGATCGTCGGTCCATTGAAGGGTGGCGGCTGTCGCCCGCCATCGGTCCGTTCGGAGGCGTCCAGTGCGCTACATGCTGTTGATCTACGGCGAGGAAACTCAGCAGGACGACGCCGCCACAGGCGACGCGCCTGAGATTTCGCCACCCTGGATGGAATACACCAACTGGCTGGCCCGGGAGGGAATCCTCCGCGGCGGTGACAAGCTGGCCGCGTCGCCGTCGGCGACCACGGTCAGAGTCCGCGATGGCAATCGCCTGATCACCGACGGTCCCTACACGGAGACCAAGGAAGTGCTCGGCGGCTACTACATGATCGAATGCGAGGACCTCGACAAGGCGCTCGAGGCGGCCGCGCGCTGCCCGGCGGCCTTTGGAGGATCGATCGAAGTCCGGCCGATAATCCCGATGCCGGCGCCCGCACCGGCCGGATGACTGAATCGGAGCCGGCGACCCAGCCACGGGCGACTCGCCGAATCAACGGCTCGACCGCCGAAAGCAACGCGGCAATCGAGCGTGCCTATCGCGACGCGTACGGAGGCGTTCTGGCGACGCTGATCCGCTTCCTCGGCGGAGATTTCGATGCTGCGGAGGAGGCGCTGGCCGATGTCTTCGCGACCGCGCTCGAAACCTGGCCGCGTGACGGCGTCCCGGCCAAACCAGCCGCCTGGCTGACGACCGCTGCCCGAAATCGCGCCCTCGATCGCATCCGGCGCGACAGGCGGCAGGCGGAGAAGCTCGTGCTGCTCGAGCAGGAAATGACGGGCACGGAGGTGGCGACGATGCAACTCGGAACCGACGGCGGGCTCGAGGACGATCGCCTGCGGCTCATCTTCACGTGCTGCCACCCGGCTCTGCAGCTCGACACGCGGGTCGCGCTGACGCTCAGGACGCTCGGCGGGCTGACGACGCCCGAGATCGCGCGGGCGTTTCTCGTCCCCGAGGCGACGCTTGCCCAGCGCCTCGTTCGAGCCAAACGCAAGATCCGGCAGGCCGCGATTCCGTATCGGGTGCCGCTCGGAGAGGAGTTGCCGGAACGGATCGAGGGTGTCCTGGCGGTGCTGTACCTCGTCTTCAACGAGGGATACCTGGCCAGCGCCGGCGAGGCGGCCGTCCGCCACGAGCTCTGTGCCGAAGCCATCCGACTTGCCTCGCTCCTGGCCGATCTCATGCCGGATCGGCCGGAGACGCACGGACTGCTCGCCCTGCTGCTGCTCCAGGATTCCAGGCGCGAGGCCCGCGTCGCCGCCGACGGCTCGATTGCATTGCTGGACGAACAGGACCGGACGCGCTGGGATGGGGCGGAAATCGCGCGGGGCCTCGAGGCGATGGATCGGGGCTTCGCGGCGGCGGCGCGGCTGTCGCATGCGTCGGTCGGGCGGTACCTGCTCCAGGCCGCGATAGCCGCGGAACACGCCCGCACGATTGACGGACGAGCGACCGACTGGCGGGCGATCGCCACTCTCTACGAGGCGCTCGCTCGGATCGACCCATCGCCGATCGTCGAGTTGAATCGAGCCGTGGCTATCGCTCAGGCGGAGGGCCCCGGGGCGGGTCTCGCGTTGCTGGACCAGCTCGCGGCCGGCGGCGAGCTCGCCGGCTATCACTTGCTACCGGCCGCCCGGGCCGACTTCCTGCGCCGTCTGGGGCTCTTCACGGAGGCCGCTGCCGAGTACGAGCGCGCCCTGGGCCTATCGGATAACGACGCGGAGCGCCGCTTCCTGCAGCGGCGCCTGGCGGAGACGCGAAGCTAGGCCGAGTGGTCTCGGAACGTGGCGTGCATCTCGAGCCCGCAGCGACCTGTCTGTGGGTGGAAATCGCCCGATTCTGCAAGTCGAGCGACGTGCGCGACCTGTCTATGGATGGAAATCGCCCGATTCTGCAAGTCGAGCGACGTGCGCGGCCGGCCAAGGCGAAAGAACGTGCGCGATTTCGGTCGCACCGAAGAGAATCGGGCCGTCCGGCGCAGTTCGAAGCCGTCGGGGCGCAATGAGGTCGGCTCGAAGCCAAAGACCGGCGTCAGATGCTCCAAACGGCGCTCCGAAGCCCGTTTCGACACCGCCCCGAGCGCGAATCTGGGTCGCCTTTTCGGCCACCTTGCCGGAACCTGCAAACGAGGCCTCCTGGTTTCGGTGTGGCCGAAAAGCTGCGCGATTGGCGCCACGATCGTCCGGGTTCAGGGTCGAAGCAGAGTTTAGTGCTGCCGCTGCCGCCCGAAACTGCCGGTGGATCCCCCGCGACTGCTAATCCTGGAGTTCGTCCAGAAAGGCCAGCACTCGATCGCACATAAGTTGGGCCGACACAGGGTCATGGCCCTCGAAGGCGGCGTCCTCGAAGAGATGGCCGCCTCCGTCGTAGGTAAAGACTGCGATGGAGACGCCAGACTGCTGGACCGCGGTTTCTAGAGCCCGGATTTGCCGGATGTCCACGTCCGGGTCGCCGTTTGCGTAGTGCAATTGCACCGGAACTGCCGGCCACGTTTTGATGCCGAACGCGGCCGGCGCGAAGGCGCCATGCATCAGAACCGCGGCCCTTGTGCCCGGTCTGGTCGCGGC
>Ga0182021_10008698_pt1 | contig 12020 bp, 12 predicted proteins | sample 612E3MmetaG_FD_120493 | JGI IMG/M metagenome (GOLD analysis project Ga0182021, IMG submission 120493) | Permafrost microbial communities from Stordalen Mire, Sweden - 612E3M metaG (Illumina Assembly) | ecosystem: Environmental > Terrestrial > Soil > Wetlands > Permafrost | place: Sweden...
CGTGCGCTTGCGGCGATTTTGCAACCTCTCAAGGATCAGTGCCGGGTTGGGCCTGTGCAACATCACATAGGAGAGTTTCCTGAATAAATGCGCACTGCTGTCCTGATTGACGGCGATGTGATCGACGTCGGCGAGCGTGACACCGGCTTCAGCCAGACAATAGGCGACGGATTGAGACGGAAGGCCCGCCCAATGCTTGATGCGGCGGAATCGCTCCTCTTCGACCGCGGCCACCAGAACTCCATCTCGAACGAGGGCAGCCGAGGAGTCGCCATGGAATGCATTGAGACCGAGGATGATCATTGAACCGACCCCAATGGACTTACAGAACTATGTACCTTGGCACAATGCGAGCCGACATACCCCGCCCCGCCGGTAATCAGAATCCGCGTCATATTACTCCACCACTTTCGGCATTTCCTGCCGCATGCCAACCAAAAAGCCCGCATGAATTCATGACAACCTGTTGCGGGCAGGGTTTTCGGGAGTTTTTGAACGAACGCGCTTCTCCAGAAGCAGCAGGGCTAGCATCGATTCGGCAATCGTTCGCTGAAAGGTATAGAGAAGCCCGGCTGCCCCACCGAACACCAACCCCTTCACAAAAAGGCAATAGAAGAAGACGGCAATCGGCATCAGCGGCGGATGCATTCTCAGCCAATCGCGCAAGCCGCTGCGGCGCGTCTCCAGCTTGCCCATCTCGCGGCTCATGTAGCCGACCTGCCTGGGCAACCAGTCCGTCATCGACTTCCAATCGTCATGCACGATACGCGATTTCAATGCGCCGATCGGTCCGTCGACCACCCATTTTTCCGTATGCCCCGCGTCGGCGATGGAGAAATGACCTCTCTTCAGGAGGATGGTATTCGGCGGATAGAGCGAAGCGACGAGCTTACGGGAGAAAATCGCATAGTCGAACGCGATGCGGTAGGCGGCTTCGGCCCCGCCGGGATCGAGGTTTGACAATTCCTCTATCAGGCCGTCGGAAAGCTGATAGTCGGCATCGAGCCTCAGAATCCAAGGAGTGGAAATCCCGGTCTCCATGGTCGCATACCGCCACTGGCCGCAATGCGAATCGAGCGGACGATGAAAGACGCGCACGCGCGGCGTCTGCTCGAGGATGCGTATCGTATCATCCGTGCTGCCGCTGTCGACGACGACAATGTCGTTCGCCCAGCCAAGCTTTCCGAGCGTGCGCCCGATGTTGTGCGCTTCGTTGTTGGTCAAGATGACCGGGGTTATCGCGTTCAACATTTTGCCGATCCGTGGTCGCGACGACAAAGATCCAGTGTTCCGTCGATCTCCGCGTCGAGCGCCGACTGCGCAGAGGGCACAAAGCCCAGAGTGGCGATCCGGTCAATGGAAAAATCGATCGAGGGCCAGCGCTCTCCCGGCGCGGCAGGTTGCCTGGAAATCGGTATGGACCGGCCGAGCATGATCTCGGCTCGCCGGGCTACAACCTCGGCGATATCGAGCATCCGTAGCGGCATTCGCCCGCCAAGATTGAAAAGACCCTCGCCGAGAGCACTCCCCGGCGCGTCGATCACAAGGCGGATGGCTTGGACGAAATCCCGCAGCAGGATGAAATCGCGCCGCTGAAGGCCGCTGGAGCGCAGGACGATGCGCCCGCTCCGAACCGCTTGGCGGCACAAGTCGTTCCCAATGAGCGTCCAGCGATCCACGTCCGGCCAAGCCGGCGCGCCTATACCGTTCGAGAGACGCAGGACGACACCCCCGATTTCGCCTTTCGCATGGGCGGCGCGGACGAAGTCCTCGGCAGCGCGATGGATGATCGCATAGGGGTGAACGGGATTTGCGGCATCGCTTTCTGAAATTCGCTCCGGCAAAGGGTTGCCGTAGACATGAATCGTCGAAAGGAAAACGAACCGCCGGCAGTCGGCGGCGCAAGCCGCGCGCAGTAGTTTGAGGCTGGCGACGCTGCCGGATTCCAGGCTGCCCACGGGATTCGCCGCGCTCTCGATCTCGTTCGGTGCCGCCAGATGCACCACTGTGTCGACGCCGCGCAAGGCAGCGGCCATGGCCGCTTCATCCAGCGCAAACGGATCCCAAGCGATCAGATCGGCGGCGGATGGCCAGCCCTGCGGCGGGGCCGTTTGTTTTCGCGTCGTACCGACAACGCGAAAGCCGGAATCCGCCGCCAAATCTTGCACCAGCCTTCCGCCCAGATAGCCGCGTGCCCCGGTGACGAAGATTCGACGAGCTTCGGGCATCTAGGTTCTGCGCAAATCCCAATCGTACGGGATGGACGGATCGAACGGATCAGTCCGTTCGATCTCTTGCGGATCGTGCGGAATGCTGGCGCAATTGGCGACAAGCGAAGGTTCCGTTCCAAGACCCTCGAATCCGCTCCACAAAAGCGGCGGCACGACAACGAGCTTATAGTCGTCGGGCCCGAGGAGAATTTCCTGGACCTGTCCTTGCGACGCGCTGTCCGGACGATTGTCGTAAAGCACGAATTTGATCTTTCCAACCGGTACCGCGTAGTTGAGCGTCATGATCTTGTGGCGGTGCCACGCTTTGATGCACCCCGGATTGACGACGGAGAAATAGATTTCGCCGAAGGCGCGAAAATGCGGTGCATCGGCGCGCAGCATGTGCATGACCTTGCCGCGGTCGTCGGGGATTTGCCGCAGCGGCACGATCTGAACGCCTTCAATCGTCACGGTGCCCCGCGGACACGAATTCGGCGATTTGCCGCAGAGAGGTTTCCCGCACCGATGCCCCTTCGTGCTGGAGCTTGTACCAACGCGTCGTGACATCGATCGCCTGAACCCCGGAATAGGTGGGCCGCCACTTCAAGCGGGCGAGCGCCTTGTCGATCGACAGATGCAGAAGCGTGGCTTCGTGCGCGGCGTTTGGGTCGACTTCCAGGCGGATGCTGCCCGCCCCCCAATGTTCCACGACGCGCTTTGCCACCTGTTCGACCGTCAGAAAGACGCCGCTGGAAGGGCCGAAATTCCATGATCCGGAAAATTCCTCGGGCCGGTCGAGCAGAGCGAGAGCCAAATCCAGATAGCCGGACAACGGCTCAAGCACGAATTGCCAAGGGCGTGTCGCATTCGGATTCCGAATGACGATGGGCATGTTCTTCTTGAGGGCGCGTATGCAATCGGGAATGATCCGGTCCGCGGACCAGTCGCCGCCGCCGATGACGTTGCCGGCGCGGGTCGTCGCTGCGCCGAAGCCGGGCCGCTTCTTGAAAAAGGACTCTCGATAGGCCCTGAACACCAGTTCCGCGGCGGCCTTGGACGCGCTGTACGGATCCTTGCCGCCCAATTCGTCGCTCTCGCGATAGCCCCAGACCCATTCCTTGTTCTCGTAAGCCTTGTCGGAGGTGATGAAGACGAGCGCCTTCACACTGGGCGTCAGGCGGACGGCCTCGAGAACGTTCGCCCCACCCGTGACATTCGTCGTGAACGTCTCCAGCGGATCGCCGTAGGACCGGCGAACCAGCGCCTGCGCCGCCAGATGAAAGACGATTTCTGGCTGCGCGGCCCGGACAACGGCACTAAACGCGTCAAGATCGCGAATGTCGCTGACATGGTGGTCGATCTCTCGGGCAAGACCGAGCTGATCGAAATGCGAATTCTCGCCCACGGGCGCCAGGGCGTAACCCGTCACCTGCGCGCCGAGTTGCGATAGCCAGAGCGAAAGCCAGGAACCCTTGAACCCGGTATGGCCGGTCACGAGAACACGGCGGCCGGCGAAATGGCGATAGCGCGTGCCGAAAATCGACGGATCGGACATCAGGGTTTCCAGGGAGCGGCACCCTGCTCCCAAAGCTCGTTGAGATAGGCGTAGTCGCGATAGGTGTCCATCGGATGCCAGAAGCCGTTGTGCGCGAATACGCGAATCTCGCCGTCCGCCGCCAATCGGCTCATCGGCTCCTTCTCGAGAACAAGCGTGTCGTCGCCATCCGCGAGGTAACGAAAAATCTCGCGGGAGCAAACGAAATATCCCCCCGAGATCAACCCGCCCGCGACTTTCGGCTTTTCGTTGAAACCCACGACCTCCGTGCCGTTTTCGACGGTCAACTCACCGAAGCGCCCGGGCGGCTGCACACCGGTGATGGTCAGGAGCTTACCGTGCGATTTATGGAATTCGACGAGCGCCTTGATATCCACGTCGCTGACTCCGTCGCCATAGGTCAGCATGAAATAGGGATCGTTGCCGATATAGCGTTCGATGCGCCGAACGCGGCCGCCGGTCATCGTGTGCAGCCCGGTCTCGGCGAGCGTAACGCGCCAGCCCTCGGCTTCGGAGGCGGTGTGATCTTCAATCTCGACCTTGGAATTGCGGCCCAACGCAAGCGTCACGTCGCGGGTGTTCAGCGTGTAATTCAGGAAGAACTGCTTGATGACCTGGCTTTGATAACCCAGGCAGAGAACGAAGTCCTTGAAACCGTGTGCGCTGTAGGAGCGCATGATATGCCAGAGGATCGGCGTCGCGCCGATCGGAATCATCGGCTTTGGCATCTCGCTCGAGATATCCCGAATTCGGGTCCCCAATCCGCCGCAAAGTATGACCGTCTTCATCGCACGCCGCTCTCAGATCTCAGCCATGTGCTTTTGGCAGTTGTTTCTTCGCCGCCAGATTGACGGCTGCGCCCCGATGCTCATCGCGTTGTCAAGCCGCCTGCCCCGCCGGCGAGGTAATCGCGCACGTAGCGACGCACACCTTCTTCCAATGACGTCGGTTCGGCGGAATAGCCGGCTGCTTTGATTTTCTTCATTTCCGCCTGCGTGAAATACTGATATCTGCCCTTCAACACGCCAGGCATGGGCACAAATTCAATCTCCGGCGGCTTGTTCATCGCAACAAACACGGCATTCGCCAAGTCGGCGAAGCTGCGCGCCTTGCCGGTGCCCACGTTATAGAGACCGCTTGGGCGATTCCCATCGGCAAACCAAAGCGCAATGTCAACGCAGTCTCCCACCCAGACAAAATCGCGCAACTGGCCGCCGTCCGGATATTTCGGATGATCTGAGGCGAACAGCTTCACCGGTTCGCCGCGAGCGATCTGTTCGAAAATCTGCAATGCCACCGAGCGCTGAGCGCCTTTGTGGAACTCGTTCGGACCGAAAACGTTGAAGAACTTCAGCCCCGCCCAGCGCGGCGGCGCCGCCCCTCGCTTGGCCCGATCGCAGGCCCAGCGATCAAACAAATGCTTGCTCCAGCCATAGGCATTGAGCGGGCGCAGCTTTGCCAGATGCTCGGAATCGTCCCTGTCGTCGAAACCGAGGGAGCCGTCGCCATAGGTGGCCGCCGACGAGGCATAGACAAATGGAATCTTGTTCTGCGCACACCAATCCCAGAGATAGCGGGAATAGCGAAAATTATTCTCAACGATCAGATCGGCGTCACGTTCCGTCGTCGAGGAAATTGCGCCCATATGGATGACGCCGGTAACTTTGCCGCGCACGGACTCCAGTGCCGAACTGGGCGGCAGCAGATCGACAAGCCGGCGCTTGGCGATGTTGCGCCACTTCTCGTCGCTGCCCAAGGCATCGACCACGATGACATCGTCGCCACGCTCTTCGAGCGCGGCAACGATATTCGATCCGATGAATCCGGCCCCGCCGGTCACGACATACATGAATCTATCGAACCAAGGTGTAGTGCGTTGTCAAGGAACGGCCCGCGTCTGGCGCCAAGTATTCACAATATCGGCCGCTTCGACAAGATCGCGCACCGCCGCCGACTGGCCGCAATCCGGTGCCTTCGCAGGTTCGGCCGTGATAAGCACCCCGCGCGCACCAATCGCCTTCGCGAAACTCATGTCGCTTGCCTTATCGCCGATCGCAATGGCGCCTTCCAGCGATCCGCCGATCGCAAGAACGATCCGGTCGGCGAGGCCGCGCGCCGGTTTGCGGCAATCGCAACCCTCGTCCGGACCGTGAAAGCAGCAGGCAACCGCATCGATCGTGACGGACTCCGCCGCCAGCATCGCCACCAGCCGCGCATTGACCGTCTCGGCTGCACTTTCGGGAAAATACCCGCGCCCGACCCCAGATTGATTCGTCGCAATTGCGAGCCGATAGCCGGTCGCGGACAGCCTGCGCAACCCCTCGGCGGCACCGGGAAGCAGCTCCAGTCCGGCCGGATCCGAAAGGTAGTGACGGTCGACAACGATCGTGCCGTCGCGGTCGAGAAAGACGATCGGACGGTCGCGGCGTTCCGAGCCCATCTCGAATACCGCGGCTCAGACGTCCGACGGCCCGGACGAGACCTTACGGATCGCGCCCGTCGTCGAATACCCGGCTTCGAGCGGAACAAGGACCACCCGCCCGCCGCGTGCGCGCACCAGATCGCCGCCCACAACTTGATCCTCTGTGTAGTCCGCGCCCTTCACCAGGACGTCCGGCGCGATCATGTCGATCGCATTGAGAGGCGTGTCCTCGGAGAACATTGTGACGAGATCGACCACACCAATCGAGGCCATCACGATCGCGCGTGCCGCTTCGTTCTGAATGGGACGGTGGGGGCCCTTCAGGCGTCTCACCGACTCATCGGAATTCAGCGCGACAATGAGTTTGTCGCCTTCGGCCCTGGCCCACTCAAGCAGCCGCACATGACCAGGGTGCAGAAGATCGAAGCAACCGTTGGTGAAGACCACGCGCTGACCCTGCAGCCGCCAGTATTTGGCCGCGGCACAAGCGGCATCCAGACCGACGACCTTGGCGTTCTCGTGAAGCAGTTCGCAGACTTGGACGGCGTGCGCGAGCTCCGCCACTCCGACGGGGGCCGTACCCACCTTTCCCACCGCAACGCCCGCGGCGATGTTGGCCAGCCGTGCCGCATCCTCGATTGGCGCCCCAACGGCCACTGCCAGCGCGAGCGCCGCTATAACCGTGTCGCCGGCGCCCGAGACGTCGTGCACCTCGAGCGCAACGGTCGGCAGATGCACGATTTGGCTCTTGCCTCCTTCGGTGGAATAGACACTCATGCCCTCCGCGCCGCGCGTGACGATCACCACGTCGCATCCCACGATATCGGCAATGGCGCGCGCGGCGGCGGTAACGCCTTCGTCATCGTCGCAATTCAGGCCCGTCGCCTGCGCCGCTTCCAATGCGTTCGGCGTGATGATCGTCGCTCCGGCATAGCGGCTGAAATCTCGCCCCTTGGGATCGACAATAACCGTCACACCGCGCGCGCGCGCCTCGCGGATCGTACGGCCGAGCATCGCATCGGCCAGAACTCCCTTCGCATAGTCGCTACAGACCAGCACTTTCGCACCGGCAAGGGCGGCGGACAGCGAACTGAAAAGCTGATCGGCGACGGCCTTCCCGATAGCTGTGGGGGCTTCCTCGTCCACGCGCAGCAATTGCTGGCCCTGCGCGACGAACCGCGTCTTGATGATCGTGCGGCGTTCCCGATCGCGAACCAGAAGGGGCTGCAACCTCTCCTCCCGTGCCGCGGCATCCTCGAGCAGAGTCCCGGCGGCGTCGTCTCCCAGCACGCCGATCAACGTCGCCTGACCGTTCATGCGCGCGATATTGCAGGCTACGTTGCCTGCTCCGCCCAGCATCGCATCCTCGCCCGTCACGTGAATGACGGGGATGGGCGCTTCGGGTGAAATCCGCCGGACATCCCCAAACACGAATCGGTCCAGCATCAGATCGCCGACCACGACAATCCGGGCGTTGGGGAATGCGAAGATTGTTTCGAGCAAAGTCGACATGGATCGTAACTCAGGCGGCCGGGTTGGCGGTGGCGGTCACTTGTACTTCAACGCCCGTTCAAGCCCGACGCAAAGCATATGGCCAAGCAGAAGGTGCATCTCCTGAATGCGCGCCGTCGTCTTGGATGGAACGATTATCGAGGTTTGCGCGATCTTGGCCAGCTCGCCGCCGTCGCCTCCCGTCATTCCCGATGTGGCGAGGCCGCGCGTCGCGGCAACCTTCAGCGCCGCGATCACATTCGGACTGTGGCCGGATGTCGACATGCCGAAGGCCAAATCGCCTGGCCGCCCCAGCGCTTCCACCTGCCTGGCGAAAATCTGATCAAAACCGAGATCGTTGCCGCCCGCCGTGAGAATGCCGCTATCGGCCGTCAACGCTATCGCGGCAATCGCGGGGCGGTCGTCGTGATAGCGAACGACCAGCTCGGTCGCCAGATGCTGGGACTCCGCCGCGCTGCCGCCGTTGCCGAAGAACAGAATCTTGCCGCCCGCTTTCGTACAATCGACCCAAGCGGCGAGCACATTCTCGAACGAGGCGCGCAGCCGGTCACGCGTCAACTGCGCGACGGCAAATTGCTCGTCGAATTCCGATTGGAAGAGCGTCTTCGCCAGATCGGCTTGCGGGGGTGTCATGCTCGTTCTTCCTCCTTTGACACGCGCTGCGAACCGCCCATCGCAACGGCGAACGGCGGCAGATTAGGCGACCTCCGGTGCGGGCACTATCGGCACCCGGTCCACCAGCCGTATCCTCTTTGCGAGCCTATGCGACGGCCGTTCGATCAGAAGATAGAATACATAGGACGATAGGAGTGTAAACGACATAAGGACCAACCAGCCCAGGCACGACTGCGGGGACAGCCCAAGGGTGTCTTTGCCCGTGGAGATCGCAAAGAAGGAAACAGTGCAGAGCATCTGGGATGGTATAGCTCATCACGGCGATGGTTTAGATGCGAGAGTGGCCGGACCAGCAAGACCTGTTGGATTGCCCGCAAGCCACTGTGCAATCATCGGATAACCGAACTTCAGCGCGAGCCCCATCACCACGATGTCGATAAAAAAGGCGCCGAGCTCTTTGTCGATATTCGTCTCCAAGCGAAAAAGCAGAAACAACGTAGCCGTCGCAAACGCCGGTCGAATGGCCATCGGCACAGGTCTCGTCATGAAGTAATGGGCAGCCAACCCCAGCAGAACACCGATGATCCAGACAGGCACGAGAAGCCACGGAAACCCGAAATCGACATAGGCCTGCGTGACAAACCCAACACCGACCGACGTGTTGCCGTAGATCACGATGCCAAGTAACGCTATCGTGCTCGCCGAATCGTCCAGAGCGGGCTTGTCGGGAAAGAATAAGCGCGGCATCAGTATGTTCTTAATTGCGCCTTCATAGAAATCGAACCCCTGCGGTAGAGGTCCCGCCGCTTCCAGATCCATGGTCTGGGCCAAGAACGTCGTGTAGCCGACACGCTGCGACAGTCGCGAGAACGCGTCGGCGTAATCGATATCGCCTGCCATATAGTGGTCTTCTAACCAGGCGACTTGCTCGCCGGTTGTCATGGAGGCCATTGTCAATCGAAATTCGTCCTTGATGACCGTCCAGACAAGCGAGATCCAGAACACGATGACAAGCGCTACTAGTCCAGCAACCATGTGACCGAAGGAAAGCCTGCGCCGGTTCGCTACGAGCGCTATCAGGATTATGAAGATCGCTTCTTTGTAACTCGAGAAGTAGCTCACCATTCCCACGGCGATCTCGAGAACGGCGATCGCAAGTAGCCAAAGGTGACCGCGATTGGTCTGGAACACTCTCGCGGCTATAAGGTAGATGCAGACGAATTTCAGAAGGGCCAGAGCCAGGAGCGGTTGCGTAAGGCCCGGGATCGCGTATGCCAGCTGGCCGAGGATAACGCCGGAGAAGAAACTAGCAGCATAGCAGATCAATGCAGGGTTCAGAGCAACGTCGCCGTTGAAATTCCAAGCCGCCGGCACGGTAATCTCTTCCGGGTGGCCCATTTGCTTTGCGCCGAGGGATCTACCAACGCGCATCCCGTAGGCAAGTGCCAGCATCGCGCCAAGGCAGTAATAGATAGCTCGCGCGCGATATCCACCGAAGCTCAAATGCTCAACGGCCTGGCCGCTGAAGTCCGCCGCAACAAGATCTCCTGCGATCGAAACCCATAGGATCGCAACGATCCACCACAGGACGGCGGGGACATCCTTCGAACCGACGAGCCAAATTGCCAACGGCAGCCCCAAGATGCACGGAATCCAAATGGCCACATTTGAAGACCACATGATCAAGACCGCGGCCACGGCCCCGACGACCGCAATATACCTGGCGGAAAAGAGACTGTTTACGGCAACGCGCAAATTCTTAGCACCCTTCGTCCAATTGAATTTTGTTGGCCACCCGATCTAGAAAACTCACGAATTGTTCCTTCCTTTCAGGCAAACTGAAATTGACCTGCACCCGCCTGCGCGCGTTCCGGCCCAAAACGTCTCTTAGTGCGCTATCCCCGCCAAGGCGCTTCATGGCGGCAGACAATTCATGCGGGGCTCGGCTCGGAACAAATAGACCAGTTTCCCCTTCCACCAGAATTTCCTTGGCCCCACCGCTCGGAGTCGCAATCGTCGCAACTCCTCTTTCGCCCGCCTCCGCTACGACGAGACCAAAGCCCTCGTCGTGTCTAGAAGCGAGTACGAACACATCTATAGCTTCGTAAAAATCGCCAACTCGCGGAAGCCAGCCACAAAACGCCACATAGGCTTCCATTCCATGCGATAAAATGATTTCACGCAAGCGATTCACGAAACCAGGATCGCCGCGGCCGCCTATTACAAATCGAAAATTAGGATTGGATTGATGGACTAGCCAAGCCGCTTCCAAGAAGTCTTCGTGTCCTTTAAGTTCGCTAATCTGCCCGGTCATGCCAAAAATAACCGAGTCTGCCGGCCAATTGAAACGATCGCAAAATGCGCCATTCCTGAATCGGGGCTCGCTGAGAGGAGCCGTGGCTACGCCATTGTGGATAACTTCACTCAGATCCGCCAAAGGGCCCAACTGGCTCAGTCGCTCGCGCACGTCCCTAGATATAAAAATAAATCGGCCAACGGCGCGCCGCCAAAAGAAAAATGAAATCTTCTGAAACCGATTTGGCGGCGGCGGGTCGTGCATGTGGCAAATCACTTTGCGCTTCAACCATATCAGGACCGGAAACAACAGGAGTACCTCGTGATGGTTTGCCAAATATATGATGTCAGGACGATAGCCAAAGTATAGACGAAGAAAGTCCAACCACGCTCCAGGGAGCCTGCGCAGGCACGCCAGAGTCATTTTGACATTTTCCCGGTCCAGCCTCCTCGAAAACATGCCGAACCAAGTAGACGAATGCGGGATGCCGAGCGCATCCAGCCGCCGGTCGAATTCACCATCCGTCCAATACGTCGTCAGAAAATGGAATTGCACCGAATCTGGCACGCCCTCAACCAACGACAAGGTAAGGTTTTGCAGACCGAAGCAGGTAGGGCTCGGAACAACTGCGAGGATTTTCGTACTCTTCGCGCGGCGGATAGAAACCACTTGCTCGCTGGCCAATGACTACTTCACGTCGGGCAAACCGAGGGCGACAACAGTGGGCCCGCCGAACAAACAAAATTCGTCGACGACGTGAACGTGTCGATCTTGTCGGCTAGATTTTCTATTTTCCGCAAATCATCTAAATAGAAACTGTCATATCCACACGACACCAGAAGATCGATTATGTCTTTAAGAGAGTATCCAAACCCCTTCGCCCACTCCGAATAGTATTCAAAATGGACTATAGGCCTACTCTTTTCCAGTAGCTGCCTCGCTCCTTTAAGCACCAATAACTCTGCGCCTTCAACATCGATTTTTATAAAATCGACGGCGCCAATTTTTTGTTCTCTCACGAAGTCGTCGAGAGTGATAGTCGCACATTTCACATATTCAATGTTATCATTTCTGCTCCAAGACCCTGTAGCATGGGGGGTCAATGAGGCTTGGCCAAAATCCCCGTTGGGAATGCCGATCTGCAATTCGATGCCCGATTGATCGGTGACGGCAGCAACATCCAGACTCACGTTATCGTATACGCCCTCGGACTCGATACGATTGCGCAACTGTTCAGCACTTCGCGGCACGGGTTCAAACGCATGGACGTTTCCGACCGATCCTACCAAATTTGAGTAGAGCAAAGTGTAGTGGCCAAAATTCGCGCCGACATCAAACACAACCATGCCCCGTTTGACCAGTCGGAGGTAGCAGCGCTGTTCGTCATGATATCCTTGCCTCAGGGTCAGA
>Ga0182021_10008700_pt1 | contig 12019 bp, 10 predicted proteins | sample 612E3MmetaG_FD_120493 | JGI IMG/M metagenome (GOLD analysis project Ga0182021, IMG submission 120493) | Permafrost microbial communities from Stordalen Mire, Sweden - 612E3M metaG (Illumina Assembly) | ecosystem: Environmental > Terrestrial > Soil > Wetlands > Permafrost | place: Sweden...
AGCATATGATTTTGTAATTTTTGCTTTGGTAAACTGCCACTCTTCATCAAATACCAGCCCGTGAATTTGCACGACAGTTCCCCGCTTTTTCATGAGTATGCGTTTCCCGGCCCACTGGTAGGTAAAATTGGCGACGCGGTTCGGCGTCGGAAATAAGACAAAACATCCGGTAAACCCACAGCGCTCAAGGAGTAAAGGATCATGATAGATAATATCGTGGGCGCCGAATTTGAATGAAAACATGTTGCTCCCCAGGGTTGGGGCGATTTTTATTGAGAGCGGTTCGCCGCTTTTTGATTTCGGAGTGTAGAGTAGAGTGATAACCGGGTAGGGTTTCTTATCAATCGTGAAAGCAAATGATGATTTATTCATGGAGTCCTCGCAATGTCGCTGCTGCTGCCTCAGGGCTAATATCGCGCTGGCCTTCGGCAAACATTTCATAGCCGACATAATGTTTTTTGACCGTTGCACTGCGAAGCAGTGGCGGATAAAAATGCATATGGAATTGCCACTCTCCATGCGGTTTTTTATCGGTGGGTTTTTGATGGATGCCCATGGAATACGGGAATGGTGTGTTAAACAGATTGTCATAACGCCTTGTTATGTGAAGAAGGATGCCGGCGAGATCTCTTTGATCTTTGCGATTCAGATCACTTAATGATTGCCTTTGTTCTTTCGGAAGAATCATTGTTTCATAAGGCCATGTTGCCCAAAACGGAACGAGACAAACGAACGATTGATTTTCAAGAACTATCCTTTTGTCTTCCTTCATTTCCTCCCGAAGATATGCAGGAAGCAATGGTTCATTATGATTTTTTAGGAATTGCTTTTGGTTGGTTTGCTCCTTTTGTATAATGGTCGGGAGATGTTCGTTTGCCCAGATCTGGCTGTGCGGATGGGGGCTGCTGGGGCCCATGAGCCCGCCTTTATTTTCGAATATCTGGACGTAGGAAATGTTTGGCGAATCCCCTATTGTTTCGTATTCATGCTCCCATGTTTTTATCACGTCGACTATTTCCTGCTCGTTCATTTGCGCCATCGTGCGGTTATGGTGGGGCGTATAACAGACGACTCTCGATGTGCCCCGTTCCTGCTGGGCAACCATGAGATCGCCGGTTTTATATGTACCCGGGGGCGGGTCGGGAAGCAAGGACGGGTGATCGTTGGTGAAAACAAATGTGCCGGTATAGTTCTCATTGACCTGGCCGCTTGCTCGGGTATTACCGGGACACAGATAACATGCGGGGTCATAGTCAGGAATTACGTCGAGAGCAACCGCTTCGATACTTCCCTGCCACGGACGCTTAGTACGCTGTGGTGAAACCAAAATCCAATCGCCCGTTAAGGGGTTGTAGCGGCGGTGCGGTAGGGAAAAATCGACCCGTTCGACTCCGGTTCGCCTTCGCTCACCATCGCTCAGGGTTGAAACAGGGTGGCGCTTCGTACGCCGATTTATCGAATGTGATTTGGCGCCGTCGAATGTATCAAGCATATAAAACTTCAGCTCCCTGAGTAAGGGAAAATTCAATATAGGTAAGCGTCCTGTGAAACTTCTTTTTGTAGGCCTCGCTCAGTGTTTTCTGAAATGATTTCATCGCTTGTTTTTTTACCAAGGCAAGGGCAATTGCGGAAAACCCACCACCCATATTTCGCATCCCCAACACACCCGGCAATGTCCTTCCATAGGTGACCAGGAATGTGAGTTGTGGTGTGTTTTCGTCAAGACCGTATAATGTGAGCCCGCTCACTCCGGATTCTGTTAATAATCGCCCAAATGTCGCCAGATCTCCGTTTTTCAGCGCCGGTAATGCCTTCATCACCCTATCATTCTCATAAATTATGTGTTCCACGCGTTTTCTCATGACCTGGTTTTTCTTTTCGAGGGCACTACGGAATTTCAGAAAGTCGCTGAGAGCTACGTCACGAAGGCTCTTAACTTCTTTATGAAGAACGTCACTCCAAAATGGCAGGCTGTCTTCACACATTTTACGTCTCGCGACATAGCCGGTTTCCCCCAATTGCCGCTCAAGCGTCAGATCAACTGGTATGACAAATGAGACCTCCTTGGGATTGAGTTTTGCATCAACGACGCGGACGCTTGAAACCGGGGAATCCCCTTTCGGTAGGAAATCAAAGAACACCATCGCACCGTCTTTGGCGAATGCCGATGCCCCCTGGTCCAAAAATCCGCACGGGCTCTTGACGAGATCGCTGTTTTCTGCGGTTTTACACGCGAGCGCGATTTTTGTTCGGTCGATTTTTTGCTTATAAAGCGCAAGAAGTCCGAATGCAACGGCAAGTTCGAGCGCTGCAGAACTTGAAACGCCCCCGGATTTGGGTACCGTACTGTCAATGAGGATATTCGCTCCGCCGATGTGATACCCGTTTTGTAGTAATTCGCGGACAACTGCGCGGACATAATTCACCCAAGTATTTTTTTCATCGCACGATATATGCGTTAAAGAAAATTCAACGGGTTCTCCCGGATAAGCCGTGGATGCAGCATGAATATTATTATCCGTTCTCTTGCTGAAGAATCCTAAGGTACTTCTGCTGATTCCTGCCGCAAGGGCAAATCCGAAGTTGTAGTCCGTGTGGCATCCGAGGATTTCTGCCCGGCCGGGCGCTCTTGAAATGACCGTCGGCGGAGATTGATATACATCAGTAAACTGTTCTCTTAATTTTTCAATTCTTTGTAAAATGCTAGGTTCGTTTTGGTCGCTCGCTTTGTGTGTAATCATCGATACCTCCTTATGTCGGTTGTATGTTTTGGATAAAATCAGTATACATGTATATTTCGTGAATTGTGGGAAATGCGGTCAGTGCACCTTTTTTTGTTGTCGTGAGGGAACCAACAACCTCGGCGAACCGTAGTTTTTGCTCGAGTTCTTTCCGTGTTAACTCAGACACACGTTTTTTGGTCCGAAGTAGTTGGTAAATGAATCCCGCGTTAAATGCATCCCCCGCACCGGTTGTGTCCACGGCATCAACGGATATTGTCGGTAAGTAGCCATTAAATTTTTTCGTCATAAAATAACATCCCTCTCTCCCGCGCGTGATGATAAGAATTTCAAGATTATCGGTACATAATTGTTGTGCCGCTTCCTCAAACGTCGTGTCAGGGGAAAGAATATGTGCTTCTTCTTCGCTGATCTTTAATATATCGACTTCTTTTGCGGTAGCGAGAATGACATCACGGGCACGATTGAGATTCTCCCAGAGTTTTTCTCTGATATTCGGGTCATAGGAAAGGATCGTACCGTGCTTTTTCGCCTGGGATATGAGTTTTTGTGTGGCTTGGGCGCCAGTCTCGCCTATTTGCATAATGCTTCCGAAATGAAGGAGAAAGGTTTCGTTTGGTAGCGATACATCCCGTGGAGTAATCTTCTCATGAGCTCCGCGAAAGAAATCAAAACTGCGCGCGCCGCTGGGTCCTAACGTCACCATTGCCCGGGTTGTCGGCTCAGATTCATTGACCAATACGTGTTCTATATGGACGCCGTGTTCTACAAGTTCATTCCGAATGGATTTGCCATACTCATCATCGCCAACTTCTGCAATAAGCGATACGTTCACACCCAATTTGGCAAGTCCCGCCGCTGTGTTGGTCGGAGCGCCGCCGAGGGTATATTCGATGGCGCCGCTATGCTCCTGTTCTTTACCGTTTGTGTGATTTCCAACAAATCCATCAACAAGCGCTTCACCGAAGCAGTAAACCGAAGGAGAATGAGCGTCCATAGTGTCTAGGTCACCAGTTTGGCAGCGCCGATAATACCGCAGTCTTTGATTTCCTCGAACGTAACTTTATATTTGGTTAATTCTCGTATATACTTTTCCACCATTGATTTATAATTCCAACCGATCCAGAAAAGACTGCCTTCCATGACAAATACCATATCACGTTTTTTAAATTCCGTAATTCCTGCGATTTCACATGCGAGGAGCTGAGCTGAATGTTCAAATAACTGCCGTGCGATCTTCGTGGCTTTGTAAATGTTCCCGCGCGCGATCCTGTCCATCTGATGGGTGGATTCAAGCGCCGGGTGTTTGATCTGGTTTTTCGTGAGGAGAATATTGAAATGATGGAAAAGGTATCCGCCTGCGACTTCTTTCTCGAAAAATGACCGTCCTTTGGTGAGTGATTGGGCGTCGATCTGTTTTCCCTCATCCGACTGCGTAAATTTGTCGAAATTAGCGGCTTCCAGATTCACGAGGTGCGAGTCATCAAGAAATACGGCAAAGTTAAGGCCCGTTCCGACCACCCCTCCGCTTAACTCGGAGGCCGTATGCCGGATTAAGCCGGCAAGGGTTAAACAGATCGTATCGTTTGCCATAGATACGTTAATGTTTCGGCCGTATTTTGCATTCGTATAGAGCTCGATGGTTTTCCCTAATTGTTGCCCGACAAGGCCCAAAAATGAATGTTCTTTTGTCCCCTGCACAAGGATTCCGTCCAGTTTCCCGTTTTCAAAGACCGGTTGCATCGGATAGGCAAAGTTTATAGCAACCGTCGATACCTGTGGATCGAGATGCTTATCGATAACTGAAAGAAATACATCTTTGGTGGTCATGACAGGCAGTTGCTCTTCAACCAGTGTTTTGATGATAATGTCGCTTCCCTGTCTTACGACGTGAGAGTTTTGCAGTATCGAGCCGCCGATTTTAAGGACCTGGAACGGTTCATTTTCTTTGACGATCGGGGTTTTTGGAAGCTGGTGGATGATGAACGGAAGACTCGTCTTTTTGCCGTTTTGTGCGTCACTAAGTTCTCGGACAAAATTGGCGCTTATCGATTGCAAGTTAGTTGACGTCATATTGATGATACTTGGAATGTACTGAGTTCGTGTGAAAAAGTCAATAATTTAATTACTGCGTATTTGGGTTTTGAGTCCATTGGAGCTGACGTTCCAATGCTATAATATTTAGCAAATTGTCCAGTCTTCTTCTTCGGCTCTCAATTCTCCGTTTTTTATCCGGGTGACCGTGGCCGATGATAAAGTCGCGTAAGACTCGATTAATAAGTTCAACTTCGTTGTTCAAGCCATAATAATCATTTAGATAAATCGGCCATCCATTGTGATTTGGGCGCCGCCCGTCGGATATATCATCCGTAAATCCGCCTGCATGTTGCAACATCGTTGCGTCGTTTGTTGATTCATATTTTTCATCTCCGGGAGCGTCGCCGCCAGAGCAGGTATGCATTTTGGGTATTTGCGGAACAAACGATTCATCCGTAATGCCTAACTCTTCCCTACGATATATCCGTTTGAGTCCTTGGGCGTAATTTTTTACCCAGCGGCCGCCATTTTCTTTATGAATTTGCCATAATTGATCAGCATCATCGTCTGAATTGCCGGATGAAATATCGATATACGTCACTCCTTGTGCATACGCACGGGCACAGTTAATATTCCAATCACGAGACAGACGTTTAAATGCGAGAAACAACGTTCTGCCGTCTGTTATTCTAACTCCGGTTTTTTCTTTCCACCGCTTGTTGAGGGACGGGTCGCTAACGATCCTGTCAAGATCCATAACAAGGTTGGCCTTGGTGCCGATTCCTGCTACGCTCACTGCAAAATCCTGAATATCGTTAATAAGCAGCGCCCGATGTTCCTGTTCTAAATCAGTCAGTTGCGGTGCCACTTCCCGAAAAAGTTGGTCGCGTCGTGTTATAGGGCTTAAATCAACTTCATGCATTTGCTGTGTGTGCGGAACAGGAAACCTGTCAGCCTGATTCAGCTCATAGATGTCTTTACTGATATCGTATGGTATTCGCGGAGGAAGCTTTTTCTTTATAAGATCTTTTCTCGCCTGTTTCGTTGAATCACGAAGCAGGTCCCCTTCGCGTTGTAATCCTTCCCAGCCGGATAAAGGAATAGGTTTATACACAATCACTTCACCAGATATGAGGTCCTCGGTGTATCCACCGTTTCCAACGCTGAATGTAATAATAACCGGTGCATACGATTTATCGGTTTTTGTTTTCAGTCTGCCGTCATTGTAGTACCCGAATTCATGCCCGTTTTCCTGGAGTTTGTTCTGAATATATGGCATACGGTCCTTCATATACATTTCCCAACGCCATGCATTGGCATCTTTGCCGGTTTCAATATTTATGACAATACCGCGTTCCAGTGCGGCGATCAGAAGGAGATCAATATTCTCGAGTTCAACGCTTTTTCCTTCCTTATCCAGATGCTTGGACGGGTCAAGAAGGAAAACCTCCTGCTCCTCGAACTGGGGTCTCGGTGGAAAAATCTCGTCCCAGTCAGGAAGTGTTAATTGAGGTTTTAGTTCGGATATCGTATGGTCCCAATCCCAATTGATAATAGTTTCCTCACCCCGTATGCGGGAGAGAAAATTACGTAATGTATTGTCTTCTTTAGTAGTCTTGGGCCACGCAGGATGATGTGGGTTAAGATAAAGAAGCGACCTGACGAATACAGGAGCCCCAAGCTCCGTTTCGAGCCGCAAATTAGGATCAATATCCGAGCCACGTGGCAATTCTAATATTTCATAGTTTGTCATAAATTAGCCACACACTTTGTGACTTTGATATTATCGGGTATAATCCTGGATTTAGCTTGACGATGAGGCAAATTTTAGCTGACAAGCGGCTGACATTTCACGCGCTTGAGGCTAATAGACTTCACGGTTTATGAGCGGCACAAATAATAAGCTTGTATTTTGGTATTTCAAATACTCTACGCTGTGTGAATCCCCAGTCAGTAAGTTGCGGTGTTATCAAGGCTGCAGCCTGTTCTTGCTGAGCATGTATATCTGATAGTCCTAGTACCTTCCTGGTGTACTCCTGCGCTTCCTTAAACTTGAGATAGTACCCATTCATATCGCCGGATCCGTTGTATATCTCCATAATTGAATCTACCGGATTTTCTATTCCGAATGTTTGGCCGGTAAACATGAACATCTTGTACGATAATTCGTTTAAGAATCCCGCACGCAGTACGCCTTGTGTCACATCAGGAAGTTTCGTGCGAACGTCACGGGTCATGATTGAATTTACGTGACCGTTGCCTTTAAGAAGGTAGCGTATATTTTGTTGGTCATTCATTTGTCTATCGACTTCGGCCCCCCAGTGATGACTAAACTGAGCGAAAAATTGGTCGGAATTCATAGTCTGTATATGTGAAAAGAAATACCCGCTGTCCCGCTTCGGGTTAAACAATGTTCCTTGTTCAACAGACACTCCTTCGACATTGTGAAAATTAGGTTGGTGGCGAACTCGGATTCTTAATTGAGCCATCGGATCCTCAGAGGATTCTGCCCCGGGAATTTGAATACATTCCGGAGTTTCGTAGCCGGGATAATTTCCAAAATTTACCCAATTTCCCACCTCGTTCATTACGTGTCCGGTAGGCAGGGCTAATATCGCACACATATCAGCTATAGCCTTTTCTGTTTGTGCAATAATCGGTATCGCTGGGTGTTGCCGTGGATATGATAAGTTACTGAATGCTTCACGATACTGTTTTGTTATTTCAAGGGGCAACTGATCCATCCCAATCCTTCCGAATGTCGGATTTTCTCGGAGTATTGAGAGGTCATTGATTGTTAAAGGCGTTTCATTCATACGTCTAGAAATAATGGTGTCGTTCGTTAAGCATTCGTATTGCACCAAATGCCGCGCCGTATCTTCCCGATGCCGGAGTAAAATCAACCGGTCGGTTCAGCCGATCTTCCACGACGGATTTTACGGTTTGATGGTAACCGGAAATCTTCCAAAATGGCGGGCCCTCAATTGGCCAAACGAAAGGGTGTCCATCGTCGGGAAAAATACCGGGTGTCGCGGCGACTGCTCCGGCAAACACATTGCCCGCGATAAGCGCTGACCGTTTACATAATATGTAGGCAACATGATTTAACACTCCCATTGATTCGCTGTCAGATTGGAGCCCGATAAGCACGCTTCGGAGTTCATCGTGATCACCAGTGTTGAGGCTGAGAATTCTTGAAAGATCCTTTGTGCGTAACGGGCGCTTTACCGCAACATCAAGAATGGGTGGTGATACGAAACGGAACATATTCACGAGTTCTACAAGCTCTCGTTCGAGATTGTAACCGCTCACCATAGTTTCCGACTCAAATGTTCCAGGAGTAGTGCTTATTTTATTGAGTGTTCTTTCGAGTTTTGACATAGGGAGACCGTTGACGTTACCGGGTTCTATATTTTGAATTTGTAATACTCCATTATGAAGCGCGGCACGGCCACCTCCGAGTCCTGATGCAAGAATCATAGCGATGCGGACGTGAGCTTGTGCCAACATGACCGCAACTCCGTCATTCATCACAATGGTGGGCGTGTTGTCCGGGATCGGGATACCGGATTCTTGAAATAGCTCCCGTATAGCTTTCCCCACATAGGTATCGGAAACACCAGGCACATCAAATCCTTTTGGCATTTCTTCCTTCGGTTTACCTTCTATACCATGAGCAGTTCGTATCGAATCGAATTCGAAAGAGTCAATAATACTCAGCGCATCAATAGTGACTTCGCGGGGTATACGGGAGAGTGCTGGTGATAATGAATTTACGATGTCTGCATAGAATTCATGAGCGGTGGCAAATTTCTTTGTCAGAAACGGTAGTTCTCGTTGTATGGGCCACCCGTCGGTTCCGGTTACGATTTCAAGCGCATTATCAGCTGTTGCGCGAAAAAGGGTTACGTGTTTGTTTGTTCCGCCATATTCAACGACCAGAGCTGTTGAATCAGGTTTCATCTTTTCGTTAGTTCGTGGCTCAATAAGGCTGGGGTAGCCGCGATTCGGGCCAAGTTCACTGATGCTTTGTTTGAAGATGACATACAGTTCTTCTTCTCCCGGAATGACGACTCCGAGCTCGCGAAGCAGCCCTTTCGCTCGTTCAAATTGAGGGGTTGGAGACTCATGTATAGCCTCAATAACTTTCATGGAGCTAATAGTATACTATAGGTTCATACTGAAGTAAAGTTAAATGCGAGAATACGTGAGGCTATGTTCGATCTTGTAATACTTCAAGAATTTCGTGCTTGTATATAAGATCTAAAGACTCAATGGCGTCATACATTCTATTCAAAAGGAATGCAATTTCGCCATATTCAATGGAATACTCACCCCGACCAAAGGCCGCGTATGTTAATACATGTCCGACTTTAAGAGGCTCTGGAGATCGCGAAGGGAAATCAGGAAATGTTGATTCCCATTGCACTGTCCTATCCTTTAGTTTAACTATTAGAGCAAATTTGAAATCTCCGACGTAATCATCATACGTTTTTACCTGAGCATCAAGACCAACATACGAAATAGACGAGTTGTTTTCAAGTATTACTCCCATCATTCCACTTTCATATAAATTTGCATTGAATTGATTAAGAGGTAAATATCCGTCGGTTGAAACAACGCCGTTTTCCATAACATGTACCATATGTCTCGGTTGAATACGACTAACATTTATCCTTTTCGTTGGATCATCAAGCATAGACAAACACTCTTGCGCGTTCATAATAACGGTCATTATAGGACTTTCAAGACGACGATGCATGTCAACGGGCTGATGACGCTATTTTTTTGGGAAATCTCTGTGCATCAATTAGCTTGTCAATTTTAGGTTTTAACGTTACAATTGCCGGATATGAAACACGTCATTGAGGAAAGCTACCCGATCAGCTTCAGGAAGGCTGAAGCGGCAGAGCTCGGAGATCACCTCAAGCACCGCCATTCGGTCGTTTTGGTCGGAATGAAACGGGTCGGGATTAGCAATTTTCTTCGTTTCTTCATGTACCATGAGGCAATCGTTCAAACGTATGTAAAAAACGGATCAGAACCCATCTTTGTCCACGTTGATTTAAATGATCTCATTGAACGGAATATTACGGCGTTCTGGACGCTTCTTCTCACACGTCTTGTTGACGCCGTACAGCGCTCAAAACTTCCCGAATCTGAAAAACGCAGTTGCCGACGTCTTTTCGTACAAAGTATCCAGCTTAAGGATCAATTTTTTACCGTCGACAGTGTGCGCAAAGTCCTCGAGGCGCTTGTAGCAGGCGGCCTCTATCCTTCACTCTTTTTGCTACGATTCGATAGACTTGCGGATGTCGTAACACCTGAATTTTTCAGTAACCTCCTGGGTCTTCGGGACGCAGTGAAACAGCGGATGAGTTATGTATTCACGAGCTACCGCCCCTTATCAGATCTCGCGCCAGACGTGTTTAAAAAGCAGTCGCTCTCTATTTTCACAAAAGACATGTATCTCAGGCCGGTTGGAAGCGGTGATGTGAGCGCCATTGTCGACACACTAAAGGCCGAATATCATACTGCATTTGATGATAAAACAACTGGCGCGCTGGTTGAACTATCCGGCGGATATGTGCAATATCTCCAACTTGCGATCATCAGGCTTCATGAGGAAAAATCGATTCCAAAAGCGAGGGAAGATCTTTTTGCATTATTATCGAAAGACGAACAGATTGTTTTTCAGTCTGAGGAATTGTTTGAGAGTCTTACGAAAGTGGAAAAGGAGATGCTTCTGCAGATTAAACAGGGAAATGCGCTGTCGCCTGAGCAAAAAGAATCTGCAAAGTATTTATGGAACACCGGGATCGTAAGTGATGAAGGTGGGAAAACAGCATTTTTCAGTCAACTTTTCGCTGAATATCTGGGCACGCTGTCGATGGTTCTTACAACCGGTAAGGATTTCACCAAAAAGGAGCATTTACTTTATACATTCCTGAAAGCTCATGAGGATGAACTCTGTGAACGGGAAGCGATTATTGAAGCCGTCTGGCCGGAGAGCCGCGATCTCGGCGTATCTGATTGGGCCATTGACCGCTTGGTTGCACGGCTCCGGGGAAAGCTAAAAGACCATCACAGCCCCTATCAGGTGATGACCGTCGTCACGAGAGGATATAAACTCGTCAAGATTTAATCATGTCATTGTGGGGATGACAAAACTCTACCTGATCTCGTAACTCAACGATACGTCTATCGTAATTTCAGACGAACCGGGTTCAATCTGAGTTGGTGCCGTTACCGCTGTAGAGCCTGCCGCCATATCCGCTTTTGCAAGCATCGGGACCGGTCTCGGCTGGCCGCCCTCATTTTCACTATAGTCAATGACCCTGCCGAGCGTAAATCCGCCGGCCTTGGCAGCATCTGCGGCTTTTTTCTTGGCCTGTGCTACGGCCACCTGCCGAGCGTCATTTTCGACTTTGGTTTTGTCTGATACATCAAATGTGATGCCGCCGACCTGGTTGGCCCCGTTGGCTGTTGCGCTATCAACGACCTGATTCGCGTTATCCATGTTCCTTACCTTGATGGTGAGGTCGCTTGATGCCTGATAACCGGTTATCCGCGGGGTTGAAGCCTGATAGTCATAGGTCGGTGCGATTGAGTAATTGGAGGTCTGGATGTCCGCAGCATCAATACCCACTTTTTTCACCGCATCGGTAATTTTGTTCATCTTCGAATTTAGATCCTGCTGGACCTGTTTGACCGTGTTGCCCTGACCCTGAACACCTACACCCACAATTGCCACATCCGGTACTGCGGTCGCCTTTCCTTCACCGGTAACGGTAAAAGAATCCGTTTTATTGGTGACGACGCTCGTGAGTGAAAACGGGATCGCACCCACAAACTTGGTGTAGACAAATAGTGAGAGGAAAAATATGACAACGGCACCTGCAAGGTTTTTCATATACATTTAGTATATCATACGACTTGACAGAGGTGCGTTCGGTGCTATACTCACGGCTAATGAGGAAATATCGTACGTTATTGACTATTTTTTTGTTTGTAACTTTTGCCGGAATGGCGCCGAAGTATACCTACGCGTCATGCCCGTGGTACGACCCTTTTTGTCTTACTCCTACGCCCACGCCTACCCTGACACCTACACCAATCATCTTTCAAAAAATTGCACCCGCATTTCAATTTAAACCTGGTTTGTTAACGACGATAACTCCCGCTTCAACGAACACTCCGACTCCGACCGCGACGGTGACCCCGACGGCAACACTCACTCC
>Ga0182021_10008701_pt1 | contig 12018 bp, 11 predicted proteins | sample 612E3MmetaG_FD_120493 | JGI IMG/M metagenome (GOLD analysis project Ga0182021, IMG submission 120493) | Permafrost microbial communities from Stordalen Mire, Sweden - 612E3M metaG (Illumina Assembly) | ecosystem: Environmental > Terrestrial > Soil > Wetlands > Permafrost | place: Sweden...
CCGGCCAGGGAATTCCTGCCGCGCGAGCCCAGCGACCACCGAGATACCCTTTGCTTTCTTCCTGGCGCCCTGTGCGCCCAATTGCCGCCCAATAGCCCGTGAGCGTACATCACCCCAAGGATCTGGCAGGCTGGCTCAGCTATATCGAGCAGCAGCATCCGCAGGCCATCGCGCTCGGACTGGAGCGGGTCGAGCGCGTACGCGCCGCGATGGGGCTAGTGCCGAGCGTACCGGTAATCACGGTCGCCGGCACCAACGGCAAGGGCTCGACCTGCGCGGTGCTGGAAGCCGTGCTCTCGTCGGCGGGTTATCGTGTCGGGTTGTATACGTCGCCGCACCTGCTGCGCTACAACGAGCGCGTGTGCATTGCGGGGTGCGACGCCGATGACGCGGCGCTTGTTTCGGCGTTCGCGCGGGTGGAGGCGGCGAGGACCGAAACAGCGGGCAACACCGGCCTGACGTATTTCGAGTTCGGCACGCTCGCCGCAGTGGATCTGTTCCTGCGCAGCGCCGTCGACGTGCTGGTGTTGGAGGTGGGCATGGGCGGGCGCCTCGACGCGGTGAACGCGTTCGACGCCGATTGCAGCATCGTCACCAGCGTCGGGCTGGATCACATGGACTATCTCGGTGCCACCCGCGAGGTCATCGGCCATGAAAAGGCCGGAGTTTTCCGCGCCGGCAAAGCAGCAATACTCGCCGATCCGGCGCCGCCCGCGTCCGTGTCGGACCACGCGCAGGCAACCGGCGCCAGACTGTTGCGCATCGGGCACGACTTCGGCTATCAGGCCGAAGGCGAGCTATGGTCCTTCTGGGGACCGGCGGGCCGGAAATCCGGCCTGCCCTATCCGGCCCTGCGCGGCAGGATACAGCTGTCGAATGCGAGCGCCGCGTTCGCAGCGCTGGATACGCTGCAGCAGCGCCTGCCGGTATCCACGCAGCACCTGCGGCGCGGATTGGCCGAGGTCCAGCTACGCGGACGTTTTCAGGTGCTGCCCGGCCGCCCGGTGACGGTGCTCGACGTGGGACACAACCCGCAGGCGGCCGCAGTGCTTTCGGACAACCTGTCCGGCATGGGCCCGTGCGCGGATACCTGGGCGGTATTCGGCATGCTGCGCGACAAGGACATCGCGGGCGTGGTGAGCTTGCTCATGAAGCAGATTGACCACTGGATGGTTTGCACCCTGCCGCCGCCGCGCGGTGCCCAGGCAGCGGAGCTTGCGCAGGTGTTGAGACAGGCCGGAGTGGAGGCGGTGCGCGAGTTCGAAAATCCCACGCTTGCCTATGCGGCTGCCCGCAGCGAGGCTGCTGATAATGATAGAATTGTCGTGTTTGGATCCTTCCATACCGTAGCAGACGTTCTCGCTGCACCGGAGACATTAAAGGTTTAGATGGCGGAAAGCGAAGAAGCCCTGCAGTTGAAACGGCGAGCCCGGCGCCGCCTGGTCGGTGCCATCGCCTTGGTGACCTTCGTCGTTATCATCCTGCCGCTGATCCTGGACAAGGAACCCGGCCCGGCCGGCCCGCCGCTGAGCGTACAGATCCCAAGTCAGGATGCGGGGGGCTTCAATACGCGTGTCTTGCCGCCCGTGGCTGCGCCAGCATCCGAGAAAAAGTCCGAAATCCCTCAAGTCAAGACGGAGCCGCCGCAGGCCACTGTGGCGATCCCTCCGGTCAAGGCTGAGCCGTCCCATGCCGCTGCGGCGATTCCTCCAATCAAGAGCGAGCCGGCGGTGGCGACCGAAGCGGCCAAGGAGGCCCCGTTTGCGCCCAAGGCCGAGGAGGGGCGGGCGCAGGCCGCGCTCAACGATCAGGCCTGGGTCGTTAGCCTCGATGCATTCTCCGATGCAAAAAACGTAAAGCAGTTGCGGGCCAAGCTTACTGCAGCAGGGGTAAAGTCTTATACTGAACCAGTGAAGACCAGCAAGGGCGAGTTGATGCGCGTGCGCGCCGGGCCTTTTGCGAGCAAGGAAGCCGCCGAGAGTGCGCGCGCAAAGCTGGTCGCGATGGGCTTGAAGCCTGGCGCAGTCGCGAGCCGATGACGTGGTTCGATTACGCCGTGATCGCCATCGTATGCTTGTCGGTTTTGCTGGCAGCGATTCGCGGCGTGGTGAGGGAAATCGCGGCACTGGCGGGGTGGGCCGCGGCGCTGATCCTGTCCGGCCTGTTCGCGCAGGAGCTGGCGCAGTGGCTGCCGATCGCAGTATCGCCGGTGCTGAAGGCGGTGATCGCCTACCTGGTGATTTTCCTAGGCGTGTTGCTTGTGTCGGGATTGGCCGGTGTGCTGCTGGCAAAGCTGTTCCGCGCCGCAGGCCTGGGGTTCACCGATCGCGCCGTGGGCGCTTTGTTTGGGCTCGTGCGCGGCGTGCTGATCGTGTTTGTCGGGGTAATGCTGGCTGGATTGACGGGCTTGCCTAAGGAGCCTTTCTGGCGCGAGGCGGCGCTTTCCGGCCCGATTGAAACCGCGGTGCTGGCAGCCAAGCCGGCCCTGCCTAAAGATTTGGCGCAACGCATCCGTTACAGGTGAAACCATGTGCGGGATTCTCGGTGTAGTGGCAAGGACTCCGGTGAACCAGCTGCTCTACGACGGGCTGCTGGTGCTGCAGCATCGCGGCCAGGACGCAGCTGGCATCGCCACTTCAGAAGGGCAGACCTTCCACATGCACAAGGGCGGAGGGCTGGTGCGCGACGTGTTTCACACGCGCAACATGCGCGCCCTGCCCGGCAACATGGGCATTGCCCACTGCCGCTATCCCACCGCCGGTTCGGCCTCGAGTGCTGCCGAATCGCAACCGTTCTATGTCAATTCGCCTTTCGGGATCGTGCTGGGGCACAACGGCAATCTCACCAATTCGGACAGCCTGAAACAGGAGATGTTCCGCCAGGATCTGCGCCACATCAACACCAATTCGGATTCCGAAGTGCTGTTGAACGTGCTCGCGCACGAGTTGCAGGAGGCTTCGACCAACTACAAGCTCGACCCGCAGATCATTTTTACCGCAGTGGCCGCCGTGCACCGGCGCTGCCGCGGGGCATACGCCGTGGTGGCGATGATCGCGGGATACGGCCTGCTTGCCTTCCGTGATCCCTACGGCATCCGGCCGCTGGTGATCGGCCGCATGGACAGCGGCAAGGGCTACGAATATCTGGTTGCTTCGGAATCGGTGGCCCTGGACACCCTGGGTTTCCAGATCGTGCGCGACGTTGCGCCGGGGGAGGCCGTCTTCATCGACGAAGACGGCAATTTCTACAGCCGCCAGTGCGCGCTGAAGACCTCGCTCAACCCCTGCATTTTCGAGTACGTCTACCTGGCGCGCCCGGATTCGCTGATGGACGGGGTGTCGGTCTATGAGACGCGGCTGCACATGGGAGAGCAGCTGGCCGCGAAAATCAGGACCCAGTATGCGCATCTGGACATCGACGTGGTCATCCCCATTCCCGATTCCAGCCGCCCGAGCGCGATGCAGCTCGCCTTGAACCTCGGCTTGTCCTACCGCGAGGGCTTCGTCAAGAACCGCTACATCGGCCGCACTTTCATTATGCCCGGCCAGAGGGAGCGCAAAAAATCGGTGCGGCAAAAGCTGAACGCGGTGGCGATGGAATTCAAGGGTAAGAACGTGCTGCTCGTCGACGATTCCATCGTGCGCGGCACCACGAGCCACGAAATCGTGATGATGGCGCGCGAGTCCGGCGCCAACCGCGTGTTCTTCGCCTCCGCCGCGCCGCCGGTGCGCTATCCCAACGTCTACGGCATCGACATGCCCACACGCCAGGAATTGATCGCCAACGGCCGCAGCGACGAGGAGATCGCGCGCGAAATCGGCGCCGACGCGCTGGTCTATCAGGACCTGGACTCGCTCAAGGCCGCGGTGCGCGAGGCGAACCCGCGGCTCACCGAATTCGAAACCTCCTGCTTCGACGGCAATTACATCACCGGCGACGTGACGCGCGAATACCTCGATAGCGTGGAAAATCACCGCAACTTCGCCCGCGGGGAAACTTCCGAAGACGAGCAAAGCACCCAGCTCGATTTGGGGCTGGTCGAGGCAGATTAGATTTGAGATTTGACACTCACTCGCTGCGGTAGTAACGTAGCACTGCGCCGATTTGAAGCATAGCTTGCGGGCGCCGCCGGTCGACAGACCGGCAAACAAATACAGCTAAAGCGTGGGAAACCCGTCTTAGCTAAAGCTAGGCGGGTTTTTGTTTTTTGATACGGACGCAATCATGGCAGAGCAGAGCGAATTCGATACCCTGGCGCTGCGCACAGGCATACACCGCAGCCAGTTCGGCGAGCATTCCGAGGCGATGTACCTCACTTCGAGCTTCGTATTCGAGAATGCTGCGCAGGCGGCGGCGCGCTTCACCGGCGGAGCGGAGGGCAATATCTATTCGCGCTTTACCAATCCTACGGTAAGCGCGTTCCAGGAGCGCCTTGCGGCGCTGGAGGGCGCCGAGGCCTGCGTCGCCACGGCTTCCGGCATGTCTGCCATTCTCGCCATGGCGATGGCCGTGCTCAAGTCGGGCGATCACGTGATCTGTTCGGCCAGCGTATTCGGCTCGACGGTGCAGTTGTTCTCCACCATCATGGGCAAGTTCGGCGTCGCGACCACCTTCGTCAATGGCGCCAGTGTCGCCGCCTGGGAAAGCGCGCTGCGCGACAACACCAAGCTGCTGTTCCTCGAAACCCCGTCGAATCCGCTCACCGAGATCGCCGATATTGCAGCCCTTGCGGCCGTGTCGAAACGCGCCGGCGCGCTGCTCGCCGTGGACAATTGCTTCTGCACGCCGGCTTTGCAGAAGCCGCTCCAACTCGGCGCCGACCTGGTGATCCACTCGGCGACCAAGTATCTGGACGGGCAGGGCCGGGTATTGGGCGGGGCGGTGCTGGGACGGCGCGGCCCGGAGATGGATGGCGTATACGGCTTTCTGCGCACGGCCGGTCCTTGCCTGTCCGCGTTCAACGCCTGGGTGCTGTTGAAGGGGCTGGAAACGCTCAGAATACGCATGGACGCGCAGTCCCAGGCCGCGCTTCAGTTGGCGCAGTGGCTGGAGCGCCATCCCCGTATCGCGCGTGTCTACTATCCTGGCTTGCCTTCGCATCCGCAATACGAGCTGGCGTGCAAACAACAGCGCCTGGGCGGGGCCGTAGTGTCCTTCGAGGTCAAAGGCGGGCGCGAGGAAGCATGGCGCGTAGTGGATGCGACATGCATGATTTCGATCACCGCCAACCTGGGTGACACCAAGACCACCATTACCCATCCTGCCACCACCACCCATGGCCGCATCAGTCCCGAGGCACGCAAGGCCGCGGGCATAGGGGAGGGCTTGCTGCGCGTGGCCGTGGGCCTGGAGGCGTTGTCGGATATTCAGGCCGACCTGGGTCGCGGCCTGAATAGCTGACGGCGAAGATGCTGGAGCGAAAGCCTGCGCACGGCCGCAGGCCTGCCTGTGGCGCGGTCGCTGTCAGCTCGTCAGCTGTACTGCGCGGCAGCCGGATTCGTCGCAGGCAAGATAGCTTCCGGCCTGATACCAGTCCGCCAGCACCCAGCGTTCGCACAGATGGCCGTCCACCGTGTGCAGATGACGAGCGGGGCGGTGGGTATGGCCGTGGATCAGCCGCGGGTACCCGTGGCGGCGCAACATCGCCTCGACTTCCGCCGCCGCGACATCCATGATCTCCGCCGGCTTGCTGCGTTTTTCCTGCTCGCTTTGCCGGCGCAGGCCTTCGATCGCCGCTTTGCGTTCGGCCAGGGGCTTTTGGAGCATCCCGCGTATCCAGGTTTCGCTGCGCGCCTCGCGCCGGAATGCCTGGTATTCCCGGTCCAGCGTGCATAGCGTGTCGCCGTGCGTGAGCAGGACGGATTGCCCGTACAGGTTCAGCAACACCGGGTCCGGCAGGAGCGACACGCCGCTGGCACGCGCGAAAGCCTCGCCGATCACAAAATCGCGGTTGCCATGCATGAGGTAGACCGGGACGCCGCTGGCGGTCAGACGCGCGAGGGCCGCGACGACCGAGGCGTTGAACGGATCGTCCAGGTCGTCGTCGCCGGCCCAGTACTCGAATAGGTCGCCGAGGATATATAGCGCGCTGGCGCTGCGCGCTTCGCGCTCGAGAAAGCCGAAAAATGTGCGGTCGATTTGCGGCCGGCCGGAGCAAAGATGCAGATCGGAGATGAACAGCGTCGGCATGCGGCTAAGCGGCGGGAGGCAGGGGCGATGCGAAGGACGGGGGTTTGCCGATCAGCCCGTCAACGGGGGCGCGTTCCCGTCGTCCCCGTATCAGCAAACCTCGGCACGCTGTAGTATGACGTCTTCGGCAGGCACGTCCTGGTGGCCGCCGCGGCTGCCGGTTTTGACGCCCTTGATTTTGTCCACCACGTCCATGCCTTCGACCACCTTGCCGAACACGCAGTAGCCCCAGCCCTGCTGCGTCGGGGCACTGTGGTTGAGGAAGCTGTTGTCTTTGACGTTGATGAAGAACTGGGCGCTGGCCGAGTGCGGGTCGGACGTGCGCGCCATGGCGACGGTGTAGCGCTCGTTCTTGAGTCCGTTATTAGCCTCGTTTTCGATCTGCGCCTGGGTCGGCTTTTGCCGCATGCCCGGTTCGAAGCCGCCGCCCTGGATCATGAATCCGTCGATGACGCGGTGAAACACGGTGTTGTCGTAGTGGCCGCTTTTTACATAGGCGAGAAAGTTCTCCACCGTCTTGGGTGCCTTGGCGGCGTCGAGTTCCAGGGTGATGGTGCCGTGGTTGGTATGCAGTTTGACCATGATGTGCTCGCTATTTGTCCGAAATGATGGTGATGGATTCGACGATGACCGGTTGCTGCGGCACGTCCTTGGGAAACGGGCCGCCCGGACCAGTGGGCGTGCGCGCGATGCGCATCACCACGTCCATGCCCTGGGTGACCTTGCCGAACACGGCATAGCCGTAACCCGAGGGACTGGCGTCGCGATAATTGAGGAAAGCGTTGTCGGCGACATTGATGAAGAACTGCGCTGTGGCCGAGTGCGGGTTGGGCGTGCGCGCCATGGCGACCGTGCCGAGTTCGTTCTTCAGCCCGCTGCCGGCTTCGTTCTCAATTGGAGGGCGGTCAGCCTTTTTTTCTCGAAGGTCCGGATAAAAGCCCCCGCCCTGGATCATGAAGCGGTCGATGACGCGGTGGAAGGCAAGGCCGTTGTAAAAGCCATCCTTCACGTACTGCAGGAAATTGGCCACCGTTTTCGGCGCCTTGTCCGCATAGAGTTCCATGCGCACCGTGCCGACGTTGGTTTTCATTTCGACCACCGGGTTGGCGGCCAATGCCCCGGCCGACCAGAGCAGGATGCTCAATACCAGGACCTGAAACGAGCGCATGTTTACACCCCTTATTTTCGATGATTAACCGCACTTGACGAAGAGGCCATGCCGCGACGCGGCCGGCCTTGCTGAACCGGTTCAGGTCCTTGGCGCTGTGTGCGCCCAAACGCGCACGCTAGCCTGCGCCCTCGTAAATGATGCGCCACTTGCCGCCTTCCTTGGTCCAATACTGGCGCTTCTTCATGGTGTTCGACAGATTGTTCGAGCGGTAATCCTGGTCGAAGGTCACCACGACCAGTTCGTCTTTGCCCGGATTGCGGAACATGCTGAGATTGGACAGGCCCAGCTTGATCCAGCTCTTGCCGCTGTTGACCTGGCGCTTGTGCTTTACCCAGTCGGAGTAGTTCTCGCGGTCGGCGGAAAATTTCTTCGAGTAGTGCGTCAGGTAGCGCTCGGTATCGAGGCTTTCCCAGTCTCCGCGCCAGCGCTCGATTTCCGCATTGAGCGCATTGCGCTCGGCGTCCCAGTCATCCAGCGACAGCCATTCGACCTGTTCGCTGATGATCACCGGCGTGAGGCCGATTTGCAGTTTGTTGGACAATGCGTCCAGGTCCGCGTTGGCCAGGACCACGCAGCCGTTGCTGGCGCGCGGTGCGCGGCTGTAGGTATCGCTGGGTGTGCCGTGCAGCCAGATGCCGTGGCCGTTCCTGCCATGGCGTTTGTCCCACTCGTTGGGGTAGCTGATGGGGAAGGCGCCGCTGCCGTAGAAATCCGAAAGTTTGTTTTTCGGCAGGCTGGCGGTGACGTGGTATACGCCCACTGGGGTCTTCTCGTCGCCTTCGCGCGTCTTCTCCCCGCCGCGTTTGCCGGTGCTGATGTAATAATCGGCGACGAAGCGCGGGCGCCCGTCCACATTCTGGTACAGATACAGGCGCGAGCGTTTGTTGTCGACGACAATGGCGTATCGCTGGTCCTCGCGCATCTGCATCAGATAGCGCGGTACGCGGTCCTCGGATGGGCGGTCGCGATAGGCATGCAGACGCGCCAGCGCTTCGGCGCGCAAGTCATCGAGCCGCTCGCTCGGGCCCTGGGGGGCATTGCCGAAGGTCTTGAGCGCGCGGCCCCGGGCCAGCAGCAGGTCGCCTTTGATCAGGTACGCCAGCCGGAAATTGGGTTTGGCGCGGAGCAGCGCCTCGATGTGATTGAGCGCCTGATCGAGGCGGTTGCCCTCGATTTCTTCGAACGCCTTGCCCAGCAGATCGTCGGTGCTCTGCTCTGCCCGGGCGGGGGCGGCGGCAAGGAAGAAGGCACTGGCGAGGCCCAGGGCCCCGGCGATCAGTGTGTTAGAGAATCCGCGCCGCAACTGCATCAATTAGCTAACCCGTTCTTCGCGTATAAGCCATTTACCATTGGTTTTGACCAAGACCAGCGTTTTGGTTCCCGAAGTTTTGACTACGTCGGAGCGGTAGAGCTGGCGGAAGCTGACGCTCGCAGTGTTATCGCCGCTGATACTCACCTTGGGCGACTCGACTGCAACCTCGATTTTCTTCGGCGCGCTGATGCGCTGCTTGCGCGATTTTTCCCAGTCGCTACGCGCCTCGCCCTTGGGGGTCTTGAAGTCTTTGGCGTAATGCGACAGGTAGCCGGCCACGTCTTTCTTGGCCCAGGCGCTGGCCCAGGCCTGCACAGTTTTGAGGATTTCCTCGGTTTCGGCGCCTTGGCCAGCGCCGCCCTTGGCCGCCGGTCCGCTCGCCTTCGGTTCGGCAGCCTTCGGTTCTGCCGCCTTAGGTTCGGCGGCCGTCGCGTCAGCCGGCTTGGGCTCGGCGCCGGATTTTGCTGCGCTCGCGACCACACTGGCCTTGGCCGCGTCGGCTGTCTTGGTGGGGGGCGGTTCGGCCTTGGCAGGCTCCGGGCGCGCGGGGGCGCGAGCCGTGCGCGTCCCGCCGCCGATCAACTCGCCTATCATGGCCAGCTTGGTCTTGGCGCCGGTATTTGAGGAGTCGAGTTGCAGCGCCTTGTCGTAGGCCTGGCTGGCGAGCTTGGCGTAGATGTCGCCCAGGTTCTCATGCGCGGTCGCGTAGCTCGGATGCGTGCGGATCGAGCTTTCCAGTGCGGTCCTGGCTTTTTCGTACTGGCCCTGCGAGGCATACAGAACGGCCAAGTTGTTGTACGGTTCGGGCAGCTCGGGATAATCCTCGGACAGCTTCGAGAACACCTGGATCGCCTCGGCAGGCCGGTTCATCTCGGTCAGTATCAGGCCTTTCAGAAAACGCCCCTGCGCGTCGCGCGGTTTGCCTGCCAGGTATTTGTCGACGCGTTCGAGGGACTGGGGCAACTGCCCCTGCCGCATCATGCGAGTAATGTCCTGCAGTTCGTCGGCGTGGACGGCGGCGGCAGCCAAAACGAGGCTGAGTGTGACTGCGGTGCGGCGAAGGGCGTGGTGCATTGTGTTATACTTTCTCGCGCCAGTTAGATTTAACTCTGCATTCTAGCAAGAACACCCGAACCTCCACAATAGAGGGCGCTGTCAAAGTTTCGGTCCTGGCGCTGCCTTTGCGTGGAATACGCGGCGCAGCCGACCGCATCCTGGCCGCTTTTTGCGCATGCTGAAAATATACAATACCCTTGCCCGCCGCAAGGAGAATTTCGTCCCGATCGAGCCGGGCAGGGTGCGCATGTACGTGTGCGGCATGACCGTCTACGACTATTGCCACCTGGGCCATGCGCGCGTCATGGTGGTTTTCGACATGGTGCAGCGCTGGTTGCGCGCCTCCGGGTTCGCGCTCACCTATGTGCGCAACATCACCGACATCGACGACAAGATCATCCGCCGCGCGCTCGAGCGCGGCGAAACCATAGGCGAGCTGACGCAGCGTTTCATCGCTTACATGGACGAGGACGCGGCCGCGCTGGGGGTCGAGAAGCCCGATTACGAGCCGCGCGCCACGCAACACATCGGCGGCATGCTGGAGATGATCGGGGACTTGCAGCGTAAGGGCCTGGCCTATCAGGCGGCGAGCGGCGACATCAACTATTCGGTGCGCAAGTTTCCCGGCTACGGCAAGCTCTCGGGCAAGACGCTGGATGAGCTGCGCGCGGGCGAGCGCGTCGAGACCGATCCGAGTAAGCACGACCCGCTTGACTTCGTGCTGTGGAAGAAGGCCAAGGAGGGAGAGCCCGCCTGGGCGTCGCCCTGGGGCGATGGCCGCCCCGGCTGGCATATCGAGTGCTCGGTCATGTCCAGCGAACTTCTGGGGGCGCATTTCGACATTCACGGCGGCGGCCAGGACTTGCAATTCCCCCATCACGAGAACGAGATCGCCCAGTCGGAGGGTGCGCACGGCGACATATTCGTGAATTACTGGATGCACAATGGATTCGTGCGCGTCGACGACGAGAAAATGTCCAAGTCGCTCGGCAATTTTTTCACCATTCGCGAGGTGCTGAAGCAATATGACGCCGAGGTGGTGCGTTTTTTCATCCTGCGAGCGCACTACCGCAGCCCGCTCAACTATTCCGACCAGCACCTGGATGACGCGAAGAGCGCGCTCGCGCGCCTGTACACGGCGCTCAAAGCCGCGCCGCCCTCAGGTGCCGCGGTCGACTGGAACGATGCATACGCTGCGCGCTTTCGCGCGGCGATGGACGACGACTTCAATACGCCGGAAGCGGTCGCCGTGCTGTTCGAGCTTGCGAGCGAGGTCAACAGGGGTAGCGATGCCGCGAAGGCTGCGCTACTGCGTGCGCTCGGCGGCGTGCTCGGATTGCTGCAGCGCGACGCCACGGCGTTTCTGCAGGGGCGCCGGGATGCGGCGATACCAGGGGCGATAGCGCCTGGGCCGGCCGAGGCTGAAACCGAAACGGCCGCGGGCTACGATGCTGAAAGTATTGATCGGCTTATCGGGCAGCGCGCTGCCGCCAAGAAGTCCAAGAACTACGCGGAGGCCGACCGCATCCGGCGCGAACTGCTGGCGGCCGGCATTGTGTTAGAGGATACGCCGCAGGGCACGGCTTGGCGCCGGGCTTGAGGTTGAATCAGCACTAGCACCACTACATTCGTCGCTACTCAGCAAAGAATTCTTTTACCTTATCCATCCACGATTTGGCCCGCGGGTTGTGCCGGTCCGCGTCTTTCACGTTGATCGCCTCCAGTTCGCGCAGCAGCTCCTTTTGCCTTTCGGTAAGGTGCACCGGGGTCTCGACTACCACATGGCACAGGAGGTCGCCGTGGGTATGGCTGCGCACGCCCTTGATGCCTTTGCCCCGGAGGCGGAAGATCTTGCCGCTCTGGGTTTCGGCCGGGATTTTGATCCTGGCAGAGCCGGAGAGCGTCGGGATTTCGATTTCGCCGCCCAGCGCCGCGATGGTGAAACTGATGGGCATTTCGCAATGCAGGTCGTCGTGGTCGCGCTGGAACACGGCATGCGGTTTAAGGTGCAGCTGGACGTAAAGGTCCCCCGGCGGACCGCCGTTGACTCCGGCCTCGCCCTCACCGCTCAACCGGATGCGGTCGCCCTCGTCGACGCCCGCCGGGATCTTGACCGACAGCGTCTTGTGTTGCTTCACCCGCCCGGCGCCCTGACAAGCGACGCAGGGGTCGGATATGACCTTGCCGGTGCCGTGGCACTTGGGGCAGGCCTGCTGGATCGAGAAGAAGCCTTGCTGCAGTCGCACTTGTCCACTGCCCTGGCAAGTCGGGCAGGTTTTGGGTTGCGTGC
>Ga0182021_10008702_pt1 | contig 12018 bp, 11 predicted proteins | sample 612E3MmetaG_FD_120493 | JGI IMG/M metagenome (GOLD analysis project Ga0182021, IMG submission 120493) | Permafrost microbial communities from Stordalen Mire, Sweden - 612E3M metaG (Illumina Assembly) | ecosystem: Environmental > Terrestrial > Soil > Wetlands > Permafrost | place: Sweden...
CCATTCTCGCGCATTTAAAGACATTGGCATTGACTCTGTAGTGAGTCCAGAATTAACCACTGCAAGCTATGTTGAAAAATTAATAATAAGACCTAAAATAGCCGATTTAGTAGTGATAGGTAAAGGTGATGCTGAATTACTAGATATCAAATTGGAAAACGAAAAAACTATTGGTAAAACAGTTGGTGATATTAGCCCAAACGATAATTTTATAATAGTTGCATTATATGAAAATGATAATTTACTGATTCCAAAACCTGAAATGGTATTAAAAAAAGGTATGAAAATCTCCATTCTAGTAAAAACCAAATATACACAAAAAATCATGAATAAATTCACATAATTGTAAAATATAAATTATCCACTAGAATGAAATTTCGGAATGAACTCAGAAAGAACTTACCAAAATTTGCATAGAATTTAATCTTTTAAATTTAGTTTGGTGGATCTTATGAAATCTAAGGATTTAGAAAATAATAAATTTCGTATAAAGGCCAGGAAAATTGCTAAAAATCGGCCTTACCCCATTAAAGATCTTTCTAAAGATGAATTAATTGAAGAATTACGAATTCATCAAATTGAGTTAGAGCTGCAGAACGAAGAGCTTCGAGAATCCCAACTGAAATTAACAGATTCCCAGAATAAATATTTTGATCTATACAATTTTTCTCCTGTTGGAATTTTTAATTTAGATAAAAATGGAATTATTTTAGATGTTAATCTTTCAGGAGCAACATTATTAGGTACTGAAAGACTCAAACTAAATAATCAAGCATTTATTATGTACATCGATCCTGATTATCGAAGAAAGTTTCATCTACACTTCTTTAAAGTTAAAGAAAGTAACCAAAAACAAACGGTTGAACTTAAACTCTTAAATAAGAATAATGATTCAACTTATGTACATTTAGAAACTGTAAGCATTACTGATAAAACAGGAGAATTACAACAATTTAGGATTACTGCTATTGATATCACAGATATCAAGAAAGCTGCAAAAGAGATTGAATTGTCCAGTAAATATAATCGTAGTTTGATAGAAGCTAGTTTAGATCCTTTAGTTACTATTGGATCTGATGGTACGATTACAGATGTGAATCATTCAACTGAAAATGTCACGGGTTATACCATAGATGAACTTATTGGAACAGACTTCTTAAACTATTTTACTGAACCTAAAAAGGCTCAAGAAGGATATTTGAAAGTATTTAAAGAAGGTTCTATACAGGATTATCCATTAGAGATTAAAAATAAAAATGGGTATATAACTCCCGTATTATATAATGCTTCGGTTATTAAGGATGAATCTGGTGAAGTCATTGGTGTTTTTGCAGCTGCACGTGATATAACTGAAATAAAAAAGGCAACAGAGGAAAATAGAAAGTTGGCAAATGTTGTAGAATCATCTGATGATGCAATTATAACCAAATCACTTGATGGTTGTATATTAAGTTGGAATAAAGGGGCAGAACAGATTTATGGTTATTCTAAGGAAGAAGTAATTGGGAAAAGTATTTCGATATTAGCACCTCCTGAACTTAAAAAAGAAATATCAGAGTTAATCCTTAAGATTAAATTAGAAGAAGATGTTCATCATTATGAAACTTTGCGTTTGAAAAAAGATGGGACGCCAATGGATGTATCAATAACGCTTTCTCCTATTTTTGATGATTCTGGAAAACTTGTAGCTATAAGTAATATTAGTAGGGATATCACTGAACGTAAAGTTGCAGAAAGAGAATTAAATGAATATAGAAATTCTCTTGAAGAAAAAGTGGAAAAACGCACAAAAGAACTTGCTAGATCAAATGCAGAACTAGAACATTTTGCATATATAGCAGCTCATGATCTTCGAGAACCTTTACGTATGATTACAAGTTTTTTACAATTACTAGAAAAACGATATAAAGATCAGTTAGATCAAGATGCCAATGAATTTATTGATTATGCAGTTGATGGAGCTAAACGTTTAAATGACATGATCAATGACCTTCTAAAATATTCAAAAGTAACTAGTACTGAACCAATATGTTTACCTGTAAACCTAGAAAAAGTATTGGAAGATGCATTAATAAATCTAATAATTCCAACTGAAGAAAATAATGCAGTTATAACCTATGATAGCTTACCTAAAGTCCATGGAGATGAAAAATTATTAATTTTACTTCTCCAAAATCTCATTGGAAATGGAATTAAATATAATGATAAAAAAACTCCTAAAATCCATATATCTTCCATAAAAAAGGATAATCAATACATTATCAGTGTAAAAGATAATGGAATAGGAATTAAGCCCGAACACTTAGAACGTATCTTTACAATATTCCAACGTTTACACGGGAAAGAGGAATATGATGGGACGGGAATAGGGCTTTCAATTGCTCAAAAGATTGTTCATCAACATCATGGAGAAATCTGGGTCGAATCAGAACCAGGAAAAGGAAGTACATTTTATTTTACTATTCAAAAATAAATTAATTGGAGAAAAAAATAAATTCATTGCAAATCAAAGTAATTAACATATTATGGTTTATTGGTGAATTAAAATATCATTAAATTAGTGGGTGGTGCCTTTGAATCGTGAACTTGAGGATGAATTAAACTTTGATTTGGATGAAGCTATTGAAAAAATCAAGTATGATGATCAATTTCTTACTTACATGATAGCAAATATGGCAGGGATTGTTGAGCATTCTGATGATGCTATTATTGGAATTGATTGTGAGGGTACTATTTTAAGCTGGAATAATGGTGCCGGTAAGATGTATGGTTATTCATCAGAAGAAGCTATAGGAAAACTGATTTCAATAGTAATACCACAAGACCATCAAGAAGATCTAAAATTTATTTTGGAAAATGTTAATAATAGCTTAGTTAATAAATCAGAAACTATTCGAAAGGCAAAAGATGGTAAAAAAATAGATGTATCCATTACCATATCCCCAGTTAAAGATTCAAAAAACAACATATGTGGTGCATCAATCATCGAAAGAGACATAACAAAACAAAAACAAGTTGAAGAATCTTTAAGAAGGAGTGAGGAGAAATATCGTAGACTTTTTGATGATGATTTAACAGGAGACTTCATAGCAACACTCAATGGAAAAATCCTAGATTGTAACCATTCATTTGCCGAAATATACGGGCTTAAAAGTACAGAACAGGCAAAAACATTTAATATCTCAGATTTCAATCCCGATGATTGGTCATATTTAGTAAAAAACCTAAAAACTAAAAAGAAAATTCCAGGACATCAAACAATGCACATCAGACCTGATGGAAAAGAAATACATGTTGTTACCAATGTAGTAGGCATTTTTAACGAGTTAAATCAACTAGTTCAGATTAAAGGTTACATATTCGACGATACCGAACGGAAAGAAGCTGAAGAATCTTTAAGAAGGAGTGAGGAAAAGTATCGTAGACTTTTTGATGATGATTTAACAGGAGACTTCATAGCAACACTCAATGGAAAAATCCTAGATTGTAACAAATCTTTTGCAGAGATATATGGATTTAAAAGCACAGAACAGGCAAAAACATTTAATATCTCAGATTTCAATCCCGATGATTGGTCATATTTATTAAAAAATCTTAAAATTGAACAAAAAATCCCTAGACATCAAACCGTCCATCAAAGACCTGATGGGAAAGAAATCCACATTGTTGCCAATTTTGTTGGCATATTCAATGAATTAGATCAATTAGTTCAGATTAAAGGTTACATATTCGACGAGACCGGAAGGAAAGAATTGGAAGAAGATTTGGAGAGGAATGAACGGAAGTATCGTAGACTTTTTGATGAAGATTTTAAAAATTAACATTTCTAATAAATATTTAAGGAAATAATTGTAATTTACTAAAAAAATATATAGTTTTAATCCTCTATAAACGGTTGATTCGAATCTAAAAAAAAATTGACACATAAAATTTTATAAGATCAAAATAAGTAATGGGGATGATCTTGTAGAGATGGAAGATAAAAATATATCTGGTGATTCACTATTGGAATTAATAAAAGAAAATCGGAAACTATTCCATGAGAATGCTCATTCTACTCCTGGTAAATATGTTCCTAATGCAATATTAATACATCCAGGTTACTATGATGTATTAAAAGAACCAATAAAAACTGGAAATGATTCCAACGAGAAAAAAGTAATTTTTGATCTCGAAATCTTTGTAACAGAAGATGTTTCGTCATTTAAACTCATAAAGATATATGTACCTGACGAGTGTTCCATATAAATTTACAATGTATACCTAAAAAATAGAGTTAAAATTTATAAGATATAAATCAGGGGGTTTTTAGATGGAAGGTGATGTTGAGGTAAAAAAAGAAATTCACAATATACTCGATAAATACTCCGAATATTATCAAAACAAAGATTTAGATGGATTAATGAGTCTATTTGTTTCCGATCCTGATTTAGTTGCAATTGGAACCGGACGTGACGAATGGGTTTACGGTTCTGATCAGCTAAAAGCTGCCTTTAAAAGAGATCTTTCACAGGGAAATGAGATCCATCTTGTTTTTGATAATCTAACCATCTCAGTAGCAGGTAAAGTAGCATGGGTATCGGGCGTCATGACAATGGACGCTATGGTCGATGGAGAAGAAATAATTCTCACCGGACGAGTTACTATGGTACTCGAAGAAAAGGATAAAGGATGGCTTTTTACTCACAGTCATTATTCAGTCCCTGCTGAAAAACAAGATAAAGGAGAATCCTGGCCATAAATAATAATCGAATGAAAAATAAGTAGTCAAAGAAATCTCGATCAAATATACCTATTGAGCATCAAATGTCATAGGTAATCAAAAAAGAAAAACAAAGATATTGTGTATTAACCATATAAAGAGCAGCCAAAAATTAATTTTATAACATTTCATTGACAAATCCGTCTGAATTACAAAACAGGAACGTAAATCCTTATTTTTCCCATTTTAATTGATAAATCTTAATGGCGTGTTGCCTTCATATTTACTTGAAAGTAATAAAATTAAAATAATAACTTTATTTAAAAAGTTATGTCAAAAAAGAACCTAAAGTATAGTTATTATTCAGATGATACCCAGTATCGCCATTATAACTCCTCTTTTTATAGTTTTGCAGCGTAAAATACTATTTCTAGTAGATAGGCATTACAAGACTTATCTATTGATATAATTTTCTCTTTAATTAGTGTATAAATAATAATGTATTCCATCGCATAAATTCATTTTGAAAATTAATAAAGATTTTTTTCATTTATATAACCTTGAATAATAATATATTCATCGAATTTACTATAGGGAAACAGAACGAATACATATAGATTTATTATATCATTTATGCATAGGTGCCGTTGATTTGAGAAGTTTGATTAAAATTGTTCTTAGGTATACCTTTTATTACCAAGATCAATGATATTTGCAATTAAGAATATATACGTTATTAAATATTAACAGATATTAAAAATTTAGTTTAGATAAGTTATATATAAAAAACCTATTATTTTATGATGTAAAGTGGAGGTATGAAATGAAAGTATTATTAGTAAATGGAAGTCCACATAAGAAAGGTTGCACATATACTGCCCTTACAGAGATTGAAAAGACTTTGAATGAAGAGGGTATTGACACAGAAATTTTCTGGATAGGAACAAAACCACTTGTAGGGTGTACAGCCTGTTTAAAATGCGCTGAAACAGGATATTGCTCCTTTGATGATCGTGTCAACGATTTTCTTGAAATTGTAGATGATGCTGATGGATTTATATTCGGTTCTCCTGTACATTATGCTGCCGCTGGTGGGGCAATTACATCATTTATGGATCGTGCTTTCTATGCTGCTTTAGTTGGAGGCAGACGGTCTTTTTATCTAAAACCAGCAGCCGCAGTTATTTCTGCAAGAAGAGCTGGCACAACAGCTACCTTTGACCAGCTTAATAAATATTTCACCATTTCACAGATGCCCATTATTTCATCCCGCTATTGGAACATGGTACATGGATCAAAACCTGAAGATGTGAAAAAAGATTTAGAAGGATTACAGACCATGCGCATACTTGCAAGGAATATGGCATGGTTTTTGAAGTGCAAAGAAGCTGGAGCAAAAGCAGGGATAGAGCTCCCAAAAACAGAAGAATTTATCTTTACCAATTTTATTAGGTAATGATCATATTCTTTTATATTTTTCTAGGTAGTATGTACTAAAATATACTTTAAAAAAAAGTTAATAAAAAAATTAATTTTATTTTTTGATTTATTATTCTAGAATTTGCTACTGTTGATGGAAAAGATGTAATTTTCACAATTACAAAAGATCATGTTTCCAATGTTGAAATTTTTAAAGGACGTATTACTAAATTAAAATAAAGATACAAACAAAATAGTTATTCTTTTTAAAGCTTTCAACTGACTAATCCATGAAAAGAAGGTGTTGGATCCATATCAATGTAACATCTTTGATATTCTTGAGTTAAAGCTTGTAGTATGATGAAGCAACGCATCATTAAATCAAAAGTTTCTACTCTCGTAATAGATTGAGCAATTGCCCGCTTGATTAGTAGGTTGCTTGCTGGAGTTTCTAATACTTCAATTAATTTTTTAAGGTAATCACTCGATTCTAAGATTGCAATACGTTTTGTCTTTGTAGATATCAATAATTGCAAATATCCACTATTTGGCCTTGAGGGATTATATTAGTACTTTGCTTCCTTTGACATAAATTTAAAGAACAATTAAGCTTTCAATCAAGCGAGCAAGCAATCGATAATAAAATAATGGTTGGATGGTTTCAATAAAAACTTTGATAGTTTGAGCGAAAGACTGCAAAAAATGATTTATGGAAGACATTACAGTTTAATTCTAAAATTGTGGTCTATGAGTAGTCAAAAAATACAGACAATTGACTATTAAATTGTATCTTGCCTGCATACCATGCACTAAAAATATAAAATTAATAATAATTTTATCCAAAAAGTTATGTCAAATTCTATTTAGATAGAAGTAGTATAATTTCTAAGAAATAAATTCCATTTAATAATTAGTATTTTTTTGTTCTGATAATTATTAATCATTTTTACTATAAATAAAGGTTTCTAATACTGATTTTGTATAGATTTGGGCATAAATCTGGAATAACTACTTTAGTATAATTTGTAAAAAGAGAGTTCTAGAAACCTATTTGTAGGTTATTATGAAATTTATGGATTTGATTATAAAAAATATATTTAGATCCTATTTATGTACTTGTTATTGGTAATATTAGAATTTTATGGCCTGGGAATGGGATTTCCAGTACTTAGTCTAAGCATCGTAGAATTCGGTGTTCTTTTAGTACTATTTAAAACCACATGGATTTAAGCATGAGATAAATTTCAATAAATATTATGCCTGAGAGGTGGTATTGATGATAAAAGAGGATATAGAAATATTAGATGATATGATAGGTACATTAGTAGATTTATTAGTCGAAAAGGAGATAATAACACATGAAGAATATGAATCCAAAGTAAAACAAAGATTAAAAATGTTACAAATATCGATTTGTGATGAAATAGTATATGAAAATAAAAAAAAAAATAGATAATCGAATTATAAGTTTTTTTTATTTTTTAATTTTATGAACTGAATAATTTTGGAGGTTATAATAACGAGTTAACTAGCTTCACCTATTATTCAATAACGATGTTAAACGGGAGGATGTTGAATTTGTTATTAAAAGAACAAATACGCCAAATCATTGGCGAACCAGAGGTAAAAATTAGGGATAATTTCACAAATATGGAAGATCTATCCCAAAGGGAAGATATTAATAAATTAAGAGAATATCTCAAACAATTCCCATAAATAATAACAGAATTGAAAATGGTGAAAATTGAGATATTGTAATTTCCATTATTAATAATATTCAAAACAAAAAGAAATCCAAAATCAAAGTAATTGGTGATTAATTGAAGTAAGTCAAAAATAGTTTGATTATTGGAACAAATCAAATACTACGTCGAAAATAACCTACTAACAACTTACACATTCAAATTTATTTTTAATTAATGATGTTTAGGCATAAAAAAGATAATATTAATAATAAAATTTATATAATAAGAGGTTATTAAAATGTCGAACCAACTGTTATCAGAGGTAATAGAATATTTACTTGATGCTACTTTCGCTATTGATCTTAATGGTAAAGTTATTGCCTGGAATAGTGCTATTGGAGAGATGACAGACACGCTTAAAGACGATATCTTAGGTGAAGGGAGTTATGTTTATTGTAAATTATTTTATGAGGAGCATCGTCCATGTTTAATAGAGTTAATTGGAGATGAGAATTCGAAGCTAATTTCAAATTATGATTTTATCCACAGAGAAGGTAATAAATTGTATGCCGAGGTATTTTTGCCTTCATTTTATAATGGTAAGGGTGCTTATCTTGAGATTACAGCTTCACCACTTTTAGATGGTAAAGGACTCCGATACGGTGCCATTGAGTCTATTCGTGATATTACTGAACGTAAAAAAGAGGAAATTCAGCTTAAATCATCCCTTAATGAAAAAGAAGTTCTTTTAAGGGAAATTCATCATCGTGTGAAGAACAATTTACAGATAATTTCAAGTTTGTTGAATTTACAAGAATTTTATGTTAAAGAAGATCCTATAGCGGTTAATGTTTTAAAGGAAAGTAAAAATAGAGTTTTAGCAATGGCTATGATCCATGAAATGCTTTATCAATCCACGAACTTAAGCCATATTAACATTCCTAATTATATTATGAATTTGGTTTCTAATTTAGTATATAGTTACGGTTATGATTCTAATTTTAAAACTGTACTTAATGTTGAAGAGATAATGTTAAATATTGAAACATCAATCCCTGTTGGATTAATAATAGGTGAACTAGTCTCAAATAGTTTGAGACACGCATTTCCAAATAAGCAAGAAGGTAAAATAACATTATCATTAAAATACTGTAATAAAGGATATAATTTAGTAATTAGTGATGATGGAGTTGGTTTACCTCCAAAATTTGATTTTAGAAATATAGAATCAACCTTAGGACTTAAACTAGTAAATTCACTTGTAGAACAACTTGATGGTTCAATAGAACTCGACAAGAATCATGGAACTCAATTCACAATCAAATTCAAAGAACAACGTTATAAAGAAAGAATCTAATAATACATTTTTAAGTTCAAATAAATCATTTTTATGGCCCTATTGGAGATCTGGGTAAGGTACTTGAAGTGGCTTTTTTGATAAGCCTAATATGGGACTTAGTATCGATTCATAACGTTACTAAGTCGAACTCAAATGAATCAAAATCCTGCATCAATCACCGCTTTCATAATTTATTATATATTTTTTTTATTTTATTTTCCTGCAATTTGGGTATGATTTTGGTGTAAATTATGAATGAATGATGTATGAATTGCGTATAATGCTTTATATGCTATTTATTCATAGTGAGTGTTATGTCATTTTTATCGCTGGTGGTGAAAAATCCATTCAGAAACAAAACAAGAAGTTCACTTGCTATTGTAGGAATAGCAATTGGAATAATGGTCATAGTGGCCCTTGGTATGATAACGGGAGGACTTGAGAACTCAACGCAGAGTACCCTCAAAGCCGGCGCGGCTGAAATAACAGTAAGTCAAGCAGGTTCAACCGGTATCGAATCAATTGGATCCATTAATCAAACATATGCTACTGATATACTTTCATTAAGCGGTGTTAAAAGCACAGCTGGAATTTTAAGGGCAAGCAATACCACAACAGCAACTACAAGTCCAAATAGTACTCAAGGCGGTTTTGGTGGAGGTCTCTCTATAACAGGTATAGACTCAGATAAATTAAGTTTAATGGGTGTTGACAGTGTCAATGGAACTACTTTTACAAACGACAGTACAAATCAAGTTATAATAGGGAAAACTGAAGCTCAAAGTCTTAATAAAACAGTTGGAGACACAATAAATCTTTATGGTCAAAACTTTACAATAACTGGAACATTTGAAACAGGTAATTTCATGACAGACAATGGGATTATGATGCCGCTTTCAACATTGCAAGATCTAACCACCAATCAAAACAAGGTCAGTGACGTACTTGTAAAAGTAACCGACAATGCCAATGTAACCACAGTAAGTAATACAATTACAAATGCTTATCCAAATCAACTTACTACTTCTACGGCTGCAGATTCAGCTAACAGGATTAACCAGGGATTAGGATTTATAAGCACAGCTAGTTGGGCAATATCACTTTTAGCTATATTTATCGGTGCAGTTGGAGTTATAAACACCATGGTAATGACAGTTTATGAAAGAACTAGAGAAATAGGAGTATTAAAAGCGGTAGGATGGAAAAACAGTAGAATACTAGGAATGATACTTGGAGAATCAATCGTACTCACACTCATCGCCTTCGTTGTAGGAACAGTCATAGCAGTAGTAGGAGTAGAAGTTCTATTAACACTAGTTCCATCAGTAGGAAATGCAATTACACCCTCCTTCTCAATCTACATATTCCTCAGAGCCTTTGGTATTGCCTTACTCGTAGGTGTCATCGGAGGATTATATCCAGCTTACAGGGCAAGTAGATTATCTCCAACGGAGGCACTGCGCTATGAATAACAATCAAAACATCATCGAAATAAAAGATTTGAAAAAAGGCTATGATAATGGAAAAATAAAAGCTCTAAACGGAATGAACTTGGAAGTGAAAAAGGGCGAATTCATATCTATAATGGGTCCATCAGGTTCTGGAAAATCATCATTACTTAACATGATAGGTGGATTAGACATAGCAGATGAAGGAACCATAAAAGTTGCAGGAATTGACATGATGACGACCAAAAATCTAAACAAATTTCGATCAAAAGAAATAGGATTCGTCTTCCAGATGCACAACCTGATACCCAACCTCAGCGTAGTTGAGAATGTAGAAATCCCAATGTATGAAACTAATACCTCATCTAAAGATATGAGAAAAAGAGCGTTGGATCTTTTAAAATCAGTTAACCTGGGAGATAAAATCGATCAGAAACCAACAAAACTATCTGGAGGTGAAAGACAGAGAGTAGCAATTGCAAGAGCCCTAGTGAACAATCCATCAATAATACTAGCAGATGAACCTACAGGATCTTTAGATTCTAAAACAGGCGAAGTTATACTCGACTTGTTGAAAGATCTTCACAAAAAAGAGAACGTAACATTAGTCATGGTAACACACGAACCATACGTAGGAAACATGGCCGAAAGAATTATCACAGTATTAGATGGAAAATGTTTAACCGATATCAAGACAACAAATTCAAAATAAATAAAAATTCCTTTTTATTTATTTTTTGGGTACTCTTTAATATGAAATTAATCAAAATAATTAAGAAATAATCTTTTGTAGAAATGAAAATCTAATCTTAGAGTTAACTTCATATTAATATTAGATGGTGGTAAATGATTGGGTAGATAAATTCTAAAAATGTTCAGTAAGATATTATTTTTATTTTTATAATTTTATTAATGGAGTAAAATAATGGATAAACTGATTTGGTGGATATTTGCAGGTACTTCAGGAGGACCTAATCGTGCTAGAATTGTTAAAGCATTAAATAAAAGACCTTACAATGCTAATCAACTTGCAGAAAAACTCAATCTTAATTATTCGACTATACGTCATCATCTGAAAATATTAACAGACAATCAAATGATCACGTCTTCTGGAGAAAACAAATATGGAAATATGTATTTCCTTTCAGCTAAAATGGAAGAAAATTACAATATTTTAAGTGAAATTTTAAAGGAATTATCTTAAATATTGAAAACATTTAAAATTGAATATTATTATTTAAGAGGATAAAAAAAATGGTAGTAGAAGAAATAGGACCAACAGTTATGATATTAATTTACATAGCATTTGCAATAGGCCTTGCAAATGTTTGTTTATTATTAGGACTTCTTAATTCATATTGGAAAACATATAAAGATATAAAATCTCAATTCACCATAGGTCTCTTGTATTTTGCATCTTTTCTA
>Ga0182021_10008703_pt1 | contig 12016 bp, 12 predicted proteins | sample 612E3MmetaG_FD_120493 | JGI IMG/M metagenome (GOLD analysis project Ga0182021, IMG submission 120493) | Permafrost microbial communities from Stordalen Mire, Sweden - 612E3M metaG (Illumina Assembly) | ecosystem: Environmental > Terrestrial > Soil > Wetlands > Permafrost | place: Sweden...
CTATGACGCCCGTGTCCGACACGAATTTCTTCGTGGAAGCCTACGGGACGCCTGTGGCTTTTGTCCGTGAAAGCTCCGGGGCCGTGACCAACCTGCTGTATCGCGGCATCAACGCCCCGAAGTTGACCGTGCCGGAATCCACGCCCGCCCGGCTGGCGTCTTACGTTGGCGATTACTGGAGCGAAGAACTTCGCGTCGTCACTCGCCTCGAAATCCACGACGGAAGCCTGGCGGTGTGCTTGCGTTCGGGGCGCTGGATCCATCTGCTGCCCACGGGTGCAGATAGTTTCGATACTGAGGCGGGGGGAATCGCTCTTCAGTTCACGCGAAACGCGGCCGCCGAGGTCACGGAGGTGAAGGTAAGCGGAGGGCGCGTGCGCAACCTTCGGCACACACGCGTGGCGCTGCCCAAGACATGAGCTAGTGGCAGGAGGAAGAAGGGAATGGGTTAAACCGGAGGCTGGGACTGGAGTCGAGTATGGTGCGCTGTGTCGCCGGGCGCACGTTCGCCGGACCGACCTCCGGTGTGATCCTGCTTCCTCTCAATAAAGACGCTGTTCCTTGCCGAATTAGTCCAGGAATCCTGTAGGCCGCGTGCCTTCACACGAAGAAACCCTGCGAAAACCAACTGCCTGCTTGACGGCGGCCCTGGTCGCGAAGAAGCTGAACGCCCCAAAACAGAGCTTTGATGATAATGATGAAACCGTTGAACAAGTTCACGCTCGGGCTGTTGCTGCTGCTATGCGCAGGACAACCGATGGCCGCGGCGGCTGCGAGCACCGCCAAATCCACTGCCTCCTCGACCGCCAAATCAACGGGCAGAAAGTCGATTGCCCGTGATCCCTGGTTAGGGGCCATCGTTTTGGACGCCACCACGGGCAAGGTCCTGTACGAAGACCAGGCCGACGCGAAGGGCTATCCGGCTAGTGTTCTGAAACTGATGGACCTGCTCATCATCCTGGAGAAGATCGAACAGAAGCAGCTTTCTCTTCAGGACCAGGTTCCCGTGAGCGCCAAAGCCTCGCATATCGGTGGTTCGCGGGTGTGGCTGGCCGACAAGGAGTCGTTCACGGTAGATGAGATGTTGTACGCTCTGATGGTCCAATCCGCCAATGACGCAGCGGCGGCGCTCGCCGAGAAAGTCGCGGGGACCACTGACGGGTTCGTCGAGCTCATGAACCGGCGAGCTCAGGAGCTCGGCATGGCAAACACCGTGTTTCACTCGGTCCATGGCCTGCCACCCGCGAAAGGCCAGGAGCATGATGTCACCACCGCCCGGGACTTGTCGCTCCTGTGCCGCGAGCTGCTCAAGCACAGTGACACATTGCGTTACACGTCCACTCGCGAGCACGCGTTCCGCCCGAACGTCGCTGGAAAGACGATCCAAATGCGCACGCACAACCATCTGCTGGCCAGCATCGAAGGGTGTGACGGATTCAAGACCGGCTATATTGCGCAATCGGGCTACTCGATCGCGGTTACCGCCGCTCGCCACGGCCAGCGGGTCGTTGTGGTCGTGCTCGACAGCATCAGTTTGAAGGTGCGCGATGCCAAGGCGGCGGAGCTGGTAGCCAAGGGCTTTGCCGCGTTGCCGGCAGTTGGTCAGGCAGCCGCCTCGCCGGCTTCCCCAGCGACCGCAGCGCGGACAAAAGGCCCGAAGAAGTAGCGGCGAGTGGTTGCTTCGGCTTGCCTTGGTTCCCTGCTGCAGGATTGAAGGGCTTATGGGCTCAACTCCAAGGTCCTGCACCGCTCAAGGTTCAACGGAAGGGCCGCAGTAGCCGCAGACACCGGTTCGGGGAGAGTTGATCAGCGGCACAAGCATTTCCTCACCGCAATCGTGCTGGCTGGCGCAAGCATCACAGCGCCCGCTGGCGCCCTCCTCCATGCATTGAAGGCAGAGCTGCGTGGCCGGATTTGTGCAGACGGAGCAGGGGATGGCGGGCGGCTCGTTCCGGGCCAGGAGCTTAAGGGCGCTTGGGAGCGCGGGGGCGGTGTATTCGCCGGCAACACCGAGTGCCAGTTCCGTAGTGCTGGCGAAGTCGTATTGATGCCAGGTGGGGACGGCATGCACAGGTTCATTTTCCAAGGGTAGCGATCTTGCGCGTCAGGTCCTCAAGCGAAAAACCTTCCGCCGCCACCAGCCCCTGTGGATTGACGAGGATGAGCCAGGGCAGGGACTCCGTGTCGGTGGCCCAAGCTGAGGCAGCGGTCTTCGCGGTGATGCGTCCGATCTTGAAAGGCAAGGGACTAGCCGCCTTCCAGGAGTCGAATGAGTCGCTAGAAACGACCGCGGCCTGAATACCGAGAACAGCGACGCCCTTCTGGCGTAATGAGTCGGTTTGCTCGGTCAAAAGCCGGATCGCGTGACGGGAGGGGCTCTGTTCGCAGTCGAAAAGGCTGAGCAGGGTCGCTTTGCCTGGGGCCGCGGCATCGCTCGCAAGGTCAAAGCTCGAAAGGTCGGGCAGCGCTTTTCCAATCAGCGAGGCGCGTTTGGGCTTTTCGGGTTCGGAATGCCCGGATTCCGGCTTCAGAGTGACTACTAAGTTGGTGTCACCGGCTTTGGCTTGGACGCTTGTTTGCAACTCCTGAAAACGCACGTACAGGGACACAGTGCCTGGGCAGACTTGGAGCGCAAAGAGCCCGTGGGCGTCGGCTCGGACATCGAGGTCGGGCTGGCCATTGCCATTGACATTGATGCTGGCATTGGCCAGTGGGGTCCCTGACGAATCCACCACCTGGCCTAGCAACTTGAGGTCCGCCTTTTTCAGGATAACCGGAGGCAATTCAATCACATTGCCATCCTCGGTTGGCACCTTCTCTTGCGACGACCCGTAGCCCTTGGCGCCAAAATTGATGTAGTAAGTGCGGTCCGCGGGCAAACTGGCTATTTTGAAACGGCCCTGTGCGTCGGTGGTAACGGGTTGCCAATACACCGGAAACCCCCAGTCACCCGAATGAAGATACACATGTGCCTCGGCCTTGGAAATGGGCCCGCCCTGCGGGTCCTCGACCCGTCCGGTGATGGTCAACGCCGGTTTAAGCTGCAGGTCGAGATTAGTTACTCCCTCCTCCAGCTCCCGCGATACCGCCAGGTTGTGAAGAGCGTCCACTGCCAGCACGACCTGAGGATTCTCGCGGTGAACGAGCGCGAACCGGCCGTTCGCGTCTGTCTTCATATCGGTCTTGAGCCTCTCAGGGTGAGACCAAATGCTCAACCCAGACGACGGCTTGCCGCTGGCATCGCGAACGATCCCGCTGACGAGCGGGGGCAAAGAGAATTCAAGGCTCGCGTCGTTTGTCATACCCGCTTCAACCTGGGCCGGGGTGTACGCATGGATCCCCTTGTCATTCATCCCGTGGACATCATAGTGACCGGGCATCAACCGGAAGAGCCCCAGCCCGTTGCTGTCGGACCGTTGGTGCAAATAGTCGGATCTCACGTACACGGTAAGATAGACCTGCTCAATTGGCTTGCCTGTTTGCTTGTCGATGCTCTTTACCCGCAAGATGCCGCCTTTGGCCGCTTTGACCTCGACGCCCTTGACGCTTTGTCCGGACCGCACTGTCACTTCCACCGCTTCGGCCACCCAATCCGGTGGCTGATTCGTCCCAAACTGCGCAAAGACTTGATACGCCCCCCCAGCAACCCCGGCGAAACGGAAGCGTCCATTCGTGACAATCAAGTACGGTTCCCAAGGGACAGCGAGAGTCCTTGCGACAGACCGTAGTTCCACCCAGGCGTTCGTCACCGTTTCACCCATGTCCGTCTCCACTTTGCCTTCGATGTCGGCCGGTGGCTCAACCACCAGTCGGATGTCCTGCTGGCCGGAATGCCAGAGGAGACTCTCGGGACTATATTGGGCCCGCCGCGGAGGCAGGACCTTGCCCGGGGCTCTTACGTCCAGTTCAGCCGTGGAATTAGCGGGAAAGTTCTCGATCCTGAAACGCCCGCTGGCATCGGTGTGGTTGGAAAACAATTCCCGCGCTAATTTGCGGTGCAAAAAAGTCCTATAGTCCTGCTTATCTCCCGTATGTGCGACGCATACAAACACCTCGGCACCGCTCATCGGCTGGTCCGTTTCATCAACGACAACTCCCGCCAGGATTGCCGGTGGCGAAAGAACCATCGGGGCGCCGTTCGTGTCGTTGGGGCTCGGGTCTCGCCAAGCCGGCGCCAGGCCGGGCTGGGTCACCACCAACTGGGAGTAAGGGCCCAGCATAACCTCGAACTTGCCTTCGGCGCCGGTAGTGACGTTCGTAACGAGCACCGGATCTATACTTCGCCCTTGAGTTGGATATTGGTAAACCTGCACCACTGCCCCGACGATCGCGTGACCACCGATATCAGTAACGGAGGCGCGATAGCGAGTCGTCTCAGCGGAATCCGCTGCCACAGCCACATGGTGCAAAGCGATCAGCCACATGGCGCATGCCGGTATCGGAAGGATGGAAAGGGGTGTTAAGGGACAGCGTATTCTCATAACATCCTGGGCCTTGAAGAGCTTGATTGGTCTTGCGCGTCAGCGTGGGCGCATCAAACCCGCCGCCCCGCCGCCCATCTTGGCCATCATCTTCTGGAACTTGCCCATCTTCTTCATCATCTGCTGCATGCCCGTGAACTTGTTCAGCATCGTGTTCAGCTCCGTCACGGAGACGCCGCTGCCTTTGGCAATCCGCTGACGCCGGCGCGCGTTGAGGATGTGCGGGTTGCCCCGCTCCTGCAGCGTCATCCCGCAAATCATCGCCTCCATGTGGCTGAACTCCTTCTCCTGCTTGCCCAGGTCGGCCCCTTTGAGCGCTTCCGCGCCGCCGGGCAGCATGCCCACGATTGATTCCAGCGAGCCCAGCTTCTTCATCTGACGCAGTTGCTCCAGGAAATCCCCCAGTGAAAACTGGCCTTTGCGCATCTTCTCTTCCATGCGCTGGGCGTCATCCAGGTCCACCGCCTCGGCTGCCTTCTCGACCAGGCTGACCACATCGCCCATGCCCAATATCCGCGACGCCATGCGTTCCGGGTGAAACGGCTCGAAGTCCTCCAACTTCTCCCCCATGCCGGCGAACTTGATCGGCTTGCCGGTCACCGCTCTCAGACTGAGCGCCGCGCCGCCCCGCGCGTCGCCGTCCAGCTTCGTCAGGATCGAACCGGTAATATTCAGCGCCTGGTCGAAGTGCGTCGCCACGTTGACGGCCTCCTGGCCGGTGGCGGCATCCAGCACGAGCAACGTTTCCTGCGGTTTGATCAGGTCGCGCAACCGGACCAGCTCCTGCACCAGCGGCTCGTCTATTTGCAGACGGCCCGCCGTGTCGAAGATCAGGGTGTTCCGGTTATTCGCCTTAGCGAAGGCGAGCGCTTCCCGCGCGATCTTGAGCACGGCCGTCTCGCCTTTGTGCGCGTACACGGGCAAGTCCAATTGCTTGCCCAGCGTTTCGAGCTGCTCCATGGCCGCCGGGCGATACACATCCGCCGCCACCAACAATGGCGTGCGCCCTTGTTTATGGAGCAACCGCCCCAACTTCCCGCTCGACGTCGTCTTGCCGGAACCGTGCAGGCCGACCATCAGCACGCAGCTCGGATTGCCGCTCAACTGCAACCCGGCGTTGGCCGACCCGAGCAAATCGACCAGTTCGTCGTGGATGATCTTGATGATCTGCTGCCCCGGCTGAATGCTCTGGACGACCTCCTGCCCGAGGGCTTTGACTTTGACGCGCTCGATGAAATCCCGCGCCACCTTGAAATTCACGTCGGCTTCCAGCAAGGCCAGCCGCACCTCCCGCAAGGCCTCGCCGGCGTTGGACTCGGAAATCTTGCCGAGGCCGCGCAGGTTCCGGAAGGCGTTCTGCAGCTTCCCGCTTAACGAATCAAACATCCCGCCAAACTAGGGCACCAGGGGTGGGTTGACAAGGCCGAGCCCGTGTGGCTTAATACGCGACCGCTCGAAATGGGTGGCCCGTGGTAGGATACTCAAGTGGCCAACGAGGGCAGACTGTAAATCTGCCGGCTAACGCCTTCGATGGTTCGAATCCATCTCCTACCACCACCCCCAAACCACTACTTCAAAGCCAATTCCAGCCTTATTCTATCGGGCCAGAGTCCAGATGCCCGGGCGAGGCTTTCCGTTCTTTCCTTCTCTTTCCTTCCCTTACCTGCTTTTGCACAAGGGGGGTGAGATTTAGTAACAAGGTGGGTACAAGCTCGGGGGACTCGAAAACAAGCAGCCGGGGCACCCCCTCCTTAACAACATCCCATGCCGTCAATTTTGCCCCCTGTAATCCCGGCCTTGGAGTGGTCCACAAAGCGCCGGTGTTGTGGGCAGGGGGATTGGACCTTCCGCCTCATCTGAATCGCTACAGCGCCCTGTCCAGCCCGCCCCGGAGCCGCTACGGGCCTTCTGGTGAGGACTGGGGAGTTGTCTTGAGTTGGCGCTCCCGCATGTCCTTCTCGCATTGAATCATCATCACGGCGCTGCCCATTCCTCCTGTTAACGCTGCCCCTTCGTGGGAGGGCAAGAATGCTTCTCGCTTGGTGAGCTTTGATACGATGAACCGGCAGCAGCGCTCATATTCATCGCGGCGGGTCTCTGATGCTGTGCCGCGCCAGTAAGAGGCCATGCGGCGGGAGATGATCCAACCGCCGATAAAGTCTATATTTTGGACCTTGGTTCCTGCTTGATACGGGGGCCGCTTGGCGGCCTCGGCGCTGGCCGGCTGCTGGTCTGCTTCGCGCTCGCCTGGTTCCATCCAACCATTCAGCGTATCAACGATTTCGGGCATGTCTGGTGTGTAGGGATCGTCTATTGATTCAACAAACCGCTGGTGGTTATGACGATCTTCGCGTTCGGAATTGCCAGGCCGTGCCGTCAGGTCGGTGAAATTCCTGGTTTTGACGGAGGTGGCGCTGGTGATTTGGTCGTCATCAATGACAGCCGCCCGCAGCAAACCATCCCGTTGCGCCGCCAACTCCCGCGCCGTGGCCATATCAACTTTTTTCGCCTTCCACTGGTTCATGGGCATAATGTCGCAGGCGCAAACGGTCAAGAGTGGGGGCGGGAAGCCGGACTCTCTGAGCTGGTTCTTCAGATCCTTTCCCGCTGGAGGATAGCATCGCTGCCGGAAAGGCGGTTCTGTGCGGCAAAGGATTTTCCCTCGGGAGATGCTGCCCTCTTCGTTCCAGGTCGCAATACAGGCCGCGGTGTAAAGAATGAACGAGTCATTCCTTTGCCCGTAAGCGTACTCGAGTCCAAGTGCTTTCTTTCCGAGCCCGCCCGCCGCTCTCGCCTTGTTCTGCTTATGGATCGTGTTGCGGTGGTATGGCTTACCGGTGGTGTGTCGCATGATGTAACATCGCATTAAAGGCAGAGACACGCAAATAATATGCAAAGCACGACTTTTGAACTGATTAAGACCGCTCTGAAGTGCGACGCCACCCTCGCACCGGCGGACCGGACGAAACTCCTGGCAACACTTCGCAGCAACGGCAAAACGCCGCCCGCTCCACCGGCCAACACCGGGCCGACTGTAATGAGGCGCATAGAAGCTGCGCGGCGCTTGGGCCGGACTCTTCGTTCGGTTGACCAGTTGGCGGCGGAGGGAGTCCTAAAGAAAGTGGTGCTCCCTGGCCGCCAGCGCAGCGCGGGGATTTTGGAAAGCTCTTTGGTAGCGGTAATCTCTGCCGCCGCATAACAGCAGCAACAAACAAAAACAGCAAAGCAGATACACTTATGAGCAAAGAACACAGCCAGCCAAAGCAGATAATCAGCGCCGCCACCGTGAACAGCGCCCGGCCTTTGAGCGCGGAAGAACAGCGGGAATCCGTCATCTACTCCTACGCCCGCGTCAACGAATTCGGAGAACGTCATTGGATTCGCAAGTCAGAGCCGGAGAGCAAAGTGCGGTACGCCTTGCTTAGCTCGCTCGTGAAAATCGGCAAGGGCAGCACTTTGCGCTGTGCCTTCTCGGTGGACGTTTTCGTCCCCAGCCTTGCCTCTGACCCAACGACTAAGATGTTAGTCGAGGTGCGCACCCGGGAAACTGGCCGCGCCCCGAGCGGGGAGGTGATTCATCCGGGATTTATGTTTGACGCTTGGCGATGGTGCGAAGAGTTCGTCCCGGACCGGCAGTGGATGACCTCCAGCGAATGGCAAACCATTCTTGACGAATTGGCCCCGACCATCGCCCGGGACAAGGCTTGGGCGGCGGCGGATAACCCCACCGGACATTTGGCCGCTGGGATCGCGGCGGGCGTGGCGCAGGCCCTCGCGTCTTTGGGCATCGAGCCAAAACAACGTAAGGCTTTATGACCTGGACCGCCGAAAAAATCTCCGTCGCGCACGGGGGCAATGTCGAGTTTGAATCCGGGGAGGAGTGGAAGTCGGGTTGCGATACCGAATCCGACGGCCCGCCCCCCATGCCGCTAATTTGGGTGCTCTGCGAATGCTGCCACCGCGAGTTTTCCGGCGACGGGCAGGAGACTCTCGACGCGGCGCTACGGGCGGCCACGGCCAGCGGATGGAAAAAAGTATCGCAGAGGTTTGATGCCCTTGAGGATGTTGACCCGGCCCTTGCTGAGGACGCGGTTTGTCCAAAATGCTGGGTGAGAGAATTCTCCACATGAAATCCCTTTGCGCCGAACGCCGCATTTCAGCCGCCCCCGCTTGGTTTGCGCGCGCGCGGTCTTTGGCTGGCGTGGCGCTGCCGGGCGTTGGGAAGCGCTCGGCACTTTTCGCCCCCGTGAATTTGTTTCCCCAACTGCTTCACGCCGGGCGATTCAGGCTACCGACAAGGGGAAGTCGGTAGCTCTCTAACTCCATCCGTGCACAATGACGTAACCCCCGGTTAAAGGTGAAAACAAAATCGGCAGGCTGCCGGGAAGCATCACCTGCCGAAAAACGAACAACGTGCAAACTTCTATCGAATCACCTCCTGAGTCAAGGCTGCTGACCTGCCCTACTCCTGGCGCCGGTGTCCATAGCTGGCTCCTGGCAGAAGCCAACCGCTGCCGCCGCGGCGGACTAACCGCCGACGAAGTCGAGCGCCGACTGGCAGCCAGCATCACCCGCCTACCTAAGCCAGCGAACGAAATCAGAGTTACGGTTGCGAAGGCATACGGCAGCACTTGGACACCATCGGGCAGGCCCGCACCGTACAGACTACACCATCGGGCACCCGTACCAATGACGGCAGTTGAGTTCAACCCCGAGAAGCTCAAGACGATTGCCGGCAATATCCCGCAGCCGTCTAACTGGCGTCACTGGCTGTGGGAACGTTCACCAAAGCGACCTGAGACACAGAATGCCTTTTCCTTTCTGGCTCATCTGTACCGGGATGGTGAGAAGATCCATCTCTTCGATTTCATGGAGGCCAAGACGCCAACGCAGACCATCACCATATCGCACCCGATGGACTGCCGCGCCCCTGCATCTATCCGCGCCGGTGGACAGCATGGTCTGGGCATCTGGTATCTTTGCAATCCCGTTGACGGTGAATGGCACCACAACCCGCGACTCAATACCATGTCCTGCCGGAGTGAAGAATCGTTGACCGCCTTCCGGCATGTTGTCCTGGAATCGGATGAAGCTCCATTCGATCAATGGCTCGCCTTTATCGTGCAACTACCGATTCGAGTGGCGGCCATCTACTCATCGGGCGGACGCAGCATTCATGCTCTTGTGCGATTGGACGCGGCCAACAAAAAGGAGTTTGACGCGACCATTGCCCCACTTAAGCGCCCGCTGAAGGTCTTGGGAGCCGACCCCGCCTGCCTCAGTGCCGTGCGCTTGACCCGGCTGCCGGGATGCTGGCGGCCAGAGAAGAACGGATTTCAGAAGCTGCTCTATCTCTGCCCTAACCCGCCCGATGTTCGACTCGCGGACCTGCCTGTCATCCGTTCGAGGTTCGAGGCCCTGGACCGCTGGCGGAATATCTGTCCCCGGTGGAATCCAAATCAGGAGGCGTATCAATGATTACCGTACAGGAAATGATCGAACGCGGCGCTGGCATCGGCCCCGATGGTCACCCCGCCGACGAGTATATGCCTCGAGAAGGTGAGACTGTCGAAGCGCAAAGCAACCTGCCGCCGATCCTCGATGCCGCCGAATGGCTCGCAGAGCCGATTGACCTACCAACCGAGCTTGTCTATGGACTGCTCCATCGTGGCAGCAAGATGGTGTTGGGCGGCGGGTCAAAGACGTTCAAGACGTGGACCCTCCTGGACCTGGCCGTCGCCGTCGCCGCGGGCGAGCCATGGCTGTCATGCAAGACCACCAAGGGCAAGGTGTTGTTCCTCAACTTTGAGATTCAAGCGGGGTTCTTCCAACGGCGCATTCAGGCAGTAACCAGCGCCAAGGGTATCACCCTCGCACCGCATAGTCTGGAAGTCTGGAATCTGCGAGGCTGGGCCACCAGTTACATTGACCTGCTCCCTCGAGTACGCCAGCGGATTAAGGATGCCAACTACTCCCTGCTGGTGCTCGATCCGATTTACAAGCTTTACGGGGATACCGACGAAAACAGCGCGGGAGCCGTGGCCGGTTTGATGAACGCCCTTGAGGTTGTCACCGTTGACAGCGGAGCCGCCATCGCTTTCGGGGCGCACTACGCCAAAGGCAACGCTGCCGGGAAGGAAGCCATTGACCGTATCAGCGGCTCCGGGGTGTTCGCCCGCGACCCGGACTCCATTCTGAACTTCACTCGACACGAAGAACAGGATGCCTTCACCGTGGAAGCTACCCTGAGAAATCACAAGCCAATCGAACCCTTCGTTGTCCGCTGGCAGTATCCGCAACCAGATAAGGGCTGCTCGACAGCGGAGTGAGATTTGTCAGGAACTGCCAGTTGTTCGCGCCGTAAAGGTTGCAGGCCCATTGAATCGTGCACGCGCTGCCGACGTCGCCCGTGATCTTCAGCCGAACCGGCCCGTTGGACACCTGCACACTCAGCGCCGGTGGAGACTGGGCCGGTACGCGCTGGGCCACCAGCCCCAGTGCGGCGCAGAATACGAAGGGCAAGCGAAGGGATTTCGAGAATCTTATCTTCATGACGCTTTGAAGCTGCTTGTGATTGAAACGCCGCCGCGATTCTGCGCCTCTGCCGGGAGATTGCCAAGCCTTATGTGGAGTTCACCGGCTGGCGGAACGAAGCAAAAAGGCGCAGCCGGTGAAGACCGCGCCCGAGTGGTGCAATGCCGATTACCTGCGCCAACGGGAGACCAGCAGAGCTGCAAGGCCCAAACCTGCCAGCGCGGAGGTGGTCGGTTCATGTGTCCCCATGATGACCCCGCCGAACGTGTCCCTGATGTTCACCGGAAGACCCGCAGGCGTAGTAGTCGGATCGCCTGTTGCAGTTGTGAAAATGGCCGACTGGCGGATCCAGCAGTTGCCAATGGCTTCTGCCGCATCATAGGTGGTCGCACCATCCAGCGGCCCTTGGAATGGGCCAGTCCAACTAATTACGAAGTACTCAGCACTTGCGCCGCCGGGGACGTTGAGACTCAGGTTGCCGTTGGCGAAAATTCCAGGAGCAGCCAATCCACCGGGATTGGAGCCGCCAGGGAGAGCCGTCCCGACTGCCCAGCCTGGGTTGGCAGCAAGGAAGCTCGCCAGGGTGCTAAAATTCGGCAACGGGTTGACAAGGGGGGTGCCAAACGGAGCCGAGATGAGTTCGACCATCGCATAGCCCTCAAGCGAAGCGACCAGCGTTGTGTCCATCGGGCTTGTCCACTGCCTCACCAGACCTGTTTGATTGTTGAATACAACCGTCCCCTGCGCGAAAGCCATCGTGGGGGTGACGATCAGAACGAAGAGTGCGAATGCCTTTTTCATAAACATTTCCTTTCTGGTTCTTGTGTCCACTACCGGCGACGGAGCGCGAGGACATTCGAGCAAAATGTCCAGCCCGAACTCCAAGCGGACCGATGTCGCCTCGATTAAGCGCCTCTGCCGGGGGATTACAAGCCTAATTCCAAGTCACACTGCTGCTTACCGGCTGGTGAGGGAAAGAAGGCGCAGCCGGTGCCTTTTAA
>Ga0182021_10008704_pt1 | contig 12015 bp, 10 predicted proteins | sample 612E3MmetaG_FD_120493 | JGI IMG/M metagenome (GOLD analysis project Ga0182021, IMG submission 120493) | Permafrost microbial communities from Stordalen Mire, Sweden - 612E3M metaG (Illumina Assembly) | ecosystem: Environmental > Terrestrial > Soil > Wetlands > Permafrost | place: Sweden...
CCAGACGCCCGCGTGGTGGTGGTGGTGTTTCGGCGTCGCCTGCTTTGTGGCGTCGTTCACCGTCGCCGGCATCACCTATCTGGTGGCGACGGGCGTCGGTGTCTGGGGTCACCGCAGCCCGGTCAACTGGGCGTGGGACATCGTCAATTTCGTCTTCTGGATCGGTATCGGGCACGCCGGTACGCTGATCTCGGCGATTTTGTGCCTGCTGCGCCAGAAGTGGCGCACCTCGATCAACCGCTCGGCCGAGGCCATGACGATCTTTGCCGTGGTGTGCGCGGGCATCTTCCCGATGTTTCACGTCGGTCGCGTCTGGTTAGCGTGGTATCTGTTTCCGCTCCCGAACAGCAACGGCATCTGGCAAAACTACCGCTCGCCGCTCGAGTGGGACGTGTTCGCCGTCTCGACCTACGGCGTTGTCTCCGTGCTCTTCTGGTACGTTGGCATGCTCCCTGACCTCGCCACGCTGCGCGATCGTTTCGGGGCGGTGGGCAAAAAGACCCGCGCCTTTCTCTACGGTTTGTTCGCGATGGGCTGGCGGGGCTCCAACCGCCACTGGAGCAACTATGAGATGGCCTACCTCATCCTCGCCGGCATCGCGACCCCCCTCGTGCTTTCGGTGCACACCATCGTCTCGTACGACTTCGCGGTGTCGCTGCTGCCCGGTTGGCACACGACGATCTTCCCGCCGTATTTTGTCGCCGGCGCGATCTTCTCGGGCTTCGGCATGGTGCTCACCCTCATGCTGCCGCTGCGGGCGATCTACAAACTGGAAGATCTGATCACGCCGTATCACATCGATTGCATCTGCAAGATCACCCTCACCACGGGCAGCATGGTGGGGTACGCCTACGCGATGGAGTTCTTCATCGCGTGGTACGGCGCCAATCCCTACGAGGGATTCACCTTCATCAACCGCGCGTTCGGCAACTACGCCTGGGCCTACTGGATCATGATCACCTGCAACGTGGTCACGCCGCAGCTCTTCTGGTTCAAGAAGGTCCGCCGGAATGTCGCCCTCGTCTGGGTGCTCTCCATCTTCGTCAACGTCGGCATGTGGTTCGAGCGCTTCGTGATCATCGTCTCTTCGCTGTCGCGCGATTTTCTGCCCTCCAGCTGGGGTTATTACAGCCCGTCGATTGTCGAAATTTTCACGTTCTTCGGCACCTTCGGAGTCTTTTCGGTGCTGTTTCTCCTGTTCATCCGGTTCCTGCCGATGATGGCGATGGCCGAGCTCAAGGCGATTTCACCGCAGGCCGATCCCCACGCCGCTGAGATTTCCCACAGAAGCTAACAAAGGACGCCACGAGCCCATTGCAAGAACCGCCTCCGCCTTCCATGCCGACAGCCAACCTAGCCAGCGACGTCAGTTCCAAACCGGGACGGATTGTAGCCACGAGCGTGAGCGAGTGGATGCCCAACCGCAGATCCACTCGCGCACGCTCGTGGCTACGTGTCGGCCATGAATGGGCTGCCCTTGTTGGCCAACCTGAATCGCTTCGTTCTCTTCGATCCCTTCTGTAAATTCTGTCCCCATGGCCGCCCAACCTTATGGCCTGATTGCCACCTTCGCCACGACCGCCGAGGCCATGCACGCCGCGGAGCAGGTGCGCGACGCCGGCTACAAGTTCTGGGACGTCATCTCACCGTTCCCGATTCACGGCATGGACCGGGCGATGGGCATCCGGCGCTCGAAGGTGCCGCGGGCCTCGTTCCTCGGCGGGCTCGCCGGCCTGACCACCGGCATGACGCTCATCTGGTGGAGCGGTGCGTACAACTTCCCGCTGATCGTCGGTGGCAAACCCTACTTCAGCCCGATGTTCGCCTTCCCGGTGTCCTACGAGCTCACGATCCTTTTCACCGCGTTTGCCACGATCATCGGCATGTTTCTCTTCAACAAGCTCCCGATGCACTACCACCCGGTGCTGAAGTACGAGAAATTCCACCGCGGGACGAACGATCGCTTTTTCGTCGTCATCGAGGCGCGCGATCCGCACTTCGATGCGGCCGGCACTCGCGCCCTGCTGGCCGCGGCCGGGGGCCAGGAAATCACGGAGCTGGAGGACTGAGCCATGCGTTACGCCTATCTCATCCTCGTTTTTGGTGTGGTGTTGGTCGTTTCGCTGTTCGGCTTCCGCGGCCAGACTTTTACGAAGCCCCCCATCGATGTATTCCCCGAGTGGGGCTTCCCCGGCATGAAATACCAGCCGAAATACAAGCCACAAGGGGAGTCGAAGTTCTTCGCCGATGGTCGCGCCGACCGGCCGCTGCCGGCGGGCGTGGTGGCGAGCAGTTATGGTCCGGCGGGCCAGCCGCTCCGCGACGACGATCAGCTCTATCGGGGCAAGACCACCGCGGGCGCGTGGGCGACCGGCTTTCCGAAGGCGCTCACGGTCGACCGCACGTTCATGGAACATGGCAAGGAACGCTTCACGATTTACTGCCAGCCGTGTCACGGCGCGCTCGGCGACGGGCAGGGGATCACCAAAGCCTACGGCATGGGTGCCACGCCCACCTACCACGACGATCGCCTCCGCAAGATGGCCGAGGGCGAAATCTTCAACACGATCACCAACGGCAAAAATAACATGCTCTCGTATGCCGACAAACTTACGCCGGAGGAGCGGTGGGCTGTGATCGCCTATGTGCGGGCCCTCCAACGGGCGCAACAAGGCACGCCGGCCGACGTGCCGCCCGAGCATAAAGCGGAGCTGGACATCAAATGAGCGCCTTCTCCACGTCCGCCCCTCTCATTGCCACCGGCGCGCAGCCCGCTGCCGGGCATACCCCCAACGCCAGTCCGGCGCTTTGGGTCGGTCTGGGCGGGATCGCGCTTACTGCGCTCGGCTTCTTCCCCGCCGGCGGGGCGGCCCAGGTGGCGACGTCGTGGTTGATCGGTCTGACGTTCTGGACCGGCATCGCCCTCGGGATGCTGTTCCTGGTCATGATCCATCACTTGTTCGATGCGAACTGGTCCGTCGTCCTGCGCCGGCAATACGAACATGGCCTCGCGGTGTTTCCCTGGCTGGCGCTGCTGTTTCTCCCGCTGGTCATCGCCTCGTGGCTGCATCCGTCGCTCCTGTGGAAATGGATGGATCCGAACTTCGACCTCTCGACCATTGGCGGCCACGGTACGGTGGGCGAAGACGTCTTGTGGATAAAGAAATCGGGCATGCTCAACCTCCGGTTTTTCGTGGGGCTGACAGCGGTTTCCTTCGGCTTTTGGACGCTGCTCGCGAGCCGGCTCCGCCGGAATTCGTTCCGCCAGGACGCCGACGGCGATCCGCGCTGGACGCGGTTGAACCGCCAATGGTCTGCCGGCGGCATCGCGCTCACGGCGCTCACGCTCACGGCCTGCATCGTTGTTTGGGTGAAAAGCCTCGAATACCATTGGTTCTCCACGATGTACGGCGTGTGGTATTTCTCCGCCTGCATCCGCGCGGCGCTCGCCGCGGGCGTGATTCTGCTGGTGTGGCTCTGGCGGCGCGGCGATCTGCAGGGCATCCTCAACGACAACCACCTTCATTCGATCGGCCAGCTCATGCTGGCGTTCACGGTGTTCTGGGCCTACATCACGTTCTCCCAGTATTTCCTCATCTGGAACGCCAACGTGCCCGAGGAAACCTTCTGGTACAATATCCGCGAGATCAACAATTCCAACGGTCAGCCCAACCAGTGGATGTGGGTGGGCATGTTCCTGCTCTTCGGTTATTTCGTCGTGCCGTTTCTGCTGTTGCTCTGGTATCCGCTGAAATTGAAAAAACAGTGGATGCAGTGGGTGGGCGCCTTCGGTGGCTTGGCCTACCTCGTCGACCTCTGCTACAACATCATGCCGGCGGCGAAACTGGCCAACGGCGATCCCCAGCCGTTCCTGCGGAGCGGACTCATCTGGTCGTTGACGGCCGTCGTCGGCATCGGCGGCGTGTGCGGGTGGGCGTACCTGCGGAGTTTTGCCACGACCAAAATCATCCCGATCCGCGATCCGCGGATCGAGGAGTGCCTGATTTACCACCAGCCCCATGCCGACTGAATCAGCCAACCCCCAACCCGTTTCCTGGGTGAGCGTGGCGGCGGTCTTCGCCGGCTTCGCGCTGTTTCTGTTGCTCGTGTACTTCGCGCGCCAACCCGAGAGGCCGGTGCAGGTGGAGCTGGCGAAGATTCCCGAGGAGGACCGCTGGAAGTTTACCAACGACGGCCGGGCGCAGCGCCTTGCCGACCTGCGCGCCCACGAGCAGCAACAAGCCACCGCCTATGCCTGGATCGACCGGCCGCGCGGCATCGTGCAACTGCCGCTCGACCGGGCGATGGCGTTAACCGTGCAGGAGATCAATGCCGCCAGAAAATGACATGATTCTCCGATGTAGCCACGAGCGGGAGCGAGTGGATGACGTGGGCGAAGGTCCACTCGCTCACGCTCGTGGCTACGCAGCCGACTACGTGCTTGTGGGGGTGCGGCCATGACTTCCGATTCGCCCAAATCTTTGGCCGCAGCTGCTGCTGCGCGCGGGGATCGGTGTAGCCACGAGCGTGAGCGAGTGGACCCGCAAGCTGCGCGTGGCAAAAAAGGCAATCTGCCGCGGCTCTCCCCTGAGTTTTACCGTGGGTTTGCTTTCGTCCACTGGACGCTGACCATCGAAGGCCGCGCCACCGGCTGGCTCGCCAATACTTTTCATGCTCGCTGGCAACTCGTCCTGTTGCACGCCTGCGCTCGCTATCAACTGGCGGCGCCGGCCTACGTGCTCATGCCCGATCACATTCACCTGCTGTGGGCGGGATTGACGGAGGAGTCTGATCAATGCTTGGCGATGGAGTTTCTGCGCAAACATCTTCGCCTGGCGCTCGGTCCTGCGTCTTGGCAACAGCGGGCATACGATCACGTATTGCAGGAAAAAGAGCGGGAACGTAGAGCATTCGTTTCCACCGCCCATTACATGCTCGAGAATCCAGTACGGGCCGGATTGGTGGCGACTTCCGGCGACTACCCTTTTCTCGGTTGTTGCGCGACAGGCTATCCGGATTTGGACGTGCGCCAGAATGATTACTGGGAACTCTTCTGGCGAATCTACAACCGGCTGGCGAGTCATGAGCCCAAATTTTCCAGTAGCCACGAGCGTGAGCGAGTGGACCCGCTTCCACTCGCTCACGCTCGTGGCTACAAGAAGTCCTGACTTCAATCTGCACCGATGACTTCTGCTCCGCTCACATCAACCGCCGAGCCTCCCGCCAGCGATCCCCGCGCCATCGATCGAGCGGCGCGCTGGGCGTTGCTGCTGCTGCTCGCCTCCGGCCTCGTCTGGCTCGCCGTCGGCGGAGTGCTGGCGCTGATCCATTCCATCCAGCTTCACACGCCCGGATTTCTCGCCGCGAGCGCATGGTTCACTTTCGGGCGCACGCAGGCCGCGGCGGAAACCGCGCTCGTTTACGGCTGGGCCGCCAACGCCGGATTCGCCGTGGCGCTGTGGCTGCTCGGCCGCCTGGGCGGCGCACCATTGCGCGGGCTTGGGCTCGTGAAGATCGGCGGCGCTTTCTGGAATCTCGGCGTGACGCTGGGCGTGATCGGTATTCTCGCCGGCGATCTTACGTCCTTTTCGCTGCTCCAGACTCCCGTCTATGTGCAGCCGCTCCTGCTGATCGCGTTTGCGGCCGTCGGGACGGCCGGCGTGCTCGCCTGGTCCGGCCGCCGCGTCGGGCGGACGTTCGCGGCGCAATGGTATGCGGTCGCGGCCTTGTTTGCCTTCCCGTGGATCTATTCGGTGGCGCAGGCGATGCTCTTTGCGTTGCCGGTGCGCGGCACGATGCAGGCGGTCGTCGCCGCGTGGGCCGGGCAGAACGTGCTCTCGCTCTGGCTGGGACCGCTGGCGCTCGCGGCCGCCTACTACCTCGTGCCCAAGATCACCGGCCGGACCCTGGCGGCCTACGATCTCGCCGCGTGGGGCTTTGGGGTGCTGCTCGTGGTCGGTCCGTGGACGGGCGGACGCCACCTGGTGGGCGGTCCGGTGCCGGCGTGGGTGCCGACGGTCGGCATTGCCTGTTCGTTGCTGTTGCTGTTTCACTTCATGGTGGTCGCGATCAATCTGCGCGATGCCTTGGGCAATCCCACGGGAAGCACGGCCCTGCGTTTTGTGGCGCTCGGGGTGGCGGCGTACATTCTGGGCGGGTTGGTCGATGCCGCTTCGGCGATGCGGGGCATCGCGGAGTTCGTTCAGTTCACCTATTTCGCCGAAGCGCAGACGATGCTGGCGATCCTGGGCGGGTTCACCCTGCCGGTTTTCGGCGCCATCTATTTTCTCACGCCGCGGGTGACGGGCAAGGCGTGGGGCTCGGACGGCCTGATCAAGCTGCATCTGGGTGCAGCGGGTCTCGGCCTCCTATTGCTGGTCGGCGGCCTGGCCGGCGCGGGAGTGAAGCAGGGACTCGAACTCAACGACGCCGGGACCACGTTCGCCGCCATCTTCGAATCCGTGCGGCCGTGGCTGCTCGTCGCCACCGCGGGTGTGGGCCTGCAACTCCTCGGCGGCGTGTTCCTCGCGGTGAATCTCGCGTTGCAACTCCAGCCTGATTCCGACGGGGCGGTGGTCGTTCCTCAACCCTCTGCTGAGCCCGTGCCATGAAGAACAGCCCCCTCTTCTTCGTTGCGCTCTTCGGTGCGCTGGCACTCTCGTTCGGTATCGTGGTGCTCGTCTCCCTCCGGCAGTTGGGGCAGCTCGATGCCTATTTCGACGCCGGCGAGGGCGCGGCCTTTCCGTCGCGCACTCCGGGTCTCGCGGCGCGCGGCCTGCTCGTTTACCGGGACCTCGGTTGCGCGGCCTGCCACACCCAGCAAGTGCGCCGGCCCGGCTTCGGTGCCGACCGGGAGCGCGGTTGGGGCGAACGCCAGAGCGTGGCGCGCGACTATATCTATCAAACCCGGGTGCAACTGGGACAGACGCGGATCGGCCCCGATTTGACGAACTTCGGCGAGCGGGCGGCCAAGGCGGGCACCGATCAGGCGAAGCTTTTCCTCAACCTTTTTGCCGGCCAGGGCAGCATGCCGGCGTATCCGTTCCTCTTCGAGGTGCGCCGGATCGTTGGTCAACCCACGAAGCAGGCGCTGCCCGTCAAGAGCCGGGCCGGGTACGAGGTTGGGCCCACGCGCCGGGCTGAGGCTTTGGCGGCCTATCTGCTCAGCCTGAAAGCCGACTTCACCTATCCTGAGGCGCAACCGCTCGAGCCCGCAACGGAGGCGAAGAAGTAGGCATGAATACCTCTCCCGCCAACGATCCCCGCCGTGAACCGGCGGCCATTTCCGACGACGACCTGCTCGCGAAGCACGGCCAGACCGTCGCGGAAAAGGCGGGAGCTGAGGATGGCGCACGCCATGGCCTGTTGCTGATCGCGGCCGTGTTCGTGTTCAGCGGACTGGTGCTGGCCAGCACAATCTATTTGAACCGCTATTCCGGGCATTTCAACGCCAGCATCTACAACGAAAATGGCAAACCGGGCGGCACCGCTGCCGCGGCGCCCAAGGCGCTCGATCCGGTGGCGCTGGGCAAGCGGCAATTCCAGATGGCCTGCATCACCTGTCATCAGGCAAATGGACTGGGCGTGCCAGGGGCGTTCCCGCCGCTCGCCGGCTCCGATTGGGCGAACGGCAACGAGGAGCGCGCGATCCGCATCGTGCTGCACGGTCTGGGCGGCGAAGTGAAAGTCGGCGCCGCCGTGTTCAACGGCGCGATGCCTTCCTTCGGAAAGGTACCCGGTAGCGGATACAACTGGCGCGACGACCAGATCGCCGCCGTCCTGACGTACATCCGGCAGGAGTGGGGCAACCAGGCCGGCCCGGTCACGCCCGAGCAGGTGACGGCGATTCGCACGCAGGAAGCCACCCGCACGAAGCCGTGGACCGCCGCCGAACTGCTGGCGTTCGGCCACTGAACATTCCCGTAGCCACGAGCGTGAGCGAGTGGAGGCTCGTCCACTCGCCCGTTCGACAAGCTCAGGGCCCCGAGCCAGCCGAGGGGCTCACGCTCGTGGCTACGTCCAACTCCGACTGCTTGCCTGGCGTCTCCCGCGCCGTAACCAGGGCGGCTACTTTCCGACCGTAGCCGCCGCGGTTACGCGGCGGACAGGATCGACGGCGGGGTTCGGCGACCCCGCCCTACAAAGCCCGGTGGTCATCCGCCACTGGCGGACAAGTAGACCGCCGCTACAGGCGTGATCTCCAGCGCCAGAGCCCGGCCCCGGCTTCCTCCTCAGGGTCCGACGGTGATAGGGACCCCGTTCTGGATGATGACGGTTTGCCTCGTGCCAGAGCCTGGGGTTGCGTTGCCGGCCGCCGGCCGCGGCTGGAGCATTTGCAGCCAATATCCGCCGGTCGCCTTGTAGGCTTCGAAGCCGCGCGCGCCGAGGGACTGCGTGAGCTTGTCCGTCGCCTCCTGGTTGAGGGCGGCGAGCTGAGCGGCGCGCTGCTCGGGCGTGGCATCGCGCGCGATCTGAGCCGACATCGCACGCTGCTGGATATCTTTTTGGAGTGCGACCACTTGCGTCGAAGTTTCCGGCGGCAGTTCGAGCCGCGCCACCAGGCGGTTGATCTGTTGATAGGCCGGATCGATCGCCTGCTGGTAGGCGGCGAAACGGTCGGGGGCGAGCACGGCCTGGAACTGGGGCAGAAGCTGTTTCTGCGCCTCCATGACCTGGCGGCGTTGCTCCATCGTCATGGTCATCGGGCTGCCGTACTGATCGTCGAATGCTTGCTGGATTTTGAAGATGGCGCGGAATTCGGCCTCGGTCGGATTGAACGTGGCGAGCTGATAGCGGAGCTGGCTGGCGGTGGAGCTGTTGCGCAGATCGTACTCTTCGAGTTCCTGCGGGGTCAGCAGTGCGGCGAGGTCGACGCGCTGCTCCTTGTCCAGCAGGGCCAGCTTGGCCCGATCGTCGGGCAGCCACACGCCGTTGGTCTCGGCATAGATTGGGCTGCGCATCTCACTGTAGTCGGAAAGAATACTCTGGAGCTGATCGATTTTTTCCGGGGGGAGATTGCCGAACCGACCGGCCAGGGAGGCGCGCATCACATCGTTGGCCGGAGAGGCATCGGGGCCCAGCAATTGTTTCACCAGGTCAGTCTGTTCGCGACTCAGTGCCCGGAGGGCCGCTGTGACCTTGGGATCGAACGAAGCGAACCTTTGGTTTTTCCAAAAGGGCGTCTGGTCTTGCTGGGTGGTCAGCTCCTTGCGGCGGGCCGCGAACCGCTCGCCGATCTCGGCGGCGACGATCGAGCGGATAACCGTGGGTGGGAAGCCCGCGGCGCGCAGGCGAGCGATCAGCGTCGGCAGATCGTCGCTGGTCCGGAGGAGGCTCCAAATCTGTGCTTTGGCGCCTGAGGCGGACGCTTTGCTCGCCGACGAAGCTGCTTTGGCCTGGGCGGAACCGGACGCCGAATCCGAACGGCCGGCGATTTCAACGCCGAGGTGGGTCAAGGCCGGGAATTGGCCGACGAGCGCGGCGACCAGCGCGCCGTTGACCGCCAGGGAAACGAGGAGAAGTGCAACGCGAAGTTTCATGGGAGGGGCGGGGAAGGATGGCGGTTGGGATCAGGGCGATTTGCGGATGATCGTCGCCGGTCGCGGCTGGAGGTTTTGCAGCCAGTAGCCGCCATAATTCTTGTAGGCTTCGTAGCCTTGCGTGCCCAGGGTGGTCGTCAGTTGCGTCTGAGCCTGCTGGGCGAGCGCGGCCAGCTGGGCATTGCGTTGATCGGGAGACAGGGTGCGATCCTGGCGCAGGGCCGTGGCCTGTTTTTGAATGGTTTCCTGCACGTTCACGACGTCTACGGAGGTGGAGGCCGGGAGCTCGAGCCGGGCGACGAGGCGGTTGATCTGTTGATATTTCGGATCGGTCGCCAATTGATAGTCGGCGTAGCGATCGGGCCCAAGCAGGGCTTGGATTTGGGGTTGGAGTTCTTTTTCCGCGGCCTGGCGGGGAGCCATCTGGTCGGGCGTGGTGATGCCATACATGGGCCGCGGGTATTGCTCATCGAGGGCGCTTTGGATTTTGAACAACCCCCGGAATTCCGCCTCGGTGGGATTGAACGTGGCGAGGGTGGAGCGCATCTGGCTGGCGGTGGTGCTGGAGCGAAGATTGTACTCTTCGAGCTCCTGCGGCGTGAGGACCTTGGCGAAATCGGCCAGCTTCTCCTTTTCGAGGAGCGCGAGTTTCGCGTTGTCCTCCGGCAGCATCATGCCGCGCGCGTCGTTTCGCACCTGCATCGCGAGTTCACTGTAATCGGACTCGATGGCTTGGAGCTGCTCGATCTTGGCCGACGGCAGGTCGCCGTAGCGGCGCTTTTGGGACGTGCTCGCGGATTTGTCGGCGCTCGGATCTTCGCCGACCAGCGACTTCAACGTGTCGGTGTACTCTTTGGTCGCGGCGCGCATGGCGGTCATGATTTTGGGGTCGAATGCGCCACCGCTCGAATCTTTCCAAAACGGCCGGTCGAACAGTTGCTTCAGCAGGTCGCCGTAACGCTTGGTGTATTCCAGTCCCAGTTGGTCGGAGACGATCCGGCGGATGACATTGGGCGGGAAGCCCGCGGCGCGCAGACGGGCTACCAACGTGGCGAGATCGCCATTTTGCAGGGTCGACCAGGTTGTGGCGGGGATGTCGGCCGCACTGGCGGTGTCGGCTGTGCCGGTAGGTTCGGGCGTCTTCGTCCCCGATGAGCCACCGGTCTCCGCTTGGGTGACGACAGCGGTCTTGGTCGCGGCGCCGGGGGCGGAGGAAGACTTGAAGGCGAAGACGGCGAACAACGCGGCGTTGGCGGCGAGCGAGGCGAAAAGCAGGAGTGTGGAGATCTTCATGCGACGAGGGTGTGGCCGAGCAAAACAACTTCGGTTTCTTGCGATCTAAGTAAGTCGTGAGGAATCGCTAGTAAACAGGGAAATAGTAGATGCTGCCGGGCCGGGCGTATCTGAGTTATTGGGAGGCTGCTCAAAACCACGGGCGGGACGCCCGTGCCACCCACCACGGCGGGCAAGCGTGGCGTGGTGTTTTGGGTTGGGCTCGGATTTGTCGTGGCCGTGCTGCTCGCAAGGTTGCTGCCGAAACTGTCGGTGCCGCTGGGATTATGAATCGGGCCTTCAGCCCTTGGCGGAGTTGTGTTCTGGCACCTGGGGCGTTGCCCCAGGCTGGAATGGCGACGCGCCTTTGGCGCTAACCCTGGGGCATTGCCCCAGGCTGGAATGGTGGCGCGCCTTTGGCGCTAACCCTGGGGCGTTGCCCCAGGCTGGAATGGTGACGCGCCTTTGGCGCTATCCCTGGGGCGTTGCCCCAGGCTGGGATGGTGACGCGCCTTTGGCGTTATCCCTGGGGCGTTGCCCCAGGCTGGGATGGTGACGCGCCTTTGGCGTTATCCCTGGAGCGTTGCCCCAGGCTGGGATGGGGGCGCGCCTTTGGCGCTGGCGGAACGACATCTGGGGCGTTGCCCCAGGCTGGGGTGGGGACGCGCCGTTGGCGCTGGCGGAACGACACCTGGGGCGTTGCCCCAGGTTGGGGTGGGGACGCGCCGTTGGCGCTGGCGGAACGACACCTGGGGCGTTGCCCCAGGCTGGAATGGGAACGCGCCTTTGGCGCTATCGGTATCCTCGGCGGTAGTGACGGCCAAAGACCCGAAATATACCAAACTGGGGCAGCGCCTCAAGAGACTATGATCGGAGCCTGTCTGGCGGCGTGATTGGGGCCGGTTTGATTTCGGTTACGATTTGCCTGGCAAGGTGTTTGGTCGGTCGTCCGACAGTTGATTGACGTTTCCAAGGCCGTTTGCATCTTCCGCCGGGTTATTTGCAGCCCAAGCCGTATCTCCTTCCTGAGGTACGGCGCGGAGGACCCAACTTCCTCGGACAGCCGGGGATGGGGCGAAAGGGGCCGGGCAACCGGTTCCAAGGTCACTTCCATGACCGAGCCCGTCAGCTAACTTCGTCGGCATTTGGAAGGGCGATTCAATGATCTCGAGCTCGGCGCGCGATCTGCTAGGGTCTCCCCAAG
>Ga0182021_10008705_pt1 | contig 12015 bp, 4 predicted proteins | sample 612E3MmetaG_FD_120493 | JGI IMG/M metagenome (GOLD analysis project Ga0182021, IMG submission 120493) | Permafrost microbial communities from Stordalen Mire, Sweden - 612E3M metaG (Illumina Assembly) | ecosystem: Environmental > Terrestrial > Soil > Wetlands > Permafrost | place: Sweden...
GACGATCGCCCGCATCCTCATCCACCCGACGAATCCGGACATCGTCTACGTCGCGGCCACGGGACACGAATGGACGAACAATCCCGACCGGGGCGTCTTCAAGACGACCGACGGCGGAACGACCTGGCAGAAGGTCCTCTATGTCAACGAGCGGGTCGGGGCCAATGACCTGGTCATGGACCCCTCCAAGCCCGATACCTTGATCGCGGCGACGTGGAACCGGATTCGCCAGCGTTGGAGCGACCCGATGCCCGGCGGCGAGGATGGGCTTTTCAAGACGACCGACGGCGGCAAGAGCTGGGTTCCCTGCAACGCGGGTCTTCCCGATACGAACCTGACCGGCCGAATCGGCCTGGATATCTGCCGGACCAAGCCCAATGTCGTGTACGCTTATGTCGACAACCATAATCCCGGACGCGAAGCGGCGGCCGGCGAGCAGGACGCCTATGGCCGTCTGAAAACGGGCAAGAAGATCATCGGCGCTGAGATCTACCGTTCAGACGACCAGGGCGGGACCTGGCATAAAGTCAGCGTTTCCGACGGCCTGATGGAGGAGTTCGGCGGGACCTACGGCTGGGTCTTCAGCCAGATCCGGGTCGATCCCAACGACGACAACACCGTCTACATCATGGGCCTGGGCCTGTATAAATCTACGGACGGCGGCAAGTCCTGGCGGGGCATCAATTACGACAACCTGCATGGTGACCACCACGGCCTGTGGATCGATCCGACGGATTCCAATTACCTGATCAACGTCAATGACGGCGGAGCCAATCTCAGCTATGACGGCGGCAAGACCTGGCGGGATTTCCACAAGGGCATACCGACCATCCAGTTCTACAATCTCGCCCTGGACATGAACAAGCCGTTTGCGGCGTACGGCTCCGTGCAGGACCACTTCACCCACCGGGTGACCGGCCTGGCTCCGCAGGGCGGAGGCGGGCAGGGGCGGCGATTCCGCGGCGCTTCTCTTCATTGGGAATTGGCTCCGGGCGGCGAAGGTTCTCATATCGCCGTCGATCCGACGAATCCGGCCATCGAATATTCCTCGACGTTCTACGGACGCCTGCAGCGCTCCGAGTACAAGGACGGCGCCTGGACCAGCAAGGACATCTATCCCAAGGCGGCCGAAGGCGAACCCGAACTGCGAGGGCAATGGCTGGCCCCGACCATCATTTCCACCCACAACTCCAACGTCGTCTATCACGGCTTCCAGTATCTCTATCGCTCCATGAACCGCGGCGACACATGGGAGAAGATCAGCCCGGACCTGACGGCCTTCGATCCCCAAAAGCAAGGGAGACTTCCCTTCGCCATTCCTTTCGCCACGCTGACCGCGATCGCCGAATCGCCGTTCAAGTTCGGCCTGATCTACGTCGGCAGCGATGACGGGCGGGTGCATATCACCAAGGACGGCGGGACGACATGGACCGAGATCACGGCCGGCCTGCCCTACAACAAGCACGTCTGGTCGATGGTCGCCTCGAAATACGATCCGGCTACGGTTTATGTGACGCTCATCGGGCGCCACGACGACGACTTCGCCCCGTACATCTACAAATCGACCGACTACGGGAAGACCTGGGTCAGCATCGCCGCCAACCTGCCGGGCGGCCCGACCAACGTCATCCGCGAGGACCCTAAAAAGAAGGACGTCCTCTATGCCGGCCTGGATTTCGGCGTCTACGTGACGACGGACGGAGCCAAGACCTGGAATTATTTGGGCGCCGGCCTGCCCAACGCCCCGGTCTGGGATCTCCAGATCCATCCCCGCGACAATATGATCGTCATCGCCACCAACGGCCGCGGGATGTGGGTCATCGACGATCCGTCCATTCTACAGAAGTGAATCAACCGGCGAATGAGGAGCCCTCCCATGATGTTGAAAAGAATCCTGCTGATGGCTCTGTTCTTCGGCGTCGCGGCGCTCGTGACGGCCTGCAAGAAGACGGAACCCGCGCCGGAACCCGAGGCCAAGACCCCGGCCGCGGCTTCGGAATTCCAGTGGCAGGTGGACCAGTTCGCCGACGTCAAGATCCTGCGCTATCAGGTTCCGGGCTTCGAGGCCCTGACCCCGGCCCAGAAGGAGCTCGTCTATTACCTGAGCCAGGCCGCCCTGTCGGGCCGGGATATCACGACCGTCCAGTTCTATAAGCATAATCTGGTCATCCGCAAGACGCTGGACGCGATCGTGGAGGGCTACAAGGGCGACCGCAAAGATCCCCAGTGGGCCAAGTTCATGGTCTACGTCAAGCGGGTCTGGTTCTCCAACGGCATCCACCACCATTACGCCTACGACAAGTTCATCCCTGAATTCACGCCCGAGTATTTCGCCGGGCTGGTCAAAGGCGCGGAAGGCGTTAAATTCCCGCTGGTCGCCGGGCAGACCCTGGACGGCCTGATCGACTTCCTGAAGCCGATCCTCTTCGACCCGGCCGTGGACGCCAAGAAGATCTCGCTCGATACCAAGAAGGACCTGGTCACCGCCTCGGCCGTCAATTTCTACGAGGGCGTCACCCAGGCCGAGGTGGAGAAGTATTATGAGCGGATCATCGACAAGAAGAATCCGACGCCGATCTCCTATGGCTTGAACTCTAAAGTCGTCAAGAAAGACGGAAAGGTGATCGAGGAAGTCGCCTCCGTCCATGGCCTTTATGGCCCGGCCCTGGAGAAGATCGTCTTTTGGCTGGAGAAGGCCGCCGGGGTGGCCGAGAACGACCTGCAGAAGAGGGTCATCGAAAAACTCATCGAATATTACAAAACCGGCGATCTCAAGAAATTCGACGAGTACAACGTCCTTTGGGTCGGCGACGTCCAATCCCGGGTCGATTTCGTCAACGGATTCATCGAGGTCTACAACGACCCCCTGGGCCGCAAGGCGACCTGGGAGGCCCTGGCCAACTTCAAGGACCCCGAGGCCACCAAGCGGACCGAGGCCATCTCGGCCAACGCCCAGTGGTTCGAGGATCACTCGCCCATCGATCCGCGATTCAAGAAGAAAGAGGTCAAGGGCGTCTCGGCCAAGGTCATCAACGCGGCCATGCTCGGCGGGGCCACCTATCCCTCGACGCCCATCGGCATCAACCTGCCCAACGCCAACTGGATCCGCAAAGCCTACGGCTCCAAGTCGGTGACCCTGGGCAATATCACCTACGCGGCCGCTCAATCCTCGCTGAGCTCGGGCTTCGGGCCGGAATTCTGCGCCACTCCGGAGGAGCTCGACCGCTCCCGGAAATACGGCGCTCTGGCCGGCGACATCCATACCGACATGCACGAAGCCCTGGGCCATGGCTCGGGGCAGCTGCTTCCGGGCGTCTCCACCGAAGCCCTGAAGAATTATCATTCTCCCATCGAGGAAGGCCGGGCCGATCTCTTCGCCCTCTACTACATCATGGATCCCAAAATGATCGAGCTGGGGCTCCTGCCTTCGGAGGACGCGGCCAAGGCCGACTATGACGGCGCCATCCGCAACGGGCTGCTGACCCAGATCACCCGCATCCAGCCGGGCAAGACCATCACGGAAGCCCATATGCGGAACCGCTCCATGATCGCCCACTGGGTCTATGAGAAGGGACTGCCGGAGAACGTCATCGCCAAGGAAGTCCGGGACGGCAAGACCTATTTCACGATCAAGGACTACCAGAAGCTGCGGGCGCTTTTCGGCAAGCTGCTGGTCGAAATCCAGAGAATCACGTCGGAAGGTGATTACGAAGCGGCCAAAAACCTGATCGAGAATTACGGCGTGCAGATCGACCCCGTCCTGCACAAGGAAGTCCTGGAGCGCTACTCCAGGCTGAAACTGGCCCCGTACACCGGCTATATCAACGTCATGTATACGCCGATTCTGGAGAACGGCAAGATCGTGGACGTCAAAGTCGAGTATCCGACGGACTACACCGCCCAGATGCTGCGCTACGGCAAGGAGTATTCTTTCCTTTAAGGCGCGGCGGCCGATTCAGCGGATCCCGACCAGGCCCCGGGCGGCCTCGATCAGCTTGGCTGGGTCGTAGCCGAGGCCTTCCTTGAAGACGGTCACGACGTTTTCGATGTCGGCGATCGTTTTCGAAGGATCGCCCTTGATCAGGACGAAGTCGGCCTGCAGGCCGACGGCCAAGGCGCCGATTTTATCGCGCTGGCCGAGATAGACGGCCCCGTTGGATGTGGCGATCTTGATGGACTCGATCGGCGTGAAGCCGGCTTCGACGAGCAGCTCGATCTCGCGCTGATCGCCGAATCCCGGCACGACGCCCCCGTAGCCGGTCGGATCGGGACCGGCCAGGAGCAGGCCGCCGGCCTGAACGAAGGTGCGCTCGAATTCCATCTCCTTCTTCAGGAAGGCAGGCATCGGCGAATCTTTGGTTTCCCCGATCCGCGCCCGCGAAGTCAGGTAGAGAATGCGAATGTCGGGGGCCATGGACTCCAGGACCCTGTTCTGGAGGGGAGGCCGGCCCGGGCAGGAAATTTCGAAGACGGGCAGGGTGGAGGTCAGGGCCACCTTATGGGCCACCAGGGTCCGGATCGTCTCCTGGATTTCCGGTCCGGCGACGTCCAGCTTCAGGATGGAATCGCGGATGTCCTTGCCGGAGGGATTGACGTCGGGCTTGCGGGCGGGCACGAAATCGGAATCCACGGGCAGGCCGTGTTCCAAGTCATCGATGCCGAGCGCGGCGGCTTCGCGGAAGCTGACCGCGCCGAGGTGGCCGGTGACCTTCTTGCCGCGCTTGTGGGCTTCGTCGATGACGGCGGCAAGGGACGCCCGAGGGAGATTGGCGTAGACCTTGAAATCGTCCACGCCGGCTTCATCCCAATAGCGGACCATCCGGCGGGCTTCGTCGGGGCCGGCGAGGACCGGCATTTGGAGAGTGAACGCGCCCGGTCCCTCGAGAAAGACGCTGCTGACGAACATGCGCGGTCCGGGCAGGCGCCCCTCGGCGACGGCCCGCTTCATGTTGAGCTCGGTATAGGTCTCCAGTCCGCCGGTCGTGCGGATGGTCGTGACTCCGCAGGCCAGGTACAGGCGCGGGGCGCTGAATTCCAGGGTGTTATAATGCGCGGGCCCCGCGGGGTAGAAGACGTGGTCGTGGAGGCCGACGATGCCGGGGATGACCGTGCAGCCCGCGCCGTCGATGACCTTGGCTCCGGCCGGAACGGCGGTGGAAGCGAAATCGCCCAAGGCGACGATTTTGCCGTTGGAAACGACAAGGGTCTGATCCACGCGGGCGGGAGCGCCCGTACCGTCAATGACGCGGACGTGAGTGACGGCTAGGACGGGCGCGCTTACCGCGATAAACGGCTGGAGAGCCGGCGCGATCGGTTGGGGGGCCTGGGCTGCGGCGAACAGTACGATCGCCACCAGGAACGCGATGATCGGGAATCTCTTGGTCATGGTCTCCCTCGCGCTATGGAATGGAGTATCCGCGCCGCATCTTAGGCCCGGTCCGAAGCCGCTGTCAAGGCGCCGCGGCATGCGCCTGTTCGGACCGATCCCGGCGAAAAGACGGAGGGGTCGAGACGCTATTTCGACGCCGCCGGCGGCTTGATATCCAGAACCTCGATCTCGTACACCAGCATGGAGAACGGGGCGATGACGAAGCGCTTTTCGTTCGGCCGCTGCTTGGCATAGAAGCCGTTTCGGCCATAGGCCGGCTCGGCCGGGACGATGAGCGTCCGCTTTTCGCCTTTCTTCATTTGGGCCAGCGCGGCGTCCACGCCGGGGTTGATCTTGGTTTTGCCGACCTCGAATTCGAATGTTTCGGGCGCTTCGCCGCGATAGGGTTTGCCGGCGTCCGCGGTGCTGACGAACGCCGATCCACTGAGCAGAACTTTCCCGAAGTACAAAGCCTTGACGATCCCGCCGGGAACCGCGGGCTTGCCGGCGCCTTCCTTTTCGACGACGAACCGGACGCCCTCTTCGCCCGCGACGGCCTTCGGCCATTGCGTTTCGACCATTTCCTCTTCCCGGGCTTTCCGTTCGACGGCTTCCTTGGCCACGCGGACTTCGGCGTCGGCGACCATCTTCTTGAACGACGCCGTCGTCGGCCGGAACTGCCCGGCCGTCCGGCCGATGCGGACGATCTTCACTCCGATGACGTCGTCGCCCTGGACGATGGCCTTGACCACGTCCATCCCCTGGATGACTTCGCCGAAAACGGTGTAATTGCCGTTGAGGTAGGAGCGGTCGGCCAGCGTGATGTACCACTGGCTCCCGTTGGTGTGTGGTCCGCCGTTGGCCATGCCGACCATGCCTTCCTTGTCGTGGTTGAGGGAGGGATCGATTTCGTTGGGGAATTGATAGCCCGGTCCTTCGATCTTGCCGTCGCCCGGCTTTCCGCATTGGATGACGTGGCCGGGCACCACGCGGTGCCATTTCGAACCGTTGAAATAGAACGCGCCGGGAGGCAAGGCCGCGTTGTCGATCGATCCTTCGGCCAGGCCGACGAAATTGGCCGAGGTCATGGGCGTCTTTTCGAATTCCAGACGCATCACGATCAGGCCCTTGTTGGTCGAAACCTCGGCGTAAAGCCCGCGCGGATATTTGGAACGGCAGGCCAGGGGGCCCGAGATGCCGACGGCCAGAACCAAGCCAAGCCTTAGAACCCGATAAAGTTTCGTCATGGTTTTCCTCTCTTATTGGCGGACGAGCTGGACGGTAAACGATCCTTTGATCGCTTCCCCGGCGGCCAGGGGCCGGTCGTCCAGCTTGTGATGGCCGGCGAAGAAAAGATCGCCGCCGCCGGTATTGAATTCGGCGATGAGCCAGCCGACGCGGTTTCCGTCGAGAAAAGCCCGGGCAGAGATCTTTCCGTCGCCGGCCAGCAGCAGGCCGGGTCCCTTCTCAGACGTCAGGGCGGCCCAAAAGAGCGCGCTCTTTGTGGAGCGGAAGTCGTTGCTGCCAAGCTCGTTTTGGTCGTCTTTCCAATCCCAGCCCGGCCCTTCGCGGAACTTGAAAGCATGTCCCGCGGCTTCGGCCCGGGCCGTGCCCCGCGGCCGGCCGATGTGGTTTTCGGGATAGACGGACCATTGTCCCTTGCGGCTCCAGTCCAGCTTGTCGAATTCGCGGGGCAGATAAAGGACGAGGCCCCACTGGCGCGGATTGACCGCCTCGGCGACCTTGAACTCGTAATTGAAGCGGGCCCGCCCCTGTCCGTCGAAGCGGATGGAATACTGACCGGCCGCGTTCTTGGCGCGGCCTCGGACTGTGATCGTCGTTGCGGCGCTTTCCGTCTTGGTTTCGACGCTCTCGGCCGTCCAGCCCGCCATGACTTCGTTGAACGGCTTGATGTCCAGGCTGTAATCGGTGACGCAGGGGCCGGTCGTCTGGGGCAGGAGCATGAGCGCCGGCCCGCCCGTCACGACCCGAAGGCCGTCCAGCTCGGCCCGAATGATCGTCCCGGCGGCCTTGTCGAACACCCAGCGGAAAGACCCGCCTTCGACGCTGATGCGGCTGCCGTCGTCGTTCGACGAAAGGCCGCCTGCGGGCAAGCCTTGAAACGGCGGTGCCTCCGCCGCGGGCTTGCCGATCGCGATGTCGTAGACGTCGATGAGAAATCCCCGCGCGCTCCAGAACTCGAGGTGCAGGGTTTGGCCGTCCAGGGCGGCCGCCGCGGGCTGCAGGCTCAGGATCCCGCTCGATCGCGGCGCCAGATCAAGCGCGACGGTCCCGGACTCCCCGCCGATCCGCCAGCGGATGCCCACTTCCTTCAGGTTGGTGAAATCGTGCCGGTTCTCGATCTGCAGCCGCAGGGGCCGGCCCGCCGCGGGGGCGGGGAGCGTCTCCGGCCGCACGCGGATGGGGGAATAGCTTTTCTTGACGTGCCAGTATTCGGGCTTTTCCCTCCGCCAGCCGTCGATGATGCCCCAGTCGCCGTAGCCCACGGCCTTGCCCTCGGGCAGGAAGAAGATGTCGTTGATGCCGGCCCAGATGGCCCCGCCCAGGACGACGGGCGAGCCGTTGACGAGCTCCCACATGCGCTGGAAGCCGCGGCCGTATTCGTCGCGCACGCCCGGATCGGCGGCCAGCTCGGTCCGGTTGTAGCAATTGATGTGGCAATATTCGCCATAGAGAAGCGGACGGTCGAAGCCGACGACCTGCTCGGGCCCGTTGGGCGCCGGATAGTGGTAATTGGCGATGGGCATCTCCGAAGAGCCGAGGTTGTTGTAGGCGCCGTAGGTTTGATCGTGGAACGTTTTCGGACGGGTCGGATCCGCCTGGTCGGCGAATTCCTTGGCTTTGACCCAGTTCGGGCCCCAGCCCGACTCGTTGGCCAGCGACCAGTAGAGGATGCAAGGATGGTCGGCGTGGAAGGCGATCATTTCGCCGATGGCCCGCTCCTGGGTGGGATAGAATTTGGGATCGTCCGGGTTTTCCTTCTTCCACTTCTCGTTGGCCCCGTGGTTGATCCAGACGAGCGGGGCCTCGCATTCGACGAAGAGCCCCAGGGCGTCGCAGGCGTCCAGGAATTCCTCCGCGGGGGGATAGTGGGAGGTCCGGATATAATTGACGTTGGCGGTGCGGAAAAGCTCGGCGTCCTTGCGCCACAGCTCCGGCGTCAGGCTGCGCCCGAGCAAGGGATGGGTTTCGTGGCGATTGACGCCGCGGACCTTGATCGGCGCGCCGTTGACGAAGACCTGGCTGCCGACGACCTCGACCTGGCGGAATCCGAACTTGCGCTCGATCACCTGGCGGACGCGTCCGCCCGATTTCAATTCCACGATCAGGCGATAGAGCCAGGGATGCTCGGCGTCCCATCGGCGCGGGGCGACGACCCCGGCTTCGAATGTCTTGTCGGCCGCCCCCCCCGGTCTGAGCGTCTCCACGGCCGTGACGGCCGGGGATACGCACACCGCGTTCCCGTCCGGATCGATCATCGAAAAGGCCGCCTCGCAGGCCGCGGAGGCCTTGCCGCCGTCATTTCGGATGGAGAACGCCACTCGCAGCCGGGCGTCCTCGTATTTTTCGTCGAACGTGGTGACGATGCGCAGCGCGCCGATATGGACTTCCGGAACCGCGTAAAGCGCGGCTTTGCGGGTGATCCCGCCGAACTGGTAGGCCGCGTACTGGGTCCCGCTGGCCAGCTCGTCGGCCACCGATTCGTTCTGGACCGCGGCGGCGATGGTGTTGGACGCGCCGGGCCGGGCCAGGGCCGTGATGTCCAGCTCGAAGGCGTTGAATCCGCCCATGTGCGAGCCGGCCGGCCGGCCGTTGACCCAGATCTTGACGTCGCTCTGGACGCCGTCGAACCGCAAGAGGATCCTCTTCCCGGCCCAGGAGCCGGGGATGACCAGCGTTTTCACGTAGCCGGCCGCGGTCCAGGGCTTGACCGTAAAACCCTGCATGGTCCAGTCGCCCGGAACCCGGATCGACTTCCAGGCGGCCAGGCCGCGTTCGCCGAGAGAGAAGAAGTCCCGGGGCGGGGCCGGATTGAACTTCCAGACACCGCTCAGGGAAAGCACCGGCGTCTCCAGCCCCTCGACCGCGGCGGGGGCGGGGGTAAGGTGATAGTCGGCGGCGCCCGCGGAGCCCGGCGACATGATCATCATCGCGGCGGCGAGGAGGATGGTCAGGGGAACAGCCGGCTTCATTCTCATGACGTGTCCTTTCGGAGCCAGTATATCCGCTTCCTTTCCGATCGCCAACGGCCGCGCGGCTCCGGCCGGGCGCCGCCTCTTCCTCATGCTGGCCCGACCGGCGGGATTTGGTATAATCCGGCCGTGGAACAAGCCGCCCTGACCCCGATGATGGAGCAGTATTTCCGGATCAAGAAGGAATATCCGGACGCCCTCCTTTTTTTCCGGCTGGGCGATTTCTACGAGATGTTCTACGAGGACGCCAAGATCGGCTCCCAGGCCCTGGAGATCACCCTGACTTCGCGCCAGAAAGTGCCGATGTGCGGGGTCCCGTATCACTCCGTCCAATCCTATCTCTCCAAGCTGCTCCGGAAGGGATTCAAGGTCGCCATCTGCGAGCAGGTCGAGGATCCTAAAGCGGCCAAGGGTGTCGTTCGGCGCGAAATCATCAAGGTCCTGACCCCCGGAACGGCCGTCGAGGTGGACCTTGAGGCGGCCAAGGAAAGCGTCTCGATCGCCGCGGTCCTCTCCGCTCCGGGTGGTTGGGGCTTGGCCTTGGTCGATCTCTCCTCGGGCGAAATCCGGGCCGCGGAGGGTCCCGCGGCGGATCTCAAGACCGCCGCGGACGAACTCTACCGGGCCGCTCCCCGGGAGATCGTTCTCCCGGAAGGGGAGGAGGATGCCGTTGCGCCGATCCTGGCCCGCGGAGAGCTGCGCCAGGTTTTAAAAAGCCCGGTCGAAGCCTGGACCTTCGAGTACGGCCGGGCCCGCCAGACGCTGCTCGATCATTTCCAGGTGCTTACGCTGGCCGGTTTCGGATTGGAGGACAAGCCGCTGGCCGTTTCCGCCGCCGGCGCCCTCCTGTCCTATATCAAGAAAGTCCGCAAGGACTCCCTCGCCGTGATCGGCCGCCTTTCCTCCCTCCAGGCCGCCGACCGGCTTCTCCTCGACGCCTCGACCATCCGCAACCTGGAACTCGTCCGCAACCTCCGCGACGGCCGGGTGGAGAATTCTCTGCTTGATGTCATCGATTTCACCGTCACGCCGATGGGCGGCCGGGCCCTGCGGTCGCGCCTTCTCCAGCCGCTCCTGGACCGGCCGGCCATCGAGGCCCGTCTCGACGCCGTCGAGGCCTTGAGGAATGACTCCATCACCCGCCAGGAGTTCCGCGAAGCGCTTAAAGGAATCCTCGATCTGGAGCGCCTGACCGGCAAAATCAGCCTGGGCGCCGCCCACCCCCGGGATCTCGTTTCCCTGAAGCGCTCCCTGCAGCCCCTGCCGGCCGTCCGGCGGATCCTGGAGCCGCTCTCCCCGGCCCTTTTCGCCGACATCAAGGGCCATTGGGACGACGCCGCCGACATCGCCGATCTCATCGACAAGGCCATCCTCGACGAGCCGGCCTTCCTTCTGACCGAGGGCGGCATCATCAAGGACGGCTACGACAAGGACCTCGACGATCTGCGCGGCGTCAGCCGCTCGGGCAAGTCCTTCATCTCCCTGCTGGAGAAGCGGGAGCGGGAGCGGACCGGCATCGGCTCCCTCAAGGTCCGTTACAACAGGGTCTTCGGCTATTACATCGAGGTGACCCGGCCCAACCTGCCCCAGGTGCCGGCCGATTACGTCCGCAAACAGACCATGCTCTCCTCGGAGCGCTTCCAGACGCCCGAGCTCAAGGAGTACGAAGAGAAGATCCTCCACGCCGAGGAGCGCATCGGTTCGATCGAGGAAAAGCTCTTCGCCGAGGTCCGCGGCCGGGTGGCCGCGGAGACGCGGCGCCTGCAGACGATCGCCGCCGCCGTCGCCGGGCTCGACGTCCTGGCCGGGCTGGCCGAGCTGGCCGCCCGCCGGAACTACCGCCGGCCGGCGATCGCCGAGGGCGATGCCATCCGCATCCGCGACGGCCGCCATCCCGTGATCGAGGCCGTCGGGATCGAGCCGTTCATCCCCAACGACACGGATCTCGACCGTATCGCGGACCAGATCCTGATCATCACCGGGCCCAACATGGGCGGGAAATCGACTTTTCTCCGGCAGACCGCCCTCATCGTGATCCTGGCCCAGATGGGCTCCTTCGTTCCGGCGGGGGAGGCCGCGATCGGACTCGTTGACCGTGTCTTCACCCGCATCGGGGCCATGGATTTCCTGAGCGTGGGCCAGTCGACGTTCATGGTCGAGATGCTGGAGACGGCCAATATCCTCAACAACGCCACGCCCCGCAGCCTGGTGCTCCTGGACGAGATCGGTCGGGGCACGAGCACCTTCGATGGCTTGAGCATCGCCTGGGCCGTGGCCGAGTTCCTCCACGAGAACGAGCGCGTCCGGGCCAAGACCCTTTTCGCCACCCATTACCACGAGCTGACCGAGCTCCCCCTGACCCTGCCGCGGGTCAAGAACCGGCACGTGGCCGTCCAGGAGCGGGGCGGCGAGGTCGTCTTCCTGCGCAAGATC
>Ga0182021_10008706_pt1 | contig 12015 bp, 2 predicted proteins | sample 612E3MmetaG_FD_120493 | JGI IMG/M metagenome (GOLD analysis project Ga0182021, IMG submission 120493) | Permafrost microbial communities from Stordalen Mire, Sweden - 612E3M metaG (Illumina Assembly) | ecosystem: Environmental > Terrestrial > Soil > Wetlands > Permafrost | place: Sweden...
ACCCGGTCGAACGGGATCGCGATCTCCGACACGTCGTAAAGCAGGTTGTTCAGCAATATCTGGATCGGCAGCATCGGCAGGAAAGGCAGGAACAACGCCGCACCGGCCATGCTGAACATGTTGCCGAAGTTCGAGCTTGAGCCCATCAGGACATACTTGGACACGTTCTGGACCGCGCTGCGCCCGTCGACCACGGCTTCGCGCACTACCGAAAGGTCGTGTTCGAGCAGGATCAGATCGGCGGCCGCACGCGCCACGTCGGCGGCGCCGTCGACCGAAATCCCGACATCCGCCGCGTGCAGCGCCGGAGCGTCGTTGATGCCGTCGCCCAGGAAGCCGACGACATGGCCGAGGCGCTTCAGCGCCAGCAGGATGCGATGCTTCTGCTGAGGGTTGACACGGCAAAACAGGTTCACCAGCGATACCTGCCCCAGCAATGCCTCGTCCGACAGATGCGTCAGGGCGTCGCCGGTAAGCACGCCGGTAACCGGCACGCCGATCTCGGTGAAGACGTGGCGAGTCACCAGTTCGTTGTCGCCGGTCAGCACCTTTACGGAAATGCCCGCAGCCGCCATGGCCTGGATCGTCGCCCCGGCGCTGGCTTTCGGAGGATCAAGGAAAACGGCGAAACCGGAGAAAACAAGGTCGTTTTCGTCGCTGATCGCGGCGGTCGCGTGGCTCTCGTCCTCCAAATGGGTTGCTATGCCCAACGCGCGGAATCCCTGCGCGCCGAGCGCGTCAAGCGTGGCCTCGAACGCCTTTCGCGTCTCGGCATCCAGCGGCTGTTCCGCTCCGCTCGCGTCCTCGTATCGCCCGGACAGCCGCAGCAAGTCCTCCGGCGCGCCCTTGACGATCAGACGGCGCTTGGCTTCGTGCTCGACCAGGACCGAGATGCGCCGCCGCTCGAAATCGAACGGCACCTCGTCGATCTTTTTCCAGTCCTTCATGTCGAACGGATGGGCGGCGAGGATCGCGTCGTCGAGCGGGCTTTTCATGCCGCTTTCGAATTGGCTGTTGACATAAGCGTAGGTATAGGCGCGCTGGCTCTCGGCGCCGCGCCCGTCGATTGCGCGCACCAGTTTGATGGTGGCTTCCGTCAGCGTGCCTGTCTTGTCGGTGCACAGCACGTTCATGGCGCCGAGATCGTGGATCGCGGAAAGGCGTTTGACGATCACCTTTCGCTTGGACAGCTCCATCGCCGCCCGGGCAAGGGTGACCGTCACGATCATCGGCAGCAGTTCGGGCGTCAGCCCGACGGCGAGCGCCAGCGCGAACATCAGCGACTCCAGCAGCGGCCGATGGAAAGAGATGTTCACCACCAGGACGAACAACACCATCAACACGGTGAAGCGCATGATCAGCATGCCGAAACGATGAATACCGAGCGCAAAGGCGGTGGCCGGCGGCTTTTCCGCCAGGCTCGTCGCGAGATTGCCGAGCGCCGTCTTACCGCCGGTCCGGCAGATGACGATGGTCGCGGTGCCGCTGATTACGGAGGTGCCGGCGAAGACGGCATTCGACGCTCCGGCGGGGTTTTCGGCGCCCGTGGCCGCATCGCCGGCCAGCTTCTCGGCCGGGTACGGCTCACCGGTGAGAAGAGACTGGTTGACGAACAGATCGCGGCTTTCGAGCAGGCGCGAATCCGCGGGAACGAGGTCACCGGCGATCAGCTCGACGATGTCGCCGGGGACCAGTCGGTCGATCGGCAGCGAGACGTTTTTGCCGTCGCGCCGTACGGTCGCCTGGACCGCCACCGACCGGCGCAACGCTTCCACAGCGTTCTGAGCTCGGACTTCCTGAACGAAATCGAGCGTAATGCTGGCCGTGACGATGGACACCACAATAAAGAAGCTCGCGGCGTCGCCGGTCGCCGCGGACAATCCGCTCGCCACCAGCAGGATGATGACCAGAGGGTTGCGGAAGCGGGCAAGGAATTGCAGCCAGAGCGGTGAACGCTTGACGGTCGCGGCGTCGTTAGGTCCATAGGTCGCCAGCCGCGACTGCACCTCTGCCGTATTAAGGCCCGCGGGAGTCGTCGCGAGTCGTGTGAGAAGTTGGCTTATCGGCTCCTTCCAGATGTCTTCGGGAGCAAGTTCGCTATTTGCGGGATCGTTATCGCCACGTGGCCCGGCCACTTCTGCCCGTTCACCTGCAACTGTCATTGGCTGTCGTCCCTTCGAGGTCCGCTGCGGTCACGACAAATACGCCCTCAAGCTCTAGGGCCGCTAGGCAGGCAAGGAAAAAGGTTGCGGGAAAAATCCCGCGCGCCAGCTTGGTCTTGATAGAATCGGCCGTCTCGCCCTTTAGGCCATGTTGCCGGCCGTCCCGCCCAGCTTATGGGCTCGGAGGTCCGCTCGGCGGATCGCGCTGCTTCGTGCGCGATACCGCCATCATGAGCCCAAGGCCGACCATGACGAGCGCGCCGACGCCGATCCAGGTAGGCGGGACATGGAGCAAGAACGCCCCATAGACGAGACCGCCCAGCAAGACGATGAAACCGGCAACGTAGAGTATAAAAGCCGACATAGCGCGCTCCCAGCGAGACTAATGGACATTTACTCCATAAAGTCCCGCCAAGACACTTCGGAATCTACTCAGCCCGATGATGCCGGCACCCAAGTCACGGCCCGCCGGGCCCGCGCGGGCGCCTTATTCGTACCCGTTCACTTCGACGCCCGGCAGGATTCCGAACTGGAGTCGGAGTTCGACACGTCGCAGATCAGCGTACCGCTTGCGCCCGTTATGCCCAAATCGCCGGTTGTCGGTTCCGAACCGGTGCCCTTCGTGCCGCCTTGGCTGGTATCGCCTTGGCTGTTGTAGTTGGTGTTCGAGGCGGGCAGCGAATTGTTGAGCCCCGGCACGTCGGGGTTGGCCGGGCGCGGGGTGACGGTCAGGGTGCCGTCCTGGCGCACGGCGATGACGTAGTTCGTCGCCACGCCGCCCGACGAAGCGATCGCATAGGCGCCGACAATCGATTCCAGCGTTGCGGCGGTGGAGACCGACAGGCCGCTCAGGACCGAAACCGGATCGCCGCCCATAAGCCCAATGACGGTTACGTCGAAGGGCGGGTTGGGCGCGCCTTCCTGGCGGCTTGCGTCATTGACTGCGACCACCAGCGGAGCCGGCGTGATGGTGCCGACCGCTCCATTGAGCGCGGAGGCCGATAGCGCATAGTTCGCAGCATCCGCACCCGAAAGCGCGATGCCGCCGATGCTCACCGTCTTGCCCGTTCCGACGTTCTTGTCGGCATAGGCAGCGGTCGTGCCGGTGACCGCGACCGTATCTCCGGAGACAACGCCCGTCAGCGCGTAGTTCGAGGCTGTCAGCGTGGCCGCAAGAGTGCCGTCGTAGGTCTTGGAGACCGTCCCGGTCAGCGAAGCGGTCAGAGTCGCCGGCGTGATGGTTCCGATTGCGCCGGAGATCGAGGACGCCGCCAGTGTGTAGTTGCCGGACGACGCGCCGGAGAGCAGAAGACCGTCAACACTCACCGTCTTGCCGGTCCCGGCGTTCTTGGTGTCGAAGGCGCCGGACGTCGGGTCGTTGAGCATGACCGTGTCGCCGGAAACGACGCCGGCGAGATTGTAGTTGGCGTCCACCAGCGTGGCCGCAAGAGTGCCGTCATAGGTCTTGGAGACCGTCCCGGTCAGCGAAGCGGTCAGCATCGCCGGCGTGATCGTGCCTATCGCGCCGGAGATCGAAGTCGTCGCGAGCGTGTAGTTGCCGGACGACGCGCCGGAGAGCAAAAGACCGTCAACACTCACCGTCTTGCCGATCCCGGCATTCTTGGTGTCGAAGACACCGGACGTCGGGTCATTGAGCACAACCGTGTCGCCGGAAAGGACGCCCACGAGATTGTAGTTGGCGTCCGCCAGCGTCGCCGCGAGCGTGCCGTCATAGGTCTTGGAAACGGTCCCCGTGAGCGATGCCGTCAATGCCTTCGGGTTGATCGTCAGCGTGCCGTTGGTGTTGCCGGTGTTGGCGATCAGGTAGTTGCCGGCGACCGAACCGGTAAGGCTCGTGACCTTTTCGGCATAGCTGCCGGCATTCAGCGCGGCCGAAAGCGCGACCAGGTTGCTGCCACCGTCGAACAACGAGACTACGCCCGAGACGTTGGCGGTGTCCGTCTCCCTCACGCCCGTCAGAGTGACCGCGCCGAGCGTTGCCAGCGTGCCGTAGGTGCTCGAAGCATCCGCGACGCTGTAGGTGATCGTCACGGTCAACGGATTGACCGTCAGCGTGCCTGTGTTCGCGAAACTCACGGCGTAGCGGCCGCCAATCTCAACCGAGCCTTGCGCGATATTGATCGCATAGGGACCGCCTTCGACGGTCGCGGTGCTCGTCGCGCCGGCCGACGACAGCAACGGCGTACCGCTGTAGACCGCCGACGCCGTGTCGGCGAGGTAGGCGTGCGCCACGCCCGGGTTGAGGCCCGTGACGGTGTAGGCCGTCGCCACCGCGGCGCCGGCGTCGGTGCCGTAGGTCTTCGAGAGATTGGTCGTGGTGAAGGTCAGCGTCGGCTGGTTGGCGAAGATGTAGCGGTTGCCGGTGGCGGTGACGAGTTCCGGATTGAGCGTCGCATAGGTCCCGTTCCAGACGGCGGTGTTGGCGCTATCGAGATTGCCGAAGGTGTCGCCCGTGGGGTTGGCGGAGTAGATCAGCCAGCGGCCTTCGGACGTACTCACCGCATTCGAACCGCGGTTATTCACGAAATTGCCGGTTGCGGACAAGGTGACGGTCGAGCCGCCAGAGACTTGAGCGCTCGGCCCGATCGTCAGATTGCCCGTGGCCTTAAGCGTCGTGGCGCCCGTCGAACTGACGGAACTGCTGACCGTCAGATTGCCGCCCGCGGTGATGCTGACGCTGGTGAACCCGGCAATGCCGACATCGCTACCGATGGTACCGATGGTCAATGCTCCGCTGTTGACGAAGCTCAGCGTATGGTTGTTGGCGGGCGAGTCGGCAAGCGTGCCGACGGAGTTCGAGGCGTTCGTCAGCGTGTAACCGGCGCGGGATCCCTGAAGAGCAAGCCCGCCGGCTGTGATGGACGCCGTTTGCGTCGTGTTCCCACCCATATTCAGGTACACCGTGCCGGTGGTGTTGATCGCCTGGTCGATGGAAAAATTGGTGTTATCGACGATTTCCAGATTCGCGCCGCTGGTCAGCGAGATCACGTTGCCCGAAAGCGTGAACAGGAAGTCGGAACCGCTATTGCTGCCCAGCGCCGTCGAAAGCGATGTACCGAAGTTCGACAATGCCGCCGCCGAGCCGCTGAGCCACAGATACCCGCCATAGATATCGAGGCCCGTGACGAGCCCGCCGCCACCGTTCCGGAAGAGTGTGTTGCCCTTGGTGGTGGTGCCCGAAAGATAGGCCAGTACCTGGCTGCCGCTCGCCAGCGTGCCCGCCGGGACCGCGTCGTAATAGTAACCGTTTGCGCCGGTGTATGCGTAGCCAAGGCTTGTGCCGTTCCCCAGCAATCCGACCCGATTGGCCACGAGCGCCGTCGTTCCGGAGTGACTGCTGTAAGCCGTGCCGGAGATAACCGTCACGCCGTTAGGGAAGAAACTCGCCAAATAGGGATAGCTGGTTCCGGGAGAAATGCCCCAGACGGACGTGCTCCAGCCGCTCGGCAGAGAGGCCTGCAAACCGGATGTCGTCAGGCCGGTGACGCCGCCGGCGTTCGTCACGTTGCTGACACCGTGCGTGGCGCTGACGCCGCTCGTCGCCGTATCCCAGGTGCCGTTGGTGATGGCGCCGCTGCCGAACAAGTTCGACACCAGCCCGCCGGATGTGTTGGTTCCGACAACGTAGCCGGTCGAATAGCCGTTCGTGAGTTTGCCGGTCGTGCTCAGCAGGGAAACGAGGCCGCCGGCGTAGCTGCCGCTGACCGATCCGGTGGCGAATGCGTTGGTAAGCTGGCCGCTCAGTTCTCCTGCCAGCCCACCTGCGTCACCACCAGACCCGCCCGAAACCTTACCGGTCGCAAAGACGTTGGCTGCCGCGCCAAGCGAGTTGATATAGCCGATCAACCCGCCATTCTCGCCTTGCGTGCCGGAGACGGATGCGGAGGAATAAGCGTTGTAGACCAGCCCCTGGTCCGTTCCGACCAGCGAACCAAGGTTGGACGTGTGCGATCCCGTGACCGTGCCGCCGACAAGTCCGACGTTGCGAACCGTGCCGGTCACATAGCCGAACAGCCCCGCGTTTTGGACGGCCGTCGTGTAAGTGAGATTGTTGATGGTGTTGCCGAGACCATCGAAGATGCCGCTGAATGCCGGACTGTTCGTGCCGATCGGAGTCCAGCTCGAGGTGGCCGTCGCGTCGAGTGATGTGGCGAGCGCGTATTTGCCGGTGAGGCCGCTGTTGATGCTTTGCACATCGCTCATTCCGTAGAGCAGTGTGTAGGCCGTGCCGTTGATGGACAGCGTGCCACCATTGTTGGTGCTGCCATAGTTGATGCTGTCGCCGACAGCGAAGCTCAACTGGAGCAGCGGCTTGCCGACGAACGTCGTGTTGTCGTTTCCTGCCGTCAGCCACACATGGCCTGCACCGGAAACCGTGATGGGCGCATCGACAGCAATCGCGCCGGTCGAATTACCGGTCGGCGCTCCTATTGCACTGAGCAGGAGGCCGTTGGCACCGGGAAGCGTTAGAGCCTGACTGATCGTGATAGTGGAATTGTTGGCCGTGGCCTGCACGTATAAGCCGCTCGTCAGAGTCAACGGTTGGTCGATGTTGAACGCGCTACCGTTCGTGATGTATCCGTAATTGGAAAGACCGGAGACGGCGGTCGAGGCCGCCGCGTTCGATCCGACCGCGGACGCTATCAGGCTGGCGTCGTAGACCTGCAGGGTTGAAGCGCTTGCATCGGTATAATTCGTCGTGCTCGTGGGCGCGATCAACGTCGAGCCCCAGATGTCGAAACCAGTCGCCGTCCCTGTGAGGATGTTGACGCGCGCGCCGCCGTTGCCGCCGCTGACATAGGCGACCGCCGCAGACCCGCCACCCGAGATCGTGCCGGAAGGCGCCACGACATAATAGTAGCCGTTAGCGCCGGTCGACGCGGAGCCGAGGTTTGTGCCAGCGACGAGCACCGTGACGGTGCCGCCCTTAAGCGCCGTGACACCGGAGTTGCTGTAGGCGGTGCCTTGGACCGCCTGCGGCGCGGACGCATAATTCCATCTGAAATAGGGATAGAGATTGTCGCCGATGTTCCAGACACCTGTAGAATCGACAAGTAATCCGGCCGGCAGCCCTTGCAGCCCCGTTGTGTTCCAGATGCCGCTCTGCCCCGTCGTGCCGCTGTCGTAATAAGTATTGGTCAGCGTGCCCGACGTTGTTGCATTGGCAAGCGATGTGGCCGACGTAGCACCAGTGAAGGCGCCTAGCGAGCCGGTGCCCGACGCCAGCGAGACGTAACCGGTCGTATAGGCCTCGTTGATCGATCCACCGTTGGCGCCGGCGAAGCCGCCGAGATTGGCCGAGACGCTGTTGGCGTTAGTCGCCGTGACCGAGCCCATGGAGTAGGCGTCGGTGATCGTGCCGGATAGGTTTACGCCGACGAACCCGCCGGCGCCGAAGGTATCGGCGCTCGCCGCATTGGAAAGCGCCGTAAGCGTTACGGCGCCGGTGGCATAGGACCGCAAAATCGTTCCGGTGTTATATCCGACGAGACCGCCCGCGTCCTTGTTCGAACTGACCGAGCCCGTAGCGTAGGATTGCGTGATCGTGCCGTCGTTCCGGCCAACCAAGCCACCGGCATCCTTGACGCTACTCATATTGGTGACGGATTGGCTCACCGTGACGCCGACCGCACTCGAATTGCTGATCGTTCCGCTGGCGTTTCGGCCGACCAGGCCGCCCACTTCCGAAAAGCCCGAAACCGTGCCGCCCACGACGGAGACGTTGCTGACGGTGCCAGCGGACGTCGCTCCCATTTGCGCCACTGCCGCGCCAGCGTCGAAGGCGTTTGCTCCACCGATGGCGACATTGGTGAGCTTGAGATCGCGGAGCGTCCCCACAAAATTCCAGCCGAACAGACCAGCCATACCGTTGGCCGCGCCCGTAGAGGTCAGCCGATCAACCGTATTGTTCAAACCGCCCAGTATGCCCGTGAAATTGTCCGGGGTCGTATCCGATCCGATTGCCGCGAAATCGGCGATCCCACTGGCATCGATGTCGCGGGCAATCGCATATTTCTGCGCCATACTACTTGTGTCGGTGCCGATCGCCTGGAGTTCAGCGGCGGTGTAGATGAGATTGTAGCTCGCGCCATTGATCGTGAGCGCCTGCCCCGAGCCTTCCGTGCCGGTGAATTTCAGGCTGGCCGCGCCAGCGAAATTGTAGTCGCCGCCGGACCCGCCGTCATTCGACGTCAGCGCGACCTTGCCGCTACCCGATGCCACCAGGTTCGCGTCGATATTGATTCCATGGAAGGCGTCGAGCGTCAGCCCCCCATTCACCAGGCTGACCGCGTTCGAGACCGCGATGTCGCCGGCTAAAGTCTTGACGTAAAGGCCGTTGCTGCCGGTGAGCGTCAGCGTCTGGTCGATGCTGAAGCCGCTCGTGGCGATGTAGCCATACTGCGACAGACTGGTCGTCGGGTTGGTATTGGAACCGACGGCCGTCGAGATCAGTGTGGTATCTTGCGTCTGCAAGGTGGTGGCGCTGGCTGTCGAATAGGTCGTGTCGGCCGTAGGCGCAATCAGCGTCGAGCCCCAGATATCGAAGCCAGTGGTCGTGCCGGTGAGGGTGTAGGCGCGTGCGCCGCCGTTCCCGCCGCTGACGTAAGCCAGAACCGCTGAGCCGCCGCCCGCAATCGTGCCCGACGGCGCAAGGATATAGTAATAGCCGTTCGCTCCCGTCGCGCTCGAGCCTACATTGGTTCCCGCGACCAGGGCCGCCACCGTGCCGCCCTGTAGCACCGACACGCCGGAATCGCTGTAGGCAGTGCCGGAAATCGCCTGCGGTGTACTCGCGTAACGCCAGTCGAAATAGGGAAAGAGGCCGGTACCCGTCGCCCACACGCCGGACGCCACCGTGTTGAAGCCGCTCGGCAGCGTACCCTGCAACTGCGCCGTGGTGAGGCCGCCCGTGGTGGACGCCCCCGCATCACCGGTGATTACCGTCTTACCGGTGGTCTGCGTGTCCCAATAGGAATTGGTGATGGTACCGTCCGTCGCGCTGGCTGCCGCGCCGGAGTTCAAGCCGACCAGTCCGCCGTTCGCGGTGCCGCCGCTGACATAACCGGTGGCAAAGACTTCGTTCAGCGTGCCACTATTGATGCTGTCGCCCACGAATCTCTTGGTATTGCCGCCGGCGAACCCACCGGCCTCGGTGGTTATGATCAACTCCGTGGGGCGGCTGCTGGCGACATTCACGCTGACGGAACCGGTGGCATAGGATTGGGAGATGGTGCCCGGATTGCCACCTCTTGCTCCATTGACTGCGGCAAAGCCGCCGGCGAACAGGGTGAGCGAACCATTGATGTTATTGCTGGAACCCGCTGTCGCCGACGGATTGTTCAGGCTGACAGCGCCGGTGGCGTAGGACTGGGTAATCGTGCCGTCATTCAATCCGACGAAACCGCCGACGGTGGCGGGGCCCGTCACTGCGCCGGTGGCAAAGGAGCGGGAAATTATCCCCGAATTGGCACCCACCAGGCCGCCGACTTGGAGCGTATTGGCAACATCGGTGGAGGTCAGGTTGATAACGACGCTGGAAGCCAAGTTGGTTCCACTGCCATTCAGTTCCAGCAATCCGGCGACGCCGCCAATCAGTATGTTCGAATGGGTGCCGCTGACCGAAATGACGCCCGATGCCGCGATGTTGGCCAGGGAGGTACCCTGATTGCTGCCGGTGCGGTTGGCATTGGCGACCAGGCTGCCCACATCGGCGGGCGCCGCAGAGGGGCCGGTTACGGTAATACCGATATTGGCGAGGTTGATGTTTTGAAGCGTCGCGCCTTTGGTCAGTCCGAACAACCCACCATAGCCGCTAGGATTCAACTGGGTGAGGCCGGTGACCGTGTTGTTCAGCCCGTCAAGAGTTCCCGTGAAAGCTTGAGCCGACGAGCCGATCGATGCGAAGTTGGAAATGCTGCTGAGATCGATGCTCTTCGCCAGGGCGTAAGGCTGTGCCTGTGTCAGCGCCGGCGTGCTGGCGCCGATGGCCTGCAACTCGGCGGCGGTATAGATCAGGTCGTAGCTGGTGCCGTTGACGGTCAGCGATTGACCGGCGCCTTCGGTGCCGGTGAAGCTCAGCTTGCCGGTGCTGCCGAGATCGAGCAGGCCGAAGCTGACGCTGCCGCCCGTGCCGCCATCGTTGGTCGTAAGCACAACCTTGCCGGCGCCGGAAGCAGTGATACCGGCCGCGATATTGATGCCGTGATAGGCGTCCAGCGTCAGGGTGTTGGCGGTCGACCAGCTAATAGCCGACCCGATATTGATATCGCCGACGCCGCTGGCGTTCTGGGTGCCTGGACCGCTGGCGCTGGAAGCCGTGGTCTGCAGCGTGACGTTCGAAGTCGCGAGATTGGTCGCGATGGTCGATGCAGCCGTGTTGTCGACTGTCAAGTCATAGGGATCGAGCGTCCAGATTCCGGTCGCGCCGTGGGGCGCCGAGGTGTCGACGATGGCGCCGTTCACATTGAGCATATGGCCCGAGGTTTCGATCTTGCCGCCGTTGCCGGAGACGGAACCACCTTTGGCCTTCGCCGTTCCGTGGAACGCCGTGTTGCCGGAATTGACGTATATCGAACCGCCATCGCCCGATTGCGTGGCCGAGGCATCGAGCACGCTCGCCTTGTCCGCGGTGACGGAGGCGGCATTGGCACTGCCCACCGCGATCGAGCCGCCGCCGTTCTTTCCGGAGGCATCAAGCGTCGCTCCGGCCAGGGCGACGCTGCCCTCGCCAGGGTCGAGGACGATGTGTCCGCCCTTCTCGCTGATGGACCTAGCGACGATCTCGCCCGTCGTGGAGATGACGTTGGTGACCAGCGCCGCCGCCGCGCGGGCGCTGAGCAGAACGGTTGCGCCTTCGATCCTGCCGTTGTTGGCGACCAGCGCCTTGACCGGCCGGCCGTTCGCGTCGATGGCGCCCGCGATGATGTTGGGATCGACCGGGAAGGTGATGAGGCCGTCGCCCGTAAAGTCCACCGTGAACACGTTGGAGGCGCCCAGCGCCACCTGGCCCAGCCGGGCGCGGATCACGCCGTTGTTGGTGACGGCGGGGGCGACAAGCCCGACCATGCCGCTGGTCGCGGTGATGCTGCCGCTGTTGACGATTTGGGCGTTGGGATTGCCCGCTCTGTCGAAAATGGCCTTGCCCGCCAGAATATCCTTGTTCGCCGCATCCGAGGTGGTGGCGATCAGCGCGCCGACATTCACCTTGGCATTGGGTCCGAACAGGATGCCGTTGCCGTCGATCAGAACGACTCTGCCGTTAGCCAGCAGGTTGCCTAGGATCTTCGCAGGGTCCGCGCCGCCGATGCGGTTGACCGCCAGCGCGTCCGCGCCGGGCTGTTTGAACTTCGTCGTCTCGCCTGCCGCGATGTCGAAGCTCTTCCAATCGATGATGACGATCTTCGTCTTCTGATCGACATTTAGCTGCGTGGACGACGGCGCGGAGATCGTCGCCTGACCGGCCTCGATGCTCGCACCTGCCGGGTTGGCCGACGCGGTTTGAGAGAGCGCGACCGATAGAGACGCCGCGAGTGCGGTGCTCGCCATAGAGAGAATAATCGCGCGATGGGACGTGCCCAACATTAGAATTTTAATAACTCTGCGGTGCATTATCAACATTCCTTTAGATTCCTCCCCACTGCGGGAGAGGCGTTGTCCCTAGTTCGAAATTCCGACTTGGAGGAAGAGGCGGCCGGCGCGATTGGCTTCAAGCGCAACGCGGTGGCCAAGCGGCTGGTCGTATTCCAGCGAACCGCTGACGTGCTCCAGCACGCTGAAGCGCACGCCGAGCCCGAGGCTCGCGCCGCCTTCGGTGCGCAGGGAGCCGAATCCG
>Ga0182021_10008708_pt1 | contig 12014 bp, 12 predicted proteins | sample 612E3MmetaG_FD_120493 | JGI IMG/M metagenome (GOLD analysis project Ga0182021, IMG submission 120493) | Permafrost microbial communities from Stordalen Mire, Sweden - 612E3M metaG (Illumina Assembly) | ecosystem: Environmental > Terrestrial > Soil > Wetlands > Permafrost | place: Sweden...
CCCGGTGCTCCGGCGTACCTGTACGTGCGCCGTGAGCATCAAGATGCGGCCGTCAACCCTCTCCCCGGTTGGCAGGGCCACGAGGCGCCCTTCGAGTTCGATATCGAGTACCGGCCCGCGAGAGGCATCCGGCGCTTTCTCACCTCTACACCCCCCATCCTCGGATTGAGCGCCCTCGAGGCCGCCCTCGACTGCCGCGCGGACATATCGAGCGAACAGGTGCGGGCGAAGTCGGTGCAGCTGACCGAGGTGTTCATGGGCGCGCTCGAAGAGAGGTTGCCCGGCGTCCTCGAGATCGCCTCGCCCCGCGATCCGCAACGCCGGGGCTCGCAGGTCTCTTTCCGTCACAGAGACGCACGCGCCATCGTGGCGGTGCTTGCTGGGCGCGGCGTCATCGGTGACTTCCGGCCGCCCGACTTGTGCAGGCTCGGGTTCGCGCCGCTCTACCTGCGCCATGTCGACGCCCTCGCCGCCGCGGAGCACCTCGCTGCCGTCATGGAATCGGGCGCCTTCGCCTGAGCGCGGCTCCGGCCGGCTCCGGCCTCAGGCCTATGAAGCTCAGAGCACCTTGGAGAGAAACGCTTTCGTGCGCTCGTGCTGTGGGTTCGCGATCACTTCGCGCGGCGCACCTTGCTCGACGACGACGCCCTCGTCCATGAACACGAGCGTGTCGCCGACCTCCCGGGCGAAGCCGATCTCGTGGGTGACCACGATCATCGTCATGCCTTCCTCGGCGAGGCCGCGCATGACGTCGAGGACCTCGCCGACGAGCTCGGGATCGAGGGCGCTCGTCGGCTCGTCGAACAACATGAGCTTGGGCTGCATGGCAAGCGCCCGGGCGATCGCCACCCTCTGCTGCTGGCCGCCGGAGAGCTGGTTGGGGTAGGCGTCGACCTTGGTCGAAAGCCCGACCCGTTGCAAAAGCGCCTGGGCCCGTCGCTCGGCCTCGGCCTTCGGCTCCTTTTTCACGAGAACCGGTGCCACGGCTACGTTCTCGAACGCCGTCATGTGGGGGAACAGGTTGAAGCGCTGGAAGACCATGCCGATCTCGGTGCGCCGGCGGCATACCTCGCGCTCGGGCAGCTCGTGCAGGCGCCCGCCGCGCTCCTCGTAGCCGACAAGCGCGCCATCGACATACAAGCGCCCTGAGTTGATCTTCTCGAGGTGGTTGACGCAGCGCAGGAAGGTCGACTTGCCGGAGCCCGACGGCCCCAGCAGGCACATCACCTCGCGGGGCGCGACCTGCAGGGTTATCCCCTTCAGCACCTCGACCAGGCCGTATCGCTTGTGTACCGCCTCGGCGCGGACCATCGGCTCGGCCATCAGCTGTCTCCGGCGGTGCTCGGGGAGAACGGGATCCGGCGCAGCGTCGTGAGGTTGCGCCGGATCCGCTGGATCGGGGTGAGCGGGAGGGAGTACGAGCTCCCCCGCGCGTAGTACCGCTCGATGTAGAACTGGCCGAAGGTGAGCACCGTGGTCATGAGCAGGTACCAGAAGCTCGCCATGATATAGAGGGGGATCACCTCGTAGGTCCGGGTGGCGATGTTCTGAGCCTGATCGAAGAGCTCGGGATAGGTGACGGCGACGGCGAGCGATGTGGTCTTGAGCATGGAGATCGTCTCGTTGCCCGTCGGCGGGACTATGACCCGCATCGCCTGGGGGAGCACGATCCGCCGCATCAGGGCCGGGCGCCGCATGCCGAGCGATTGCGCAGCCTCGAACTGTCCGTGGTCGACGGCGAGGATCCCGGCCCGCACTATCTCGGCGTAGTAGGCGCCCTCGTTCAGTCCGAAGCCGAGGATGGCGGCCACCAAAGGTGTGACGAGGCTGTTGGAGCTCCAGGTCACGAACTCCGGCCCGAACGGTATGCCGAGGCTGATGGTCGGCTGGAGAGCGGATATCACATACCAGAAGAGAAGCTGCACATAGACCGGAGTGCCCCGGAAGAACCATATGTACAGCCACGCCGCACCCGACAGGATCGGGTTCGGCGAGAGCCGCATGACGGCGAAGACCACACCCAGGACGACGCCGACCACCATGGCGATGAACGTGAGCTCGAGGGTCTTCTCGACACCGGATACGACAGGCGACGCGAAGAAGTAGGTGCCGACCGCTCCCCAGCCGAAGCGCGGGTTCGTGACGGCGTCGTGGACGAGCATCGCAGCCAGCACGAGCAGCGCGGCCGTGGCCGCCCACCGCCCCGGATGGCGCAGGGGCACCGCCCGGATCTCGTCCGGGCGGTGCCCCTCGTCGCTCTCGATCGTCACCGGCGCGCCTCCGGCAGGCAGCCGGCCTGCCTAGCTGCTGACTGTCGGGTTTATCACGGGCTTGGTGATCGCGCCCGCCTGTACGCCCCACTTGTCGAGGATCTTCTTGTAGATGCCGTCCTTCATCAGGTCCTTCACAGCCGCAAGCGTCGCGTTGTCGAGCTTGGAGCCCTTCGGGAAGGCGAAGCCGTAGGGGGCAACGCCGAAAGCCGGCCCGTCAAGCTTGAACTGGCCCTTGGCCTGGGAGACGATATAGCCGGCGACCTGGGAGTCGGCGAAGCCGATCTGGGCGCGGCCGCTCGAGACGGCGAGGTTGGCCTCAGTCTGCAGGGAGAACGACAGCACGGTGTCCGGCGTCTTGTGCGCCTTCTTGCATGTGGCGACCGTGTTCTGGGCGTCGGTCTGCTCGGTCGTGCCGTTCTCGACTGAGACCGTGCGCCCGCACAGGCTGAGAAGCCCGTTCAGCTTGAGCGAGCTCGACTTGGCCACGTAGAAGCCCTCGCCGGCCTGGAAGTACGAGACGAAGTTGACCTGCTTCTCACGACCCTTCGTAATGGTGAACGAGGAGTTGCCGACGTCGAATTTCCCCCCGGATAAACCGGCGATGATCGTGCCGAAGGTCGCGTTGACGGCGTTCCACTTGATGCCCATGACCGCGCCGAGCGCGACGTTGAAGTCCGCGTCCATGCCGATGACGGTCGTCCCGTTGGCGGCGACGAACTCGTCAGGAGGATAAGAGGCGTCCATAGCGGCGGACACGGAGCCCTTCTTCTTGATGCTTGCCGGCACAAGAGCGGCGACCATCGGGTCCTTCTTCGGAGTCGGGATCGTGACCGCCGGGTGAGCGGCGCGTCTCGGTGCTGCGGACGCCACGGCCCCGGTGCCGGCGACCAGCGCGGCGCCTGCGACAGCGACGCAGACAGAGATGATCCAGGACCTCCTGAGGGTGTGCGGTGACTCGTGAGCGATTCTCATTGGTGATTCCTCTCCGCCTCGATTGCGTCAGTTCCTGCTCTTTAGGTGAAGCTCCCGCGTAGTTGTGTCCGGCCGTTATAACACCGTGCCCTATGAGTGTCGAGTTCACTCCCGAGTCCACCTCTCAGCGGCACAGGTGGGCGACGGCCTACGCAAGTATCGCAGGCGACGTGATCGTTTGTCCCGGGCTGAATTACCGGCAGCAATCCAGGCAGCAATTGCCGGGGCTACTTGAAGATGTCGAGCGTGTTCAGGGCGTGGTAGTCGCCCTTCCCGCCTGGCTGGATGGCGAGGCCGAGGAGCGCCCAGGCCCCCGGCGTCGACCCCGCGGTACCTGAGGAGACCCTCGTGCCCGTCCCGGCGCCCGTGTAGTGGAACAGGCCGTCCCTGATCGCCACGATCCGCATGATCGTCGTGGCCGTGCCCTGCCGGTTGCGCGCGTCGTTTAGGTTCGAGTCAAGCACGTCGCCGGCAGTCAGATTGCCGACGCTCGCCGGCACAGCGGCGATCCCGTATGGATTGGCGTCCCCCTTCGGCGGGACAGTCGAGGCCACTTGGCAAACTGTGCTGAAGGAGCCCAGAAATCCACCGCTCCCGGCCAGCTGAGCCGCGTGGCAATGAGTCAGATGGGTCACCCGCTCTGCTCGCGTGTTGGGGGCGGACGACGGGGAACCGGAAGCTGCCAAGCCTCCGGTCAAAACGACAACGAATGAGGGCCGCAGGCCGCTGTCATGGCTCCCAGAAGAGCGCGTTTCCTGATCATCTTGTCGTATGTCCTTTCTCTGATCGGACCGTGAATGGCACTGCCTGTGACCTTTCCAGAACGAGCACCAAGCGCCAGCTCCCTCGAGGAGCGAGCCGACAGCGCCGCGCCGCGCCACTGCACCGCACGCACGCAACGCCACCCCCGTTCGGGCCCGCTCACCAAGTCCCGCTCACTGTGTTACGTCCTGGGCGCCCAACGAGATTGCTCGGCGCGGGTCAAAGGGCACCCACGCGCAGCTTCGAGCGCGACTGGGCGAAGCACCCATCTGGGCGGCCGGGCCCCACTCCCGGGCGAGCGTGGCGAAGAAGCGGTCGAGCATCGGTGGCGGCGCCCTCGGGCGGTGTGGCAGGTGAACAAGGTCCCGAGCCCGGAACTCGCCCGCTTCTCGGACGAGCAGGCTGCGCGGGTGACGCAGGGGACGGCCCGACGGGCGGACATTCGCTCGAGCGACAGGCGGAGGCTCGGGAGACAGGCGGAGGCTCGGGATCCGACGTCCGGACAACACCTGAGGCAAGGGGCGAGCGCGGACTGGGCCGGGAGGCCGAGCGCCGTTCACGCGCCGTCAACGCGCGCCTCTTGACCTAGCCAAGCGTTTGTTCTACATTGATCGCCAACGCGACCAGCGCGGAGTCCAAGGGGGGAATCTATGGATCGGTCACCTGACGGCCTGCAGGAAGCAGTCGGCGAATACGTCTCGCAGAAGATCTCGAGGCGGGAGCTTTTGAAGCGAGCGGGTGTGCTGGGGCTCACAGCAGCCGCAGTCGGCCCGCTCGTCGCGACCGGGGCGGCGGGGGCGGCCACGAGCCGCACCGCAGCCGGAGCCGCGGCGGCAAGCGCGCCCAAGAAGGGTGGAACCTTCCGCGAGGGATACGACCGGATCTTCACGCCGCCGAACCCCGTTGCCAACGCGTGGGCCGACCCCGATTTCAACGCCCTATTCGAGGCGCTCGTCATGCGCAACCCGCAAGGCCAGATCGTGCCGATGATGGCGGACACTTTCACGAGCGGGCCTCACGGCTGGACATTCCACCTGCGTAAGGGGCTGCGCTTCCAGTCCGGCGCTCCTGTCACGCCGGCGGCGGTCGTGGAGGACTTCAACCTGTTCCGCAGCCCGAAGACGGGGCAGAACGGGCCCTTCTGGATTCCGGTCACCAACGTGTATGCCCAGGGCGAGAACATCGTGTGCGCCACGAAGAAGCCGTTCCAGGCTTTCCAGGAGACAGCGACCACCGAGTACTCCTACATCATGGACCCGGACACCTGGAAATCGGAGGGGTCCAGTTACGGGACAAAGGCCACCAACGGCACCGGTCCATTCATCATGACGAGCTTCTCGCCGAGCGAGCGGGTCGTGGCGAAGAGATGGGATGGATACCCGGGTTCCATAGTCCCCTTCTTCCAGAACAAGGGGAAGGCGCATCTCGACGCCATCGAGTGGGTCTCGATCAGCGACGCCTCGGCGCGGGCTCCGCAGATCCAGACCGGCCTGGTCGACGCGATCAAGAACCCGCCGCCGCAGGATGTCCTCACCTTGAAGGACAACCCCGACATCGTCGTGCTCGAGTACCAGGAGCTCTCGAACTTCTTCCTCTCGGTCAACATGGGCGCCAACGGGCTCGGCTTCAACGACCTGCGTGTTCGCCAGGCGATCTCGCACGCCATCGACCGCGAGGCGATCGTGAAGTCGATCTTCCTCGGTCACGCCGTGGCCACCTACGGGCCGGTGATGACAAAGTACAAGTGGTACAACCCGGCGGTCGAGAAGTACAACCAATTCAACCTGGGACTTGCCGAGCACCTGCTCGACGAGGCGGGGTGGAAGAAAGGCTCGAGCGGGGTCCGCACCAAGAACGGGAAGCCCCTGTCGTTCAAGACTTACAACCTCACTGACGAGACCCAGAACCAGGTCATGCAGGCGATCAGCCAGATGCTTGCCAACGCGGGCATCCAGATGCAGGTCGTGAGCCTGGCTCAGGCGGCTTTCTACCCGCTGCTGTCCCAGAAGGTGCTGTCCTACGCCTTCAAGTGGCTGTGGTCGAGCCCGATCGACGTCTCGGTGCTCTTTGTCGAGTTCTACCAGTACCAGTCGAGCGTCCTGAAGCCGCTGTACGCCGCCTACAACGCGTGGCAGCAGGCTTCGACCGTCGCCCAGCTGAAGTCGACGGCGTTCGCGTACCAGGAGATCTTCGCCAAGATGATCCCGATCATCCCGATCTACACGCAGAACACGATCTGGGCGCACACCAACAACGTCGTCGGGTGGCAGCCGAACCAGGCCAATCTCTACCCCTTCTACAACGATGTGTGGCTGCGCAACGCATAACTGTGGCTGGGAGGGGACACTTCCTGTCGCAGCCGTCGCTGGTGACGCCCGTGCTCGCGGGCGTCACCAGTCCCGGTGTTCCTCGCGCAACATCTCACGCCCGACACGTTGAGACCCAAGGTCGCTGAGAGGCGCAGATGAAGTTCGTCCTGACCCGATTCGGCTATGCCGTCATAGTCATCTTCCTGGCGTCGATCGGCACCTTCATCGGCCTGCACGGCAGCCCCGGCAGCGTCATCAGCAGCGTCTTCGACGTCGCGACGACCCCCCATTCGGTCATCGTCGCCTATGAGCGCCGCCACGGGCTCCTCGACCCGGTGTGGGTCCAGTACTGGCACTACATCTCCGGCATAGTGACGGGTCGTTTCGGGACGTCACTTGTCAACGACCTTCCCGTCATGACGATCTTCACGAATTCGATCGGCTACACGGCCCAGCTCGCCGGAGCGGCGTTCGCGCTCGCCTTCGGGCTCGGCATCCCGATCGGCGTGCTCGCAGCGATAAAGAGGGACTCGGCGCTCGACCGGGTGGTTCGTGCCGTGGCGAGCCTCGTCCTGTCCGTGCCCAACTTCGTGCTCGGCACCGTGCTGGTCCTCATCGTGGGGGTGCACCTGCGCTGGCTGCCGGTCGGCGGCGCCGGGTCCTTCACCGACCTGATCCTGCCGGCGGTCGTCCTCGCAGCCGAGCCGTGGTCCCTCACGGTCCGGGTCACGCGCACCTCGTTCCTCGAGCAGATGTCGGCGGACTTCACACGGACCCTCCGGGCGAGGGGCGTCTCGGAACGGCGCATCACGTGGCGCCACGTCCTTCGCAACTCGCTCGGCTCGATCATCTCCCTCGGGACCATCCAGGTCCGCAACCTTCTCGGCTACACCGTGCTCGTCGAGGTGATCTTCCGCTGGCCGGGTCTCGGGACCCAGCTCGTAAACGCCGTCCTTGACCGCGATTACGCCGTCGCCGAGGTGTTGTCGCTGCTGCTGGCTGCTGCCGTCGTGCTTGCGAGCGCTCTGGGCGACGTCGTCTTGCGCCTTGTCGACCCCCGCGTCCGCGTCACGGGCGAGGCGTCATGAGCCTGACCACAGCTGACCCCTTCGCTCTCGAGCCCGAGCCTGGCCGTGCGCTCGCCTGGCGCGCCGGGGCGCGCCTCGTCCACCGTTCCAACATCTTCTGGGTGTTCGGCTCGCTCGTGCTGCTCGTGGGCGGCGTCGCCGGCGTCCTCATTCAGGTCGTGCCCTCCTGGCGGCACCTGTACCTGGACCAGAACCTCATCAGCACCTTTCAGGCGCCGTTCTCCTCCGGGCACATACTTGGCACGGACAATCTCGGACGCGACATGTTCTGGCAGCTGGTCGGAGGTCTCGGGATCTCGCTGTCCATCGGCGTCGGCGTGTCTCTCATATCGGTCGTGCTGGGGCTCTTGATCGGCATCTTCGGAGGCTTCTTCGGTCAGGTGGCCGACGCCGTCACCAACGTCGTCGTCGACGTGACGTGGGCCTTCCCGGCCATCTTGCTGGCGGTCGTCTTCGCCGGCTGGATCGGGCCGAGCCTGACCACCGTGATCCTCGCCCTGGCGCTTACGAACTGGGCCGGTTTCGCCCGCATAGTCCGGGGCGAGGTGCTCTCGCTCAGAGAGCGCGACTTCGTGAGCGCCGCCCGGGTGCTCGGCGTCCCGAAGGTGATCATCAGTGCCCGCCACTTCGTCGTGAACCTTCTGCCCGTGACGATGGTGATGGTCGTCTACTTCATCGCCACCTCGATCATCGGCGAGGCGGGCCTCTCCTTCCTCGGCCTCGGTGTCCAGGCCCCGACCCCGAGCCTCGGGCTCATCTTGACCGTCGGGCGGGATTACCTCGCCATCTCGCCCTGGATGGTCGTCCTGCCCGGGGTGCTTCTCGCCCTCGGCGTACTGTTCTTGAATGCCCTGGGGGACCATCTACGCGACCTGCTCGATCCGTTCGGCCGGATTCAAAGAAGATGAGCAGCCCCATGGTCGTGAAACCTCCTGAGCCGGCCGACGCCGGCGTGCGGGCACCGGTTCCGGCGCTCGAGATATCCGGGCTGTCGATCGCGCTTCGCACCGGTCGCACCGAGAAGCCTCTAGTCACCGATGTGAGCCTGGCGGTGGAGTCGGGCGAGATTGTCGGCCTCGTCGGCGAGAGCGGCTCTGGCAAGAGCTTGACCGCCCTCGCCGCCATAGGCCTTCTGCCGCACGGCGTGGAGGTCTCCTCGGGCGACGTTCGCCTGGACGGGGAGTCCCTCCTCTCGATGGATCGCAAGCGCCTGCGATCCCTGTGCGGCAGCTCGATCAGCATGATCTTCCAGGACCCGCTTTCGAGCCTTGATCCCTGCGCCCGAATCGGCAACCAGATCATCGAGACGATCCGCGCCCACAGGCGCGTCTCGGTGGGAGAGGCCAAGCGGGACGCGGTCGAGCTGCTCGACCGGGTCGGCATTCCGCGGGCCAAAGAGCGCATGCGATCGTACCCCTACGAGTTCTCCGGCGGCATGCGCCAGCGCGTCATGATCGCCGCCGCCCTCGTCCTCAGGCCCCGTGTGCTGCTCGCAGACGAGCCGACGACAGCACTGGACGTGACGACGCAGGCGGGGATCGTCGAGCTTGTGCGCGAGCTCCGCTCCGAGATGCAGATGAGCGTCATCTGGATCTCGCACGACCTCGGTCTCGTGGGCCGCCTGGCCGATCGGGTCGCCGTCATGTACGCCGGGGAGATCGTCGAGCTCTCGCCGACGGCGGATCTGTTCAGGTCGTCCCAGCACCCCTACACCGCGGGTCTGATCCGAAGCGGCACCCGCCTGTCTTACGGCGAGCGCTTCGGCTTTGTCCCTGGCACGGTCACAGAGCCCGGTCACTGGCCCGAGGGGTGTCGCTTCCTGCCCCGGTGTGACCGCGCGACCGAGGCCTGTGCTTCGCACCCCTCCCTGGAGGTTCGAGGCCCCGCGATGGTGCGCTGCGTCCATCCGCTGACGGAAGGCTCCGGCTCCGAAGGCTCCGGCTCATGACGACGGTCGCCGAGCTCGAGAGAGTGACCAAGATCTACCGGGTCCGTGGTCAGGGTGTCCACCACGTAGCCGTGGACGACGTCTCGTTCTCTGTCGACGCCGGGGAGACCCTCGGCATCGTCGGTGAGAGCGGCAGCGGGAAGACGACCGTCGCCCGCATGCTGCTCCGCCTCACGCGCCCGACCTCCGGTCGGCTGACCATCAAAGGCATCGACATCTGGGCGGCGGACCGCGAGACGCGAAAGCAGCTGCCGCGCGCCGTGCAGGTGGTCTTCCAGGATCCGTACGCGTCGCTCGATCCGCGTATGTCGGTCGGTGCGAGCATCTCCGAAGGAGCAAGACGGGTCTTTGGGCGCCAGCAGGCGACCCGCGACCTGGGCCGGCTCCTTGACATAGTCGGGCTCCCGCAGCGCTACCGGAACCTGTACCCGCGGGAGCTGTCCGGGGGCCAGCGCCAGCGCGTGGCGATCGCCCGGGCGCTCGCCATGCAACCCGCGGTGCTCGTGGCCGACGAGCCCGTGAGCGCCCTCGACGTGTCGATGCAGGGTCAGGTGCTCAACTTGTTGAACGACCTTCGCGCCGAGCTCCAGCTGACGTGCGTGTTCATCAGTCACGACCTCGGCATCGTCCGCCAGTTCTGTGAGCGGGTGCTTGTCATGGAAAGGGGAAAAGTGGTCGAAGAGGGACTTCCCGAGGAGATCTTCAACTCCCCGGCGCACCCGTACACCAAGAGCCTCATCGACGCCCTGCCGAGGATGTCATGGTGACCGCGACCGAGCATCCGGCACCGGTAGCAGTCGAGATCGGTTACGCCCACGGCGTGACCCAGGCGGTGAGCTGGTCCTGGCCGACCTCCGACCTCGCGCTGCTGGTACTGCACGACCTCGGAGCCGACCTCGACAAGGTGCGCTGGCTCTGCGAGCGTTTCTCCAGCGCCGGGGTGCACGTGCTCAGCATCGACCTTCCCGGCCACGGCCTCAGCGAAGGTGACCTTAAGACAGCAGGGCCGGAGGTCGTTGAGGCCGCCTACCGCTCGCTGTGCGAGAGCGTCCAAGGTGCCGTCGCCGTCGTCGCCAACGGCGCGAGTGCTCACCTGCTGTTGTCGACCGACCTTCCGGATCCGCCGGTCGCGGCCGCCTTCTTGGACCCGCGCCGGGACGGGTCCATGCGCGGCCACACGGTCTCGCGTTGGCTGCACGTGCCCAAGCTCGTCGTTCTCTCGGCGGGTGCCGAGAGTGACTACGGCCAGAAGATCATCGACGACACGACGGCCTGGTGCCTGCGGGCCGACCTCGTCGGGCTCGGCGAGGACAGCGAAGACCGCGACGGCTTCGAGATCCACGTCTCGACCCTGATGCTCAAGTTCCTCCTCGAGCAGGCGGCTTTCGAGCTGTCGTCTCGCAGGATGGCTGCCTCCGGCATGGGCGGCGTCGCCGGCAGCGCCGGGGACGATGAGGAGACTGAGTGAACCTCCTGACGACCTACGGGCAGATGTTGCGCGTCCGGCGTTTCGAAGAGCAGCTGCTGGCTCTCTTGAAGGCCGGCGAGCTCGTCGGCTCTGCCCACCTGTGCATAGGGCAGGAGGCCATCCCCGTCGGTGCCTGCTCGGCACTCCAGTTCGAAGACGCCGTCGTGGCCACCTACCGCGGGCACGGCTGGGCGATCGCCCGCGGGGCGCCCCTCGACGCCATGTTCGCAGAGGTCCTCGGGCGTGACTCCGAGCTCTGCGGCGGCCGCGGCGGCTCGGCCTACCTGATGGCCCCGGCCTACGGCTTCCTCGGTGAGAACTCGATCGTCGGCGCGGGTGTGCCCATGGCTGTCGGGGCCGCCCTTGCCCGCAAGCTCCAGCCCGGCGGCGACCGCGCGATCGCCGTGGTGTCGATCGGCGACGGGGCCATGAACCAGGGCAACGTGCACGAGTCGTTGAACATGGCCGCGGTGCTCGAGCTCCCGCTGCTCGTCATCGTGGAGAACAACGGCTACGCGGAGATGACGCCGGCCGATGCCCTTACCGCCGTCCCGGCGCACGTCCGCGCCGCGGGCTACGGGATCGAGGCGCTCGTCGTGGACGGCAACGACCCCGTGAGCGTGGCCGAGTCCGTCGTCCGCGCCCGGTCCGCCATCATCGAGCTGTCCAAGCCCGTCCTGATCGAGGCGATGACCCGTCGGCTCGTCGGCCACTACTCCGGCGACGTGCAGGCATACCGGCCCGCAGGCGAGCTCGAGGCGGCCTGGCGTGCCGACCCGATCGAACAGCTCGCCCTGCGCATCGGGGACGCCGCCGCCGTGGCGAGCGCGCGCGGCGAGGTCGAGGTGGAGATGGCCGCGGCGCTCGAGGCGGCGCGCGCGGTGCCCTTCGCAGAGACAAGTGGGGTCGGCGAGCACCTCTACGCGGCAGCGAACCGGTGAACGCGACGGAGCTGTCCTACATCCGTGCCGTGAACGCGGCGCTCTCGTGGGCGCTCGAGAACTACCCCGAGGCGGTCGTCTTCGGTGAGGACGTCGCATTGCCGAACGGGCCTTTCGGTGCCACGAAGGGACTGCACGAGCGCTTCGGCACAAGAGTCTTCGACACCCCGATCTCCGAGTCGGCCATGATCGGCACGGCTCTCGGGGCGGCGGTGTCGGGGCTTCGGCCAGTCGTCGAGATCATGTACGCCGA
>Ga0182021_10008709_pt1 | contig 12014 bp, 8 predicted proteins | sample 612E3MmetaG_FD_120493 | JGI IMG/M metagenome (GOLD analysis project Ga0182021, IMG submission 120493) | Permafrost microbial communities from Stordalen Mire, Sweden - 612E3M metaG (Illumina Assembly) | ecosystem: Environmental > Terrestrial > Soil > Wetlands > Permafrost | place: Sweden...
GCATTCATGCGTGCTGTTCTTCGAAAACCTGAACTTCTGATACTTGACGAGGCTACGGCTAACATTGATACTGTGACCGAACAACTGCTTGACAGCATATTAAAAAAACTTCCCGAATCCACCACCCGGGTAATTATTGCACATCGTTTAAACACGATAGAAAATGCCGATGAGATTTTCTTTGTCAATACTGGCAAAGTAATTCTTGCAGGATCGTTCAATGATGCTATTAACCTGCTTTTGCACGGGAAGGTGGAAAGTTAGAATTTGAATAAAAATACTGGTCCGGGTCAGATAATCCTAGGTTTTCTGAAATCCATTCAATACATTTAAAGGGTCATTTGCATCAGAATAAGCATTGCATTTTGGTGCCTCTATCATTATAACCTATCGGATTATTTAACCTTTCAAATAAAAATGCACATATGGATAATTTGACTTCCCCGATAAAAGAAGGTCAGCATGATAATTCAATCCCCGCAGCACTTCAGCGCATAGCCTCAATTGATATACTACGTGCCCTTACGATGATTTTGATGATCTTTGTGAATGATCTTTGGTCACTGAAAGATATCCCGGGATGGCTGGAGCATGTCAAACCCGGTGTCGATGGCATGGGCCTGGCTGATGTTGTATTCCCGGCCTTCCTCTTTATTGTCGGATTATCCATTCCATATGCAATTAACAACCGTAGGTCAAAGGGGGACACCAACTGGCAACTGGTGACACATGTATTATTAAGAACTCTGGCATTGTTGGTAATGGGTGTATTTCTTGTTAATGGAGAGACCTATAATGAAAAAGCAACTGGTATGGCAGAAGTATTTTGGGACCCGATTTGCTGCTTCTCATTTATTCTGATATGGAGCAGTTTTTCCGCTTCCAAAAATAAATATGCGGTGATGATACCAAAGGTTATTGGCATAATAACACTGGTTATTTTAGCGATCATTTACAGGGGAGGAGCAGATGGCAATATCCAGCATTTTGCTCCCCAGTGGTGGGGCATACTGGGATTGATCGGATGGGCTTATCTGGCAGGCGGGCTGATAACCATCTTTTCAAAAAACAAATTTTTCCCGATATTGGCTGGCTGGTTGTTTTTCTGCATTCTAAGTATGGTGTATAAAGCAGGATTCATTCCAAGGGGAAGTATAATCTCATTTATTCCCGGGGCGATACTCGGAGGTACATTAGCAGGTCTTACGATGGGAGGAGTACTTACTTCCATAATATTTCAATATTTTGTCAACCGCAAGGATAATAGGGGTTTAACTTTAGTGTTCATTGGTTTTTCTGCTCTTCTCATAGGATTATCACTTATTACACGGCCCTATTGGGGATTGGCAAAGCTGGGAGCTACTCCTGCCTGGCTGTTCCTCTGCAGTGCTTTTACTATCCTGGCATTTACTCTTATTTACTGGATAGTGGATGTGAAGGGAAAAGCCAAATGGTTTGACATTATCAAGCCTGCAGGAACCGCTACCATACTCTGTTACCTGATACCCTATTTTACCAATGCCGCATCACGGTTGGTCCATATTCACTTACCGGAAGCTTTGTTAACAGGCGGGGTAGGTTTGATAAAATCATTTCTGGTTGCATTGCTCTGCGTATTTATAACCGGTCTGTTGATAAGACTGGGTGTCAGGATGAAACTTTAATTGCCTTTATCCTGCAGGTAATTTCGATTGCCGGACAAAAAGTTATTGGTTCAATTTATTAATATTTAATTGGTTATGAGAATAAAAATTTTATTCATAATATTGCTTATCAATTTCCGGATTTTCTCTTCCGAAGCCCGGCATTTGAAGGCTGATTTTAAAATTGTCGGCTATTATTCCATAAGTTCAGCAATGAATGATTATAAAAGATTTCCATTCAGAAGATTGACACATATAAATCTTTCATTCCTTAATCCCGATTCACTCGGGAATTTCACACGGGATCTTTCAGCTTTGAAACCATTTATTGCTAAAGCTCATAAAAAAAATGTAAAAGTATTATTCTCGATAGCGGGAGGCAGTGTACATCCATATTATCATTCTCTTTTGAAAGAGGAGAACAGGGCAAGGTTTATTCAGAATCTTCTTTCTCAGGTACTTAATTATAATTTTGACGGTATTGATGTCGATATTGAAGGCAGCGACATAGATGAAAATTATGAGGTTTTTGTCGTGGATCTGGCGCATGAACTAAGGCTGCAACACAAGTTAATAACCTCAGCAATTGCTGTTTATTACAAGGACCAGATATCTGACAAAGCAATTGCACAATATGATTTTGTGAATGTTATGGTCTATGACCGTACAGGTCCGTGGCGGCCTGATAAACCCGGGCAGCATTCCTCTTATGCCGATGCTGCGGAAGATCTTGAATACTTTGGAACGGTAAGGAATATTCCCGGCGGAAAGATGCTGCTGGGTGTGCCATTTTACGGATATGGATTCGGACCGGATATGTCTTCCCCTGTTAAATCAATGAATTATAACGAAATTGTATCAGCTTTCCCTGGATCTGAATCAGTTGATCAATGGAAGACAGCGGATGGAAATATAATGTATTATAATGGTATTCCGACCATAAAAAAGAAGACTGAACTTGCAATGGGAAAGGCCTCCGGGATAATGATATGGCAAGTGGGAGGGGATGCAAAGGGATCAAAGTCATTGCTTAAGACTATATATAAAACGGCTTCAATAAAGAAGTAGAAGCGCAACAATGGTTAATCTGTCCTTTCTCCTTATCAGCAACAGTTCCCGATTCTCCTGCAAATCAATACTGAAGGTATTTTATTATGTATCTTTGTTTTCTGTTCATGGGTAATCTGTTTTTTTAAAATTATTAATGTAGTCCGATGGATAATGACAAATTAAAACGAGTTGTAAAACTATTGATTTTTATTGCCGTCTTTTTCTTTGGATGTAAGCGGGATGTTGAACAGCCTTTGAATTTTACTCCAATAGATCTCAACGCTTTCAGTAAAAACCTTAAAGGATTTAATCTCCTCGGTAAATTTGATGTGTCGTGGTCCAACTATGGTTTCTCTGAGGAGGAATTTATTATAGCGCATGATCTTGGGTTTAACTTTGTAAGACTTCCTCTCGATTACAGAACTTATACGCAAACGGGTAACTGGGATGTTTTTCTCGAGGATCAGGTTGATCAGATTGACAAAGCCGTTGAATATGGTAAAAAATATGGGGTTCATGTCTGTATCTGTCTTCACCGTGCTCCGGGATACTGTGTAAACGTTTCAGCTTTGCCGGCTAACCAGGATCTCAACCTTTGGACGGATGTTACTGCACAAAATGCATTTGTTAATCATTGGGCTTATTTTGCCAACCGTTATAAGGATGTGCCTTATAATGAATTAAGCTTTAACCTTGTTAATGAACCAGGCGACATGGACGAAAACACATATGTCACCGTGATGCAAAAGGCTATTGATAAAATACAACATATTAATCCTGACCGGATTATATTCGTGGACGGTATTAATTACGGCCGGAATATCATGCTTTCCTTAAAGAACACTAAAAATATCATACAGGCTATTCATGTTTATGATCCTTTTACACTGACACATTACAAGGCAGAGTGGGTGGAGGGCTCCGATACCTGGCCTTTACCGGTTTGGCCTATGACCAATATTTCACAATACCTTTACGGACCCACTAAAAGCGACTTTTTTTCCCCGCTTGTTCTGGAAGGAACCTTTTTAAAGGATGCAATAATAACTGTCAATGTCCAGCAGGTATCCATTCAATCAACTTTGCAGATCAAACTGGATGACTCTGAGATCTATAATAAGGTGTTTACATGCGGTCCCGACATGGGAGCAGACTGGACTCAAATAGTTTCTACCCAATGGGGTTACCAGAACATTTCCGGTAAAGACTACTCTGTGACCTTGCCATCTGACGGAACACGGCTGACTATTACCAACACAAATGGTGACTGGATGACCATTAATAAAATTAGCATCACTACCGGAACCGGAGATCTGGTGATTGTTCCCTCTAACACCTCCTGGGGATCAAAACAGGATACTTATAAAATCACATCCGAAGGAAAAATTACGGATGTCAATGGAAATCCGGTTCTTGTCTTAGGCGCTCTTATAACAAATCTTGAATATGCAAAAGCGGAAGATATTCCTGTTATGGTACAGGAGTTCGGTGTTTATAACAAAACTCCGCATATCGTTACCCTTAACTATTTAACTGATGCGGTTTCAGTGTTCAATAAGTATCATCTCGGTTATGCAATGTGGAACATGATAGGCACCATGGGCATAATCAACAGCGAACGCACTGACTTTACCTATGAACCTTACAGGGGGAAACAACTTGACAGGCAAATGGTGACAATTATGCAAAGCACCGGCAAATAACCTATTATTTTCTAGTTTCAATAAGTTAAATCTATACATCATGAGAACAAGTATTCTGACTTTTCTTTTTGCCATTATGTTGCCTGTATTCTCCCTGGCGCAATCAAAACCGGAAGTAATTCACCTATGGGAAAAAGGCGCACCGGGTTTCGAGAACAGGAAGGATATTCCGGAAGAGGCTCAGGATTATTGGGTACGCAACATTAATAATCCGTCTGTTACGGTCTTTATGCCGCCAAAGGAAAAGGCAAACGGTTGTGCTGTTGTAGTTGCCCCGGGAGGTGGCTTCCGCGAGCTTGTCTTTGACGCAGAAGGAAGACAGGCTGCAGAGTTTCTTAATACACTCGGAGTAACGGTGTTTGTTTTAAAATACAGATTACCTGGTGAGAAAGATTCTCCTTATAAGATAGAAAATGTTCGACAGGATGCATATCGTGCCATCAGGTTGGTACGAAGCGGTGCTGCTCAGTTCAATATCGACCCGAAACGCATTGGCATGCTGGGATTTTCTGCAGGCGGAGCTGTGGTTATAATGGTATCCTTCGACAAAGGTGATGGTGATCCAAAAGCTGCTGATATAATTGACCGCATGAACGGGCGTCCTGATTTCGAGATGATGGTTTATCCCGGAGGCCAGCCTCCTGAGATAATTCCTTCTGATGCACCCCCGGCCTTTCTGATATGTGCCAACGACGACGAGTATGGCTGTGACAAGATAACCCTGGATCTTCTGCAGAAATTCCGCAATGCAAAGGTTCCTGTTGAAGCAATTTTTCTTGCTAAAGGGAAACATGCTTTCAATATGGGTGACAGATCTTCCTTGATTACTGTAAAAACCTGGCCTCAGCGAATGGCAGACTGGATGAACGACAGCGGGTTTCTTAAACAATAAATCAGAACTCTTTCAGAATTTTATTTCTTCAGGTATTAAATTCCAGCCTTCAACAGACAGCTTTAATTCATTAAGGACGACTGTACTTTTGTTGCTATTATAATCAACTTCAACTTGTTTCTTATCGCCCGGCAATAAAGTAAAATAATTGTCGGTAAAAAAAGAGGGAAGCACTAATTCATTATTTGGTTTCTCTATTTTTAACCTTATAAAGAATGCAGTTTCATTATTGGGATTCGAGATTTCAACAACTGCATGGCCATCAGTTCCTTTCTTTATTTCAGTCTTTACACTCACCTTTCCCAGGTCATTAAGTTTTTCATATGAATGAGGTTTGTTCGTTAGCCAATAAAGATTCTCATCAACTACTTTATCGTTATTAATTAATTGTAATTTAAGAAAGAAAATTTCATTGCTGTTCCCAGGAAGATCAATCTTATTCAATAATAATACATTCTGAGCTTCCAGAGTGACCTCGGTTTTCTTTTCTGAAATCAATTTGCCATGCAGATCATATAATCTTACTGAAGCAGTAAGATTGTCAATTTTCAAAGTGGTTTGATTTACCACACAAACCAGAGAATCATTCAGGTTAAGTTGAATATGAACTGGAGTTGCACCATGTTTATAACCAAAATATCCACCTGTATAATCCAGGTAATAGTCATAAAATCCACCCCTGAGAGCTGTCCATGGATTCTGATTTTTCCATACCAGCATCCCTGTATACCAGTCCCACATTTTATAGTTGAATCCCTCCTGAAGGGCCCGATACTGTTCATAGCTGACAATCTGAGCCTTAAAGCAAAAATCACGGATATCTTTTACTTTGCCATACCGGTCGGGAAAATCAGCCATTGACTGATATTTATGATATGCCCATGATTTGCCTCCCCATGGTGTTTGAGGAGGTACCAATTCATCTTCAGGGATTATTTTCTGCAACCCATCATAATTTGGAATTCCAATTGACCCGGTTTCAGGATTGAATGGGAATGACCTTTCGGTAAAAATGGTTTCCGGCTCACGAATATTGTATGGACCATCTCCTGTTCCACCTTTTGAGTTTGTCATAAGTGTTGACGCCGTTGACTTTTCAAGAAAAAATCTTGATTTATCGAAGCGGGGGAAAATATCGTCTTTCAGGGCTTTGAGGATATCGGCAGGCGGGGGCGTTTCATTTCCCCCACACCACAGGTAAAGGCTCGGGTGATTTCTAAGCATTCTGATCTGATCGATGGCAGTTTCAATAAAAAGCTCATGATCATCAGGATAAGTTTTACGCCTGGCCTGGGACTCTTTTTTTGAAGGATCGGGCCATTCTCCATTGCAGTCGCCGGAAACCCAGAGATCCTGCCACACAAGTATACCATATTTATCACATGCATCATAGAATTCCGGCCGTTCAGGAAGCGCACCTCCCCATACCCTTATCATATTCATATTCATTTCAGCATGAAATCTCACTTCAGCGTCATACCGTTCTTTTGATAAGCGGAGTAACGCATCTGAGGCTATCCAGTTTCCTCCTTTAATAAATACTCTCTGCCCGTTTACTGTGAATACCCGGCCTTTAATTTTTTCATCAAAATAAGTAGCGGTTTCCCTTATGCCAAATGGAACCATTTCTGAATCAATAATTGATCCATCCTGTGCAATGAAATCAATTTCCATTTTATATATGGGTTGATCACCCAACCCGTTTGGCCACCATAACCGGGGATTTTCAACTTTAATTTCAGAAAACTGAAGAGTCTTTTCTTCGCCGGGATCAATCATAACCTTTAAAGAATTTTCGTGGCCTTCCAATTCAATTTTAAGAGTACCATGGATTGTTTGTGACGTTGCATTTTTCAAATCAACAGTAGGTTTGACAAATGCCGGTGCCTGTTTATTTCCTGGTAGTCTTATTCCGGGAACCCTTGTTTCGATGAATGGATTCCTGATATTTACAGATCCGGTTATTTCAATACTAACCTGGTCCCATATTCCGGTATTTCTGTCACGTATAGGACAGATCCAGTCCCATCCTGCAGTGCATTGCATTGTAATACTCCGGGCAATCATCCCATCGCCGCCCTGTCCGCCATTTGCATTACCAGCAGGATCAGGCGGGGCCACCCATACTGCCAGTTTATTTATATTCCCTTTTTTCAGATAAGGAGTAATCAGGTATTTTTCTCTCAGGTACATACCCTGATGTGTTTTTGTATTTACCCTGTTCCCATTGAGAAATATATCGGCAAAATAATTTATTCCCCTGAAGCTGAGCCAGACTTCCTGGCCCTCTTTAATATCCGGAAGCTCAAACTCTTTATAGAACCAGTAGGTGTAATAATCCCTCCCCGTAACATATACATCAGGAATTAGGTTATTATTCATTCCGAAATAGGGATCCGGGATCTGTTTATTATGCAGGAGTGTTGTAAGAATCGTCCCCGGAACTACAGCATCGATCCATCCTTCCGGTTTGAAATTGGCTGAAGTTATTTCCGTTCCGTCGCTCGTTATGTCTATTGCTCTTTTTGCTTTCCAGTTTTCGTTAAGCAGGAGTTGGACTGGTTGGGTCAATGCTTCAAACTGCATCATAATAAATACAAGCAGCGATAAAGAAATTGCTTTCATATTCATTTTTTTAATTTAGTGCCAAGTGTTACTTTCATTATCAAATCTTTATTGTCCGGAAGAGTAACGGATCTTTCAGCTGCGTTAAAAGAATTCCATAGTTTGCCATTTATTTTTACGTCAGTTATCGTGACAGAAGAATCTTCAGCTATAGAGACGAAATGTTTTGACTGGGGCATGGAATTCCTTATATGAAAATAGAGAATTGCGGGTTTGTGATTAACATACAGAGTAAGATATAAGTAATTCAGCAAAGCATTTTCCATTTCATGGTAGGATGCTTTCCAGGGCAACGCTTTATTTTTTTCAACAGGCTGACCGGAAGGCGTAACATTAAGAAAGACTCCGCCATATTCTTTGTCAACAAAATAATTATCCCAGAAAGAAGCCATCTTTTGATAATAATCAAGATATCGTTTTTCTCCTGTCATATTATAAAGATGAAGTTGGAGGAACATGCCATAGCTTTGTATCCACCATGATACTGTAGTTGTATCCTGAGGTTTAAACGGGGGAATTCTTTCAATAGAATTATACCAGGAGCCCTTTACAGAATCCCATGCCGTATAGAGCAGTTGTTTACTTAAGTCTATTCCGTTTTTCCTGTATGGCTCATTTCCTGATATTTCATAAAAGCGTAATAAAGAGAGAGTTGCGGTAAGCTGCGCACCCACTGAGATTACCTCTTTATCATTTATTTTAACGGGTGACAGATGCCATTGGGTATCGTATGGATTTGGAAATCCATAGAACCAGCCATAGCTCGTATCCCTCATTTTCCGGAGTGATATCAGCATCTGTTCATCAGCAAAATTCCTGATTTCTTTGTCATGGGTAATCATCATCATGTTAAGTAACAGTGAGCTTGTATATCCATAGTGTGAATGTTTGCTTTTTGAACTGTCGGATATGCTGAGATTGCGGGCCAGTATCTGAACATACCCTCCGTTTATACTGTCAAATGAGTATGTTTTTTGAATACGGATTGATTCCCGGATATGGGCCAGAACGTTATCATCCTTAGTTGCAAAGTAATAAAGTGCAAGACCGACATTGGTATACAGCTGATTCGGAACGCTCTTTGCAGTTACCTTCGGATTACCGGATTGATCCAGAAGATCATACCACCCGCCATACTCATTATCCCAGGCATACTTTAAAAGATAATTTACACCTTCGGTGGCTGTTTCAAGATATTTTTCATTTCCGGAAAGCAGGTAGGCGGAGGTGAAACCGAAAACCTGGCGGCTTATCATTGCCGGATATTTATCCCAGGGAGGTAACGCCTTTCCTTCGCGTGACAGATTCGTAAAATATGCCCCATAAACGGTATCCCTGACATGACTCTGCCAGAATGGAATGATTTGGGTCAATCCTTGCTGACGCCAGTATTCTCCGTCCAGATATTTCTTATTAAGATCACTGACTGACTCCTTACAGGATTGTATAGATAATAATAAAAATGCCGTGCAAACCAGAATTACTTCACGAAAAGATATTATGTGCATTCTAATTAAAAATTAATAAAGCATGACTTAAGTTGTCCAAAGCCATGCCTGATATTATCGGATTTGTTATACTATCTTTCTGAGAGAACCAACATTGTCTTTAATAATGACACCTTCACCATGTCCTCCAAGGTCGACAACAATTTGTTTGAGGGCTCCATTGTGTTGTACATTATCTTTTATTACCGAGCTTTCAAGCCCTTTCATTACAATTCCGTAATCAGGCGAATAACTTCCCTTGGCGTCGTCATCTCTTCCGGAGTTCATTGCATTACCGGTAAAGACAAGCCCTTTTACACCCTCAAATCTTGCATGCGAGCTGTCATAGTCATCCTTTTTGCCCCAGTCGGGTTTGCCGCTTCTGAAGATAATGTTGCCCGTAATGGCCAGAGTTTCGCAACTTTTATTGTTTGGTCCGGGTAACAGTGCGATGCCACATCTCCCTGACCTGTCGATATAATTTCCGTTAATATTGTAATGTGATCCTCCGTAGATAAGAATACCTCCCTCGCGGTTCCATTCAATACGGTTGGCTGTCAGTGTATTGGCAGCATTTTCTTCATACGAAGCATATCCTGCTTTGCCATTTCCGGAAAACCAGTTATCGAGAATAAACCCATCCCAGCCACGGACTCTTATTCCGCAACCTTCATTCCCGTATGAATGAGAGTGTCTCACACAGAAACACCATATACGTTCCAGCCTGATCCCGTCACCGGTAAAATTTTCCACTCTGCAGGTATCGATTCTCGGAGTATCTTCGCGTTTTCCATAATCCGGCTTATCTACTAATATTCCGTGAATTCCGCCGGCAACATGGTTCCCGTTAAGACATAGTCCGAACAGATAAGCGCCATATGCGCCAGTGAGATTTATCAGGCATTTTCCATCGCCTTTAAAAAGAAGAATGGTCCCCATACCTTTCCCGTAACTCCATGCAGGTAAACCATGAATCCCGATACCTTCCCGGGCTTTTAATTCCGAACAGAGCCAGGTGCCTTCAGGAATAAATACAGTACCATTTGTTTCGGCTGCTTTGTCAATAGCCTTCTGAATTGCTTTGGTGTCATCGTTTTTCCCGTCACCCTTAGCGCCGAAATCCACAACATTAAGCATGCCTTTACTTTTCTCTTCCGGATTGACAGCAGACTGACCGGAAACTGCAGATGTTAGCGCAGAAGCAGCTAATACCGATCCCATTGCTACAAAATTTCGTCTTGAATAGTCTGGTTTTTTCATGGCTAAAATCATCCTCCTGTTATTAAATATAATATTTGGGAATTATAAGTTAAAATTTGAATTCAATTTACAATGTTAATTTATTGCTAAGTAAATTTAATAATACAAATTAAACATTAAACAATAATTACCATGTATTTCAGATAACCAGGCATGTTGGTCCATATACCGTGAAACACAAAGAGCCAGCCCCGATTGATCAATATAAATTGGCTTATATAAAAATTGTCTGCTAACTTTGTAATAGGAAGTGATTAATATCGACCGAGGAGAACCAAAAGTATTGGATATTTGTTTAATGATTCATGACATTTTTGCAGACTATGCTCTTATGCCTGCATTTTTTAAGCAGGGATTATAAAAAAATGAGTAATTTTCATGAATCGAAAAGGTGAAAACCTTAGAGAAGAGATCATGAAATAATTATTTTTTAACAAGAAAAACGTAAAAAAAATGGCAAATAAGCTGATTTTTATAATAATTTTTATATTCGGCAGCTTTAGTTATGCCCAGCAAAATGATTATAAAGCAACACCGAATGACTTTACCATAACCGGGGCAGACACAACTTTGAAAACAGCACCCAGAAAAACGGGTAGAAAACTGGAAAATCAATCCCTCCCTCAATACAGTATAATGACTAAACAGTATGTTGCCCGATCTTCGTTCCAAAAATTAGGCCCCGGGCACGAAGTAAGAATAAGAATTCTGAGAAGTGGTACAAATAATTCAGATATCGAAGATTTTGCCATGGCTTATAAAACGGGTAACGAATATCGTACCGGCAATATTATTGGAATTGATAATATTACTTTCCCATTTTATAATAAGGTCACATATCGTTCATGGAATACCTTTCATGCAGTACAGTACGATGTCATATTTGAATTTACCATTAATGAACCGGGTATTTGGGACGTAACGATAAACAATTAAAAGAGATAATCGTAATGTATCTGGCTGTCAGATCACTGTAATGTATCTGATACTGTAAATGGGAAAAAAATTCATTTGTGTTTTTTCATCTTGCAGTAGTCAGACATATGTAGATAACCTTCCCGAGGACTCATATTGCGAGGTAACTGATACTATAATAATTCAATAAGGCACTAATGAATAAAAACCGATTTTATCTCAAATATCTCGCAGTATCGTTTGCAGTAACTATTTCTGCCGCGACAAATGCACAAAACACAATTGCAGATAACCATAATTCAATTTCAGATCCGGCAACAGAATTTACAAATCCACCCGAAAGCGCAAAGCCGGGTGTGCTTTGGATGTGGATGGGTTCAAACATAAGCAGGGAAGGAATAAGAGACGACCTGGAAGCATTGAAGAAGGAAGGATTTAA
>Ga0182021_10008710_pt1 | contig 12013 bp, 12 predicted proteins | sample 612E3MmetaG_FD_120493 | JGI IMG/M metagenome (GOLD analysis project Ga0182021, IMG submission 120493) | Permafrost microbial communities from Stordalen Mire, Sweden - 612E3M metaG (Illumina Assembly) | ecosystem: Environmental > Terrestrial > Soil > Wetlands > Permafrost | place: Sweden...
CAAATCTGCCGGTGAGGGTTTCATGCTGCCTGTTCGGCGTAGACCGGATGCTCTTCCGTCCGGTACTGAACGAAGAGGTGCGGGATCTGTTCTGGGTCAAGGTCTCCGAACTGCGTGACCCGGGGCGACATTTTCAGAGTAGTGTCGCTTTTGATCAGAGGCGATTCAAAGTGCCGGCTTTTCAGCTACCCGTTGAAAATAAACCGGTGCTGTGGGGAATCACCTATCGATTGGTGAGGCAGTTTTTGTCTCTGCTGGATGATCATGCGACCGGTGAAGGGTCGTGCAGACTACCTGAGACGGTAGAACTTGACAAGGAGGATCGATTATGAACGAAAAGACAGGAATAATAACGTTTAAAGGTAACCCGATGACCCTGCTGGGCCCCGCTCTCAAGGTAGGGGACGCGGCTCCCGACTTTGCCGTCGTTGATAACGGCCTCGCTGCCGCAACCCTCTCCGACTACGCCGGCAAAATCAGGATTATCAGTTCGGTACCATCCCTCGATACCCCGGTATGCGACACCGAAACCCGTCGTTTCAACCAGGAAGCAGCTTCATTGCCGGGAAATGTCGTCGTGCTGACCGTCAGCCTTGATCTCCCCTTTGCCCAGAAACGGTGGTGCGGTGCCGCCGGAATCGACAAGATTGTCACCCTTTCCGACTACCGCGAACGTTCCTTCGGCCTTGGCTACGGAGTACTGATCAAGGAACTGCTGCTGCTGACCCGTGCTGTTTTTGTCGTTGATGCGGCAAACACTATCCGCTATATCCAGATCGTTCCCGAGGTTACCGCCGAGCCCGATTATGCGGCTGCCATTGCAGCGGCAAAAGCATTGCTGTAACACGTATTTTCAGTCAGGGCGTTCCATTGGGAGCGTCCTGAACCATCCGGTCCATCGTAGGAAAAGAGGGGAGAACCATGTCAATCAAGAACAGTTTTTTTCTGGAGCGTGACAAGGCGGTGCTGGTAGTGATCGATGTGCAGGAAAAACTGTGCGTTGCAATGGATGACGGTGTGCTGAAGCAGCTTGTGAAAAATGTCGGAATCCTGCTGGAGAGCGCCGCCGAACTGGATATTCCGGTTCTGGTGACCGAGCAGTATGTCAAGGGGCTGGGGGCGACTCTGCCGGAACTGAAGGAAAAGGCGGCGGCAGCCCCCTGCTACGAAAAGATGGCCTTCAGCAGTTGCGGCAGCGCCGAATTTGTTGCTGCCCTCAAGTCAACCGGCAGGACGCAGGTGATAATCACCGGCATGGAGACCCATGTCTGTGTCCTGCAGACGGTAATTGAGCTTCGCGAAGCCGGTTTTATTGTCCATATCGTGAAGGATGCCGTCATGAGCCGGAACAAGCAGAACTGGCAGACCGCCGTGCAGGCCATGACCCTTGCCGGAGCGGTTCCAACCTCTACGGAATCTGTCCTGTTTCAATTGTTGAAGGTGGCCGGGACGGATGAATTCAAGAAACTGTCAAAACTGGTGAGATAAGAGAAGACATTACTCAGATCGGATGAGAAAACTCCGGGGCCATGGCGACCCCGGAGTTTTTTATTGTGCTGAAAACACATGCCGAAAGATCTCGGCGTGGTGCTGGATGCGGGCCAGGCCCGGCAGGTCTGATTTGTAGGAGATGAACGGGACTCCGGCACTGCCGGCGGACTGCATGTCAACCTCGCCGTCGCCGATAAAGAGAGCCTCTTCCGGCTTGACACCAAAAAAATCCAGCACTTTCAGGAGTGGCTCCGGGTGGGGCTTCGGGTGAGTGACCTGTGACGCCGTCATGACATATTCGAAGTAGCCGGTCAGTCCGAAATCCTCAATAATCATATCCATCGACGACGCCCGATTGGTACATATCGCCAGGGATGTGTGCCCTTTCAGCTGGTCAAGGGCGCTGACCAAGCCGTCTTCCATCCGCATGTAGGGCATCAGGTCGCGATAGCGAATGGTTTTGGCAAACCTGAGGGCATCTTCCCGCTGCGGGTCTCCGGTGAAAAAGTATTCCATCACGGCATGAAACGAATAGGTATGGAGCACCCGTCTGGCTTCACTGTTTTCCCGGTCGATTTGCGGCCTCCCCAGAAACCCCATGACGCTGTTGTAGAAAACATAGTTGGATTCGATCGAATCAAGGATCACGCCATCACAGTCATAGATGACGACTTTATAGCGGCTTTTCAATTCATTCACTCATTGGCTCCGGTGTTGGGTCCTCTTGTTTGTTTATATACTCCTCCCACTCAATCGGGAGCAGATATTTTTTGCGACTGTTGCACTCCTTGCAGGCTGGTACAACGTTGTTGCGCGAGGCCTTGCCGCCGCGCGAAACGGGGACCAGATGGTCCATCGTCAGCTCTTCAGGAGGGAAATGTTTGCCGCAATAGTGGCAAAGGCCCAAAGCCAGGCGGTTTTGCCACCAGCGGCTCTTGCGGAGTTCCCTCGATTTCTCCCGTTCCCGTTTGATGTCAGCTTCGCTGATATCCAGGATAAAGTGATCCATAATTAAGCCTTCAAAAGAACATATCATATTTGTGAGCTTTTAGATTATCCGAAAAGACACCAATAGGGTAGGAGAAAATCAGGCATATTATAGAGTATATGCGGAATTGTACAAAAAAAGGTTGAAATGAAGTGAATTGTGCGCTATAAAATCAGTTCCAATGCGCTTGTAGCTCAGCTGGATAGAGCAACGGACTACGAATCCGTAGGTCGGGCGTTCGAATCGCTCCAGGCGCACCATAAAATTTGAGGGTCAGACAGAAATGTCTGGCCCTTTTCTTTTATCTGACGCAGAATCCGACGCAGAAGGTAACCTCCGGGGACAGAGGAACCATGTTTGGCGTTGATCGTAACATCGTACTGCTTTTTACCACCCGAACCCTCAGACTCTTCGGATACGGTTTTCTCTCCGTCGTTCTCGCCCTTTATCTGGTGGAATCAGGCTTTGACGACGTTCTCATGGGAGTGCTGTTTTCGTTGACGCTTGTCGGTGATGCGGGAATATCGCTTCTGCTTACGACCACCGCGGATCGATTCGGGCGGAAGAAAACTCTGATTATCGGTGCCACTCTCATGATGGTGGCCGGTGTCGCCTTCATCCTGACGAGCAATCCCCTGCTTCTTATTATTGCTGCAATCATCGGGGTGATCAGCCCGAGTGGCAACGAGATAGGGCCGTTTCTTCCCGTTGAGCAGGCGATGCTCTCACAGCTGGTTTCAAAAGATCAGCGTACCGCGGTGTTCGCCTGGTATGGTCTGATCGGGTCATTAGCCACGGCCTTCGGTGCACTTGCGGGAGGGTTTCTGGCCACACTTCTGCAAGGTCGGGGCATGAGCCCGCTCGATTCCTACCGGGTCATTCTGCTTGGCTATGCATTCATCGGCGGAATTCTGGCGCTTGTTTTCACAGGGCTTTCGGGTGCGTGTGAAGCGGTTCATACAGTATATTCTGCAGCCCCGCGAAGCAGAATCGGTCTTCATAAGTCCCGTGGCGTGGTATTCAAACTTTCGATGCTCTTTTCACTGGATGCATTTGCCGGGGGCTTTGTCCTCCAGAGCTTTATGGCCTATTGGTTTCATGTCCGCTATGGGGCCAATGAGGCTGCGCTCGGCAGCATATTTTTCGGAGCCAACCTGCTCGCCGGTTTTTCAGCGCTGCTTGCCGTACCGCTTGCGAAAAAAATCGGACTCATTCGCACCATGGTGTTCACCCATCTGCCGTCGAATATCCTTCTTATCCTTGTCCCGCTCATGCCGAATTTTACGCTTGCCATCAGCATGCTTCTGTTACGTTTCAGCATTTCACAGATGGACGTCCCGACACGCCAGGCCTACACCATGGCCGTGGTCGATCCGGATGAACGCTCTGCTGCAGCGGGCATTACCGGCATCGCCAGATCGGTCGGTGCGTCGCTCTCCCCCGTCGTTGCCGGTGCTCTGTTTTCGGTGTTTCTGAGCGGCCCGTTCATAGTAGCAGGAGGGTTGAAAATTCTGTATGATCTTATCCTGTTCAGGAGTTTCAAGGCATCCCACGTTTCCGATGAATTGTGAAAAGGAAAGGCCCACAAAAATCGTGGGCCTTACTGTTACGGGATGTCTGGGTTTCGCACTTCCAATTCATGTATTGAACCAATCGTACCTGGCGAAATACATGGCTTGAACAACCACCGTCATTTCTGTCAGTAGACGATGTTTCGCTGTGGCGCGGTCCCGGCCACTATCTGCGCGAAAGCCTTGCCCTGATCCGCGTTTATCAGGAGATAGCGGGGCAGTTTAGTTACACTGTCCGTAGGACCTGCATGATGGGCCACAATCGTGAAGGTGGCGACATACCCGGCTTCGGCAGCTTTCTTCAGCAAAGAATCGTCAAATATGCCGAACGGCCATGCCAGCATGTCCACTTTTCCGCCCAGCTCCTTTTCGATCTTCAGCTTTGATTTGGTCAGCTGTGTCGCCACCGATTTCTCATACTCCTGCGGCTTCATCTTCTTTTTGTCCCGCTTGAAGTTCGGGTGCCAGTAGGTATGGCTCTGGAAGTCGAACAGGCCGCTCTTCTTCAGCTCCCGGATCTGATCCCAGGTCATGGCGTATTTCGCATTTGATACGGCCGATGGGTAGATGAAAACCGTTACCGGGACGTTGTACTTCTTCGCAAGCGGCAGCATGTCCGAATACACGGTCTTGTGCGCATCGTCCTCGACGATTACCACTGATTTTGGAGCCGGGGCAGGGCCCTTCTTCTGATACCAGTCAACCAGCTGCCGCAGCGGGATGACTTTATAACCGTTGTCCCTCAAATATTTGAGGTGTGATTCGAACACCGGCGTGGTGATCGTCATGCCGTCAGCCACTGTCGGGCCAAAGCGGTGGTAGAGCAGAATCGGAACACGAACTTCCTGACTCAGAGCAGGTTGGCTCTTTTTTATTTCGGGTGGGGCTGCATGTGAAAGAGGGATGGATACCGAGAAAAACAACAGGACCAGCAGTTGCAGACTGCACTTCATAAACAAAAGACCTCCGAATGATGATTGTGGGAGCCATCTTAGCAAAGAAGCCGCCTGGAAGCGATCAATTTAAGGTGTGGCATAAAAAAAGGCCGGGTTTCCCCGGCCTTCTGACGTTTCATTCGTTATCATTGCTGACATCCATTGCGGTACTTTTATTTACCTTTAATTAATTTTGAACTGGCTCACAATTCGCCGCAGATCGTCGGCAAGCACGGAAAGCCGGTTGGCGGCAGAAGCAGATTCCTGCGCACTTCGGGATGTCTGTGCGACTACTTCGGTGATCTGCTGCATGTTATTGCTTATCTCGGACGTCGTTGCGGTCTGTTCTTCGGCTGCGGTGGCAACCTGATGGATCTGCGCGTTGACATCGTTGATCTGCTGGAGAATCTGTTCAAGAGCCCTGCCGGAGTCGGCCGCCTTCTCGCTCCCCTTGGCAACTTCACTGACCCCCTCTTCCATGGCGATTACCGCGCCTTTGGTTTCCTTCTGAATGGCCTTGATCATCTCTCCGATTTCCTTGGTTGCACGGGTGGTGCGCTCGGCAAGTGCCCGCACCTCATCGGCAACTACGGCGAAACCTCTTCCCTGTTCCCCAGCCCGGGCCGCCTCGATAGCGGCATTCAGCGCCAGCAGGTTGGTCTGGTCGGCGATATCTTCAATGGTGCCGACAATCGCGCCAATCTGGTCGGAGCGGCTTCCCAGACTTTCAACAGCCAGTGCCGAACTTTTTACGCGTGCGGCAATGCTGTTCATGACGTTAATAGTTTCATCCACAACTTTGGCTCCGGACACTGCCGCGGCGCTGGTTTGTTGTGAACTTTCAGAGGCCATCTGGCAGTTCTGGGCAATGTCGCCGGATGTTGCCGACATTTCTTCTCCCGCAGTGGCAACCGTTGCTGCTTGCGCAGACACCTCTTCGGCGCCGGTGGCCATCTGTTCGGCATTGGATTGGAGCTCTACCGCCGAAGATGATACCTGTTCGCTTGTCTGCGAAATCTGCTGGATGATCCTCCTGATTTTATCCACGAGCGAGTTTATCTCGTCGGCCAGTTGTCCGAATTCGTCATTGGACCTGACAATGATCTGTTTGGTAAGATCACCCTCGCCCCTGGCGAGATCGGTAACCTTGTCAACAAAGTCGTTGAGCTTTTGAGTGACGGTTACGCGCAGGACGATCATCAGGCAGATGAAACTGGCGACAAGCGCCACTGCCCCGGAAACGAGGAGCCAGAGGGTGGCCTCCCTGCTTGCCGCATAGCCCTGTTCGATACTGGTGCTGAGCTTGAGCGCTCCCAGTATCTTCGTTTCCTTGTCGTGACACCCCTGGCAGCGCTCTTCATTGGGGAGAGGGAGTACGGTTTCAAGAATATGGGTCCCGTTAGAAAACTCCTCTGAGCTTGCGGGTTTGTTGCTCTTCAAAACCTCGGCCACAAGGGGGTCCCCCTTTGCCCCACTGCCCCTTCCCTCACCCTTCTCGTTGTAGATGGCAAAAGCTGTCGCCCGTTTTTTTTCAATCACCTCTTTGATGTAGGCATCAACCTTTTTCATGTCATCGGCCATCATGGCGGTTTTAATATCATCACCCATGACATTGACAAAGGTCAGGCTGTTTTCCTTCTGCAACCCCACCAGCGCCTGTTTTTCCAGATACAGGGCCGCTCCTCCTACGATAACAAGGCCTGTTATCAGGGCCAGGGTTGCCGCTACGAGAATCTTGGTGGCAATGCCGGTTTTTCTCCCTGTTCGTGTGGATGAATCGGTAAAATCGTGTTGTGACATACAGTTTCCTCCCGGGTTATAGGTATTAAACCATGTCAGTTTGTACCCACGTCGTGGTCACGTGAAATGCAGTTACAGGAATATAGACGTTTTGGTGTTTTTGAAATCGGATGCAATCATACAACATTTTAATTATGTATGTTACAAAAACGCGACATTATAGAAATTATTGTGTGGATATGCAAGGAGGTGTATCGTGCGGGTACAGCTGACCGTTATTATCCCCTGGTGAACAGTTCAGTAAATCGAGGTAACTGTATGGATGAACGAATTAACGAACTGGAACTGCGCTACATGCAGCAGGAACATACTATTCAGGAGCTGAATGACATTGTCTGCCATCAGGAACTGGTGCTCGAACAACTGCGGCGCGATTTTGCGACTCTGAAGGAACAGATGATGGCCATGTCTCCATCCGCATCAGGAGACACCAGTCAGGAAGAGCCGCCGCCGCATTATTAGTAAGTTAGAAATTATTTTCTGCGTTATTTTGCAGATAATAATTTCGTTAACGCACTTATCCTGTGTATCAGGGCTGATTCAGCCGCTGCAAACAGGCGTTGTGAGTGGAGGAGTCAATTTCCTTTTGACTTTGGTCTTGCCTCTCTGCTACAAACTTCAGCACAATTGATGAACAAACCGGTTTTGGTGCCGTGCCCCGCAAGCACGGTTAAAAGGGAAGAGGGTGTAACTCCCTCGCTGTCCCGCAACTGTAACAGGCGATGAACACCGCATTTATGCCACTGGAATCCTCCGGGAAGGCGCGGCCAGTAAGATGACCCTGGAGCCAGGAAACCTGCCATTCCGATGCCGTTTTGGGACCTCCGTGGAACGAGGGGCCGAAGCCCGGTCGTATCTGATTTCCTGGTTTTCGAGCCTCTGTCCCCCCCGGACGGGGGCTTTTTGTTTTTGCTTCGTGGCAACGTACGTACCCTGTTAATCAGGATCAGGAGGAGAACATGGCACATATAATCTTCATCACCGGCGGAGCGCGGAGCGGCAAAAGTGGCTTCGCCGAAAGGCGGGCACGTGAATTCGGGGCACCGCTCGGCTATCTGGCGACAGCCCAGACGCTGGACGGCGAAATGGATGAACGCGTCAAACGTCATCGTCAGCGGCGCGGCGGCGAGTGGAGCACGATCGAGGAGCCGATCCACCTGCCGCAGGCGCTGGCCCGCTGTGACGGACAGTACCAGGCGATCCTGGTGGATTGCCTTACCCTGTGGCTTTCCAACCTGATGTTCAAATACGAAGATGCCGGAGAACCGGTTGAAGAGCGGATTAATGAGGACCTGCAGCGATTGAAGAGTACGCTTCAGGGGATGGCGACGCCGGTGGTTCTGGTCAGCAACGAGGTCGGCATGGGGATTGTTCCGGACAATGCTCTGGCGCGGCTGTTTCGGGATATTGCCGGCACGGCGAACCAGGCCCTGGCAGGGGTGGCTGATGAGGTGCATGTCGTCATCAGCGGGATACCGTTAAAATTGAAATAAATAAGAAGAGGAGATTGGCATGGACATCATTAAAGAAACAGTCAGACGCATCAAACCGGTCAGCCCGGAACTGCTGCAGCAGGCGCAGATGAGACTGGACAACAAGACAAAGCCGCTCGGTTCGCTGGGGCGCCTGGAGGAATTTGCCCGCCGCGTCGTTGCTATCAGCGGCAACCCCGATCCTGACATTTCCAAAAAAGTAGTTTTCACCTTTGCCGGAGACCATGGGGTGACGGAAGAGGGCGTTTCGCTGTTTCCCCGGGAAGTCACCCCCCAGATGGTGCTGAATTTTCTCTCCGGCGGTGCCGGGGTAAATGTGTTGGCCCGGCATGTCGGTGCTGATATGCGGGTGGTAGATGTCGGGGTTGATTATGACTTCGCGGGTATGGCCGGACTGATACACAAAAAAGTTGCCCGCGGCACTAAAAACTTTGCCAAAGGCCCGGCCATGAGCCGCGACGAGACGATTGCCGCCCTGACGGTCGGCATCGAGCTGGCAGACCAGTGCCGTGCCGAGGGTGTGGGGCTGGTCGGCACCGGCGACATGGGGATCGGCAACACGACGCCGTCATCGGCCATCATCGCGGCAATATCCGGTAAAACGGTGGCAGAGGTGACTCATCGCGGAACCGGTATCGGCGACGAGGCGCTGGTCAACAAGATCCGGGTCATCGAACAGGGATTGGCGCTTAACAGGCCTGATCCCCGTGATCCTCTGGATGTGCTGGCGAAAGTCGGCGGGCTGGAAATTGCGGCGATCGCCGGCCTGGTACTGGGATGTGCGGCCAATTCAATTCCGGTCGTGATCGACGGCTTTATCTCCACTGCCGGAGCCCTGATCGCTTCAGAACTGGACCCCAATGTGCGTGACTATATCTTCGCCGCCCATCAGTCGGTGGAAATCGGGCATCGCTTCATGCTGGAGCGGATCGGCGCCGAACCGATTCTTGATCTCCAGTTCCGTTTGGGTGAAGGGACCGGAGCCGCCCTGGCCATGACGCTGATCGAGGCCGGAGTAAAAATTCTGAAGGAGATGGCGACCTTTGAACAGGCCGGTGTCTCCAACGGCTGAAATAACTAAATGCCTCCTGTTGTCACGATGAATTAAAGGATTGAACCAATGCCGACCCAGATCGAATCCGCCCGCCAGGGCATTGTCACCCCCCAGATGCAGATCGTAGCAGCCAATGAGCAGCTTGAAGCGGAGTACATCCGCCGAATGACCGCCGAAGGGAAAATCGTCATCCCCTGGAACAATGTTCGCAAGCCATCCCGGCTAGCCGGGATCGGTAAGGGGCTCTCAACCAAGGTCAACGCCTCCATCGGCACCTCTTCGGACATCATCGACTACGATGCGGAGATCAGGAAAGCGCTGGCTGCACAGGAATCCGGGGCTGACACGCTGATGGAGCTCTCAGTGGGGGGCGACCTCGACCGCGTCCGGCGCGAAGTGATTGCCGCCGTTGACCTGCCGGTCGGCAACGTGCCGCTCTACCAGGCCTTCTGCGAGGCGGCCCGCAAATACGGCGATCCGAACAAACTGGACGGAGAGATGCTCTTCGACATCATCGAGAAGCAGTGCGCCGACGGGATGGCCTTCATGGCTGTCCACAGCGGCATCAACCTCTGCACGATCGAGCGGCTGCGCAAGCAGGGGTACCGCTACGGCGGTCTGGTCTCCAAGGGAGGTGTATCGATGGTTGCCTGGATGATCGCCAACAATCGCGAAAATCCCCTCTACGAGAAGTTCGACCGGGTCGTCTCGATCCTGAAGAAATACGACACCGTGCTTTCCCTCGGCAATGGTCTTCGGGCCGGGGCGATCCACGACTCATCGGACCGGGCACAGATCCAGGAGCTGATCTTCAACTGCGAGCTGGCCGAGATCGGCCGCGACATGGGGTGCCAGATGCTCGTGGAGGGGCCGGGGCACGTACCGCTGGACGAGATCGAGGGGAACATCCAGTTGCAGAAGCGGATGAGCGGCGGCGCGCCGTACTACATGCTGGGGCCCATCGCCACCGATGTTGCACCCGGTTTCGACCATATCACCGCCGCGATCGGCGCGGCACAGTCGAGCCGCTTCGGCGCCGACCTGATCTGCTACATCACCCCGGCCGAGCACCTGGCTCTCCCGAACGAGGAGGATGTGCGCACCGGCGTCAAGACCGCCAAGATCGCCGCCTACATCGGCGACATGAACAAGTACCCGGAAAAGGGGCGCGAGCGGGACAAGGAGATGTCCAAGGCGCGCCGCGACCTGAACTGGGAAAAACAGTTCCAGCTGGCGCTCTACCCGGAGGATGCCCGCGCCATCCGCGCCAGCCGCACCCCTGACGACGAAGATACCTGTACCATGTGCGGCGATTTCTGCGCCTCGCGCGGGGCGGGGAAACTGTTTGCCGGTGATTTGAGGGGGGACAAGATCTGACAAGCGTCATTCCGGTAGCCACGCTGCGCAGCAGTGATGTTTTCGTGCAGATCTGTGGTATCATGTTGCATGACCCTTGAATCGTTCGTCGCCGCCTACGGGTATCCGGCTCTCCTCGCCGGCGCATTGCTGGAAGGGGAGACAATCGTTATCATCGCCGGAATTATGGCGCACAGCGGCTATCTTCAGCTGCAGTGGGTCATCGGTGTTGCCTTTTGCGGGGCATTTTGTGCCGACCAGTTCTGGTTTCAGGTGGGGAAACGAAAGGGGAAACAGTTTCTCGTGAAGAGGCCCCACTGGGAACCCCGCATCGACAGGGTGCGCCGTTTTCTGGTCGGCTACCAGGCCGTCGCCGTCCTCAGTTACCGTTTCATCTACGGTATGCGGACCATCACGCCGATCGTCATCGGCGCGAGCGACTTCAGTACCCGGCGGTTTGTATTCCTTAACTTCTGCAGCACCCTTCTCTGGGCGGTGGTGGTCTCGTCTGCCGGCTACTTTTTCGGCAATGTCATCGAGGCGGTACTCCGCGATTTTCAAAGGTACGAGCTTGCCGTCATGGTGATCGTAGCGGCGGTGGGTGGCGCGATCTGGTTTTATCGCTACCGGCTGAAAAACCGTTAGCGGCCAATGAATGCAGGCCGAACATTTGCCCCTGCCAGACCTCGTGCCGCCACTTTTTGCTGTTCCGTCTCACGCCCCTGTGGTAATTGATGTAACATGCGCTTAATTCTTATTGCCTTTCAATTCCTGACCATCATCCCGCTCCCCTTCAGCGTTCGCTGTGAAAAAGAGGATCTGGGGCGCTCCACCGCGTTTTTTCCGGTTGTGGGTTTAGCCATTGGTGGGCTGCTTGCCGGTGCCAACTGGCTAATCTCCCCCTGGCTCACCCGCCCCCTCTGCGATGCCCTGCTGATAACCCTGCTGGCCCTGATTACCGGCGCGCTGCACCTGGACGGCCTGGCGGATGTCTGCGACGGCCTGGCTGCCCGCGGTGGCCGGGAGCGTTTTCTGGCGGTCATGAAGGATTCACAGGTCGGTGCTGTCGGCGCGGTCGGCCTGGTGCTTGGGCTGCTGCTGAAGTGGCAGGCGCTGGCGGCGGTCTCGCCGGAGCTTAAATGGCAGGCATTGTTGCTCTTTCCGGTTCTGGCCCGCTTTGGACAGGTCCTGACGATGACCGGTGCCCGCCATGCCAGACAGGATGGCCTGGGAGCTTCTTTTTCCCTAGGCACCGGTGGGACGTCACTTGTTATTGCCTTTGTGACGGCAGCCGCTGCCGGCTTTTACCTGCTTGGCCTCAAGGG